>OJIY01000073.1_pt1 | contig 116272 bp, 122 predicted proteins | sample 1596061 | NCBI WGS metagenome assembly OJIY01 (sample SAMEA4350111, study PRJEB24818) | metagenome | biome: human; feature: gut; material: faeces | place: Denmark | collected 2013-09 | reverse complement strand
GCCGAAAGTGCAGCTGAAATGGTACCGCACCTCCGTTGAGGGTAAGCAGGAGCATTTCTTCACCACCTCGCTGGAAGATGCGACTATCGTCAATATCGACTGCAAAATGCCGCACTGCCAGGATCCGCAAAAAACGGATTACACCCAACTGATCGAAGTGTCACTCTCTTACCGCAAAATTGACTGGGAACACACCGTTGCCGGCACCTCCGGTGCTGACGACTGGCGTGCACCAATCGAAGCGTAATGTGCTCACTGATACCACAAATTCCATCCGGGGTTTGTGGTGTTCCTGCTTTACCGCAGTGATCCTCCGTATTCCGGCGGGTCACCCGCCTGATCAGTTCCGGAGCCGGTATGTTTGCTGAATATCCCAAAAAGAAGGCGGCAGATATCGCCGCACTGAAAGATTCTCTTGTTCAACAGGCCGCCCCGCAGGTGCAGTCAGCGGCATCACTGCTCTCAGGCTATTCACCTTCCGGACTGGTGTTTACCTGTAAAATCGGCCGGTTACCGGAGCAGACCTTTCAGGTCACCGAATTCTCGCTCAGTGAATCCCTTTCTTCGCTGTTTTCACTGACCATCAGCGCGGTCAGCCTGCTGCCGTCGATCACATTTGAGGATCATTTAGGCTTCGCCGCCTCACTGACCGTGACCCGTGACGGCGTTAAAATCCGTACCGTACAGGGACTGCTGGCTTCTGCCGAACAGGGCAATACCGACGGCAACAAAACCTGGTATCACTTTCTGATCCGCCCCGAAATGTGGATCATGACCCTCAACCAGGACAGCCGTATCTTTCAGAAACAATCTGTGCCGGAGGTTCTCGCAACCCTGCTGGATGAAGCACATGTCAAAAATGAGCTGAAATTCTACCAGGACGAACTGCATCAGAAACGGGATTACATCACCCAGAAGCGTGAATCCGCTTATGAGTTCTGGTGCCGTCTGGCCGCAGAAGAGGGGATTAACTTCTGGTTCGAGGAAGGCCCGAAACTCTTTTACAGCGACAATCACCTTGGTATGACCGCCGGAATAGACCTGGCTTATAACCCGCAGGCGGATACCGATATCAGCGACAGCACCGCATTTTCCTGGCGCTACGCTGAACAGTTGTGCGGCGATATTCAGATCCACAAAGATTACAATCCGCAGAATCCGTCCTATCCGCTGCAACACCAGATAACAGGTGAAGTACATCAGCAGCACAGCACCTTTGAAAGCTACGGGCGTTTTCAGCAGGATGTGCCGGGGCAATCTTTTACTCAACTGCGCTACGAACAATCTCAGAACCAGCGTCAGACCGGCACCGCAGGCACCAACTGCTTTGCGCTGATGCCGGGCAAGATTTTTACCCTGAAAAATCACCCGTCTGACACCATGAATAAAGCCTGGCAGGTGATTATGGTGAACCATCACGGTATCCAGCCGCTGGCGGATAACAGTGGCGGAGAAGGAACCAAATTCAGTAACACCGTTCAGTTTATCCCCGGTACGCAGGAATGGCGGCCACCGTACCGCTATAAACCGACAGCTGACGGCGATGAGCTGGCTACGGTTGCCGGGCCGCCGGGCGAGGAAATCTATACCAATTCAGAAGGCGCTGTCACAGTCCGGTTCCACTGGGACAGACGCGGCAGGCCTGATCACAGCGCCTCCTGCTGGATCCGTGTAGCTCACGGCTGGAACGGTGATGGTTTTGGTTTTATGTCAATCCCGCGTATCGGTCAGGAAGTGATTGTGTCGTATCTTAACGGGGATATTGACCGTCCGATCATCACCGGCTGCACGTATAACGGACGCAACCACCCGCCGCTGGAGTTACCGAAAGAAAAAACCCGCACCACCTTCCGGACCAAAACTCACAAAGGGGACGGATTTAATGAGCTGCGGTTTGAGGATGAAGGTGGGCGTGAAGAAATTTATCTGCATGCTCAGCGGGATAATAATATTTACATTAACCACAATAAAACTCAGCATGTCGGGCATGACGAGATGCATACCGTTGTCAATGACCGCAAACATGAAGTTTGTCATGACGAATTCATTCACATTGTAAATGAGCAGACACTGAAAATCGGTGTTAATCAGTTCGAGCACATTGGCAAAGATCGTATCACCCGTATTGATAACAGCCGGAAGGAAGTGATTCATGCCAGTCACTTCCAGGAAGTGGGCGAAAATAAGCAGTGTGATGTACAGAATGACTACAAATTAACCGCTGCAGGCGGCATTCATACACATACAAAGGTGCATACACTGCAGGCGAGCGAAACCGTTATTATTAAAGGAAAAGCGGGCTCCATTCAGCTGGACGCGCAGGGCGTCACAATCACCGGTAATATTACGCTGAAAGGGAATGTATCAATCACGGGGGGCGCTCCTGATTCTGTTGCTTTATTGGATGCTGCCGTTAATGAAGGACTGCCGCTGGCGGAAGACTGCAGGGCCAAAGCCATGAAGAAAGAGGTGTCCTGATGCCGGTATCATATGAGGATATTTTCCGGAATTTCTGGGTGGCGCAGTGCCGTTACACCAGGGATAACACGCAGTACAGTGGTATGATGACGGTTGCGGGATCCGGTAAAGATCAGGCTGTCGGGAATATGCGCCGCTATTTTTCAGCGTATCCGGAACATTACAGTGCTGCTCAGTATGACACGCTGATCCCGTTAATTGCTTATACAGAAGAGAGCCGGCAGCCGGAATTACCCTTACTGCGGCGGGTTCTCCGTCAGCATAGTGATGGTATTCCGGCAGTATTGACCGATGAACATAACCTGACCAGTCCTTTGCCGTCTGAAAAAGGCGATATTCACTATCAGCCGGGTCAGCCGGAATTTATCACCGGTACCTCTCTTTTTGCGGTGCTTGACAGTGGTGAATATCATCGTCAGACCGGACAGCATCTTGTTCCGGTACTGCACGGGATACATCTGCCGTGGCGGTCGCTGTATCAGGGCGAAACTCAGGACAGCCTTGAAGACCGTGCGCCTTATCTGGTGCAAATCCACGCTGACCGTGCGGGGGAGCAGTTTCTTGCGCATTGCATGAATCTGCCGGATAAAGCGGCTGCCGGTTTTTTTATCAGCAGCAGCCGATCGTTTACGGAGATGCACCGGCAACTGCGTAAAATGACGTATCTGCGCAATCAGGCCACAGACAGCTGGAATTTTTTCCGGTTTTATGATGTCCGCCATTTTATTCCCTTTATCGAATCGCTGACGAACGGGCAGTTACTCAATATTGCCGGTGGCGTGACTGCATTCACAGGTTACAGCCCGCAATACCCTGACGGCGTAAGGATCACGTTTTCGCCTGAATATTCAGCGGATGCCGGGCGGCGTGAAGCGTTATTTATCAATGAACGGCTCTGCCGGCATTACGCCCGGCTGACGCTGATGAGCACACTGGTAAAGACCCGGCAACTTATTGAGCAAAATGAGGCCGTACCGGCGACGGAAAAGAACCGTGATGAAAAAGTATCAGAACAGTATCTCATCCGTGAAGCCAACCTGAGCTTTCTGGCGGGAACGACCCGGATGCAGGCCTTAATGTACCGGTTATCCGCCCGTTATCTGTGCCGTCACGATATATCACTCTGGAAAACAGCCTGTGAGCACGCCATGCCTTATCAGCACAATCAGGTGTTATTCAACTATCATTGTTATGCTTTTTGTCTGCAGACACAGGGAGTCCCCGCATGACCGGAAATGTGAATTCTGACGTTTCAACCCCGGCAGAAAAACACCTGCGTAACATGGTGGAGTCGGTCAACAAGGCCGCTCCCCGGAACCTGCCGGCGGACGCAGTGGTCTGCCCGTGTGAGAATGAACACCGCCCCGTCTATCCGGTACGGTATGCGTACTCAAATTTATTTGGTGATGAAAATGCCCGGGCGGCTGTGCCTCCCTCTGTTTCAGCATTGATGACGGCATCCTCAATGGCGGAGACAAAGGGATTTTCTGTCAGATTACTGCGTCCCGGATGGGTTTATGTTTTTGAGGAAGGACAATTTCCGACCCGGGTAAATACGAAAGGGCAGTTGCTGATTTTTAAACACATCGTCCGGTATTATGATGACGGATATGCTTATACGGATGATGATTTAACGCCGGAAGCACAAACTGCGAAAGAAGCCGGTGACGCAGAAGAAGGGTTTATTCCTTATCTGCGTTGTGCTTCAGACAAAACATTGCAGGAACAATCCTGTCAGTATCCTTATCTGCCGATAAAAAAAGATGTCATAAATGCACTGTTCCTGTTCAGTGATGTCCCTTTGTCTGATTATGTATTAAATAAAATTGAGACAGATGAATCTTACCGGCACGCATTTATGCAAAAAATCAATGTGGTTGATTTCAGCAGCAATCCGCATGCACTTGAACTCAACGAAGAGCACATTGAACACCTTGTTGAAGAGTATAAAGCAGAATCAGAACAGTTTTCGGTATTTACCGAACACACAAAAGCGATTGGTCATTCACTGCCGAAAGAGTATTTTTCGCATATAGCAACACTTGGCAGCGCAACAAAAACAACAGACAGTTTGTTAAATCAGGTGGAACAACTTCTGGATTATGAAGAAAAAAGCTGTCTGGCTGTGCTTTATGATCCGGTCGGTTGTCAGAAGGATATCTTATCGCTTTATACTTTTGTAACCACAGCATATGCCATGTTTCAGAACCACTGGGAGTATCCCAACAAAATTGGCCGCCATCTTTCGTCATTGGAAACACAATTTAAAAGTGGCGATATGAAAAATACTGAACAAGGCCAAAAATTACTGGAGAAATTCAATAAACATATCGATGTGGAGGGATGGAAAACATACTGGCCGCAAATTGATGCGGGTTATCAGGAGTTTGAAACCTTACAGAGTAATATTATTCAGCTTTACAGTGATTTTTTGACGAATCCGGATGTTTCACAAAGGAACTGCGGGATTAAACACTATATTGATCATGCTTTTTTAATTAAAGAGCAATACATGAAAGGAGATTTTTGGCATCACGAATTTTTTGATGAGCTTATTACTTATTGTGAATTACATGGTTTGCTTTTTACGCCGTTAAACAGTTCACCTTCCGGCCGTAAAGTACTCGATTTACTGTTTTCTGTAGATGTAAAAGAAGGAAGTGTCTGGAAAACATTTATCAGAAATTTACTGAGTGTGCTGAATGAAGATGAAATAAAAAATAAAACACTGACCGAATTTAAAAAGCGGGTACTGCCGGCATTGCGTTCCGCTGCTATGATTTGCTGGGATGCACTGGGTTATGCTTATGCTGAAGTTCATTCCCGGCTTGGTGAGGCAAAAAATCAGGTTCGCCATATCAGTAAGGCTGGTCTGGATTTTCTTGCCCGCAAAGTGTTACCTGCATTTTTATCTTATTACGGTGTCGAACTGAGCTTTGATGAATTAGAATATCTGAGTGCTGAAAAATTCCGGAAATGGATGAATTCACTGAACAGTACACTTCAGCCATTCAAATCGACAGCTAAAAAAATGAGGAAAATGTTTGACTGGGATAAACGGTTGCAGTCTGCAGGACTGCAAAAAGTCATCGCGACAGCAAAGTTTAAATTAAAAAGCAGCTATTATGCATCGGGATTACCCGTGGATAAACATTCATTAATGATGCATATTAAATTTGGCTCTGATGTTTATACACTCATCAGTAGTGTTATTGAATTAAGTACTGTTTCCCGTACCAAAGAATTTGAACTCAATACACCATTACATGCAGCTGCTGTCAGTATTTTCCGGATTCAGATAGTATCACATATATTAAATACAGCAGATTCAGTAATCGGAATACGCAAAGCAGCGGGTATATATGCCGGAACTGTTACTTTTCCGCCTCTTCAGCGGTTACTCACACAAATAAAGCTTCCGGAAGTGCAGACTAAGTGGGGTAAAGCCGGGCTGAAAGGGCTGGGATATACTGTGGCGTTTATCGGGTTTGCATTACCGGTTGCAGAAGCATCGTCAGAGTTTATGAACAGTAACTATATTACCGGTTCAGCTAAAGTGACAGAAGCTGTTGGTTCATTAGCTTTTTCTGTCGGATTGGCAGGAGCGGGAATAACGGAGGCGGGCGGTGCCGTCACTGCTTTTATTAGTCTTTTCGCCTGGGAGTTGGCTATTGCTGGTGTGGTACTGATGGGAATCGGAACAGCCATTTATCTCTGGTTTAAAACGGATGATTTTGAGGAATTACTGAAGCAATGCTTTTGGGGTAATGGTGATAAGTTTTTTGCTGGTGGGTATAAAAAAAATGATAATGAAGATGTTACAAGGCCTCCATCAAAAATAAAACAAATGGAAAATTATATTTATTTTTTTAGTGCATATGAAAATTATTATCAGGTGGAGCTTCAGGAGTTCAAAAATTTATTTTTCACATCACAACTTCAGGTTAATGCCGTCTCGAAGTCCAATATCTCTCGTGATGAGATATATTATGGGGCGGTACATTATATGATTCAGTATCAATTTAAGTTATCTAATTTTCAGTGTGGTATTTCTGATATTGAGTATCAGTTAGTTGAAAAGAAAACTCTGTATACGTATCCGTCAGGCATGCTTGCAGACCATGTACCCGAACGTGGTAATGTGGTTGTAACACATCGCGGAATGGAATATCTGGTCTCTCAGAAGGAAAAATTTAACGTTGCATTTGAATCAGCACTACAATGTGCTCTGGAAAAAGCATTGGAACATATTGAAACTTCACAAAAATCAAAGTTCTATAATGGTAATATTGAACTGAAATTTGAAGTGGATGCTGGTGTTTTTTCCGGAGATCCGTTAGAAAAAGCCATTCCTTCAGTTTACTGGTATTATCTGGTAGACCGGATTAACGGGGATGTTGCTCCGTTGCGTTACCGGGATAATAATCCGGATGATAAAATTTATGGCTGTATTGACGGAGGGGGAACAGAATGACCAGTTTATATACCGCAACAAAACATCCGGAACAACTGGAGACAACCCTGTTAACCGGGGAAAGTCATTTGTATGATGATCCTTTAGAGCCCCAAAAACTGGTTTTTTTGGATGCAGTGAATGAACAGCGTTGTGTGATTAATTCACCACAACGTAACAGCCAATTAACTAACACGATTCCTTTTTTTATAGCCATACTGATTATGGCTTGTTATACCTTATTCGGCTTTATCGATAATCATCAAGGGAAAAAAAAAGCTATTGTGCAAATGGCGCAGCGTATAGAAAATAAGTATACAAATAAAATTAATTTACACCCTGATACAATTGTGATGATTGAATCATATGAGCCATTTTTTGGTAAAGAAAATATTAGTTGGTGGGAATATATTAAGGCGTATAACTCAGGGGAGTTTTTTACAGATAGTCAATATGGTAAATACCTTGTCATTGGCTGGCTTATTTTATTCCCGGGAGCATTATGGTTGTTCGGTTATCTGGCATTTTTTACGCCACCGGTTTATTTAACAGCAGACAGAAAACGGGGTCTCCTGTATAGCTATGGCAGGGGAAAAGTGCATGTCACCCGTTATGAAGAGGCACAAATCGGGTTAGCCGGTAAAATGCCGGCTATCAAGTTGTATGGGATTGATGAAAAATCCGGTGAACTGAAAACGATTATATTCCGGCCGAATGTTTCCCACTATTCTGCGTTTCTGACCAGCACAGACAGCGAAAATCACCGCTTTATTACGTTCCTGAATGCCTATATGCAACAAGGCCGGGATGCGGTCTCCCCCGTGGATTATCAGGCACGAAAACCTTTCCTGTCGTTTGGTAAAAACCCGCTCCCCGAAGACTTTGAACAGCAGGTTGCACAGATTCTGGCAGAATTTGATAAAAGGAAGCAGCGTGATGCGCAGTCAGATTAACGGCCGTAAAATCATTTTAAAAAATGATACCACCAATACCGGAGGAACGGTTCTCAGAGGTTCCCCTGCCGCCAGACAAAGGCAGGAGATTGCCTGTCTGGGCGACCCGGTGTATTGCCCGTCGTGTGACCAAACGGGAGCTATAGCTGAAGGTGACAGTTTAATGAAAATAAAGGGAATACCGGTTGCTCTGGAGGGACATAAAGTGACGTGCGGGTGTTCCGGCGGATGTGTCCTTGTTGCGGCAGATTAATACCCATAACCGGAAGTACAGTACTGACAGGCTTCCGTTAAAAAGCCACCCGTATTAACAGATGGCTTTCCCGTAACACTTTCTTATTCCTGCAATACCGCCTGAATAGCCGTAAACAGATATTGTCCGATTTCCGGTGTCATCCAGGTGCCTTTGGATATAGCCGGTTCTTCCCGGTAAACCCGGCGGACAATCTCCTGTAATTCCGGGTCACCGCCGGTAAACGTGTTAAACATCACAAGCCAGGTTTGTGCCAGTTTCCGGACCGCCGGTGATGCCGGGTCTTCTCCCGATTTCATAGCGGTATACAGCCCGGCGATTAAATCCGGCCAGACAGCCCCGGCACGGAAATAATGCTGCTGCATAAAGGCAAACTGCTGTGGCGTGACATGAGGTTTAAACAGAGAAAGCTGATATTCACTGAAGCTTTCCGCGACAAATTCTATCATCTGCTCTGTAATACCGGATGATGCGGCAAATTCATTATCTGACAGATGCATTTTATTTAACCGGCAGAAGAAATCCGGATTACCGCCGGTGTCCTGCTCCAGTGCCGCCATCCAGCGGGCGGCGATCTGCTGTGCCTGCGGGGATGTCGGTTTCACACCTTGTGCGGTCAGCGATTTCACTTCTGCAACCCGCTCCTGCCATTGCGCACTTTTTAAAGTGTGGCCGGTATATAACGGCATTTGTTCCAGTTCATTATGAGTAAAATATTTATCGTACACAGACATCATCTCCAAAACAGAAAAGCAGTCATTCAGGGAGAGTGTTTCTCCGGCGTGCATCTGCTGACAAAGTGTATCGAGCCGGTAACGCAGTGCCGCCATTTCCTGCATCTGCACTGTTAATACACTGACTCTCTCTTTCAGCAGATTCGCCATATCCCCGCCGTGACCATCGAGTATTTTACCGGTGTCCTTTAGTTTGACGCCTATCTGCCGCAATATCTGAATCCGGGTAAGGCGTTCGATACTGTCAGCATTATAGAGGCGGTAACCGGCACCGGTCCGGCTTACAGGCTGTAATAAACCTATCTCTTCATAATGATGAAGTGTGCGGACAGTCAGTCCGGTCTTCTCAGCAATTTCACCAACCTGAAGTAACATATTTCCCTCCTGTAATGCGGCTCAGACTGCGGCCTTACGTAACGTAAGAGTCAATACCCGGTTTTTATTTTATTGCGTCTGTTTTGCCGACGGGTACACGTACAGTATTGTACCGGTTCCGTATAATAATGAGATTCAAATAAAAAAAGCAGGAGTGATCTTTGGTTACCGGACCTTTTATTAATGCCGCCGCAGTATTAATCGGCGGAATTGCCGGGGCAGGGCTGAGCCACCGGCTGCCGGAACGTATCCGGACATCCATGCCTTCCGTATTCGGGCTGGCCTCACTCGCCATCGGGGTGTTGCTGATTATAAAATGTGCCAATATGCCGGTGATGGTATTGTCGGTGCTGCTGGGGGCGGTTATCGGTGAACTGTGTTGCCTGGAAAATAAAATTAATGCGGTGGCCGGTAAAATAAAGACCCGGCTTCCGGCACGGGGCGGGGCTCAGGAAAGTTTTATCGAAAATTATGTGGTGCTGATATTCCTGTTCTGTGTCAGTGGTACCGGGATTTTCGGGGCGATGCATGAAGGCATGACCGGTGATCCGACCGTTCTGCTGACCAAAGCTTTTATGGATTTTTTCACCGCGATGATATTTGCCTGCTCACTGGGTATTGCGGTGTCGGTTATTGCCGCACCGATGCTGATTATTCAGCTGGCACTGGCGGGCAGCGGTGCGTTATTAATGCCGTTTACCACACCGGCCATGATGGCGGATTTTACTGCGGCGGGCGGGGTATTATTAATCGCGACCGGGCTTCGGATCTGCGGTATTAAAATGTTTGCGGTGATTAACCTGCTTCCGGCACTGGTACTGGTGATGCCGCTGTCACTGCTCTGGTCATTTTTCTGAATTATGATGTAAATCAGCCGGATAGATACAGCAGATAGCGGCAGTCTGTCATGCTGGGTTATTCTTTGGTCATTAATTCCGCAAAATAGTGTCCGACTGAATGAATTGTCCGGAAATACAGGATTGGCTGTTTTTATCTGCTTTATTTGAACCACTTCAAAAAATTCAATTACTTCTGAAATCACAGGGTTATAATCCGGAAAACCGATTCAGTTACTTTCCGTATTCATTCCATGGATGTCATCAGTATTATCATTTCAGCGGGTAAATCCTCCGTTGATGTCGCGCTTTATACCTTATTACCGATTATGGTCGTGATGCTGATCATAATGAAATACCTTTCTGTCAGAGGCGTGCTGGATGTGATAGTCCGCTGGCTGGCACCTTTACTTAAACCGTTCGGCTTAACCGGGATGAGTGCATTCGCGCTGATCCAGATAAACTTTGTCAGTTTTGCAGCACCATTGGCAACACTCGCGATTATGGATAAGCGGGGTGTATCTGATCGCCATATGGCCGCCACCCTGGCGATGTGTTTTGCCATGGGGCAGGGAAATGTGTTTTATCCGCTGATGCCGTTCGGGCTGCACTGGACAACCTCCATTATTATCTCGGTTGCCGGGGGATTGTGTGCGGCGGCTTTTACCTGGTATGTCACCGGCCGCCGGTTATCCGCAACAGAGACCGCAAGCTCAGAGCCGCTGCCGGATGCAGAGCAGAATAATCAGGGAATTTTGTCAGTTATCAACAGTGCGGGGGCGGATGCTATCCGTCTGGCACTCGGGGCTATCCCGATGCTTATCCTGTCATTATCCATTGTCGGATTAATGCAGGCCGCCGGGGTGATTGAATGGCTGCACCATATTCTGATGCCGGCACTGAATTTTATGCATATTCCGGACAGTTTTGTACTGCCCGCCCTGGTGAAATGTGTGGCCGGGGGAACCGCCTATTTCGGGGTAATATCTGACCTGGTACAGCAGGGCGCGGTAACCGCCAATCAGATTAATGCGTCTGCCGGTTTACTCATCCAGACATTTGATTTACCGGGGATCGGAATTTTTCTCGGTATCAGTTCGCGGTTTGTCCGCTTATTCCGTTATGTGATCCCGGCAGCACTGATCGGTATTCTCATCCGCACGGTTTTGCATATAGTATTATTTTAAGCCGCAGGAGATAAGTGATGGATATTCGTGAAGATGAAACCAGTTTTTATATTCTTTCTGAGGACGGCAAAAGCCGGATAGCGGAAATCACCTTTGTGTATACCGGGGATAATCTGGCGATTATTGACCATACTATGGTGGATGACAGCCTGCGCGGGCAGAAAGTCGGTAATAAGCTGGTTGCGGCGGTGGTGGAGAAAATGCGCCGTGAACAGCGGAAAATTATTCCGCTCTGTCCGTTTGCCAAAAGCGTGTTTGATAAAACCCGTGAGTATGACGATATCCGTCACGCCGGGTAATACACAATGCCGGAGGGGAAACCGGTTTTCCCCTCACGGTACAGACAGGGCAGTTACCATCCGCAGATATTGGTTTCTTCATCCATATCGTAGCCGCGGATAATATTAATCAGATCCTTGACGATTTGCGCCGCGTTTTCAGCATCGGCTAATTCAGCAGCAGAATCCACGTCTTTATCCACTGACACACCATTATTTTTATTGGTCATGGTGACCATCAGTGCCGCATCATTAATCTTTTCTTTACCGTCTAATTCACTGACCAGCAACGCGATTTCTTCCGCTGCAATCTCAGGGATATATAACTTTTTCGGATTCAGAAAGAGTTTCTCCGCTTTCAGGCTGTTACCTTCATTTATCAGCTCTAATAAAAAGCCTTTGTTTTCGTCGTTCATGATTGTGTTACTCCTCGGTCAGGATCTCTGGGGCGACATAAAAATCGACATTAAACACAGTATCGTCAGTAACCGCTTCTATCCGGTGCCAGGTTTCCGGCGGAAAGACACCGAACTGCCCGGCTTCGATCACCAGGGTATCTGTTGGCTCAGGGCTGGTTTCATCCGCATAGGAATAGTAGACAATCGTGCCCTGCATAACAGACAGTTTAGGATAAACGCCCTGACGGGTACCTTTATCCAGATGTCTTTGCCAGATAGATTTCGGTGCGGTTTCTTTGGTCCAGAGCGGGGTGCTCCGGACATGAATGTAGTTAGTCGGAATGATGATGCGTTCCATCTGTGTTCTCCTGAAGTTAAACACATGATTAAGACTCAATCTTAAAATACTTTTCAAAAGATAAAAAGTATTTTAGATGCAACTTCAGGGGAAACAGCACGATTTACCCGCTGACAGAAGAGCTGCCCGGAAGGTATACACTACATAATAATTAACCTTCGTTATTTTATGGTTATTGGTTGGTTTGCTTATTAATTGCGGTACTGTCGGAATGAAAGTGGTGAGGGATATGTGAGCAGATATCTTTTATATAGCCTAATTATTATTCGTCACGAAATAATATAAGACGTATTATTTAATTAACTTAACGCAATTAAGAACATTAAAACAGAAGAAATTATTTCTTAATGAAAATTATTATTAATTAAACTGGTTTTTTTATTTACAGAAAACAGATATATCTACTCAATATTTAAACCTGTCTGAATAAAATAACAACAATTAAGCGTGTTATCACATATTATGAATAAACAGAATTTATAAACCAGTGTAAATAATATTTTGTGTTGAGTATTCATCCAGGCGTAGTTTTATTTATCTAATTTCAATCATGTGAGGACGAAATTGAAGTAATTCGTTATTAATCACCTGTTTTTAAGATGTAAAATCTGACATAGATAAATTTTACGGAATTAACATGTGTAACTAAATGTTTCATTTTAATGACAACCCTGATTTTTTAACTACATGATATATAAGTAATAACCTTATTTTTATTGATGTTATATAATTATCAGTAATTGGATTAATACAAATCAATAGATAAAACCTATCATTAGTGAACATTAAAGGCGTAAATAACGATTGGATTAACGTGTTTGAACCTCAGTATTATTAGTCGCAAGTAAATAAATTAAGAGTATCACTGCATTTACTACAATTAGTATTTATAAAATTTATATTCTGTAAAAGCATAAGGTGTATTTATGCAATCACTAGATACTGTGCGATTTTTTGTCGAATATGACGCCAATAAGTATTTGGGAGCCTTGTTACGTCTGAGAAGAAAAGAACTGGGCATTAGTGGTCAGGAATTATCCGGAATGCTGAATATCAGTCAGCAGCAAATATCCCGTTATGAGAACGGATTAACTAATTTCAATATCGTTATCCTTTTCCGGTTTTTTCCCTCATTAGGAATGACGTCAGAAGAGGTTGTCAGAATATTTAAAGAATTAGGGCTGTTCTATTCTGATTTAAATATGAGTCAATATCAGAAATTAAGAATAAAGGAGGGGAACTAATAATATTAAAAAACATGGAGTAAATGGATTTTTTACAGGAAAAACTCACCTGTCTGTCGCAAATAATAATATTTTAACATCAAATAAAATTAACAATGAGGATTAAAGCGTATGTTGAATAAACAACGTTTAGTTATGTCTGTGGTTGCTCTCGCCGTATTATCCGCAAGTCAGTTAAGTATGGCAGCAACAACCGTTACCGGTGGTACCGTACACTTTACCGGACGAATTGTGAATGCTGCGTGTGCTGTCAGTGCTGACTCAACTGATCAGACGGTTAATATGGGGCAGTACCGCACAGCATTCTTTGATGCCAAAGGGAAAAAATCCGGTGATGTACCGTTTTCTATTAAATTAGAAGACTGTGATACCAGTGTATCCACCAAGGCGTCTGTTTCATTCTCCGGATTATCTTCCGCAGATGACCCGACTGCATTGCAGACCAGCAATATCGGTGGCGGTTCAGCCGGTGCGGCGAAAGGTGTCGGTATTCAGATTGCCGATCACCTGGGGAAAGTGGTGAAACCGGACGGTTCTGTTTTTTCAACGGCACAAAACTTAGTGGATGGCGTGAACGTTCTGAACTTCTCCGCAAATTATATTTCAACTCAAGCCACGGTAACACCGGGCGGCGCGGATGCGGATGCCACTTTTACAATGCAGTATCAATAAAGTCGCCTTTTATTGCCGAACCCGTTAGCGCGTTATCAGTGGCCCGGGTGACCGGGTCACTGTTTGCCGATTGGAGTAAAAAATGCATAAATTAATCAGCACGGTATTTTTGTTGTGCGGTATTTCTGCCGGTGCTTATGCCGGAAATAAAACGCATACCATTATTGACGGGGGTATGGTGCATTTAAGAGGCGGGCTGGTGGAAGCAGGATGTACCCTTTCAACAAACAGCGAAAATGATGTTATTGATATGGGGGAATTCAGAACGAATCAGTTTAAGGGAACCGGCAGTTATTCAGACAATATTCCGTTTAAGCTGGTAATAACCAATTGCAGCACAGCGGTAAGCAGTAAAGTCGGGCTTTCTGTCTTTGGTTATATTAATGAGAAAGATCCGCAAATAATTAAACTTGAAGACAGTGATGAAACGGCCAAAGGCGTAGGAATAGCCATTCTGGATAGTGATGGTGATATTATTATTCCTGACAATATACCTTCAAAATGGATCAACTTTCACGAAGGTGAAAACGTATTACATTTTAATGCCAGATACAGAGCAACGGATATGCAGGTAACCGGCGGAAAAGCCAATGCATCAGTATGGTTTCATTTAACATATAAATAATAATTAAATATTCTCTGCGGGGATTTAAATAATGTACAGGTCAGCATTTACTATGAGAAAAATACTATTTTCTTTTATCATCGTATTCCTTTTTCCTGCGGTGGCAGCGGCAGGCGGAATTGCTCTGGGTGCAACCCGTATTATTTATCCGATGGAGGCAAAACAGGTGTCTCTGGCGGTAACGAATACAGATGAAAAAAATCGCTTTCTGATTCAGTCCTGGATAGATGATGCTTCTGATAAAAAAACAAAAGTATTCACAGTGACTCCGCCTTTGTTTGTCAGTAAACCAAAGAGTGAAAATACAATAAAAATCATTAATACAGGTGCTGAGTTACCCAAAGACAGAGAGAGTTTATTCTGGCTGAACAGTAAAGCGATCCCGTCCGTTGAGCGTGAACAGGTTGCAGATAAAAACGTCCTGCAAATTGCCGTTCTGGCCAGGATCAAAATGTTTGTCCGCCCGGCCGGTTTACCGGTGAAAGCAGGTGACGCTTATAAAATGCTGAAGTTCAACAGAATCAGCGGCGGAATAAATGTGACTAACCCGTCACCGTATTACCTGACCGTTGTTAATATGATGATTGGCAATCAGAAAATTGAAAGTTTCATGGTCGCACCATTTGCTGAAAAAATAGTTAATACAGCACAACCAGCTGCCGGCGGAATCTCATATCAGACAATTAATGACTATGGTGCCAATACGCCGGTAATTAACGTTAATTCATATTAACTACTGTTATCTTATTTTATACGGAGCGCATTTTATGCAGAAATTAACTCTGCTGAAAGGATTGCCATGCTTTAAATTTAACAAGATAATGTTAATGCTTTCATGTGCAATGATAACCGGCAACATGGTCATTATTAAGAACGGCTATGCCGATGAATTTTTTAACCCTGCGTTTTTGTCAGATAACGGTAATGAAGTTGCTGATTTAAGCCGGTTTGATAAGGGGCTGGGACAGGCTGCGGGTGAATACCGGGTTGAGGTTTTTCTCAACGGGGAGTATGTGGCAACACAGGATATTTTATTTGTCAGTAACGACAAAGAGGGTGAAATAAAACCGAGTATAGATGATACTGGTTTAATTCCCTGCTTAACCACGGATTGGTTTAAAAAATACAATATTGATACCAGTAATGCGGTATTACTGAATGACAGCTGCGTGGATTTTCGCTCAACTTACGATAAATCACAGGCCCGTTTTGATTTTGAAGAACAGAAGCTGCGTGTGGATATTCCGCAGGCATCATTTATCAATAATATCAGAGGCTATATCCCGCCGTCAGAATGGCAGGACGGAATCAATGCCCTGTTACTGAATTATGGTTTTACCGGCAGTCACAGTAAAAATACCAAAAATGATGAAAGATATAATAACTATTTTTTAAACCTGGACAGTGGTATTAATCTCGGTGCGTGGCAGCTGAGAAATACCAGTACCTGGAATTACACCTCTGACCGGCGCACAGATAACAGCCAGTGGAATAATATCCGTACCTATGTGCAGAAAGCGATTATTCCGCTGAAAAGTCAGCTGACCATCGGTGACAGTTTTACAGAAAATGATATTTTCGACAGTGTGGGGTTCAGAGGGGTAAAACTGGCCTCTGACGATAATATGCTGCCGGACAGTATGCGCGGTTTTGCGCCGACGGTCAGGGGCGTTGCCAACAGCAATGCTCAGGTGACTATCCGTCAGAACGGCTATGTTATTTATCAGTCCTATGTTTCTCCCGGCGCATTTGAAATCAAAGATCTGTATGCAACGTCCAGCAGCGGTAATTTGGATGTCACGGTTAAAGAAAATAACGGCACGATCACGCAGTTTACGGTTCCGTATTCTGCGGTACCGATGTTACAGCGTGAAGGCCGGACAAAATATGAAGTAACCGCAGGGGAATACCGTTCCGGTTCATCCATGCAAAATAGCCCGGATTTCTGGCAGGGAACTATCAGCCACGGTTTTGCAGAAGGTGTGACGGTATATGGCGGAACACAGTTATCGGATAACTACCGGGCATTTTCTGCCGGTGCCGGGAAAAACCTCGGTGTATGGGGGGCGATCTCAGCGGATATTACACAGGCCAACAGCCGCTTACCCAATGGTGAGCATAAACAGGGGCAATCTGTCCGGTTTTTATATGCCAAATCACTGAATGAACTGGGAACAAACTTTCAGCTGATGGGATACCGTTATTCCACCAAAGGGTATTACACATTAAGCGAAACCAGTTATAAACAGATGAGCGGCTATAATATCAAAACCCAGGATGGCCCTGAGTTTAAAGAAGCTGAAATTATTGATTATCATAACCTCTATTATACCAAAAAAGGGCAGTATCAAATCAATATCAGCCAGCAGTTTGATGGTTACGGCTCGGTGTATATTACCGGCAGTCATCAGACCTACTGGGGAACCAGCGAAACGGATCAGTCATTTCAGCTGGGTTTTAACGGCAGCTGGGAAGATATCACCTATGGCGTGAACTGGTCACAAAATAAATCTGTCGGATTACCGGATAAAGATAAGCGGATTGCCTTTAATATTTCGGTGCCGCTGAGCCGCTGGTTTGGCGGAGGTGATGCTGCGGATATTACTCAGTCCCGGAATAACATTTATTCCACTTATACGCTGACCAGAGACGACAATAATAAAGTCTCTCAGCAGCTCGGGATATCAGGAACGTTACTTGAGGATAATAACCTTAATTATAACGTTCAGCAGGGATATGCAAATAAAGGTGAGGGGGCATCCGGCAGTGCATCGGTTAATTATCAGGGCGGATACGGCGAGGCTGGTGCCGGTTATAACTACGGCAGGAACTGGCAGCAGGTAACTTATACGGTCCGCGGCGGTGTTCTGGCGCATCAGAATGGTATTACATTAAGTCAGCCGCTCGGCCAGACCAATATATTGGTTGAAGCACCGGGTGTTAAAGATACCTCTGTTGAAAATGCAACCGGTGTTTTCACTGACTGGCGCGGCTATGCCGTTATTCCGAATGCAACCGCTTACCGGAATAACCGGGTTGCACTGGATGTTACTTCATTACCGGATAATGCCGAACTGGATAATGCCGTGGATTATGTGGTTCCGGTACAGGGCGCGATTGTGAAAGCGAATTTTAAATCCCGTATCGGCCTGAAAGCCATGGTGACACTGTTACAGAAAAATGGAAAAGTGGTGCCGTTCGGGGCAATAGTTACCGATGAGCATACCGGTAAAGCCAATATTGTCGGTGACGATGGTGTCGCATTTATGACAGGTCTGCCGGAAAAAGGAAAACTGAATATTGCATGGGGAAATAGCGCAGATTCACAATGCACGGCTGAATATCATTTAACGGCCGGAAATAATACCCCGATCAGTAATATCAGTGCCCGCTGTTTATAACACTAATCTGGTAAAGTGAGTTTTAATTATGCGTAATATTATATTATCAGGTTTACTTCTGGTTTGTGCAAACAGCTATGCGGTAACCTGTACGTCCGGATGTAACGATGTCTATCTTAAGATAGAGCAAAATCTGGCATCAAATGACAATAATACCGGTGCTCAGATAAACAGTAATGCGATAACTACACCGGGATTAGGAATGAAAGCAACGCACAATGGCTATCTTATGCAATGGGCGAAATTTAATGGTGATCCGATTCCGGCACCGCCCTCTCATGCAACCAACTGGCGGTTTAAAAAGGTGGATGACTATATTTCGGTAGCGTTATCCAGGGATAGCCCTTGTATCGGTAATACCGGAACGATTTATGTTCCGTTTAATGAAAGGGTATACGGGCCCGGTTGCGTGGCCCGGATTCATCAGGCAGGGGATGCGTTATCAATAACCCCCCGTGACTGGCAAAGCCGGCTTCGTATAGACAGAAAAATTGTCAGCGGTACCTATTCAAAAAATATCCTGATTGGCCAGTTTGGCTTTTGTGAACCGGATAATTGTACCTCAGCACAGGTCGTACAGAATGTCTATTTATCCCTGAATATTACGGTTCCGCAAACCTGCTCCATTAATGCCGGACAAACAGTGATTGTGGATTTCGGGAATATATCAACCGGAGCATTTAAGACAGCAGGTGCAAGAGCACAGAATATTAATCCGAAGGAAAGCACCTTATCGGTGACCTGCGATAATATTGCTTCAGGGACAAACCTTAATATGCGCTTGCAGGCTAATAACGTTGCGGGAAATATTGTTATTTCAGATAACAGTGATGTCGGGTTTATTGTCACTGACAGCAGTGATAAAGAACTGACACCCAACAGTCTGTCGAGTTTTATTCCGTTTGCTCTCGACGGAAACACGCGGGCTAATGCACGGATCCGTGTCTATCCGGCCAGCGTGACCGGCATCAGACCTGATGAAGGTCCGGTAGCATCACAGGCTTATTTACGGATTGATTTCCCGTAATTCTCCGGAGGAGACCTGCAATGAAAAGTATTAATAATAAATTTTCCGGAACGGGAAATATAAAAGGTATTCTGGCTTTTATGCTGGCGGCAGTATTCAGCCCGGCAGCTGTTTCAGATATCGGTAGTATTAACTTAATTATGAAAGCTAATCTGGTTTCTAATGCCTGCACTATTACACCGGGGACAATGAATCAGACAGTTGACCTGGGAACCTGGGCAGTAAAACAATTTCAGGAAACACCGCGGGGCGTGCCGGCGAAGCAGTTTTTTATTGAGCTGATTGATTGCGGCCATCTGGCTTCGGGCGTAAAAGTGAAGTTTTCAGGTACGGTGGATCCTGTCAATAATACCTTATTTAAACTGGATGCCGGCAGTACGGCCACAAATATCGGGATTTCCATTCTCGACAGAAATAAGGATGTTATAAAACCCAATACAGAAACAATTGTATATCCGCTGAGACCGGACGCCACCAATATTTCGCTGGCATTTTATGCGCAATATGTCGCCACCGCTAATTCTGTCGGGGCAGGTACCGCTAATTCTCAGGCAACCTTTACGCTGGAATATCTTTAATATTGATTATTCAGGAACAACATAATGATAAAGAATAAATTACTGACCGGTTGCCTGCTGGCGCTGGCTTCCGCACATGCATTTTCCGCATCACAACCGGGTTTTTATATGTCGGCTAAAGCCGGTGCCGGGTTATTAAAAACAACGGATAATTCGTTACAGGGATCAGGTATGACAGCAGGGGCGTTGTCATATAATATTGAGAAAGAAAACCTGAAAAATATAACGGACACTGTTTTTTCACCGGGGATAGCGGTGGGATATCAGTTTACCGGTGATACTTATCAGCCTGTCCGTGTTGAACTTGCCTATCAGCACTACGGAAAGCAGGATGATAATATGTCTTTTTCACCGTCTGTTTCCGGTTACTGGCACAACCAGAAAAATAATCGGTTTCCTCTGCCATCGGAATCGTCGCTGTATATGAAAACAAAAGCCGATACGCTGATGGTGAATATCTATTATGATATTCCGGTCAACAATGATATCAGTGCGTATCTGATGGCGGGGGCGGGTGCGGCATTTATCCGTAATGATGTTTCCTGGGATACCAATGTGGCCGGGCAGGCACTCAGTGCCGGAGCATCAAAAAATGTCACTAATCTGGCATGGTCTGCGGGCGCCGGTATTTCATGGAATATTAATGAGAATATTTCGCTGGATACCGGTTATACCTATACCGATGCCGGGTCAGCAGAAAACAGAATTGTTGCCCGCAACGGGATTAATACCGCAACAGGTTATACCAATACCGATGTGAAATTACATTTACTGTATGCCGGGATCCGGTATCATTTTTAATCCGTTTTCCGTCTCTGCTGCTATTTTGCAGAGACGGAAATACCCCGGATGAAATATAACGTGATTAGTCGTAGGTAATCATAAACGTGGCATCCGCGTCAGCGATGCCGGGAGTCGGGCGGTTTCCGGTGGCGATATAGTTGGCGTAAAACTGCGCCTGGCCGTTGCCGTTAATATCCATGGCAATTTTCGGGCTTTTGGTTTCCATCGGCAGCCGGTTTTTCTGACTGTCGAGGATCTCCACCGCCACAGAGCCCGCAGCACTTGCTCCCTCATTTATCGCCAGCAGTGAACTGTCTGTTTTATCTTTCTTACCGCTGAAAACAAAGGTGACAGCAGAAGAGGGTGGGCAGTTCTGTAACTGAAAACTGAACGGCATGGATTGTGTTTTATCACCGGCGGCACGGAAATTTTTCAGTGCCCAGCGCCCCAGTTCAACTTTTTTATTTGCCTGGGAAACTTCGACCCCGCAACTGTAAGCGACAATTTCACCGGACAACTCAATATTGACCCGGCCGAGTTCATAAGCGGCGGCTGAATGGATCAGCAGACCGCCGCACAGCAGGGGGAGCATAGCCTGTTTAATGTGTTTCTTCATTGCCGTGCCTGTTATTCGTAGTCAACGCGTAAATAACCGCGGGATTGGAAAACACCTTCTTTCGGTTTATTGCCGGTCACACTGACAGGCCAGGCGGTAATTGCTGTCCGGGCCGAACCTGCGCCGTCGAGCTGGAACGGAATAACACTGCCGATATTATTCGGAGTTAATGCATTACCGTCTTTATCGCCGACAATAAAACCGACATCCGGGTTATCGGAGACAATCATATTGCCGTTTGTTTTTTCGGCTTCAATACGCAGTGTCAGATAAGCTTTCGCTTCCACGTTGGTACACTGAATCGCGATATTTTCGAGTTTTTTATTCACCGTGGCTGGCTTATTACCGGCACCGGCCTGGCTGAATAACTGTGAACCGATTTTGCCGAAGTTAATCACCACAATATCATTAACCCCGACCTTGCATTGCTGCGGCACATTAATAATGCCGCTGTAGCTGATGGTATAAACCGGCGTGCTCAGCGGGTCGGTATTTGCGGTCGTGACATAGACGGTAAATAAGGTCTTTTTCGGGATCACCACCTGGTCAACGAAACGGCGGGTGACTTTCAGGCGGAAGGTAAAATTACTGTCCATAATGCCGAACGGTTTTCCCTTGGTCACGTTCGGGTGTGTCCCCATCAGAACATAGTCCTGCGGCGGGTAAAATGTACCGGCGGAACTGTCGGTAATACTCATTGCCCCGCGCAGATAGTCATTCAGCTGGAGGTATTTATACCGTCCTTCCGTTTCCACCACCGGCATATTGGCGACATAGCTGCGCATTGTCCGGTTATTGCCGGAGTGAACAGGGCATATTCCCTCAACCCGTTCGCTGAAGTTTTTGGTTAATACTTTTACCTGACCCACCTGGTTATTGGCGGAGGTAAAGCTGTCGGTCAGATCGTAAAAGACCTCACTGGTTCCGCCCGCAGCATTACTGCATACCACAGCCAGCGCCGGAAGAGGTAAAAATGCCATTAATAACGGGATTGCATATCTCTTTTTCATCATTAACTCTCTATTTACATTCAAGCGCGGTCCGCAGTAACGGCCCTTTGATTTCCTGACGGGTAAAATCATAATCCGCGGTGCACTGGTCACCCGGCTGATTTCCCCACTGCACCAGTAATTTCCCGGTCAGCGGCAGGCCGGTTAAATACACACGTCCGTCATCATCGGCAATACTGCTGATCTGAGAGCCGGTTTCCTGCACCATACTGCCGAAGCGGATCGGTTTGCCGTTGTAAGTCAGTGAGAGCAGCGCCCGGATCCCGATACTGGTATCAAACGTGGCACGGGCAACAGCCCCGCTGATCGGCACCACGTTCTGCACGTTATTTTTGATTTCCGTATTGTCATTAAATGAATCCGGATTCAGGGCAATACGGTTGTTCCGGTAAGCCGAGGCATAAGGAATAATGGCGTAACCGCGCCAGTCCGTTTTCACCCCGGTGTAGTTTTCCACCGCCACACCGGCGGCACCCGGTGCTTTGACCAGCACCGTGGTATCATTGATTGACTGGCCGAATGTAAACCCGTTTTCATGCAGCAGTACCGCACCGGAAGCCCGGTAGTTCAGCTGATTCTGATCCGGGTCGTAGTTATAGCTGATCCCGAAATCGCCGTAAGTGCCCTGATAATCCAGGCCCGCTGAGCCGTTATAACCCTGCTGGCTGACATGCCCCTGTGAGACGGAATAGCTCAGGTTTCTGTCTTCCAGCAGTGTACCGTTCACGCCGACGCGGTAAGCCTCACGGCCACCGGAGTTATTGGTGGCGGAGAAGGTGGCATACGCGTTATTAAAGGCATCATTACTGCGCGCGTTACGCGACGAGAATGAGGAGAACGGTACGGACACATTCACCGACAGCATGTTATCGCGCTCATTAAGTTCCAGCGCTTTGGTGGTGCTCAGGGAAACGGAGTAATTTATCCCGTTCCAGCTGTTGGAATACCCGGCCTGATACCATTCATCCTTACCGCTGCGGTTCCAGTAAGATTGCTGGTTACCGGATATATAGAGCGAGCCGTACTGGTCAAATGATTGTGAGATATTGACCTGGAAGCGCCCTTTTTTGTTATAAAGCAGGTTGTGATAATTAATAATGATCGGCTTGCCGTCATCACCATCCTCGCCGTCCGGGGCAAATTCATAGCCGGACATCTGCTTATACGCGACATCGTTTAAGGTATAGAAGCCCTTGGTGGAATAGCGGTAGCCCAATAACTGGAACGTGGTGCCGGTGGTGTTCAGGGATTTCGCGTACAGGAAACGGAATGACTGCCCGCTGTGATTCGAGCCATCCGCCAGTTCACTGTTTGCATGGGTGACATCAAAGGAGAAGGCACCAAAGCGGCCGATATTCTGACCGACGCCCACCAGTACCGATTTATATTTGTCCGCCAGCTGTGTCCCGGTATAAACAGAGATATCCCGTGTCAGGCCAGCGAGCAGGGTTGCCTGGACAAACTTCGGTTTATCCTGGTTGCTGTTACCGCTGCGGAATTCCCCGGCCATCACATCATATTTCACGCGGCCTTCACGCTGGAGCACCGGCAGTGTGGAGTAGGGGACAATATACTGTTGCTGGGTACCGTCTTTTTCCTCGACAGTGACCTGTAAGTCACCACTGGAGGTCGCCGGGTTTAAGTCATTAATAACAAACGGGCCCGGCGGGACATAGACCTGGTAAATGACATAGCCGTTCTGACGGATCACCACTTTGGCATCCGTTTTCGCCATACCGCGGACGGTCGGGGCATAGCCCTGCTGGCTGTCCGGATACATATTATCGACAGAAAACAGCCGCACACCACGGAACCCGGCAGAATCAAAGACACTGCCGTCCGAGTTGCCGTCACCGATAACCAGCTGACTTTTCAGGGCAATAATCGGCCGCTGAACATAGTTCATCAGGCTGCGCCACTGACTGTTGCTGGTGTTTTTACTTTTGTTGTAATTCCAGGAACTTGACTGACGGAACTGCCACGCGCCGAGGTTAAACCCCGAGTTCAGGTTCACGTAGTAGCTGCTGGTACTATCCGAGTTATTATTCCCGGACGCGAAATAGTTCATAAACAGCGCCGGAATACCGGATTCCCATCTGTCCGGCGGAATATAGCCGCGCGCCTGTCCGGAAAGACTGGCCTGAGGGAAACTGAGCATCAGCCGCTGTTTCTGAAAATCAAAGTGATATTCTGAGCCGGGAATTTTTTCGGTAAACGGGAAGCACTGTTTATCCTGTTCTGTTAATTCCTCCGGACGGGCGATATTCACTCCGAAGCCGATAATAGTCTCTGCACTGAAGCAGGGGAATAAATAAGGCTCACCCTCTTTATTTTTCAGTTCGGTAAAGGTGATTTCAGAGGAGGAGACAAAATCATTATTAACAGACAGTTCAACCAGGTAATTACCGGGCGGCTGATAGCCGCCCGATTCAAAGCGGGATAAATCAGAGACATCCGCATCAGACAGGTCGTCAGTTAAAAACGCGGCATTAAAGGAAGGATTCGCACCGGCGGTTCCCGCAGGGAAAAAACACGTAACGGCAGCAAGCACAGCAAAATAAACCGGCGTATGTGTGAAAACCTTTTTAATGTTACTCATTTCACCCTTTTCCCTGCATGACAACAATAAAATAATGAATGTCTTAATTCAGATTCACTTCGCGCAGTTTGCGCAGTCCGCCGTAATCATTAATTGTCTGATAAGTTAGTTTGCGGCCGTTTTTACCGGCAATCTGATGAGTACTGAACGGTGCAACCATGACATTATCAAGCGGACGTCCGTCTAAAATAATATTGACGAAAGTGGTGTAATACGGCGTCGGGTTATCAATCGTAATCGCGCCGCTTTTTTGCGTAATGGTAATTTTGTCTGCCGCATCTTCTGTCTGGATCGGTAAGTTCACCGGTCTGACGAACAATTTAATCCGTGACAAAATAGCCAGCTGGAGCACGTTTTTTCCTTCCAGTGAGGCTTTATCCACAGCCGGAATCGCTTTTACGTTCAGCCAGAAAATGGATTCTCTGTCTTTCGGCAAATCCTGAGCCAGGTTAACAATCCGCAGAATATTTTCACTGGCAGGCTCTATCACAAATAATGGCGGCGTGATAACAAAGTCTTTTTCTTTACCATTTTCGTTATCAACCCATGAATTGATCAGAAAACGTTCTTTCGGGCTGTGGTTAATCACAGACAGTGACGTTTGTTTTGCATCCTGAGGATAAATGACCCGGGTTGCGCCCAGTGCAATGCCTGAGTTCTGATTTGTCGCGGAGTAAGCAAACCCTGACACCAGAGTGAAAAACAATATCAATGCACTATTTTTAAAATAATTATAAATCACAGAAGGACCTCTTAATATTCTCTGTCAGAAATAACGCATAGAGTATGGTATTTCATTTATCCGGGGTGTCTTACAGCACAGACAGTAATATATAAAACTCTCTCTGCTCCCTGTTACAGGCACAATCCGTCGTCAGAATTAAGAAAAATAATCCTGTGCAGAGAGAGTTTTTATTTATTTAATTAATTACGTTCGGTAATTGATTATTCGTATTTAACAACGAAAGTCGCATCAGCATTTGCCTGACCCGGTGTGGATACACCTTTGGCAACATAACGTGCAGTGAAATCTAATACGTTAGTACCTTCGATCAGGTTTTTGGCTGCAGAGAATTTACTGCCGTTTGGTGATAAAATTGCAGAGGTGCTGTCAGAAATCTGAATACCGACATTCTGAGCAGCCGGTGCGTTTGTACCTGAATTTACTGCTAATAAATCAGCATCACCATCCATGCTCTGGCCGGCGAATGCAACAGCTGCAGTTGCGGATACAGTCGGGTCACAGTCGACCAGTTTGATTTTGAACGGAACCGGAGTCGTCATATCGCCGGCTGCCGCTAATTTAGCGGTACGGTACTGACCTAATTCCACAGTCTGGTTGCTGCTTTCAGTGCTGACGGCACATGCTGCGTTAACCAGTTCCCCGGTAAAATGAACTGTACCGCCGTTTACGATTACCGGATCTGCTGCTGATGCAGCAGCTGAGAATAATAAAGCGGATACAACAGATGCACCAATAATATTTAATTTCATAATACTGAATTCCTAAAAAATAAACGCCATCTTCAAATTTTACTATCTCAACAGAATAGTAAACCACTACATCTGAAGAGGTTAATCTTCAGATACAATTTGAGTGTTGTGTGTATCAGAAATGAAAAAACGAAAAATACTAAAATTAATACATATAATCCCGGCTGTTGTTAAGATCACCAAACAGCTTTACAAAAGGCACTTCCAGAACAAGTGAAATAGTAAACAGCATATCAAGCGGAATATTGCATTCCCCGCGCTCATAGCGTGAAACCTGCTGTTGACTTAATTTTAATTTGTCACCTAATTCTGAACCGGACAATCCCTGTTCTTTTCTGTGTGCTCTGATTTGTTCTCCAACAATTTTATTTATATTCATCATGAGTCGTACTCAAAAATTACCGGGTTTCTTATGGGAATAATATGCAAGGTATTCTGAATAACTAATCAGATAATACAGACCCGAATTCCGTCATCATTAAATATGGCAGGAAAAGCGCAGTTGCATTTCGGGATTAAGTATTAGCGCTTACACAGGCTAAGTAAAGTTAGTTATAACGATCAAAGGACAATTATTGATTGATAAAAACTATCAATAATGATTTTTTGATCGTTGTAATCTTTTTTAGATGTTAACAATTTTTTCGGCGCTCAAAAAAAGATGTTTTTATTTCATACGTATTTTGTAATTTCTTGATAAATAAGTAAATAAAATTACCATTACATTTGTATTTCTTTTATAAGTGAAGATTACCTCAATTTATCACACATAGATGCTATTTTTCTGTGTATATGTTTTTAATTTGTTGATTTTTAACATATAAAAAATTAATGAAAAATTTAATCAATAATTCATTTTTTTGATAAAATATCAATAATGCGTCTATATCAAAAATAAAATAATGTAAAAATGTTATTTTGCATGATTTTATCATTAGCCATTGCTTTGCTTTTAAAATAAAGTCATCACTTACGCTAAAAATGTGTCGTGATGGGTAAAATTATAAATTTCTGTGTTTTTTTAAACATAAATTATACACAATAAAAACATATATTTCATAATGTAAAATTATAAAAATCATTATACTTCATGATGTTATATCAGTTTAAATACAAAACATCTGAAATATTACAAATTATTACCACAATACACCTGTTCACAAGTTTAAAGCGTAAATGCAAATTAACACACGTTATGAGTAATTACAGGCCGAATAGTAATTTATCCGATAAAAAAGACAGAATATATTGCTGTATGCAAAAATATTATATCAATCATGATATTGCGGAGTGATTTACGGCAAGCCTATAGGTTATTATCGGCGGTTATCCGGAAGACTTTAGATTTTTCGGGGGGGCGCTATAAAAGCAGAGGGGCTGAACGCCGTCATTTTTCATTCTGAGAAGGGAGGTAACCTATGATACCGGACTACACAGAAAGCAATTTTGCCGGTATTGAGCACGGTGACGGGATTTCGGTGATCCGTTTTCATGCACTCTGGTGTGAGTCGTGCCGCCGGAGTGAACATCAGTTTGATGAAGCAGTAACACAATTCCCCGCCGCAGCCGGCTTCTGTTTTCACACAAGCCGTACATAATGCGTTGTTATAGCATGACCGGGATGTAGTAATTAATCTCTTCCACATACTGTAAGCCGTTGGCAATAAACTCGTCATGCCGCTCTGCGGGCAGCAGTTTATAGTGCTCAATATCCGGTCCCCGTCTGCGCAGCAGGTTCATTTCTGCCAGCGTGCCGGAATAGGCAGCATGAATAATATTGTTGTAATCACCGGGCAGATTTTTCAGCATGGCCGGATCAATGGTAATTCTGAGATAATGCCCGCCCGGTAAGGTCACCGGGGAAAGTGACGCGCGGCGGATGCTGTCCGCTGATAATACGGACGGAATAACCGCCGTGGTATAGGCATAACTGATGTCATCTGCGGTGGATTCATACGGAGCATGTATGGCATACAAATCCGCCGGAATAATATCCACTTCCTTAAAAAACTTCTCCCAGAATTCACGCCGGAACTTCCGGTTTTCTGTCTGCCAGTCTGACAAATTTTTGTGGTGATAATGATGAGAGCCCGCTAATGGTATTTCCGGTAATTCGGTCAGCTCAGACTGAAACGGAATCAGGTTTTCCGCCTGTAATGGAAAACAGAAGCCGTTACTGTCCCAGCCTGCTTTCTTTCGGTAGGCGGAGGGGGTGGTATTAAACTGGGATTTAAAGGCGCGGCAGAATGTCTGCTGTGAATCGAAACGGTATTTCACCGAAATATCGAGAATACTGCTGCGGGTGATCCGCAATGCTTTTGCTGCACAGGATAAGCGCCGGGCACGGATATATTTTCCGATCACGACACCGGTGTGCTCTTTAAATAAGCGCTGTAAATGCCATTTGGAATAACCCGCCCGTGCGGCAATGATATCCAGTGATAAATCAGATTCCAGATTTTGCTCAATCCACAACACCAGACTCTGAATAATACTTCCGCGAAGCCCGTCTATGTTCATTCTTTTTATTACCGGTAAAGAGTGTGATCGCTCAGTTATCGGGCGATACAAAAGTTAACCTTTTAATATTAAATGAATTTACCTTTTATATCCGCAAGGAGTGTAAATATCTGTATGTAGCGTGCAGTAGTTTGTATTTTTTTATCAGGAATTGTCTGTTTTTGTGTAAATTTGAGACGTACAGACAGAAAAATATCTTGATCTACCGAAAAGTGAGCAGCTATTAACCTGAAAAACAACAAAATTTTAAAAAATAACAAAAAATTATAACTTTTGAATTTTCTGCCGATAACAGTATCCGTATGGCCCTGCCAGATCATTTTATCGCCTCTTAAAGGAAACTGTATGCAGTTACTTCGAAACTTATCCATCCGGTTCGTCATGCTGTCGATACTCGGTATTTTGTGTCTGACACTCGGATGTGTCAGTTTTTACAGTGACTGGTCACTGTCGAGAGTGTCTGACGGCAATGCGACCGATCGTCAGTTAGTCCGGCAACTGACGGTACTGAATCAGGGAAATGACCAGTATTTCCGGTTTATTTCCCGGCTGAACCGCGAAATGCAGAAAAAAGCAGAAGGGGAAGAACCGGATTTAAAACCGTCTGCGGAAGCGATGGAGAATATGGGGCTGCACCTGGCGGAGATGAAACGGATTTCCCCGGGACCGATGGATGTACAGATGTCAGAAAAGGTGATTGCCCGCTGGCAGGCACTCTATGATGAGGGCGTTAAAATTCAGATGCAGCTGGCGGAGCAGGGGGATCAGGCGGGTTACCGTAAGCAGTCCCATGATGTCACACCGCAGCTGAGTAAAGAATTCGGTGCTGCCAGCGTTGAGTTCACGCAGGTGGCAGAGGCGCGGATCGAACAGACCCGTACCCTGGTGGACGGCCTGATGACCACCACACGGATTGTGATTATCAGCGGCACACTGTTTGGTCTGCTGATCCTGATTTTTGCTGACCGCTATCTGGTGAAGATGATGCAGCGCCCGCTGAACAATGTCCGTCAGCATTTCCGCCGTATTGCCGGGGGGGACCTCAGCCAGCCGGTGGAAAGTGACGCAGCCGGGCGTAACTGTGTCGGTAAATTGTTCCCGCTGCTCAGTGAGATGCAGGACAGTCTGCGGGATGCGGTCAGTTCTATCCGCGAAGGCAGTGATACCCTGCGTGACAGTGCTTCTGAGATTGCGCGCGGCAATACAGATCTCTCCTCACGTACCGAACAGCAGGCAGCGGCGCTGGAAGAGACGGCGGCAAGTATGGAAGAGATCACGGCGACAGTGAAACTGAATGCGGATCACGCGCATCATGCCAGCGAACTGGCGGAAGTGACGTCCTCAACGGCGCATCAGGGCCATGAGATGATCGCCTCTGTTATCCGCACAATGGACGAAATTTCCGAGAGTTCACGCAAAATCGCTGAAATCACCAATGTGATCAACAGTATTGCATTCCAGACTAACATTCTGGCGCTGAATGCCTCGATAGAAGCGGCGCGGGCCGGTGTCCACGGACGCGGCTTTATGGTGGTGGCCGGTGAGGTGCGGACGCTGGCCAGCAACAGTGCGGATGCCGCTAAAGAAATTGAGCGTCTGATAGCCAATGCGGTATCCCGTGTTGATCAGGGCATTAAACTGGTCGCCGGCGGCGGGGAAACGATGGAGGAGATTGTCCGTGCCTCCGGTGAAGTGACGGAGATCATGAAAGAAATTGCCATTGCGTCAGAAGAGCAGACCAAAGGGATCTTACAGGTCGGCACTGCAATCACCCAGATGGATACTGTGACCCAGCAGAATGCCTCGCTGGTCAGCAATGTCTCTGAAACGGCAGCCGGGCTGGAATTACAGACACAGGTGCTGCAGAACTCCGTACAGAAATTCCGCCTCAGTGCTGCGGACTGACGCGGCTCAGATTACTGCCGTGGCCAGTAAATCGCGGTAGTAATCTATCTTTCGTTCCAGGTGCTGAAAATGATCATTCAGCACCGCTATCTGCTGTTGTAATACCCCGCTGTGTGCCAGCAGCAAATCCATACGCGCCTGTGCCGTCTCCTCTCCCTGAGCCCGTAAGTCCGCATAATGTCTGATGGATTTCAGTGGCATGCCGGTTTCTTTCAGTCGTGCGATAAACGTCACCCATTCCGCATCACGGGCGGAATAATAACGGTGATTATTTGCCCGGCGCTGCGGGATCAGAATGCCTTCTTTTTCATAAAACCGCAGGGTATGGATACTGAAACCGGTTAAGGCGGAAAACTCACTGATGGAATAATACATACAAAAAACCTCTTGACCTCGAGTGAACTCTATCTTTTACGCTCAGCGGACTAATGTCAAAGGAGGTTTGTATGAGCAATCAGAATTATGTGGTGATCACCGGTGCCAGCGCTGGTATCGGGCGGGCAATCGCGGCCGCTTTCGCACGCCGGGGTAACAATGTGGTATTGGTGGCGCGGCGTGAGGATGCATTACTGACACTGCAGGCGGAACTGATGCAGCGGAACCCGGACATCACGGCGGAAATCCGCGTGTGTGATTTGTCCGTGCCCGGCAATGCGGCGGCACTCTATCACTCGTTGTCTTCACTGAATATTATTGCGTGGATTAATAATGCCGGTTTCGGCTATTACGGCACGGTGGCAGAGCAGCCGGTGGCGGAAGCGGAGAAGATGCTGGCTCTTAATGTGAATGCCCTGATGGTGTTATCCGCGCTGTATGTGCAGGATTATCAGTATACGGAAGGTGCGCAGCTGATCAATATCAGTTCGGCAGGCGGCTATACGATTGTTCCCTCTGCGGTGACTTACTGCGCCACGAAGTTTTTTGTCAGTGCGTATACAGAAGGGCTGGCGCGTGAGCTTATCCGCAGCGGGGCAAAACTGCGGGCAAAAGTACTGGCACCGGCAGCCACACAGACGGAATTTGGTCAGGTGGCGAATAATACCGATTCTTATGATTATGACCGGGCTTTCGGGCGTTATCATACCAGTGACGAAATGGCCGCGTTTGCGCTTGAACTGTATGACGCGGACAGTATTACCGGCATGATTGACCGCGACGATTTCCGTTTTCAGCTGGCGGATACCCGGTTCCCTCATGCGGAAAACAGCCGGTCAAATCAGAAAGTGACTCCATAAGATTCTGCGGGTGCAGCCGGGATGATTGCTGTCACCCGGCGTTACTGATAATGTGAGGTAATTCTCATTTTTCAGGTTGGATACCTTTTTTATGCTGCAATTACTTCCGGTTACCTCACCGGCTGACCCGGTACTCGATGATATTCGTCCGCTGTATGAGTCTGCTTTTCCGCTGCATGAACAGCGCACGCGGGCAGGGCGGGAGAAACTGTTTTCTCAGTCCGGCTATTATCTGTATCAGATAAGGGATAATGACCGCTTTGCCGGATTTACCGGCTGCTGGCAGATGGGGTCCCTGTTTTATATTGAGCACATTGCTATTGCGCCACAGATGCGCGGCAGTGGAGTCGGGCAGCGGGCGTTGTCACTTTTTTGTCAGGAAAAACAGCGGGTTGTTCTGGAGATTGATCCGCTGACGGATGAGGTGGCGCAACGCCGTCTGCGCTTTTATCAGCACTGTGGTTTTGCCGTTAATGACTATATTCATCATCACCCGGCTTACCGCCCGGAATTTCCGCCGCATGAGCTGGTGATCCTGAGTTATCCGCAGGTTATTAATCCGGAAGAATATCAGCAATTTAAGCACTTTCTTATCCATCACATTATGCCGGAAAATCTGTTGTAGCGCCCGGCTCACCGCATGTTATGATGACCGCTTTTCCGGCGGTCTGCCTGCCGGTTTCCGTACCGTACTCTGCTGACACCTGTTGTCAGCGGGGATGACTTTGCAGGGTTGTCATGAATAAGAAAAAATGTGCGGTCAGTGAGCTGCTCAGCGGCATGCCGGATCTCCCGTTTGAAACGGTTTCTCTCAGTGAGTGTGATTTCACGGCGGTGTCTGTGTGTCTGGTGGCACCGGCAGATACCGGCAACGGCCGGCTGGCGCGGATCCGGCAACAGGGCTTCGGTCAGCCGGTTTTTATGGTGTTCCGCGACGGTGAAACAGAGACAGTGCCGGATGGTATCAGCGGGGTTATCGATCTCCGCCGCGATGACAACCGTACGGTCGGTGACACACTTCTGCGTGCGGCACAATCCTATGAAGAGAGCCTGCTGCCGCCGTTTTTCGGGCGGATGAAACACTATACCGCGCAGCAGAATATCTCCTTTGCCTGTCCCGGCCATCAGGGCGGGGAGTTTTTCCGCCGTCATCCCGCCGGGCAGCAGTTTACCGACTATTTCGGCGATGCATTGTTCCGGGCTGATCTCTGCAATGCGGATACCGCGCTGGGTGATCTCCTGATCCACGAAGGGGCAGCACTGGCCGCGCAACAGCATGCCGCGAAAGTCTTTCATGCGGATAAGACCTGGTTTGTGCTCAACGGCACGTCGTCATCTAACAAAGTGGTGCTGAATGCCCTGCTGACACCGGGTGATCTGGTGTTATTCGATCGAAATAACCACAAATCCAACCACCACGGCGCACTGATCCAGGCCGGCGCCACACCGGTTTATCTGGAGGCGGCGCGTAACCCGTTCGGTTTTATCGGCGGCATTGACGCACACTGTTTTGATGAGGATTACCTGCGGGCGCTGGCGGCAGAAGCCGCACCGGAAAAAGCGGGCGACAAACGTCCGTTCCGGCTGGCGGTGATCCAGCTGGGGACGTATGACGGCACGGTGTATAACGCCCGTCAGGTGGTGGACAGCATCGGCCCGCTGTGTGATTACATTTTGTTTGATTCCGCGTGGGTCGGTTATGAGCAGTTTATCCCGGTGATGCAGATGTGTTCACCGATGCTGCTGGAACTGAATGAAAACGACCCCGGCATTCTGGTAACCCAATCTGTTCACAAACAGATGGCCGGGTTCTCCCAGGCGTCTCAGATCCACAAAAAAGATAAACATATCAAAGGTCAGGCGCGTTATATCTCTTTCCGGCAGATGAATAATGCCTTTATGATGCATGCCTCCACCAGCCCGTTTTATCCGCTGTTTGCCGCACTGGATGTGAATGCGAAAATGCACGAGGGTGAACCCGGACGGCGTCTGTGGGCGGAGTGTGTCAGAACGGGGATTGAAGCCCGTAAACTGTTGCTGCGGACGTGTCAGCATATCCGTCCCTTCATCCCCGATACTGTGGACGGCCGTCCGTGGGAAGAGGCGGAAACCGGTGTTATCGCTGCAGACCGGCGTTTTTTCAATTTTGTGCCGGGCGAGCGCTGGCACGGTTTTGAGGGTTATGCGGACGATCAGTATTTTGTCGATCCCTGCAAATTATTGCTGACCACCCCCGGGGTGGATGTCAGCAGCGGAGAGTATGAGGATTTCGGCGTTCCGGCGACGATTCTGGCGTATTATCTGCGTGAAAATCAGATTGTCGCGGAAAAATGTGACCTGAATTCTATCCTGTTTTTGCTGACCCCGGCAGAAACGCCGGAAAAAATGCAGCGGCTGATCCGGCAGATTGCCCGGTTTGAGCAGCTGCTTGACAGCGACGCAGCACTGGAAACCGTCCTGCCGTCACTGTGCCGCACGTATCCGGCGCGCTATGCGGGATATACACTGCGGCAGCTGTGTCAGGAAATGCACGACCTGTTTGTGAAACATAATGTTAAACAGCGCCAGAAAGAGATGTTCCGCCGCCGCTGTTTCCCGGCGGTACGGATGTCGCCGAAAGCGGCACATACTGAATTTGTCCGCGGCAATACAGAGAGGGTTGCGGTGTCAGAGATAGCCGGACGTATCGCGGCGGAAGGGGCTCTGCCGTATCCGCCGGGTGTCTTGTGTGTGGTGCCGGGGGAAGTCTGGGAAGCTCCGGTTCAGCGCTATTTCCTCGCGCTGGAAGAGACCGCCGATCGCTTTCCGGGCTTCGCGCCGGAATTGCAGGGGGCGTATATTGAACAGGATGACAGCGGACACCAGCGTGTTTATGCCTGTGTTATCCGTAATCCTATCATTGATTCTCCGCAGTGTGAGCAAATGCATGACAAAACCAGTCACTGACGGCGCTGATCATCGCCTGATCGGCACTGTGGCGGTTATGCAGCAGATAAAATCCTTTGCCGGAATGCAACGTCAGTTCCGGAAACAAAGGAATAAGCGTCTGCTGTGCCAGCTCATGCTCCAGCAGGAAATCATTGGCAATCAGAATACCCTGCTGATGCACCGCCGCATCAATCGCCAGTAAGAACTGATCAAAATGCAGCCCGGCGGTAAACGGTGTGCCGCCGGACGCTATCCCTGCATAGTGTTCCAGCCAGCTGTCCCAGTAAGGATAGAGTGTGGTGTGCAGCAGTACCGCGTTTTTCAGATCTGCCGGGCTGTGAAGTGACAGCCGTGCGGCATAAGCGGGATGGCAAAACAGACGGCAGGGCGCGTCAGACAACAGCACCTGCGCCGGTTGCGTGCGGGATAAATCCGTATAGCGGACAGCCAGGTCGACATTGTCTTTTTCCAGCGAAACCAGCGCTGCGGTGGCATTCAGATGCAAATCCAGTCCCGGAAAGGTGCGGACAAAATCACTCATCCTGGGGGAGAACCATTTGGAGGCCAGCCCGGGTGGCATGGACAGGGTCAGGGTATGGCGTGCCGCATAGCGGATTGTCTCACCGGCGGCGCGGATCTGTTCCAGCGCGGGCTGAATTAAGCGATAGTATTTCTGTCCTGTTTCTGTCACCGTCAGCTTGCGGATTTCCCTCACGAACAGCATCACACCCAGTTCTTCCTCCAGCTTTTTTATCTGCTGACTGACCGCGCCCGGCGTAACATGCAGGAATTCAGCCGCTTTGATAAAACTGCCGAGCCGGACACTGGCTTCAAAGGCCAGTAATGCTTTCATCGGCGGATAACGGTTCATGAAATAGTTTTTCTCTTTCATAAGGTAATTTAAATCGGTTGTAGCACAGCCCCGGATTCAGAACAATAGCCCCATCAGAAAAAAGGGGTAGCAATAGTATGAACAGTAAAACGGCAGCAGCCTTCGCGTTTCTCGGGATTATCTGGGGAACCAACTTTATTTTTATGCGCCAGGCAAGTGAGTGGATCTCGCCGGTACAGATTGTATTTCTGCGGGTGTTATGCGGCTTTGTGCCGATTGCGGTGATGGCGTGGATGCAGAAAGCAGTGCGCCGCGAGCACCTGAAATACACCGGACATTTCCTGGTGATGGCGCTTCTGGCCACGGTGATTTATTACTGGGCGTTTGCTTCCGGCACCTCATTACTGCTCTCCGGGGTCTCCGGTGTGCTCAGCGGGGCAATTCCGCTGTTCTCGTTTATTGTCGCGGCGATTTTTCTGCGTCAGGAAAAAATCACGGTAATGCGTCTGTGCGGGCTGATGCTCGGCTTTGCCGGAGTGATCCTGATTGCCAAGCCGTGGCAGGTCAGCGGGGAGAGTATCAGTCTCGCCGGGGTGGGCTATATGATCCTGGGATCACTGAGTGTGGGGATTTCCTTTGTGTATGCCAAAAAATTCCTCGCGGATAAACAGATTGCCCCGCTGGCGCTGACCACCTATCAGATTGGCCTTGCTCTGGTGATCCTGGCCTGCATCACGCCATTTACCGGCATTACCGCCATTGCGCAGGACAGCACCGCCAGCCTCGGGCTGATTATCGGGCTGGGATTGCTCGGTACCGGGGTGGCGTATCTGACGTATTACTATCTGATCCTGAATCTGGGGGCCGTGGTGGCTTCATCCGTGACCTACATCCCGCCGGTGGTGGCACTGATTGTCGGGTTCCTGGCGGCCAATGAGCAGCTCGGCGTGACAGAGATTCTGTCGATGGTGCTGATTATGAGTGGTGTCTTCTTATTACAGCGTCCTTCGCGCCGCCCGGAAGCGGAGAAGGAAGCTGAAGCTGTGCAGTAATATTCCGGGAAACCAAACCTATCTTTTTATTGTCTGTTCGACTTGAGTTGCATTTCCTGCCCCGCTGTCAGTATCGCGGGGCTTTTTTTCACCCGCAAACTGCATCACCAGCACACCCGCCACCACCAGGCCGATACCGGCGAGTTTGGCTATCTGAACCGGCTGTTTCGGCATTCCGAACAAACCGAAGTGTTCAATCAGTGCGGAAATCACCAGCTGACCGGCAATCACCATCACGAAAAAGGTAATGCCGCCGATTTTCGGCACCAGGATCAGAGCGGAGGTCAGATACAGCATTCCGGCTATCCCGCCGAGCCAGATCCAGAACGGCTGATGCAGTAAATCCGCGCTCAGCACCGGTTTCGGAACTTTAAAAATAAATAATAACGGTGCTAAAACAATAATACTGATTAATAATGATACAAGACTGGCCCATAACGGATGACCCAGATGGCGTGCTAACACTGCATTGCTGACCGCCTGTACCGGTACAATGGCACCGGCAAAAAAAGCACAAACAATCAAAGCAATAGCAGATAATGATAAGGTTGACATAGTGGCCTCCCTGGTTAACGTTTCATTAACATCAATCATAGGTGATCCCCGGCAGAACCGGAAATGATCAATTTTATAGGGCACTATTCGTATCATGAATAATATAAAGAAATTAGATTTAAATCAGCTTGTTACCCTGCATGCACTGCTGCGTGAACGCCATGTCAGCCGGGCAGCCGTGTCTCTGCACCGCAGTCAGCCTGCTGTCAGCCACACACTGAACCAGCTGCGGGATTTATTTCAGGATCCGCTGCTTATCCGCAGACAGGGCCGTTATCATCTGTCCGGTAAGGCAGAAGCACTGTATGCGCCGCTGACGCAGGCACTGAGCCAGCTCGATGACCTGATCGCACAGCAGGATTTCCGGCCGGAAAATTGCACGCGGCGGTTTAATATCGCCATGTCCGATTACGGGGCGGCGATTTTCAGCGGAAAACTCATCCGTTATCTGCGGACTGCCGCGCCGCAGGTAGACTTACAGATCTGGCAGGGCAGCCGTGAGGAGATGCAGGGAAAATTGCAGGAAGGCAGTCTCGATCTGGCCTTCGGGGTATTTACGGCCACGGATTATACTCTCCGCACAAAAACGGTCTTTACGGACACCATGGTCAGTGTTGCGGACAAACAATACTGCACCAACGGCACGATGCCGATGGCGGACTGGCTCTCGCACCCGCATATCCTGGCGAGCATGAAGCCGTATGAAGCCAATGAGATTGACCGGCAGTTACAGCTGCTCAACTACCGGCGGCGCATTGCGGTCTCTGTTCCTTACTGGCAGATTGCCTCGCAGCTGCCGGAAGGCACGGATCTGATCCTGACGGTGGCGCAGCGGGCGCTGCCGGAGATACTCAGCCCGTCATTACAGGTATTTGCGCCGCCGCTGACTATCGCGCCGCTCAGTTTTCAGATGTTATGGCACCAGCGCAGTGAAGGGGATGCCGCACTCGGCTGGCTGCGGGAGGTGGTGATGCAGGTGTGTGACTGACGCTCAGTGTGTTGTCCGGCGGCAGTTTTGCAGTTCCAGCAGAAATGAGCCGTTATTACCGCCGGTGCGTTTATTTAAGCCGAAAACAAAGCGCCGCTGTGACGGTGTGAAATAGGCGAGCCCGTTGTAAGTACCGGCATAAATCAGGGTATCTTCGCCGATCTCCTGCAAATCCTGCTTTGACATGGTGGCAAACTGTTTAATCGGTGTCAGTGCCGGGGAATGATAGGGGGACGGTTGCGTATCCAGCACGGTAAAGCGGTTATTATGAAACAGAACGACGGATTCACGTTGTTTATCCGGGAAATAAAAATCACGCATTGCGCCCTGTTTTCGCTGATAACTGGCGGATGAGATCTCACATTTGTAATAGCCGTTCAGTGATCCTCCGGCGGCATAACCGGATAAAGAGACAAACAATAATAAGAAAGTTAATAAACGCATAAACAGGATAGTTGTTTCTACAAATATTAAGTGTAATAGGATGCGGTTATCCGCACAATCAGTTCAGTACAATCTTCCGGAAATCAGCAGAAAGAATAAAGAGCTGAATACGCGTAAAATACAAATTTTATAAGTACATAGCGGGAAAGTTTATTTCCGGAACTATCATCCTGATCATATATCCGTTTATCAGAGATCGGCGTAAAATAGCGGCTGATATCATTTTTTTACTGACGGATCCCCCTATGCTGGCGAAGTTTCTCCCGATTTTTCTGCTTGTTCTCTCGAATATTTTTATGATGTTTGCCTGGTACGGACACCTGAAGTTTGCCGGTAAACCCCTTATTGCAGTGATTTTTTTCAGCTGGCTGATTGCGCTGGCGGAATATTGTCTGGCGGTACCGGCCAACCGGATCGGGCATCAGTATTACAGTGCCGCCGAGCTGAAAACCATGCAGGAAGTGATCACCCTGTGTGTCTTTATGGTGTTTTCAGTGGCTTACCTCGGTGAAAGCATCACGTTGAATCACCTTATCGGTTTCGGATTTATTGCCGCCGGGGCTTTCTTTATTTTTAAAGGACCGTTTTAACCGCCACCACACAATGACGATAACGATACTGTGAATTTATCCATAATATAGCGGGATGACTGGTTATATCACCAGGTGTTATTGCCGGGTATGGTGCCCGGTCTCCGGGATACTTTTTCACTCTGATCAAGGCAGGTCTGTTATGTCATCATTACGTTTATCTTATCCGAAACTCAGTCCGGCAGCGTATGCGGGGCTGATTGCCTGTAAAAATGCACTGGAAACCAGCGCGTTATCCCCTGAACTTGTTGAGCTGGTGTATCTGCGGGTATCCCAGATTAACGGCTGCGCATTCTGTCTGGAAATGCACACGACGGCACTGCGCAAGCGGGGCATAGTTCAGGAGAAACTTGATGCACTGGCGGGCTGGCGTGTGAGTGAACGTTTCAGTGATCGCGAGCGGGCGGCGCTGGAATGGACGGAAGCTGTCACACTGTTATCGGCTCAGAATACTGATGATGCAACCTGGCAGCGAGTGAAGGCTCATTTTTCTGATGCGGAAATGAGCGATCTGACAATCGCGGCCGGGCTGATGAATGCCTTTAACCGGATTGCTGTCAGTCTGCGTCAGTAGCGGATCACAGCAACCCGGCACCGGCGGTTATTCGCCGGTGTTATCCCGCAGCCACGGGGTGATAGTCAGCCCGACAAGTAAACCTTCCGGGCTGAGCAGACGGGTGACGGATTGTCCCCACGGCTCGGTTCTGTTTGCCACCAGCAGCGGATAGCCCTGTGACTGTAAAAACTCTGTGGCCGCAGCCAGGTCGCGCACTTCAAACTCGACCCACGCCTGCGGCACCGGATGTGACGACGGCCAGGTGTCCTGTCCGAAACAGGAGACCGCTGCGTGGCTGAGCGGCCAGAGCGCGAAGTGTTTCACACCGTGCAGGCTGTGATCGGCGGTCAGGTAATCGGCCACGCCTTCAGATTCACTGAGCGGCAGGCCGACGGTATCCGCAAAAAAATGTTTGCTGCGGGCGGGGTCGCGGGTCACCGGACCAAAACCGGCGACAAACAGCACACCGGGAACGGCTGGGTAATCAGACATAGCAGTGTCTCCGTAAGATAAGGGTTTATCCCATCTTACACATTAATCTGCCCGGGTGCCGGAAATATCATCTCTTCATACGGTGCTTCGCGGCAGGCATCCAGCCGCTGTTGTATTCCGCCGGAATGCGCTTCAAGCTGATGCCCGTCCGGGTCAAGAAAATAGACAGAATCCCCTTCACTGCGGTTACGTTTCCAGAGTGTTATCTGATGAGCGGCGAGTAGTGAGCGAAAGGCCGGAAACTGCTCAGGAGGAAGGGTGAAAGCGTAGTGGGTATAACCCTGATGAATAGGCCGATGAATGATTTCCGGGTCTGCCGATAAACAGATCCACAGTTCTCCGCAGGTCAGGTAAGCCCCGTATTTCCAGCGGGTATGCAGCGTCATTTTCAGAATATCGCGGTAAAAATGCAGGCTGCGATCCAAATCGGCGACCGCCAGGGTCAGATGATTCATTCCTGTTAACATATATCCTCCGTCAGCATCCGGCTGTTATAAACAGCACGTCTGAGTCAGGTGAAAGGAAGCCGTATCAGTGGTTGTACGGTGGGTGGTTATCATCATCAGGAAGCTCTCAGGGTAAAATATCAGTCAGGTTTATGATTACCCTGAAGCTTACTGACTGACAACGCAGGGTGCCAGATAATTCCGTTGCCGGGCGTTGTGATTTAAGATCACGTTAATTTAGTCCCGTCAGGGATATTCACCCTGAATATGATTTACCTCAATTATCCTTATTATTAATAGGTCTACTCTGGCGCCACACTTAAATAATGATAATGGTAGGTCTACTTATGTCATTAGTCACACAACTTCCGTCGATCTTTTCTGATTTCTCCGATGCCCGCCAACAGGGCTTTCTCACTGTAATGGAACTGAAAGAGCAGGGTGTCCCGCTGGTGGGAACCTATTGCACTTTTATGCCGCAGGAGATTGCTATGGCCGCCGGTGCAGCGGTTGTCTCCCTCTGTTCAACCAGTGATGAAACCATTGAAGAAGCGGAAAAAACCTTACCCCGCAACTTATGTCCCCTGATCAAAAGCAGCTACGGATTCGGTAAAACCGATAAATGCCCCTACTTCTATTTTTCTGACATCGTGGTCGGTGAAACCACCTGCGACGGCAAAAAGAAAATGTATGAATATATGGCGGAATTTAAACCTGTCCATGTGATGCAACTGCCGAATAACAGTGAAAGTGCGGAATCTGTCGCGCTCTGGCGCTCGGAGATTATCCGTTTTCAGAAACGGCTGGAAGAGCAGTTCGGCTGTGAAATTACAGAGCAGGGGATCCGTGATGCTATCGATCTGCGCAACCGCGAACGCCGCGCATTAACCGAATTTTACCGCCTCGGGCAGCTCAATCCGCCAGCCATGACCGGCCGTGAGATCCTCAGTGTGGTCTATGGCGCCACCTTCAAATTTGATAAACGCGCTCTGATCGGTGAGCTGGAAACACTGACTGCCAAAGTGCGTGCGGAATATGCTGCCGGTAAACGGCTGGATCCGCGTCCGCGCATTCTGATCACCGGCTGCCCGATTGGCGGGGCGGCGGAAAAAGTGGTGCGGATTATCGAAGAGAACGGCGGCTGGGTGGTCGGTTATGAAAACTGCACCGGGGCGAAAGCCACTGAGCAGTGTGTGGATGAAAATCCGCAGGCCGATGTTTATGATGCCCTGACCGAAAAATACCTTGCTATCGGTTGCTCCTGCATTTCACCGAACACACAGCGTCTCAATATGCTCAGTGAGATGGTGCAGGACTATCAGGTGGACGGGGTGATTGATGTGATCCTCCAGGCCTGTCACACCTATGCGGTGGAATCCCTGCTGATAAACCGGCATATCCGCGAAAAACACGATATTCCGTATATGGCGATTGAGACAGATTATTCCACCTCTGACACCGGTCAGCTTGCCACCCGCATTGCCGCTTTTATTGAGATGTTATAAGGAGGCGTCATGCTGAGTATCGGTATTGACTCGGGCTCGACGGCCACCAAAGGGATTTTGTTCAGTGATGAAGATGGCGGCGTGATCCTGCGCCGCTTCCTGATCCCGACCCCGTTCCGGCCGCAGTCGGCGATTCTGGAAGCCTGGGAAACCCTCTGCGGTGAATGTGATACCAAACCGTATCTGACCCTCACCGGCTATGGCCGCAAACTGGCGGATTTTGCGGACAAACAGGTTACGGAAATCTCGTGTCACGGTATCGGGGCGCGCTGGCTGCATCCGCAGACCCGCACGGTCATTGATATCGGCGGTCAGGACAGCAAGGTGATCCGGCTCGATGAGCAGGGGCACCTCACGGATTTTCTGATGAATGACAAATGTGCCGCCGGAACCGGGCGTTTTCTGGATGTGATCAGCCGGACACTCGGCACCGATATCACGGCAGTGGATGACACCATCCGCGGGATTGAGCCGCATGCTATCTCCAGCATGTGTACGGTCTTTGCCGAATCGGAAGTGATCAGTCTGCGATCTGCCGGGGTGGAGCCGGAGTCGATTCTGTCAGGAATTGTGAATTCCATGGCACAACGTACCGCCGGGTTTGCCAAGCGGCTGAGTACCGTGCCGTCAGTGCTGTTCAGCGGCGGGGTCAGCCGCAGTCAGACATTCTGTGAGCGTCTTTCACAGCACCTGGGGGCGGAGGTGATCACGCATCCGGACGGGCAGTTTGCCGGTGCCATCGGTGCTGCCATTTACGGCATCCGCCAGTTACAGAAACAGGCCGCCGTGACCTCCGGGGAGATCCGTTCATGAATGACTATCTGATTTTATTTGAAAATATGCTCGGTGTGGTGGCGATGCGCAAGCATCTCACGGCGGCCGGGCAGCCTTTCACCGTGACAGATATCCCGCCGTCACTGGGCAAAGCCTGTGGTCTGGGGATCCGCCTCAGTGTCAGTGATGATTCACTCCCGGCACTGCGTGACCGTCCGCAGGTCACGGAAATTTACCGCTGTGAAGCGGCTGAATATATACTGACGGCGGCGGAGTAAACCGCGCTTACAGACAGATAACAAACCACAATCACGATAATCCGGCATTTTTTATTCTGTTATGTTGTAAAAAATAATAAAAATGAAGGGTCTTATTGTGAGCAACGAAATACATAGCATGATCACCACTGATGCCAATCAGGCGGTGGCCCGGATGGCGTATCAGCTGAATGAAGTGATCGCCATCTATCCTATTACCCCGAGTTCCACCATGGCTGAATATGCTGACCACTGGTCCGCGACCGGGGAACCCAATTTGTGGGGCGATGTCCCGCGCATGATGGAAATGCAGTCGGAGGGCGGAGCCATTGCCACCGTTCACGGCGCACTTCAGACCGGCGCACTATCGACCACTTTCACGTCCTCTCAGGGATTGCTGCTGATGATCCCGTCGCTGTATAAAATTGCCGGACAGCTTATCCCGTTTGTTCTGCATGTGGCAGCGCGGACGGTTGCGACTCACGCGCTCTCTATTTTCGGCGATCACTCGGATGTGATGGCGGTACGCCAGACCGGCTGTGCACTGCTGTGCGCCAACAGCGTCCAGCAGGCTCAGGATTTTGCGGTGATTTCACAGATAGCCACGCTGAACAGCCGCGTGCCGTTTATTCATTTCTTTGATGGTTTCCGTACCTCTCATGAGATGAACAAAATTATTGCTGTCAGCCGTGCAGAGCTGAGCAAACTGATCCCGGCAGAGGCGATCCGCGCTCACCGCGACAGAGCATTATCGCCGGAGCATCCGGTAATACGCGGCACATCCGCAAATCCTGACACCTATTTCCAGGCGCGGGAGGCGACTAACCCGTGGTATGACGCGGTTTATCAGCATGTCACTGATGCCATGGCTGCATTTGGTGAGGTGACAGGCCGTTATTATCAGCCGTTTACGTATTACGGACACCCGCAGGCAGAGCGCCTGATTATCCTGATGGGATCGGCTGCCGGTCCGGCAGAGGAAGTGGCGGACAAACTGATTGCGCAGGGCGAAAAAGTCGGCGTGCTGGAAGTACATCTCTACCGGCCGTTCTCCGCACAGCATTTCCTCGATGCCATTCCGGACAGTGTGCAGCACATTGCCGTGCTCGACCGGACCAAAGAAGCGGGTGCCCAGGCAGAGCCGCTCTATCTGGATGTGATGACCGCCTTTGCCGAAGCGTATCAGAACGGCGAACGGGCGCAGCTGCCGCGTATTATCGGCGGACGCTACGGGCTGTCATCCAAAGAGTTTGATCCGGATTGTGTGATGGCGATTTTCCGCGAACTGACACTAACCTCGCCGAAACGCCGCTTTACAGCCGGTATTATTGATGATGTCACCGGGCTGTCCCTGACGCCGGTTCCGGCGGAGCTGCCGGTCACTCACCGCCTCAGTGCGCTGTTTTACGGGCTGGGCAGTGACGGCACGGTTTCGGCGGCCAAAAATGCCATTCAGATCCTCGGCAGTCATACCGATAACTACGCCCAGGGCTTTTTTGTCTATGACTCGAAAAAGGCAGGCGGCCTTACCGTTTCTCATCTGCGCATCAGTGAACAGCCGATCCGCGCCACGTATCTGATCAGGCAGGCGGATTTTATTGCCTGTCATCAATGGCAGTTCCTCGACAAATATGAAATGGCGGAAAAACTGGCACCGGGCGGGATTTTCCTGCTTAACAGTCCGTATCCGGCGGATGAGGTCTGGCACCATATCCCGCAGGATGTTCAGGCGATCCTGGCGGAGAAACAGGCGCAGCTGTATGTTATCAACGCCTACCGCATTGCCCGTGAATGCCGCCTCGGTGCGCGGATTAATACCGTTATGCAGATGGCGTTTTTCCATCTGACAGCCCTGTTGCCGGCAGCGGAAATTCAGTCTTATTTACAGCAGGCGATTATCCGCAGCTACAGCAAAAAAGGGGAAAGTGTTGTTCAGGATAATCTGATGGCGATAGCCCGTACCCCGGAAGCCCTGCACCGCGTGCCGTTGCAGGCAGTGGATCCGCTCAGTCAGCCGCGTCCGCCGGTCGTGCCGGATAACGCGCCGGACTTTGTCAAAACCGTCACTGCCATGATGCTGGCCGGACGCGGTGATGCGTTGCCGGTATCGGCATTCCCGCCGGACGGCACCTGGCCTTCCGGCACCACCCGCTGGGAAAAACGCAATATCGCGGAGATAATACCCATCTGGAAACCATCTCTCTGTACCCAGTGCAACTATTGTGTTGCGGCCTGTCCGCATGCGGCTATCCGCGCTAAAGTGGCCGATCCCGCTGATTTCAGCGGTGCACCGGATACACTGCAGCGTCTGCCGGTCAAATCCCGCGATATGAAAGGGATGGATTATGTCCTTCAGGTCGCCCCGGAGGATTGCACCGGCTGTAATCTCTGTTATGAGGTCTGTCCGGCGAAAGACCGGGAGGATCCGTCCATCCGTGCCATTAATATGCAGCCGCGGCTGGCGCATCTGGCAGAGGAAAAAGCCAACTTTGATTTCTTCCTGAAACTGCCGGACACCCCCGCATCCCGGCTTGAGCGCATTGATATCCGGACATCACAACTTATCACGCCGCTGTTTGAATTCTCCGGCGCCTGTGCGGGCTGCGGTGAAACGCCGTATATCAAACTGCTGACCCAGTTGTACGGCGAACAGCTGCTGATCGCTAATGCCACCGGCTGCTCCTCCATTTACGGCGGCAACCTGCCGACCACGCCGTACACCACCAATAAAGAGGGACGCGGTCCGGCCTGGGCCAACTCGCTGTTTGAGGACAATGCCGAGTTCGGGCTGGGATTCCGCCTGACGACAGATCAGCATAAAAAACGGGTAAAACGTCTGCTGATGACCTTTGCGGCGCAACTGCCGGATGAATTACAGCAGCGGCTGACGGATGAGACACTGTCTGCGGATGAAAAACGAGCGGCTGTCACGGAACTGCGGACACTGCTGGCGGATAACCCGGATCCGCGTGCCCGTGAGCTGTCTGAGGATGCGCATTACCTTCTGCCGAAATCCGTCTGGCTGATCGGCGGTGACGGCTGGGCTTATGATATCGGCTTCGGCGGGCTCGACCACGTGCTGAGCAGCGGCGAGAATGTCAATGTGCTGGTGCTCGATACCCAGTGTTACTCCAACACCGGCGGCCAGCAGTCAAAAGCCACACCGATGGGGGCAGTCACCAAATTCGGCGAGGAGGGTAAAGGCAAATCCCGCAAGGATCTGGGTGTGTCCATGATGATGTACGGCAATGTGTATGTGGCACAAATAGCCATCGGCGCGCAGATGAACCAGACCGTGAAGGCGATTCAGGAAGCGGAATCCTATCCCGGCCCGTCCCTGATTATTGCCTACAGCCCGTGTGAGGAGCATGGTTATGATCTGGCATTCAGTTACGATCAGATGAAAGCCCTGACCGCCAGCGGGTTCTGGCCGCTGTACCGGTTTGATCCGCGTCGTGACGGAACCGGCAAAGCACCGCTGGTTCTGGATTCCCGTCCGCCGTCACAACCCCTGGCGGAGGTGATGCATCAGGAGCAGCGTTTTAACCGCCTCAGCAGCAGTGACCCGGCGAGAGCCGCTGTTCTGGCGGAAAAAGCCGAACTGCGGACGGCAAAACAGTATGCACTGCTTGAACTGCTGGCCTCACAAAAATCGGAACCGGCCGGAACCGGCATTGTTCAGGAGGATGCCTGAACGTAATGATGACAAATGATCAGACTGCCGGGGAAATATCCCCGGCAACGGAACTGGATCTCACGGCGTTAATTGCCCTCGACAGCATTGCGGCACAGGAGCCGCAGCGCTGTGAGGCGATCCGCCGCTGGATTGAGCAGAAAATCTGTTTTGTACTGCTGCTGAGTTGCAGAAACTATTAAAAATATTAATTATTAATCGTATTGAAACTATTTTCCCCGATATATTTCCTGCCCCGGAGAGAGGGTATTTAAGAGCAAACTGATAGCAGGCTGAAATATTAGTGATTACATTACAGGCTCAATAACAATGCATTAAAGGGATGTTTAATGAAAAAATTAATTTTAGCTGCCGGCCTGTTATCACTTTCTTCTGCTGCATTTTCTGCTCAGTTATCTGCCACCTGTGAAGATTACTTTAAACAGGTTGATGGGTATATGGAACTGCTGGCCAAAAATGATGCAATGAAAGGTCAGATTGATACCATGAAGCAGCAGTATGATGATTCCAAAAAGCAGTTTATGGAATTACCTGCCGATGCACAGGATGCAGCCTGTAAACAGGGTATTGATGCGTTAGCCCAGGCTAAAGCTATGATGGAACAGCAAATGCCGAAATAACGGCCGCTGTGGTTATTGACGGGCTGTATGATACAGCCCGTTTTTGTTTTCAGCGGGATGAAAACTGTTTGCGGCGTTTTTCATATTTCGCCGGATTGCGGTGAAAATGACGCCAGTGAGGTTCGCCTGCGGCATACAGCAGCTCATAATCCCCCCGGGAATCGCCCCAGGCACGCATATGGTAAGCGGATAAATCACCGTAAACCTGTTGCAGCCGGGCAATTTTCTGGCCGCAGCGGCAGTTGTTGCCGTTGATTTTCCCGGTCAGAATGCCGTCTTTCTCTTCCAGCTGAGTGCCGATAAGCTTGATCCCCAGCCGCTCTGTAAACGGCTTCAGCACCAGCTCCGGGGATGCGGAACAGAGTGTGACTTCCGCACCCGATGCAATTTCCGCTGCCACCGCGCGCAGACCTTCCGGACGCATCATCTTATGCCAGTAACGTTCACAGAATTCCTGTGCTTTTTTCTCCACCCAGCGGGCATCAGTACCGGTCAGAAAGGTGGTGATCAGTACTTCTTTCAGCTCGTCGCGGGTCAGTTTGCGTGAGAAGCAGCGCAGTGTCGGCAGAACCAGGCGCAGCATCCGCAGGGAAAAAACACGTTTCCCGAAAGCAAAACGCAGAAAAGGAACAAAACTGTCACGGCGGGTCAGCGTGCCGTCAAAATCAAAAACGGATAACACCGGTTTTTCTGACGGGGTGGGTGCGTGCATAAAGAGGTATACTCCGGTTAAATAGGTGATCGTGCAGAGTTTAGCATTTTTTCCGGCAAAAGGAGACATTTGCCCGGCTTGTCCCGCGCTCATAAGTTATTTACTATCAGGTATTGATTATCACTATCTGAATTATACCGGTAAACACGGCGAGAATATGATGATTGCAATCAGTGCCTGCCTGGCAGGCGAAGCCGTCCGTTACGACGGCAGCCATAAATTATATGCCCCGCTGAAAGCCTTGCAGAACAGCGGCATGGCGGTTCCGGTATGCCCTGAAATCCTCGGCGGTCTGCCGGTGCCCCGCGCCCCGGCGGAAATCACCGGCGGTGAGGGTTGTGATGTCTGGGCGGGCACTGCGCGGGTCACCGGCAGCGACGGCGAAGATGTCACTGATGCCTTTAAACAGGGCGCACTGCGGGCACTGGAGCATCTGCAACAACGCAATATCACGCATGTGATCCTGAAAGCCAACAGCCCGTCCTGCGGCAGCGGTCTGATCTACAGCGGTGCATTTGACGGCACGCTTAAATCCGGTAACGGTGTGGCAACGGCGCTGTTTGAGGCAAACGGGATCACCGTCTGGCATGAAGACCATCCGGAACTGCCCGCACTGATTGAACAGCTGTTACAGAACGGAAAAAGCGCATGATAACCCTGACACCCGCCAGTGTGTTAATCCATGTGCCGGATGTGACAGCGGGACTGGCCTGGTATCAGCGGGCGTTTCCGCAGGCGGAGGTGCGTTATTTGCCTGAGTTTGATTTCACCCTGTTATGTCTGCCCGGTTTTAACCTCGAAATTGTTCAGGCCGATGACAAAGTCAGTAACGGCAAACGGGGTACAGTGCTGTACTGGCAGACCGGCAGTCTTACACAGGCGCTGGCGCATTTTGAGTCGCTGGGCGCCCGGTTATACCGCGGGCCGATAAGTATTGAGTGCGGGTTGCGGATGTGTCAGGTTGAAGACCCGTTTCAGAATCTGATAGGGTTAAGAGGTGCTTAACCGCAGAAAGGAGAGCAGAGTGATATATTCGGTTGATTTACATGCCCATACGGTTGCCAGTACCCATGCTTACAGTACCGTCCGTGAATATTTTACCGAAGCGGCGGAGAAGGGAATAACCCTGTTTGCGATCACCGACCACGGGCCGGACATGGCGGACGGGCCGCATCCGTGGCATTTTGCCAATATGCCGGTTCTGCCGCGCATGATTAACGGTGCGGGGCTGCTGTACGGCATTGAGGCTAATATTAAAAATCAGGCCGGAGAGACGGACTGCACCGATAAAATGGCGCAGCAGCTGGATATTATCCTCGCCGGTTTTCACGAACCGGTATTGCAGCCGCAGGGGCAGGCCGCCAATACCGAAGCCATGATCGCCACTATCCGCAGCGGAAAAGTGCAGATTATCACCCATCCCGGAAACCCGAAATATCCGCTGGATATTCAGGCGGTGGTACAGGCGGCAAAAGAGTGCAATGTGGCGCTGGAGATGAATAACTCCTCATTTCTGCATTCGCGGGCGGGCAGTGAGAAAAACTGCCGGGCGATTGCCGAAGCGGTGCGTGACCACGGCGGCTGGATCTCACTGGGCTCGGATTCTCACTATGCCGGTTATCTGGGTAATTTTGAGCGGGTGGTGACTATGCTGCGGGAGATTGAGTTTCCTGAAGCGCGCATCCTGAATGTCACCCCGCGCCGGGTACTGGATTTTCTGGAATCACACGGACGACCGCCAATCCCTGAATTTGCCGGACTCTGAAAAAAAGCCCCGCACTGCGGGGCATCACTCTGTTTACTTAGCGCGTAAATCATAATTCCAGTTGGTTTTTTCCAGCGCCTCAATACTTTCCACCACCAGGTCAGTCAGGGCATCCAGCATTTTTTCGCCTTTCTCAATACTGGCGTAAGTCGGGTCGCCGGTGGCACCGGTCACCGAAACCTCGGTGATATCCCACATAATCTGCACATTATCGCCGTGGCGGATGCTGTCTTCCGGCATCTGGCGCACCGCTTTGCTCAGGTCGCACAGATCAGGACACACCGCAGCGGTAATGGAGGATTCCCCCTCACCGCCATGCCCCAGACCGTTCCATTCACGGAAGAAATTCTCCCCGAGACGGCCGCCGAGTACGGACCACCAGGCCGGCAGGAACGCAAAGACCACATCTTTATGACGTGCTTTGACATTCCGCTGTGCGATATCCAGCGACGGAATATTTCCGTCGTGACCATTGAAGACAAAAATGTGTTTGATGCCGTACTGAATCAGGCTCTCAAACATATCTTCCGCAATCGCGATCACGGTTTCAAAGCGGATGTTAATCGCCATCGGCGTACCGTTATAGTGCGCGGAAGTACCGAACGGCACACCCGGCACCACAATCGTGCGGGATAAACGCTGCGCCGCCCGGCGGGCAACGGCTTCCGGCACAAACAGATCCGGACCGAGCGGCAGATGCGGGCCGTGGCTCTCACAACTGCCGAAAATGGTAATGGCGCTGTCAATTTCGCCCTTATCGAACCGGTTTTTCAGCTCTTCAGTGGTGAACTCATTCAGATAAACTTTTTTCATTATGATCTCCCTGTGGCCGGTGAGGTGGCTTTTGCCGCCAGCAGCGGATGCAATATCAGATAAATAATAACGGTAATAACTAATGCCAGCAGGCCGGTCGGCCAGTCAGACAGAATATTGTTCAGTGCCATCACCAGACCGGAAGCCATCCCGGCCAGCGCACTGATCACTCCGGCGTAATTGTATTTCGGCTGACTGTTAATCTGTGTGATGTCGTAGCGGCATTTGCGGGTGATGTAGTAATCCGCCAGCAGCGGCCCGGCCAGCGGCGGTGCCATAATGCCGAGATAGTTAATAAAATCAGCAAAGAAGATCTGGTAAAAACCGATAGCGCCCAGTACGGTGCCGATAATCCCTGTGGTCAGGATCAGCACGTTTTTATTGACCTTAACACCAACGGAATCCAGCACCGGCCCGGTATAGAGCGAGTTACAGTAGAGTTCCGCGTCGTTGGTGGTCCACAGTGACAGTGTCCAGGTGATCACCCCGATCAGCGCCAGCAGGAAGCTTTTCTCAATCATCCAGGTAATGTAGTTCGGCATCCCGACCGTCATGGTGCCGATATAACCGACCACATTGAGCAGCGGGTTGGTGAAGATAAAACAGGCCGCCGATCCCCAGAATACCGCAGAAATGCTCTTATTAAAGCGGAACAGATCCACGCCCATCACTGCCCCGGCAATCCAGCTGCCGACCACCATCGTGATCGCGGTGGAGAGCATCAGCCCTTCATTGCGGTTGGAATTCTCAATAAAGACCGATAACCCGCCGCCCTCCTGCAACATCGCATAGCCGGTGATCACGGCGATAATCATAATAATCGGCGATACAGGAATGGCGATAATTTCCAGTCCTTTCATGCCGTGCAGTGAGGTGTAGGTAAACAGCAGACCGGCGACGACACAGGAAAGAAAGACTTCCAGTGTGATCGGCACACCGCTGTAGCCGTGCTCTGCAGGATTAAAGACGATGATCCCGCTGGGATTGCCCAGGAATGTGCCCCAGATATCCCCGACCATCCCGGTTATCGCCGCAAACCAGCCGAGGGTCAGCAGCCCCATCGCAATCATCGGCAGGTTTGCGCCGAAACGGCCATAGGAAAAACGGCTGATCAGCGCCAGGCTCAGCCCGGTGCGCTGCGCCATAATGCCGAGCAGCGAGGTGAGAATAAACAACAATCCCATCCCGATGGCGATAGCCAGCAGTGCCATCGGAAATGACATTCCCGGCCCGCCGTTGGCTCCGGCCAGGGCGCCGCCGATAAATAACCCGGTTGCCACATAACCGAAACCTATCCAGACCAGTACCTGTTTCCAGGTCTCGCGGCGGTGTGTCATCGGTATGGGCGTAAACATAAAATCGTGGTCATGCGCCGGAGGCGCGGATGACGTTTCGTGTTTGCTCATGGTGTTTCCCCTGTCTTACGTGGTGTTGGCAGTTGCCGCTAAAGTGTTTTTAAAATAAAAGGCCATGCTCTTGTTATGATTTATTATTAGCCTGGTAAAGTAATTGTTTGCAACTAAATTAATGAAAATAAAAGGAAAAGGAAATTTAATGTAACGGACAGGTTGTCGGCAAAAGCGGGGAGGGAAATCACATAAACGGGAAGGAGAACAAAAAATCGACGAAAAATGCTGCCATCAGAAACGATGGCAGCAGGATATAAAATAACCGGGGTGGTAATTATTCCGGCAGCGGCACCATACAGACGGCACTGCCGAAGCTGCCGTGACTGCACTCAACCCGGAATTTGCCGTAGCGGCTGAGAAACCCGAGCAGGCTGTCGCCGGAGTTAAAGGTGACAATCCCGGTCACCGGCTGCCCGTCAGTGGACATATGTGGCATCAGGCTGTCTGCCAGTGCCCGTTTGACCAGCCCGGCCTCGGCGGAGGAGCCGATATAGAATTCTGATTTCAGCCAGTTTACTCCGGCAGAAACCGAATTCACGCCCGGGGAGCGGGCGGCGGCAAATACCATCAGTACCCAGCCGTTGGAGTTCTGGCTGTCGGTCGCAAACGGATGCGCCACCATGTTGTAAGCCGGATTGTGCAGGGCTTTGCGCAGCTCCGGGTCACGCAGCACTTTCAGCAACTGGGACTGCAAGGCTGGCGGGAAGTGCAGGGTGGCGATGGTATTTCCGGCCAGGTCATCATCAATAAACTGATAAAGCCCCTGGATCCACAGCTCAGACTGCGCAGTACCGCAGGTATTGAGGTTATGATACACCCGCCAGGTTCCGTTCCTTTCCCGTACGGCATAACCGGCATGGGAAAAGCTCAGCCCGTAGTCACTCAGTGCCTGACCCTGGCGGACCAGCAGAACGACCCGGTCGCCCTGTTTCTCCAGCCAGTCATTCAGCACTTTGGCCTGTGCGGTGCGCTGTGCGGCTTCCTGCGGCGTGGGCGGGGATTTATCCGCACAGTTCTGACTGCTGCTGTATGCAAGGCCGGACGCAGTAAGCAGGGCAGCCGCAAAAACGGATTTCAGCAGTCGCATATTATGGCATCTTCTCCTGATGGGTTAATTCACGATCATCCTGAGTTACCATATGGGAAATGATTTCCCCGTCCTTTTTCAGATACGCACCGGGGCCTTTTTCAGCCGGTTCCAGTGTCAGTTTATCACCCGGATTCACCGGGGTTTTCTCCAGTTTTTCAGTGGCGACCAGCAGGGCGACATCTTCATTTTTATCGGTCTTGCCGGTGATGGTGGTGACTTTTTCTTTTTTATTGTTTTCCACAGATTCCGCACTCAGCTGAGCCGGTAAAATGATCGGTGATAAAATCGCACCGCTTATCATCACAGAGCTGTAGACACTGCCCGCACTACTGAGTACCGCAGTCGATAAATAAGGATTATCCGGCAGTTTACCTGCATTTGCAGGCAGTGTGACCAGTGTGGCGGCACAAACGATGGCCGGAAAAATAAACTTATTCATGCTGTTTCCCTTAAATTAATGAACAAATGTTCTTTTTACCCGTTCAGACACCAGGAAATACGAAATCCAGATGATAGCGTAAATAACCAATCTTATCAGCGGATAATAAAGAGTGAAGTCCACATTAACATCCAGCAGATTAACCAGCACGATTTCCTGAATGGCTTCCGAGGCAATGGCAAAAAGAATAAAGGCAATAAACAGCTTTGGCAGATAACGGGAGAGCCTGAAGAAATAATACAGCGTTGTCAGTATCAGCAGCATGGTCAGTATGGTAAAAGCAATATTAATATACATGACCTGCAATACGCGGTCAGGAATATACCCCGCATTTTGCTGATATAAATCATACCACTCACTCAGTGTGTAACCACCGGCACCCAGTGACAGAAAAAGGGTAATTAACGGTAACCACAGCCAGCCGCCGATCCGAGACATCCGTTTTTCCGCGCACTCATCACAATATTCCGCGTATTGCGGAATCTCTTTTTCCCCGCACTGAATACAGACCCATTTATGTTCCATACATTATTTTCCGTTTTCGTCTTCCCGGATTATCCGGTTATTTGGGTTGGTTGTTTATCCGGCTCATCAGAATAGCATCGACATAGCGCCCGTCGCGGAATGCATAATCACGGGCAATCCCTTCGCGCTGAAAACCAAATTTTTCATACAGTGCCAGGCCGTCCGGATTATTGGCAAATACCTCTAATTCAATACGGCGGATACCCAGCCAGTTATCACAATAATCAATCATTGCCTGCATTAATGCACTGCCGACACCCTGGCCGCGGTAGCTTTTATTTACCGTAATACCAAAATTCACCACATGGCGGCGGCGGGGATTACTGTTCTGATTAATACCCAGCAGCCCGACCACCACACCGTCAACAACCGCCACCAGCCGGGTGGCTGACTGATCACCCTGGCTCATCCGGTGTTCCCAGAACTTCCGCGAGGTGTACGGCATCTGTAATGTATTGGCATAAGACGTAAAATCCTGGTGCATATCGCACAGTGCCGCCGCATCGGAAGGGTCGGCTAAGCGGATGGTAATCTGGCGCATAAATAATATCCTTGATGTAATACTGTTATATTTCCATTATTAATGGCATCGAAATAGTGTACCCGTCAACGGAACGAAAAAGCCTGACCGGGAAGGCGAAAATGGCGTAACCGCGTTTTTTCCTGTTATTTTCCTTTTTACGGATCAAACTGTCTGAGAATGAAAGATGACGATAAAATAAGCGGGGTAACATACTGACATAAGCAGGAAAGTGCATTTTCTCTGAAAAATAAAAATTCCTGCAAAAAAGTAGGCTAACCGGCGGCGGGCGATTACACTGAATCCTTCCGGAAACAAAAGGGATTGTCATGGACGTCCGGTTTCTTAAATCCGTATTCTGCAAATCAGGTATCAGCCGGATGACTCATTCAGTACAGACACTGGTTTTTCTGCGCCACGGCGAAAAACCGGATAACGACAGCGGCCAGTTAACCGGCAAAGGATTAAACCGCGCACTGGCGCTGGCGGATCTCCTTATCGCCCGTTACGGAAAGGCGGATGCCCTGTATGCCGCCGCACCGAAACAGAGCAAGCTCGGTCACTCGCTGCGTTCCCTTCAGACCATCACCCCGGTGGCTGTCCGCCTGTCACTGCCGGTGCATCTGGAATTTCACGCCAAAGAAACCAAAGCCCTGCGCGATGCATTGCTGGATAAAGCCCATCACGGGCACACGGTCTTTGTGGTCTGGGAACACGATAATCTGATAAAAGTGGTGAGGGATATTCTGAAACAGACCGGCGGGGATTATTCTGATATGCCTGCCTGGCCGCGTGATGATTTTGACAGCCTGTGGATACTGATCATTACCCGCAGTCAGACAGAAACCACCGTGACGTTTTCACAGGAAAAACAGGGGCTGGATAATCTGGACAGTTATTTCCCGCAGGCCCGGTAAATAAACCGGAAATCAGCGGGAATACAGACTCAGTCTTCTTTTTTCTTCCGGCTGGCTTCTGCTGCCCGTTTGCGGCGCATTTCTTTCGGGTCAGCAATCAGCGGGCGGTATATTTCCACGCGGTCACCATCACTGACAATATCCGTCAGTTTTGCCGGACGGCTGAAAATACCGACTTTATTCTGCGTTAAATCCACATCCTCCCGTAATGATAAAATACCGGAGGCAAGAATAACGGCTTCCACCGTGGCGCCTTCGTTTATTTTCACCGGGATCAGAAACTGTTTATCAGGCAGGGCATAACAGACTTCGACAGAAATATCAGACACGGTAAACCTCTTTTGCCCGTTTGGTAAATGCCATCACCATATTACCGGCCAGCTCTTTAAATATACGGCCGAAGGCCAGCTCAACCAGTTTATTAGTGAATTCAAAATCCAGATTCAGCTCAACTTTGCACGCCTCAGGACTCAGCGGAATAAACGACCAGCCGCCCATCAGTTTACGGAACGGGCCTTCCACCAGCTGCATACGGATATGCTGATTGCTGGTCAGCTGATTGCGGGTCACAAAGGTTTTACTGATACCGGCTTTGGATACATCCACAGACGCGGTCATCTCATCCTGCTCGTGGCTGATAATACGGCTTCCCACGCAGCCCGGTAAAAATTCCGGATACGCACGAACATCATTCACCAGGTTGTACATCTGTTCCACACTGAACGGAACCAGTGCGGAGCGGCTAATTTGCGGCATAACACATCCTGCGGTCAAAAATCACGAAACGGCGGAAATTATCGCCGCCTGTTAAATCGTATTATACTGTGCTCCGGCGCGGAGATAAATGCACAATACGGCACGCGCTGATGACAGAATGTATCTTAATGACAACAAAAATGTTTGTCACAAAAAGCACTTGCCAAATCCCGCTGGCATGTTAAAAACAGCGTACAGGGACAGAAAACCCGCAAAAGCGCTTAAAATAGCAGCATTTACCGTGCGACGGATAAATAAGCAATTTATTTCGGGTGTGCATAACGTATAATAGTGGTCATTATGACAAAGAAAAAAGTTCACAAACCAGGCTCTGCCACCATCGCGCTGAACAAACGCGCCCGCCACGACTACTTTATCGAAGAAGAGATAGAGGCAGGTCTGGCGCTGCAGGGCTGGGAAGTCAAATCATTACGCGCAGGTAAAGCCAACCTGGGGGACAGCTACGTCATCCTCCGTGACGGCGAAGCTTTCCTGTTTGGTGCCAACTTCACACCGCTCAGCGTGGCATCATCCCACGTTGTCTGCGACCCGACCCGGACACGCAAACTGCTGCTCAACCAGCGTGAACTGGACAGCCTGTACGGCAAAATCAACCGTGACGGGCACACTGTAGTCGCACTGTCGCTGTACTGGAAAAACGCCTGGTGCAAAGTCAAAATCGGCATTGCCAAAGGTAAGAAAGAACACGACAAACGCGATGACATCCGTGAACGTGAGTGGAAATTAGACAAAGCAAGAATTATGAAGCACGCAGGGCGTTAAGTACTGGTATTCCGTACTGATTTTCTGATATACTGCGTTTCACAACTTGGGGCTGATTCTGGATTCGACGGGATTTGCGAAACCCAAGGTGCATGCCGTGGGGCGGTTGGCCACGATAAAAGCCGCAAAAAAATAGTCGCAAACGACGAAAACTACGCTTTAGCAGCTTAATAACCTGCTCAGAGCCCTCTCTCCCTAGCCTCCGCTCTTAGGACGGGGATCAAGAGAGGTCAAACCCAAAAGAGATCGTGTGGACTTCCTGCCCGGGGAGAAAGCATTAAAACGAATCGGGCTAGTTTGTTAGTGGCGTGTCTGTCCGCAGCTGGCAAGCGAATGTAAAGACCAGACTAAGCATGTAGTACCGAAGGTGTAGAAATTTCGGACGCGGGTTCAACTCCCGCCAGCTCCACCAAATAAAACAAGGGGTTACGCGAAAGCGTAGCCCCTTTGTCTTATCAAATGTCCACTTTGCGTCCACTAGTCATAGTGACTAATTCAGATAATTAATCATTTTGAGGCTACTATTATAAATGTTAGGCATGTATCATTTTGATGATATTTAATTTAACCCCTTCATGAGTTTGAAGATATGAACTTAATTATTTATATGGTAATTTTTCTTTGTGTAATTTCTTGCGTATGGAAGAAAAAAAAATATTTTTCATTAAACGCTAAAAGCTTACATAAACAACGGCTATTCATATTAGTTATTCTTTTTCCTTTTTTTTCTAGCCTTTATTTTATGCTATTTCTTGGTCAGCCTTATCCTTTTAAATTGGATGCAGGCGGATATAATAATTTTTTAGAAATAAATAAATTTTCATTAGGTCTAATGGCATTATCACCTATACTTGGTGCATTTGTTGTTAGTGCGCATCGTTCAATTCAGACAGAAAAACAGATTGAAGAGACTGAAAAAAAGAATAAGGTTGATATTTATTACGCAAATAAAAAATTTATATTTGAACAACTGAGCATGTTTACTGTTAATAAGACCGAAAAAATATCATCAATAACGTCTTTTTATATGTTATTTTTTCATGCAAATAATGAGTATAGTGATCATTTTAGAAATGATAGCATTGATAAGTTAAATAGTTATATTAAAAATATTATCAATGAAATTGAGTTGCTGAGAAAATGTGATTTTATTTATGTATTATCTAAAAATAATACTGTTCTTGATGAGTCTAATATTCACATTGAAAATAAAATACGAGACATCGAACATCAAGTTATTGATTTAAAAGATTTTTTGAAATTATCTTGTGAGCAAAAATATAATAATCTAGAGATTGTATACAAAGATATTTTAAGAGGGAGAGATGATATTATAGCTAAAAATAATATGGACAACCTCTTTGGAAAGTCCGTTGGCGATAATAATTTTATTATATCCCAAGAGCAGGTCAATAATCTTTATGATAAATTATGGGTTATGTGGATTTATGAAATGAAAACATTTTCTAATATTATTATTGAGTTGATATTAATCATTAATATAAAACACTCGCCTTTATTCTCTTCTTTAAAACGTTTAGATTTATTATTTTGTGAAATTGAAAGAGAAATTAATGGTTAATGATGGCTATTTTTATGAACAGTATTTTATTTGCTTTAATTTGCTATCTTCCATGAAGGTGAGTTAAGTAACTAATTTCAGTTTTCTAAATCCTGCACAGCCGCGCCAACTGTTCGTCCGACTTTGACGGGCTTCAGAACGGCAGTAATCTGATATTCAGTAAATCGAGTTTTGCGCATAGCTATTTCTTTAGAGGGTATCACTGAAAGTGAAGGGAACTTTTTATTGGGGCTTACATTACCAACGATACAAATTTAGGTCTCCTGCAACAGGATGGAAGTCACTCAATAGGTCTGTCTCATGAGACAAAAAAATGTTTACAGGACTAGGTTCTATTCATATTAGCCTAGATCGCTTATCATACATCAAGATGAGAATATTTGGCTTTTGCTTCATATCTCACAATATGAATACATCTCGAAAAGGCCGAAAAATGTTGTATCACATTGTTATATCAAAAAAATCTGTAAAAGCAAATAAAGCGAGTACTACGGAAACTAAAACGGATTTAACCAAAGAGCAATTAATTGCTCGTTTCATCGAGCCATACGAATTAGGCAATCCAATTACTGTAAATGGTACAACAATTCAGCCCTCAGAAATCGAACGAATTACAGTAAAAGAGTCTGCGAATCTTATTGAATCGTATGTCCCAGCAATAGAGGCGGAAAATGACAGGATTGGTTTTATCTCATTCGGAGTGTCTTCTGTAGAGCAGGCTGTCTGGCAAGCAAAGGATGTAACAGATGAATTTGTAACCGGACCTGTTGGGCACAAAAAAGAGTTATCTCAAAAGAAGCAGCCCGCATCTCCAGTTAATAAAGGTTCAGATAAAGTATTCATTGTCCATGGGCATGATGAAGGTGCAAAAACAAAAACGGCAAGAGTTATAGAACAGCTTGGTTTTAAAGCTGTGATTCTTCATGAGCAAGTGAGTTCTGGCAGGACAATCATCGAGAAGATTGAACAATTTACTGATGTTGGTTTTGCAATAGTTTTATATACGCCTGATGACTTAGGCTATCAAAAAGATCAATCAGATAAAATAAGGCTCCGGGCAAGGCAAAATGTTGTGTTTGAGCATGGTTATTTAATTGGCAAGCTTGGAAGATCTCGGGTGATGGCTCTTGTTGATGGCGAACTTGAACTACCTAACGATATTAGTGGTGTTGTTTATACTAAAATGGATGAGGCTGGTGGCTGGCGTTTATCTCTTGCTCAAGAGCTAAAGCAAGCTGGTTACAACGTCGATATGAATAAACTTTTTGGGTAAGAGAAAGTATCTATGACGCTTTACGAGAGCGCAACCAAATAATTATAACCACCCACATAGCGGGTGGTTATAATTACCCCCCCCTTCGGAACTAAAGCCTTCCGCCTGGAACTAACCTCTTCCCTTTCTTCAGTATCGGTATAAAGTAGAATTTATGGCCTTTCTTCTCCTGAAAAAGAGGTCATCTGATATGAAAATTCACCAGACTATGAATCATAGTTAAGGGCTGGAAGGTGAGAACTGGTAATCAACTATATATGACCCAATAGAACTTGTTTTTGCTGTGACCCAAACCGTATCTGCGCCTTTCTTGGTTGCCAGTTTTGCATTATCGATACAAAGTAATTTCCACCGTTCAGTATAGACTTCTTTTATCCATATGCCGTGTTTACATCGGCCAAATCTGCTGGTGGCAGGGCCCGGTGATGTAATTTCATATTCAGTTTGATAGTGAATGGTTTTGTTTGTCAGTAAATACGCCATCACATTGAATACAGGGACAATTAATATCAGGCCAAAGAATCCACTCCAGAGAAAACCTTTAAATGCCTGTTTTATCGGGCGACGCCAAATACTCCAAATCCCGCCGATTATTCCCACAACAGCAGCGAAAATGACGGAAATAGTCCATTGAGGGAACCATTCAAATAACACAACGCTTTGGCCTAAAAACATAGACCAATACATGAATGCTATCCAAATACCAAAAGGAACCAGAATGAAGAAAACAGATGAAAATTTTTTCTTGTTGTTCTGGCCATATAACTTGAGTTGATTGTCCATAATTCTTTGTATAATAAGGAGGTTTGACTTAACCGGCCTTGTTGTTTTTAATATTTTTAGCTTATTTAATATGATACTGATTTATTAAATATTAATGCGGTTATGTTGTTAATGCAAACAGGGAATTTTTTTTAAATTACTTTTTCTGTTTATTATATTAATAGTTAACATGCTGAATAAAAAGATAGTTTTTGTATGGAAAATAAAAAGCATCAGTTTAAAATCTGTGTCAGCCATCATAGCTGATGCTTCCCGGAATGATTACAATGGTTTAATTTTCTTCTGAACAGGACTCCCCATGACACCAAACAACCGAAAATTACCTGTTTTTAAATATCATCCCGATCCGCTCGGAACCGGTGCTTTTTCAGCAGATAAGACAGTTAAGTGTGATTGCTGTCAGCAAACTACTGATATTTACTATGAAAGTCCGTTTTATTCTGTCGCTGATATTGATGCATTATGCCCGTGGTGTATTGCGGATGGTTCCGCCAGCCGGAAATTTGAGGGTGAATTCCAGGATGGCGCCAGCGTAGAAGGAATTGACTGTGAGTATGATGACGATGGTGAATTTTTACACACCACTAACCCGTATCCGGATGAAATGCTGGATGAACTGGTTAAACACACACCCGGTTACCGGGGATGGCAGCAGGAAGTGTGGCTGGCACATTGCAATGAGCCCTGTGAATTTATCGGGTATGTTTGCTGGGATGATATAAAAGACCGGTTGGATGAATTTGTTTCTCTGGAAGATGACATTCAGGAATATGGTTTTTCTGTTGAAGAACTATCCGGCCTGTTACATAAGGACAGCGATGCACAGGGATATTTATTCCGCTGTCTGCATTGTAAAAAATTACGTCTGCATTTTGATTTTAGTTAAAGGCTGCAGAGCGGAGCAATTCAGCTCCGCTTTCAATTAAAAAACGCCGCGAACTAAAACGTCCTGTATTACCCTTACTGATAAAACTCCACATCCTGCAATGTATTCAACTCTTGCTCGATGCGTTCGCGGCTGCTGAGTAGTACACTGATAATCTGGTTATTTTTTTCATCATTACTGCGGAATGTCGGGACGGAGACACTGATGGCGGCGATAATTTTATTGCGCTGACGTAATGAAACGGCATAGCAGCGGGTTTCTTCGTTTATTTCCCGGTTGTCAGTGGCGTAATGATTTATTTTGACCTCTTCCAGCTGCTGACGTAATTCCGCGATGGTAGTGATACTGTATTTTGTCAGCGGGGTAAAGCCGTCAGGATATAAGCGGAGAATATCGTCATCGCTGTAATGGAATATCATCGCTTTACCTAATGCGGAATAAACTGCCGGTAAGCGGGTGCCGATATTGGAGACTAACTGAACTTTCTGGGCAGACTGCACTTTATCGATATACAACACATCCGGACCATCTAATATCCCCATCTGGCACACTTCGTTGCACTCGTTGACAATATTATTCATCTCACGGTGCACCATTTTCAGCCAGTACGATTTTTCGAAAAATGAACGGGAAAGAATGGAGCAGGCGATACCCAGAAAATAAAGCTGGGTGTTTTCGTCATAATTAATATAACGGCGTTCTGCCAAAGTTTTCAGAATCGGGTAGAGCGTGCCTTTTAAGATACCGGTTTTTCCGGCCAGCTGCGTGAGGGAAATCCCGGTGTTTTCTGCCGCCAGAACGCTGAGTACCTCTAACACCCGTATTGTCGGCATATGCTCCGTTGACATCAATTCACCTCCCTGACAGTTTATGCCGTTATTCTAGGTACAAAGCCCCGCTAAGTAAATCATGTCCGGGTGTCCGTTTGTGACATTGCCCGCCGGTATCACGACAATCCGCTTTATTGTTCCTGTAATGTGCTGTTCCTCACAGATAAATAATAAATAACCGTAATCCGGATCGGGTTTTTCCGCAGATATAGTTTTCAACCGTAATTAAAACAGCCTGTTAGCCTGTTTTTTCAGCAAATGTACAAAATTTGACTCACTCAGAGTTTCATGATTACTTACTTGTGTTTTTATTTATTAACGAGGTTTGTATATATGAACAATGTGGGTATGGAAAGCCGTTACATCACGCCGGCTGTAACAATTTTTGATGACAAAGGCCGGATTGATACCGAACAAAACCAGCGGGTGTATGACTCTCTGAAGGGGCATGTCTCCGGATTTGTGGTCATGGGCAGTACCGGCGAGTTTTTTTCACTGGATATGGAAAGCTCAAAAACACTGATCAGGTTATGCGGCAGCTATGACAAAGGGGGAATGAAAGTGTATGCCGGGACCAGCCGCCCGGATGTGAATGAGTCCGCCGCGCTGGCGAACTATGCTCATGAGCAGGGGGTGGACGGGGTCATGATTATCAGCCCGTACTATTTCCCGCTGGATGATGAGGGTGTTTACCGGTTTTACAGTGCGGTCGCGGAAAAAACGTCAGCCAATATTTTTATCTATAACTTCCCGGAACGTACCGGTTACTCGGTGTCACCGGAGGTGTGTCTGCGTCTGGCGGATCGCTATCCGAATATTATCGGGCTGAAAGATACGATCCCCGATACATTACATACGTCGCAGATTATTCAGACGGTAAAAAAAGAGATCCCGCATTTTGAGGTTTATGCCGGTTATGACAATAACTTCGCCCATGTTGTGCTGGCGGGGGGAAATGGCTGTATCGGCGGGTTATCCAATATTGTGCCTGAGTTTTTCGCTTCCTGGATGGAGGCATTTGCACAGGGTGATATGGCTGCCGTAGCTGCACATCAGCGCAAAGTGGATCAACTGATGGCCGTTTACGGCGTGCACTCACCGTTTATCCCGACCTTTAAAAAAGCATTACAGATGCGGGGCATTATTCAGTCAGACTACTGCACAGCGCCATTCAGCAGCCTGAATGCGGAGCAGACTGAACAGCTGATGCAGATACTGGCGGATGCTGAAACAGCACGCTGATTTTTCCTGATTATAACGACAGAACATCTTACCGACAGGGAATATTATCATGGCGACTATCACAGCTTATGACAATCCTGCTTTAAATTCCGCGATTCAGAAATCGTGGAAGCGTTTAGTACCCCTGATGTTTATTTTGTATTTTGTGGCATTTATTGACCGTGTGAATGTGGGCTTTGCGAAAGATGCCATGCAACTGGATATCGGGCTATCCGATTCCGCCTTCGCTCTGGGGGCGGGGATTTTCTTCGCCGCCTATGCACTGTTCGGGATCCCGGCAAACCTGATCCTCAATAAAATCGGTGCACAAAAGTGGCTGAGTATTACAACGGTTATCTGGGGTGTGTTATCCGCAATGACCGGGTTCGTGACCAACGAGACGCAATTTATTGTGCTGCGTTTCCTGCTGGGACTGGGTGAGGCGGGTTTTTATCCGGGAATTTTATTACTGGCCTCTATTTATTTCCCGAATAAAGTCCGCGGCTCGGTGATTGGTATTTTTGTCCTCGGCGTGCCGCTGGCGCTGACACTCGGTTCGCCGTTATCCGGTGCACTGCTGGAATTACACGGTTGGATGGGGCGTCCGGGCTGGTTCTGGATGTTTGTGATTGAAGGTTTACCGGCGGTTGTTATCGGGATCTTCGCCTTTTTCTGGCTGGATGACAGCCCGGAGAAAGCCCGCTTCCTGACAGCGGAAGAGAAGAAAGCCCTGACAGAGCAGTTAGCCAGTGAGAATGCGAAAACAGAAACCACGTCTGTGCTGTCCGCACTGAAAAATATCAAGGTCTGGCACCTGGCACTTATCTACGGCACCATCCAGATCTCGGTCTACGGGCTGATGTTTTTCCTGCCGTCACAGGTGGCTTCCCTGATGGGACAGAGTCTCGGGTTTAAAGCGTCTCTGGTGGCGGCTATTCCGTGGGCATGTTCGGCGTTCGGTGTGTATTACATCCCGCGTCTGGCTGACAAAAATCCGTCCCGCCGTGTAGCTATCTCTGTGATGTGTATGCTGGCAGCAGCAGTTGGTCTGGCATTATCCGCCTTTGCCAGTCCGGTCTTTGCGATCGCCGCGCTGTGTCTCAGTGCCGTTGGTTTCCTGTCAGTACAGCCGGTGTTCTGGACATTCCCGCCGCAGTTACTGAGCGGCCCCGCGCTGGCTGCCGGCATCGGGTTCTGTACCACCATGGGGGCATTCTGTTCTTTCCTCGCACCGATCATCCGTGTGGAAATGGATAAACTGATGAACAGCAATATGGCAGGGATTATCACACTCGCGGTGATCACCGTCGGCTGTGCACTTCTGATTGCCTTACTGAAAAAGAACACACAAAAATAATCCTGATTCATTGCCGTCATTTTGGCGGCAATAACCGGAAGGTGAGTTATGCAAAAGATATTACGTATTGATGAAACTGATAATTTAATCGTGGCACTGAAGGATTTGTATGCCGGTGAGGTGTATCAGTGGGGTGATGAATCAGTCACACTGGTCACGGATGTGAAAGCCAAACACAAATTTGCCCTGGAAGCGGTGCCGGAAGGCGGTATTGTCTCCATGTACGGCACCGCTGTCGGGAAAGCAACAAAGCCGATTGCCCGCGGGGAAGTGATTACCGTGGATAATATCCGCCATTATGCTGCCCCGGTATCACTGGAGGAGAGCGGCGACTATGAATGGCAGATCCCGGATGTGTCGGCCTGGAAGGACCGGACATTTAAAGGTTATGTCCGTGATGATGGCCGGGTCGGAACAGCCAACTACTGGCTGATTTTCCCGTTGGTGTTCTGTGAAAATCGCAATGTCACCAAACTGACGGATGCGCTGAATGAGGCGCTGGGCTACACCAATAACAGCCTGAAAAGTTTCGCTCTGGATCTGACCGCCGGTGAACAGGTACAGACTGCAAAGCCTAAGCTGTTCCCGCATATTGAGGGGGTACGCTGTATTACGGTGACCAGCGGCTGCGGCGGTGCCACCTCTGACAGTAAAACCATGTGTGATGTACTGGCTGCGTATGCGGATCATCCGAATGTGATCGGTATTACCGTGTTCAGCCTGGGATGTGAAAAAGCACAGCGCAAGATGTTCAAAGAGTCGCTGGCAGCACGTAATCCGGCATTTGATAAACCGGCGCTCTATTTCCGGCAGCAGGAATGGAACAGCGAAGAAGAGATGATGCAGACGGCGCTGAAGCAAACCTATGAGTGCATGAAAGCGGTGAAACCTCAGAGCCGCACAGATGTACCGCTGTCATATCTTAAGCTCGGCGTGAAGTGCGGGGCGTCTGACGGGTTCTCGGGCATTTCCGGCAATCCGGCGATGGGGCTGGTGTCTGACTGGCTGGTGACACTCGGCGGCGCTTCCGGTCTGGCTGAATTCCCGGAGCTGTGTGGTGCGGAAGGGGATATGGTAAAACGCTGCATCCGCTTTGAGGATAAAAAGAAATTCCTCGATCTGATGGGGCAGTATGAGAAAACCGCGAACTTCTTTAATACCACTATCGCGGATAACCCGAGCCCCGGAAATATTGCTGATGGATTAATTACCGATGCAATTAAATCAACCGGAGCAGCCAAAAAAGGCGGAAAATCGCCGATCAGTGCGGTGTGTGACTATGCGGAACCGATGCCGGACAGCGGACTGTCTCTGGTCTGCACACCGGGTAATGATGTGGATGCCGTGACCGGGCTGGTGGCTGCGGGCTGTAACGTTGTTATTTTTTCCACCGGTCTGGGAACACCGACAGGAAACCCTATCGTGCCGGTCGTTAAGATTTCCACCAACAGTGCCATCGCAGAGCGTCTGTCAGATATGATTGACTACGACTGCGGTCCGGTAATAGAAGGTGTGCCATTGCCGGAAATCAGCAAAGGGCTGTTTGAGCGGGTGATTGAAACGGCAGGCGGGGAATATAAGGTGAAAGCAGACCGTCTGGAGCAGTTTGATTTCCTGCTGTGGAAACGGTCACTGGATTTATAAAAAGTGTACTGTCACACAGATAAATAAAAAAACGGGGAATATTCCCCGTTTTTTTATTACTGCGTGTTGTTATCAGATATCGTTATCAGACATAAAACTTCATGGATTTTTTGCCGAGGCAGAAGCTGATAAACAGGCCGAGAGCACAGAGGAACAGAATATAGTAGGCGATAAACATCGGGTTAACGTGTTCGGCAATCACCGGTACGGTGAAGGTGGTCAGCCCGGCGAACAGGGCGTTACCGATGTTATAAGAGAACCCGATGCCGCTTAAGCGGATATTGGCCGGGAACAGTTTGATAATAATAATCGGCACACAGGCTACCAGACCTAAGAACAGGGCGGCCAGGGAATATAAGAAGCCGATCGTGGTGTGGTCACCGCTGCCCAGGGAATTAAAGAAGGCATAGCTGGTGGCGGCGAGCAGGATGCTGTATATCACAACAGTTTTGCGGATGCCGAGTTTGTCGGACACAATCCCCGCGATAATACTGCCGACCATATTCATGACGGTGGCGAGGATGGCAATTTTACTGACAAATTCCGGGTCGATTTTAAAGATATCGGATTTCATCAGATTTGGTGCCAGGACGACCAGAACCACACCGGTGGTCAGCAGCCAGGTGGCAAGAATAGAGATCATTGTGGCCGGTTTGTAGCTCTTCAATACCTCTTTGATTGGCATATCAATCAGTTCTTTGCGCTTTTTCATCTCCAGAAATACCGGCGTTTCACGCAGATAGCGGCGTAAATACACGGCAATCAGGCCTAAAACCCCGCCGCAGATAAACGGATAACGCCATGCGAAACTTAAGATCTGGTCATTGCTGAAATTGGTGTAAATAAGGTAAGCCGCAAAGTGACCGATAACCACGCCGAATGTCAGGCCGCTGGCAATCATACTGTTCGCCAGACCGATACGGTTCTGCGGGACATGCTCGGTGACAAAGACGTGTGCGCTCGGCACTTCTCCGCCTAATGCGATGCCCTGTAACAGACGCATAATCAGCAGCAAGACCGGTGCGGCATAGCCAATCTGTTCATAGGTCGGCAGCAGACCGATCAGCAGGGTCGGGATAGCCATCAGGAACAGGGAGAGCATAAACATTTTTTTGCGGCCAATCAGGTCGCCGAAATGTGCCATGATCACGCCGCTGAGGGGGCGGACGAAATAAGCGACCGCGTAGGTCAGATAGGTCATGATGCTCGAAAGCAGCGGTGAGTCACTCGGGAAGAAGAGTGTCTGCAAAAAGGGTGCGAAGGTGAGGAATACGATAAAGTCGTAAAATTCCAGCGCACCACCCAAAGACGCAAGAGTCAGCGTTTTTCCGTCCTGTAGCTTTAAGCGATTAGACATGCCATTAACCTTACTTATTAAACATGCGTGAAAATAAAATAATCGTGAATACTAGCACGATACTATCGGTCAGTGAGATATTTCTGAAAAGTTAATTATACTAATGATTTATATCCATTTTTATAGTGTGGTTACCCTGGTAAATAATATATCTCCGGCTAATTGGCGGAAATATAAGGAAAGTAATGTTTGAGTATCATGATTACTATCAGGGCGGAACAGAGAAAATACCGGAGAGTAATAAATCATAGTGATGAATAATTATTCGTTATAAGTCCAGTGAATGGATTGTGTGCGGCGGGCTGGCCGGTGACACCAGTCAGTAACACCAAACCGGAACAGATAAATGAACAAAACCCGCTGATCCGTAATATATCAGCGGGTTTTTTGTTGCTAACCACACGTTGTTTCAGCGTGACAACAGGTAATCAGTCAGTGACAGTCTCACTGGCGATTTCACTTGCTGTTTCGTCACCGCCGTCAGGCTTGTAATTAGTGTTCGTGATTTGGCTCAGTGTACCGGCTGAGTCAAAGACCAATGTCAGTGTTTCCTGTTTCACCGGCTCATGGCCCGGTTCACGGCGGAAGACATAGTACCAGGTCTGTGTTCCGAACGGGTCACGTAACATCGGGGTACCGAGTGTATAGGCGACTTGCTGTTGGGTCATTCCTTTCTGGATCTTCGCCACGTCTGCCGGTGTCAGGTAGTTACCCTGGTTGATATCCGGGCGGTAAACAACACGCTCCAGAGTGGAACAACCGGCAGTTAACAGCAACAAAGATGTCGTTGCGGCAATCAGCAATTTACAACGCATGGTGATTTCATTCCTTTAGGATTCTTTGTGACGATGATAATCGACAATAATCAAATTGAAAACCTTTACATTTTTCTATGACCGCAGGATCGCATAAAAGTTAGATGAAATCAGCTTGTTTGTCATGCTGCCAGCAATTCTTTTGCGCTGGCAAGGGTATTTTTGGTGACGGCAGCGCCGGCAAGTAACCGGGCCAGTTCCTGTACCCGTGCTTTTTTATCCAGCAGCTGCATGGCGGTTTCAGTTTCAGTGCCGTTGGTGTGTTTGCTGACAAAGTAGTGCTGATGTCCGCAACCCGCAACCTGTGGTAAGTGAGTCACACACATGACCTGTGTGGATTCGCCCAGTTCACGCAGCAGTTTCCCGACGATAGCGGCTGTCGGGCCGCTGATCCCCACATCCACTTCGTCGAAAATCAGTGCAGGAGTGTCCATTTTCTTCGCGGTGATCACCTGAATTGCCAGGGCAATACGGGATAATTCCCCGCCGGATGCCACTTTTGCCAGTGCCTGATGAGGCTGTCCCGGGTTGGTGGTGACATTAAATTCAACTCTGCTCGCGCCGTCCATACTCAGTTGTTCCGGGGTAAAAATCACGTCGGCGGTAAAGCGGCCGTGCGGCATGGATAAATGGTGCATACTCTGTGTGATAAGCTCACTCAGTTCAGCGGCGTAGTGCTCTCTGACCATATGTAACTGCTGTGCAATCGTCAGCGCCTGCTGATAATACTGTTCCGCTTCGCGGCTCAGTTCTTCGCTGTGCTGTTCACTTTCCTGCTGCATCTGCTGCTCTTCCTGCAACTGTGCATACAGGACATATAACTCTTCCGGCGTGGTGTGGTGTTTACGGCTCAGGCTGATGTAACGGGAGATTCGCTGTTCGAGTTCATACAGCCGGTTCGGATCGAGATCCACACGGTTACTGTAGTGACGCAGTTCATTACTGACTTCATCCACCTGAATGGCGGCTTCTTCCAGCATAGTCAGTAACGGGGACAGGCTTTCATCCAGTGAGATCAGTTCGCTGAGTTCATGACGGGCATGATTGAGCATGCTGATAATGTTGTTTTCATCATTTTCACTGAGAATGTTTAAGGTGCCCTGACTCAGGCTCAGAAACTGACCGGCATTCGCCAGACGTTTATATTCCGCATCAATATCCGGAAATTCCCCTTCACGGGGTTCAAATTCACCGAGTTCTTTCAGGTGATAATCAACCAGTTGCCGGCGGGCTTCCCGCTCCAGTGCCTGCTGCTGATAGAGAGCCAGCGCCTGGCAGGCGTTGTGCCATTGTTGCCATGCCTTTTTCATTTCACCGAGCAGTAAGCCCTGGTTGGCATAGGTATCCAGCAGGATTTTCTGATGGCTGCTTTCCAGCAGATGCTGATGGGCATGCTGTCCGTGGATTTGGATCAGCAGTGTGCCCAGCTCACGCAGTTGTGACAGTGGTACGGCTGTGCCGTTGATAAAACCACGGGAACGACCGTCGCTGTTGATAGTGCGGCGCAGCAGGCATTCCTGATTATCATCCAGCTGGTGTTCCTCCAGCCAGAGACGGGCGGCCGGGGTATCTTTCAGAGAGAAGCGGGCGCAGATATCAGCGCGGTTAGCGCCGGGACGCACCATATTGGCATCCGCGCGGTTGCCGAGGCACAATCCCAGTGCATCAATGGCAATGGATTTACCGGCACCGGTTTCACCTGTGATGGCGGACATACCGGCGCGGAAGTCGATCTCTAACTCGCGGACAATGGCAAACTGACTGATGGTGAGCTGGGTTAACATGCCGCCTCTCCTGTGGATATACACATACCTGTTTTTACATACAGTATAATCAGGATTTGTATCCGGTAAAGAGGCGGAATGAAAAAAATCAGAACATTTTTTTAGACCAGCCGAGTTTTGTGCTTAACGTATTGAAATAGTTATAATCAATCGGGTGTATGAGATCGAGTGTTTTGCTGCTGCGTTTGATCCTGACCACATCTCCTTCCTGTATCGGCAGCGCTATCTGGCTGTCACAGCTGACTTCATAGTCAATATTGGTCTGCGGAAATTTCAGGGTAATGGTGCTGTGGCTGCTGATCACCAGCGGCCGCGAGGAGAGGGTGTGCGGGAACATCGGCACCAGGGCGATAGCATCAAGATTAGGTGTCAGGATTGGCCCGCCCGCTGAAAGCGAATAGGCGGTGGAGCCGGTCGGGGTGGTGATGATCAGGCCGTCAGAGCGCTGGGAAAAGGCAAAGCGCTCGTCAATATAGACTTCAAAATCAATCATGTGGGCGACTTTGCCGGGGTGAAGTACCACTTCGTTGAGTGCGGTGCTGCGGCGCAGTTTGCCGTTGGGGCTGAGTACCCCGGCATCCAGCAGAAACCGTTTTTCGACGTGGTATTCCCCGGTCAGTACGCGGTCGAGCTGCTGGAGTGCATTGTCCGGCGCAAGATCAGTCAGAAAGCCGAGGTTTCCCCGGTTTACGCCGATCACATCCGCGCCATAGCGGGAGAGCACACGGGCGGCACCGAGCATATTGCCGTCCCCGCCGATCACAATCACCAGGTCGGCCTGCTGCCCGATATCCGGCAGTGTGCCGGTGACGGCATCAGTCAGCCGCATTTCAGCGGCAACATCACTTTCGACAATCACACGCAGGCCTTTTTTCAGCAGCCAGTGATAGAGCAGTTCGTGTGTTGCCAGCGCTTCAGGATGGCGCGGGTGGCCGACAATTCCGATACAGCGGAACGATTTGTTTTTTGCGGTATTGTCCGTCAGCATGTGCGTTTTAGCCTCACTTAATCGCCATTCCCTTGAATCTCTGAGTTTGATCCCCATAATAAACAAGAATCAGGATTATTGCGAAATACGCGGAGATTTTATGAGTAGTCACGAACAAAAAACGCACGAAGAACCTGTTGCAGATGCAGCGGAGACCCTGAACACGGCAGCAGAGCAGCCGGAAACGGAGCAGGCGGATGCCGCCGCAGCGGCACAGGCCCGTATCGCGGAGCTGGAGCATGAGCTGGAAGAGTCCCGTAAAACGGAACGCGAAGCGATGCTGCGCGCCAAAGCGGAGATTGAAAACAACCGCCGCCGTATGGAACAGGATGTTGAAAAAGCCCATAAGTTTGCATTAGAACGTTTTTCTAATGAATTATTACCTGTGATTGATAACCTGGAGCGCGCACTGAGTGCGGTGAATCCGGAAGATGAAACACAGAAAAGCATGCTGGAAGGGCTGGAACTGACCCTGAAATCCTTCCTGGATGCGGTAAAAAAATTCGGTATCGAAGTGGTTGAAGAGACAAAAGTGCCGTTTAATCCGGATGTGCATCAGGCCATCAGTATGGTGGATGCTGCGGATCACGAGTCAAACCATGTGGTGACAGTGATGCAGAAGGGCTACACCTTAAACGGCCGCCTGCTGCGTCCGGCGATGGTGATGGTTTCCAAATAAGGATCATTTCACACGCAATGTAATGCCGCCGCAAAGGCGGCATCAGGCCGTTGACAAACCCGCAGGGGTTGGCGGCGACCGAAAGAGGTTGTAAAAATAAACCAGGAAAATCAATTTATTGATTTTCGGCTGATAATACAAAGCAGGAAAAACCACGTTTTATCCTGCTTTGTCTGCAATCTCATGCCGCCGCAAGGGCGGCATTTTTGTCTCTGTATTATGCGCCGGGCTGAAGCTCTGCCGGGATCACCGGCTGCCAGTCAATGGGTGCCTGACCACGCTCTGTCAGTATCGCATTGGTTTTTGAGAAGTGACCGCAGCCCAGGAAACCACGGTGTGCGGACAACGGTGACGGGTGCGGCGCTTTCAGTATTACATGCTTTTGCTGATCAATATACTGGCCTTTCCGCTGGGCATGTGCGCCCCAGAGCAGGAAAATGACACCTTCACAATGGGCATTGACAGCCGCAATCACATTATCGGTAAAGGTTTCCCAGCCCAGTTTGGCGTGTGAGTGCGCCTGGCCGCGTTCAACCGTCAGTACGGTATTAAGCAGTAACACGCCCTGTTGTGCCCAGCTGACGAGGCAGCCGTGATTTGGTCGCGTAAATCCCGGGATATCCGCTTCCAGTTCCTTATACATATTTACGAGCGACGGCGGCGGCTGGATGCCCGGCAGCACAGAGAAAGAGAGACCGTGTGCCTGATTCGGTCCGTGGTACGGATCCTGTCCCAGAATCACGACCCGCACATCAGACAGCTCCGTATAACGGAATGCGTTAAAGACATCTTTCTGTGGTGGGTAAATGGTCTTACCAATTTCTCGTTCATGAGCGACAACACGGAGTGTTTCAATGAAATAGGGCTGGGTTTTCTCATGGCCGATGACATCATGCCAGGTCAGTGATGCAGACATCGTGTCGTTATCCTTCATTTATTACAAGAGTTGCATTCAGCTTACCTGACTTATCCGTTGTTAGGAAATAAGAAGGAATTTTTTTGCGGGCCGGTTCTGATAACCGCAGCGGCAGGGCGAAAATGGCTGATTTTTTACAAAAAAACCTAAAAATGGCAAAAATGAAATTTTGATTTAAAACAGGCTTTTATCATGATGGTTAAAAATTGATATGATTTTTATTGATATATATCAAAGAATCACCCCTGTATTCTTGGTATATAAGATACAGAGACATTGGTTAGACCAATATTCCAAGTTAAATGACAATCAATAAATTGATAACGAATCACCCGGAGGTCATCATGGTTACTGGTATTCAAATTACTAAATCCGAAAATGCTGCACTGGTTAACTCTTTCTGGCTGCTGGATGACAGCAAAGACGAAGTACGCTGCATCTGTGCAAAAGAACAATATGCAGACGGTGATGTTGTTTCCCGTGCCGCATTAGGTCCTTTCGAGTACCGCGAAGTGAATTTACAGGTTCAGCCTACCGTCCGTGTCGAGGGTGGTCAGCATCTGAACGTGAACGTTCTGCGTCGTGAAACTCTGGAAGATGCTGTTAATCATCCGGAAAAATACCCGCAGTTAACTATCCGTGTTTCCGGTTATGCAGTGCGTTTCAACTCACTGACTCCTGAGCAGCAGCGCGACGTTATTGCCCGTACTTTTACTGCCAGCCTGTAATCGTTCCGGCAACAGTCCTTGTTCCGAAAACCACGCCCCGGCGTGGTTTTTTTATGTCTGCCGGATAAGGATGACGGTAACTCACTGATAAAAAATGATATTGTTACGGTGTGATGAATAGCGTTAAGTGAAGCCTTCTGTATCCGGGGAGGTATACTTATGTTGATCGAACACTATTTTTCGCAGTTACTGGCTTTCTCATCCACGCCGCATTGTCAGTCACTTTTGCAGCGGCAGCATCTGACCGAAGCGGATTTATTGCTGCCGCCACCCGCCGGGATCCGGCAGGATGGTTTTCCCGATGATATTACCCTGGCCCGGTTGTGTTCTGACAGTTATCAGCCCGGCAGCCGTGATATCGGCGGGGTCAGCCGTTCTGATGCGCAGACACTGGCTTCGCTCTCGCTGACGGAAGAACAGTTAAGCAGCCCGTCCGGCCTGCAGAGTATGATTTATCATTACCGTGATACCGGTATTCTCGCGTTTGCGGGCAGCAATGATATGTCAGATATGATGACCAATATCCGCCAGGGGCGCGGATTACCGGCCCGGCAGTATCAGGAGGCGGTATCACTGGCGGCACATCTGTTGTCGCAATCCGTTTGTCCGTGGCTGTTTGTCGGGCATTCTCTCGGCGGCGGACTGGCATCATTCTGTGCGGTGGTGCTGCAGCAGCCGGCGGTGATATTCAATGCGGCGGGGCTGGCGGAAAATACGCTCGCACAGGAAGGGGTTTCTCTGGTGACAGCGCGGGCGCGCGGGGCAGAGCTTATCCGTCATTATGTGCTGGAGCATGACTGGCTTACGCATATCCAGGACGGGCTGGATATTCCGAAAGCACTGGGGCAGCGGATCGCGCTGGAGTATTATCCGCCGCAGCATGCACATTCTGTTTTGCAGAAACTGGTTCTCGGCGTGAAGGCACATACCCTGTCGCAGGTGGTTACCGCGATGGAACAGATGGATGAAACCCGGGAGTAAGCATAAAAAAACGGACTGTGACAGTCCGTTTTCTTTTATCAGAGAGAAGGAGTTCCGTTTATTCCTGTGGTTCAGCGGCCGCAGGAGTCTGCTCCGCATGATCTGCGCCTGGCTTGCGTCGTTTTCCGATATTTTTACTGACGCGGTGACGGATTTTGGTTTTTTTCTTCTTCTCAGTTTCAGCGGCTTTCTGCTCTTTGCGCTTGGCGAGCACTTTTTTCGACGGCTTGTGCGTCGCTTTCTCCGATGGCGCACGGGTTTTCGGCCGTAACTCATCAATCACGCGCATTTTAACCGGCTCTTCAATATAACGGATGATTTTGCCGAGCAGCGGCTGGTCGTGGGATTCCACCAGTGAAATGGCCACCCCTTTGCGTCCGGCACGGGCGGTGCGCCCGATACGGTGCAGGTAGACATCCGCCGTGCGCGGCAGGTCAAAGTTAAATACATGGCTGATATCTTCGATGTCGATCCCGCGGGAGGCCACATCGGTGGCGATAAGCACAGTGGCGCGGCCGTCAGTCATACGGCTGATGGCTTCGTTGCGTTTCGCCTGAACCATCTCACCTTCAAGATAGCAGGAGACAATATCCTGTGTGCGCAGCCAGTCAGACAGTTCACGCACGCGTTCACGTTTGCGGACAAACACGACGGTCTTGGTGACATCCGGTTGTTTCAGCAAATGGGCGAGCAGGGCTTTCTTGTGCTCCAGGTCATCGGCACGCAGATAGAACTGCTGGATTTTTTTGCGCTCACGGCGTGACGGGTCAGCTTCGATCTCAACCGGCTCGTTCAGGATCCGTTTGGCGAAATCACGGATAGCCTGGCCTTCGAGGGTAGCGGAGAACAGCATGGTCTGTGTGCGCCAGCGGGTTTCACCGGCGATAGTTTCGATATCGTTGGCAAAGCCCATGTCCAGCATGCGGTCAGCTTCGTCGAGTATCAGGATCTCAACCGCGCGGCAGTCAAAGTTCTCTTCTTTTATATACTGCAGCAGACGCCCGGTGGTCGCGACAACAATATCCTGGTTCTCACTGAACACTTCGGCGTGGTTCATATAGGCCACGCCGCCGGTGATGGTGGCGACATCGTGATGGGTGAACTGACAGAATTCTCTGGCCTGATCCGCCACCTGCATAGCCAGTTCGCGGGTCGGGGTCAGGATAAGCACGCGCGGCGGCCCGGATTTTTTACGCGGGAAGTCAGACAGGTGCTGAATGGCCGGCAGCAGATAAGCGGCAGTTTTGCCGGTGCCGGTCGGGGCTGAACCCAGAATATCACGATTATCCAGCGCAGCCGGAATAGTGGCTTCCTGGATGGCGGTCGGGCGCTCATAGCCCTTGGCATCCAGTGCGCGGATCAGTTCATCGTTCAGTTCAAGTTCAGAAAAAGTAGTTGCAGTCATTATATACCTCTGTTTGGACCGCTGATTATAAACGGCTTGGACAGGATCTTCATCAAAAATAGTTGTCAGCGTGCGGGACTTTCTTCTGCGGGCAGAAGTCCGTATCCTGTCGCCGGGTTTTCTTTATTTTAACAGACAAACAGTTCCGTGATGATGACAAACGAAAAACAACCTCCGCGCCGCCGTGGTTTTGCCTGCAAACAATTTTTTGTGGCCCACGACCGCTGTGCCATGAAAGTCGGTACCGACGGGGTGCTGCTCGGCGGGTGGGCACCGTGCGAAAATACCCGCCGTATTCTGGATATCGGTACCGGCAGCGGGCTGGTGGCGCTGATGCTGGCTCAGCGGTCATTGCCGGATACACCGATTGATGCGGTGGATATTGATGCTGACGCCGCAGCGCAGGCCGCAGAGAATTTCCTCGCGTCACCGTGGGGCGACCGGATGAAGGTATTTCATCAGGATATCGGTGAGTTTACCGCTGCCTGCCCGCAATCCAGTTATGATCTTATCGTCAGTAATCCGCCGTATTTTGCCCCGGCGGTCGCCTGCCGTGACAGTGCCCGGGAAACCGCCCGTTACACCACATCACTGGAACACCCGCAGCTGCTGCGGCATGCGGCACAGCTTATCACGCCGGATGGTCTGCTCTGTGTGGTACTGCCGTACACCACCGGGCAGGATTTTATCGCCGCCGCCGGTGAGCAGAACTGGTTTCTGCACACACAGATTGCGGTGTCAGATAAACCGGATACGCCTTTTCACCGGACATTAATCGCCTTATCGCGCCGTCCGGTCAGTGCGGTGCACAAAACGATGAGTATTAAAACGGAAGAGGGCCGCTACAGCGCTGATTTCAAATCATTTATCACCGGTTTTTATCTGAAATACTGAACTGCGTCATTGTGGCGGTTACGGCGGCGCTTTTTTCAGTCAAAAGCCGATTTTACAGGATATTTACACTGCCCTGCGGCAATTTTCCGTGATTATCAGAGGGATTACCGCTGAAAACGTGGTAATCTGTAACGTTAATTGCCGGAAAAACAGGCTGCGGGCAAACACGCAGGATTTATCCGGAAAATATGTAGTGAGGATCACAAAAAGGATCCTTTTTTGTAATTTTTTTAAAAGAAAAATGAACTTCGCTATTTTAGCTGACTCAAAGTATCGCTTGCTCATGATGAAGTGAAGCGAAACAGGAAAGAGAATGGTGAAGCTGAGCTTCGGGAGATAACACTGCGAATGAGCGAGCAGTTAACGGATCAAATGCTGGTTGATCGGGTACAGAAAGGGGATCAGAAAGCCTTTAATATGCTGGTGGTACGTTATCAGCACAAGGTGGCGAGTCTGGTATCCCGTTATGTTCCGCAGAGTGATGTTCCGGATGTGGCGCAGGAGTCCTTTATTAAGGCGTACCGCGCAGTCGGGTCATTTCGCGGTGACAGTGCATTTTATACCTGGCTGTACCGTATTGCGGTCAATACAGCAAAGAATTACCTGGTTGCTCAGGGGCGCCGCCCGCCGTCCAGTGATGTGGATGCCGGAGATGCTGAGAATTTTGAATCCTCAGGGGCGTTAAAAGAAATTTCGAACCCTGAGAACTTAATGTTGTCAGAAGAATTAAGAGCGGTGGTTTTCCGCACGATCGATTCCTTACCTGAGGATTTGAAAACGGCGATTACATTGCGTGAGCTCGATGGTCTGAGCTATGAAGAAATAGCTGAGATTATGGATTGCCCGGTCGGCACGGTTCGTTCCCGTATCTTCCGCGCACGCGAAGCCATCGATAATAAAGTTCAGCCACTGATACAAAATCAGTAAGCACTTAAATCACACTGAAGGGAACGTAGGCATGCAAAAAGAGACACTTTCCGCACTGATGGACGGAGAAACTCTTGACAGTGAAGTGGTTACCGCACTGACACAGGATGCAGATCTGCAGGCAGAATGGGCCGGTTATCACCTTATCCGTGATACTATGCGCGGCGACCTGCCGGATGTTATGCATTTTGATATTGCGTCACGGGTAGCTGAAGCACTGGCGCAGGAGCCGGTTTATATCGCACCTCAGGCGATCCCTGAGTCTCAGCCTGAACCGAAAACATGGCGTGATTACGGATTTGTGGCAAAACTGCGCCCGTGGGCCAGTCAGTTAACACAAATCGGTATGGCAGCCTGTGTGTCACTGGCCGTGATTATCGGTGTTCAGCACTATAATACCGACGGCACTGAGAGCGTGGTTAACGGTGATGCATCCGCATTTAATACCGTACCGTTTATGGGCAGTGCCTCACCGGTCAGTCTGGATCTGAAAAACGGCGCCGGCCTTGCCCCGCAGACCCGTTTTGATCAGGAGCGCGGTGCGCGTCTGAATGCGATTTTCCAGCAGTATGAACTGGATCGCCGTGTACACACGGATGGTCAGCCTGAAGTTAAACAGACAGCCACCCCGGAACAGGGTCGCGCGTCTTCACAACCACAGCAGTAGTAATGAAACGAATCTGGTTATCCGTTGCTTTTCTGACGGGCAGCCTGTTACTCGCAGCACCTGCCTCAGCACAACAAAGTGCTGAGGCGTTGCTGCAGAATATGGGTAACGCTTCCCGCACACTCAGTTATGAACTCTCTTTTATCACCATCTCCCCGAAAGGTATCACGCCGGTCCGTTACCGCTATGCGGTTATGGATGGTCAGCCTGTCGCCCAGATTATGCAGATGGACAGCTCCCGCCGGGAAATTGTCCAGCGTGGTCAGGAGATCAGCTATTATGAGCCGGGGCTGGATTCATTCAGCCTGAGCGGTAATCACATTGTTGATTATCTGCCGTCAATTATTTTCGCGGACTTCAATGCCCTGAAAGCCTATTATAATTTTATTGATGTCGGGCGGATCCACATTGGTGATCACCCGGGCCGGGTCGTGCGTATCACCTCAAAAGATAATTCACGTTACAATTATATTGTGGTCGCAGATGAAGAAACCGGCCTGCCGTTACAGGTGGATCTGCTGGATCAGAATAATGTTTCACTTGAGCAGTTCCGCGTGGTTTCTGCTTCCGTGAATAACAGCAGTGTGACGGAAGCCCTGAAAGCGGTGCAGTCTGTTACCATGCCGCCGGTACTGGCTATTCCGCAGCCGGAAAAGATTAAATTTGACTGGGATGTGATGCGTCTTCCTAACGGGTTTAAAGAAATGACCCGTAACCGCCGTCAGGTGGGCGAGCAGGAATGGGTTGAGACGGTCATGTTCAGTGACGGCCTGTTCTCATTTTCCGTGAATGTCGCCAAAGCCGTGAAGACAGCAGAAAATCAACAGACAATGCGCCAGGGTTCGCGTACGCTCTACACCATACGTAAAGGTGATAATGAGATCACTGTCTTTGGTGAACTGCCCCCGGCGACAGCCCGGCAGATAGCGGACGGTGTGACATTCAGCGGAGGCTAATATGGTAAAAGAGTGGGCAACCGTGGTGCGCTGGCAGAACGGGCGCGCGGTGCTGCGTTACGGGGCATCTTCCGGATGCGGCAGTTGCAAAGCCCGGGCGGCATGCGGCTCATATCTGCTGAATAAACTGGGGCCGGAAGCGGAGCATCAGCTTGAGATTCCGGTCAGTGAACCGCTGGTGACCGGCCAGAAAGTGGAAGTCGGGATTCCGGAAGGCAGCCTGCTGCGCTCGGCAATGCTGGTGTATCTCACGCCGCTGCTGGGTTTATTTGCCGGTGCGGGGCTGGTACAGGCACTGGCGGAAAGTCAGTCTGCGGTTCTCGCGGGAGGCCTGTTGGGCGGCGCTGCCGGGTTCCTGCTGGCGCGTAAAATTGCCCGCCTCTGGAGCGGCTCAGCGGATTATGAGCCGGTCATCCTGCAAGTCGGCCTGCCGCCGTCAGAGCTCAGTATTGATATGTGTGAGTCCTGATTTATCCGGGCTCTCCTGTTGTAAAGTATGCCGGTCATGATTTGACCGGCATTTTTTTTACCGCGAGAATGTCAGTGATTCCTATATTTTTCTTATGCTGCTCAGGTAGCATGAGGAACTTCCGTGTAAGAAAACATCCTGATTAGTGAGGGCACAATGCTGGTACAGACAGTAAAGGATTACCGTTTTTCAGGCAGACAAAAAATGGTTCAGGGAATCAGTGCCGGGAGCTCCGCCTCTCCCCGGGGGTTGGTTTTTCAGTTAACTGACCTGATGACTCAGCTTTCCGTTAATGTGCTGGATATCGGTTTTGGGACCGGAACATTAGGCCGGATGATCAAAGCAAATCCGGATACATTTTACTGGTCGGTTGATGGTGTGGATGGATTTGAACCGAACTGCTATAACCAGACATTATTTAATGATGATATTTACCGGAATGTCTGGCACGGACTGGCACAGGATATCCCGCAGGAATTATTTGCCGGGTATGATGTGATTTGTCTGCTGGATGTGATTGAGCATCTGGACAGAGACACTGCCATTGAGCTGGTCAGATATATCCTGACTAACATGAATGACAATGCCCGCTTTTTTATCAGCACGCCATTGTGGTTTTATCCGCAGGACACAATACAGGAAGGTGATCTGGAAAAGCACCTTATCGGTGTGCCGGTATCCTCAATGATGGCAATGCTGCCGCAAATGTATTCAGTGAATAATCCCCTTATCGGCGGGTTTATTTACGGCAAAGTCAGTCTTGATTATGCAGATATGTTCAGCCCGGTCACGAATCCGGCATTTTCTCAGGAGCAGGGACGGGCTATCGCCCGCGCGATCAATTTTGACTGCACGCCGGGGAAAGTCACCCGGCTGCAGTATGAATAAAAAAATAACAGCCTGAATGACAGGCTGTTATTTATTACTGCGGGTTGTTTTTATTGGTGACCATCAGATGCCCGCAGCTTGTCGTCAGGATAAAAGTTAACAAATGGTGTAACGGATATGAATGACAATATCGGTCAGGCTGAGCAGCAGTGGTTTCTGCTTCTTACCGGTTGCGTCCGGGAAGCTCAGGGTCAGGCTGTTATCATCATCCACCGGGATACCTTCAAACGGCAGCCAGCGGCCGTCATTGAAATCAAGCCGGAACTGGCCGTCATCATTGATACCGTGGGACAGCGCGATGGCTTTGCAGCCGGCCGGTAACGAGCTGCCGCCATAGCTGAATATGGCCCGCATATCCTGATACGGGGCGACCAGTGCCGGTAATGTCACACTGATTTGTTTGATACGGCGTGTATTACCCAGGTTGACAGGATAGTCTGCCGCAATAGCCAGTTTTTTCAGGTTGAACGCGGCATGCAGTTGTTTATCCTTCGTCATTGAAAGCCCGGTTAATTCCGGTGTATCCCCGCTGCCGTTACCTTGCAGGAGTTCAGCAATTTTCTCTGCCAGAATTACGTTGTCAGTACGGTACACTTCTGCCAGGGAAACAGTACGGGTGACCTCCAGTGAGCGACGATCCCGTTTCAGCCATGCCTGTTCCATCTCTGCCAGGTTCAGCAGCAAAGATTCCCCGGCCATCAGCCCGGCGTTATTGCTCTGCCATGCGCCCGGTTTGATGTAGCGGGTAGTATCTTTGGTCTGCCATGCGTAAGCTTTTTCCGCCATCATGCAGCGGGCTGCTGTCAGGTCGTAGAAGCGGTAATAGATGGATGCCAGACGGCCGTGCAGCCAGCTGTAAAGTGCTTTATTGCTGAATTTACGCTGCATTAACTCCAGTTGTGCCTGAGTCTGCACCTGCTGGAGTTCCAGATGTTTGTACTGCATTTCTGTTGCGATACGACGGACAGCCAGGGCTTCCAGCTGGGCATCAATCTGTTTCACCTCAGATTCGGCATTATTTTTCTGGATTTCCCATTCCTGACGGCGGCGGCGCCATGCCTCAGACTGGCTGATATTATCGGCGGTGATTTTGGTGGCGGATGCCGCCAGGCCGATACCGGAACCAATCGCCTTCGGCATACTGCCCCAGCGGCTGCCCCCGAAGGCTACACCGAAGATATTTGGTGCCAGATCAGCAGCGGCTTCCGCCATATCCAGCACGCCAATGGAAGTACTCAGTACCGCGGAAGAGAGGTACAGATTCATCGTCTGTTTTTCTGCGGCACTGACATTTTCATCATACAGGGCGCGGTAACTGTCAAAACGGGACTGTGCCCCGGCACGGCTCTGTTCCAGCGTTTTCTTCTCGGCATCCAGTTCGGTGAGTGCCTGCTCCTGCATACGCAGAGAGGAAAGTATCAGTTCACCGCCCTGATTTTGCAGCAGTTCGCTCATCGCTTCCGCATCCCGGCGCTCAATCAGTCCCAGGAGGGTGGAACCGAACTGCATCAGCTGCCCGGTCAGTGAACGGGCACTGTCCAGTGCCTGCGGGAAACGCATTGCCGGGATGTCAGCAGACGGTAAAGGTTTACTGCCGCCGGAGGCTGCGGCCGCGGCACTGAGCAGTGCTGCCGGGTCGGCCGGTGCGGCAAAGATTGGCAGAGACAACGGCTGACCATCAATGGAGAGATTATTGCGCAGATTAAACAGGCGCATTTCCAGGGTCTGCCAGTAGCCGAGCAGTTTTTCGTTCTGCTGCGGCCGGAACAATCCGGTCAGGGTATTGGCAGTACGGACGTCCGGCAGCAGACCGCCGCTGCGGATACGGCTGATTTCGTCATGGAACTGTTTTGCCTGAGTTTTATCTGCTGCATTACTTAGTGACGGATTTTCCCAACCATTGCTGAAAATGCTGACAGGTTTATCCCCGAGCAGCCCCAGAGCCTGCATATACCACATTTTGGCTTCATTAAGGGTATCCCGTTCCGGGATGCGGTAAGCTTTGTCACCACGGGCAATCAGTAAATCCAGCAGTTTCATGAGTGTGCTGACTTTGTAATGCATCGGATCATTCTGGGCGACCGCATCGGGATCAACCGAATCCAGCGGGTCGGCATTCCAGGAGGTATCTTCTTTCAGCGGACGCACGCGCCAGTCACCGGCACCGTTTGCCGCAGGCTGCCAGATATAGCTTAACCAGCGGTTGGATTCGGTAAAGTTTTGCTCCTGCAGCAGACGCGTTGCTACCATCATCGGGGTGTAATAGAACAATTCCCAGAAATAGAGGGCATTGGCACCGCTGAAATCCATTGGTTCACCGGATTGTAATAAACCGGTAACCCCGTTTTCTGCCAGGCCGGCGAAGGTGCCGTTGTTAACGCTTTTATCCAATGTCCAGCCTTCAGGATTATCTTTATCAGCATCGGTGCGGTGCAGACAGATCTGGTTTGTTGCTCCTGTCTGGTATTTCGCATTGAGATATAAAGTATCATGTTTCGTATCAGCAGACTGACTCACCGCATTTTCCCCGGACTTAATCAGCGGAATAAATAATTTTACTTCTGTATTGCCGGCAATACTGAGTGAGCCACTGTAAACAGAATATTTTCCGGAGTCTTCGGCAACATTGCTGTAATAAATCGTAAATGCCCGGTCAGTGCCATGAATAGCCGGGTCATACGGGTTCAGTGTCAGTGTGACATAGGTGCCCAGTCCCGGTTTCGGTTCAGGCAGATACTGGGTTTCAGGGGATAATATTGCGTCAATTCCGTTATTGGCACGCTCAATTAACTGGCGGGTGAACAGCGTGTTTAACCGGGTACGGTAACCATCCCATTCCATATATTGAGCGCCGTCCGGCGTGGTGTACAGGGAGATGGATCTTGGATCTAAAACAGCGCTCTTTATAACTAACTTATAAGTGGCAGCAGTTGCAAGAATGTCTGTGTTTTTGAAATTAACTGTTACGGTGATCTCCAGGTTATTAACATCTGTATTGGCGGGAAGATCTATTTTCTGTTCCCCAAACGGGAATTTCAGTGTTTCTTTTGAATCAGCCGGGTAATATGGATAGGAGGTCCCGGCTTCGCTGCCGTCTATTTTTTTTAATTCACTCTCCCCGAGTTTAAACGTAATTTCGATGTTATTTTTCTCGAACGGGAAGGCCTGGATTATCATTTTTCCCAGGTTGAGTGTACCTGCGTTTGGTACATCAGTTTCAATAGCATAATTTTCCTTATCCATAGCTAAATTTCCGTAACTCACACCGCTATATACAAAACATGGTCCTGATGTTTTGTCTTTATATAGAGTGAATTCCGTTTGTGTTTCGTTACTTAGAGTAATTTTATCAACTACCGGACGGAGATTACAGATGGAAAGAGCTATGTTTCTTTCCGGTTTTTCTGACCTGTAATACAGTAAGGCAAATTTGTTAAGAGAGCCGGACATAGCATCACCGTTAGGGTTTATTGATGCTGATTCCGGCTTATACAGTCTGAGCCATCTGCTATTCACTCTATGAATATATTCTTTCCGTAAAGGTTCAGGAATGAAATCAAATACTTTATTGGGATCAATGGTGATATAAATATCAGGGTTTAATGTCAGTGTGTGTTGAGTTTTTTCACCCCTGATGATGTAGTTACCAGATGAGAGAGTGATATTCAGTGCGTTATTTCCGTCTTGTGATGTCAGGGTAAGTTCGTAAGCGAATTTACGATTCAGGAGGGTGTTTACCCTGACGGTAGTTTCTGTATCTAATTGATAGGAAACCTTATCTAATATAGTTTTTATCTCCGGTTCTTTTTTACAGCTCATGTCCGGCTGAATATGTAGTCCGAAGCTATTGGGCTGTGTTTCCTTTTCTATTTGATAGCAGGCAATGAGCAGTGAATTATCTTCCTGGCTGGCGGCACAGTACAGACCCGGTTTTTTCCACCCGGATATGTCGTTTTCAGTAATATCATAACTGAACGGCGAAGCCCAGCTGCCGTCATATTTGACATGTGTCAGCTTCAGGGTAAAAGATGCCGTATCTGTATCGGTATTATTTTTCTGTACTTGTTTTTCAATCCATAACAGATAAAGACGTGAATGGAAAATCACCGGACGCACCATATTCCCATACGGATTCACCGCACAGGTAATTTCTTTCCAGTCACTCCAGGCATTGGCGGCAAAACGGCCATTCTGACATTTGCTGTGATCGGCTTTGCGCCAGTAATATTTTTTCGGCTCAGTCTGGCTGGTACCGATAAACCAGGTGTTACCCTGAGTAATATCAACCGTATCATGATAACCACTGACCACTTTCAGGTCAGCGACCTGCTCAAAGGCGGTCAGGTACTGGCGGAAGCCGTTTTCCAGGGTATCTTTGTTGAGTTCACTTTGTGAAAGCTGCTCCAGCATAGTGTTCATCATCCCGGTTTGACCGGTACGGAGGGTCGGATCAACGAAATTTTCAGGGTAATAGACTAACTGAGACACACCCGCCCAGGTACTGTAGCGTTTATTAAAGGCATCCCAGTCTTTAAAGAACTGACGCTCAAGAACGTCACTGTCTGCACCCGGTTCATCACCGGCAATGGTGCGGTTAATATAGAGCTGAATACCGGCGATGGCATCCGCCAGCGGGGTGGTGGTGATTTCAGCACTGACTTTTCCGTCCACCAGCAGATTACGCCAGATATCATCACGGTCTGCCACCGGATTGTTCATAACCAGAGAGCGGTACTCCCCGCTGAGGACTTCACTGCGGCGCGGTTCAGACCGATTTTGCAGTTGTTTGGTCTGTTGCTCGTTCAGACCGGCCTGTAACAATCCGGCCAGTGCGGAGAGGTCTGTATAAGAAGGTTTCGCATTTTCAGACACTGTCAGCAGAGTGGTGATATCTTTCGGGGTGATATGCAGGGTATCTGCCAAATCCAGCCGTGGCGGCAATGTGGCCAGCTGTGCCCACGTGGGCAGTTCCGGTTTTTGTCCGGCCTGTGTCAGTGCCTGAGTAATCACCTCTTCTGACAGATTCAGTGCTTGTGCCAGAATTTTAACTGTCAGTGTCCCGCTTTGCAGTGCATCCAGTACCGTACCGGCCTGTCCACCGCAGCGGTTAATCAGGTTATGGAAATCACTGATGTTATACAGTTCAGTAATGGTTCCGGCCGGTGCACTTTGTGACAATGTCTGAAGTTCGGCATTACTGAGTGTAAAGGTACGAATTGTCAATGCACGCTGTGCCAGTGCCTGGCACCATGCCGCCAGTTTTTTCTTGTCGCCGGCCGTCTGCTTTTCTTTGATAATAAGCTTCCAGGCCCCGGAGGTGGTGGGTACCCCTGCGGTATGATTGTTATCCAGCCAGCGCAGCAGAGCTTCCCCTGATTCCGTGACGTCCAGTTGCATAGCGGCAGTAATCACCGGTGCCATGGTGGTATGCAGCGTTTTTGTATTGGTATTGTCAATACCACCGTTACGCAGGAGATCCAGCAGGATCTGCATCTCTTTGGTCGGCGCCGCCGGAGATGTTATATCCAGCAGCAGCATCAGTTGTTCAACCGTGATATTTTGTGTATTCAGCCATTGGGTGACCCGGGACAGAAAAGAGAGTATTCCCGGGCGTATTTTGCCATCTAAATCGTAAACGTTCATTGCACGGTAAGGGGAAATCGTCAGCAGGGCATCCAGTTGTGCTACTGTCAGGTTGTGCACATCCGCCAGCAGACGAACAAATAACAGACCACGAAGTTTTTCTGTATTGTTTTCGATAGTTTTGGATTCGTTTTTACGATTTGTGATAACAAACAGTTGCCACAAACCGGTATTATCTACCCGGAAAGCGCGTTTCAGGACTTCACGACGCGGGTCTTCGGCATCCGGTTCCATCGGAATATCATCACCACCTAAAGTGTAAGTTACACCATTGAGCGGCGGATTATTAAACAGGCGGTCAAAATGGCTGATCTGCCCGTCATAGCTGACTCTGCTGATACCGGCGTTACACAGCATTAATGCTGTTTCAGTATCAATACCGTAACGTTTACGGTAAAGCAGCGTTTCGGTGAAACGACGTAATTCGTATTCACTTGATTCATTTCTTACGTGGATTAATGCATGTTGTGTTTCGTGCGGGGTCATACCGCTGACTTTTGCCAGACGCAGTGTTTTATTGAGTCTGAGGAGCCATATACCCGGTTCCGCATCGGGACGGATGATGAAGGTGGCTGAGGTGTAATGGTTCCCGTCGCTGGCAGGTTCTGGTTTTTTTCTGGTGATGCCGATTTTAGTCTCTGCTTCCAGAAGCTTAGCATCCAGTGTTACAGGGATACTGTAGTGCTCCCCGGCCAGAGGAACAAAACCATTTTTATCTGCCAGATTATCAAACGATTCACCATAGCCTATACTAAAATGCGTCGCGTCTTTTATGGTTTCCTTTACACTAAAATTAACTAAAAACTGATTACCACCCTGCGGAATTAAATCAATATAGTCTGCCTGTTTTTCATCACTCTGTGTTTTGGCCAGTTCACGGAATGTAATTTTTCCGCCAGTGCTTATTACCGGTATCACCAGTTTATTATCATCGTTATACACATCCGGTGTTGGTAACCGGCCTGTTATTTCGGCAGCAACAAGGGCCTGAATGTCATCTGCCGGAAGCTCATAATAATTGGCCAGCGCATCCAGAGTCATCAGGTCTTTAATCTTAATCTTCGGGAAGTTTTTTTTCAGAGAGTTTTCCAGATCGGAGCCGGTTAATGAGTCTGTGTCTTCTGTCAGTATTTCATATAACTTTGGTGAGATACCGGCGTCGTATGCCGCCAGTATGCCAAACTTCGCAGGGTTGCTGAGAATATTATCCGGCAGGACAAAATTCCGCTGTGCCAGGGCATTATGTATTCCCTCAAACGGCACGTTATATGGTGTTACACCACTGTTGCGGGACTTTGCCAGGGTTTCATAATATTTGCTTTTGTCTGTCTGACCGGCTTTTGTCATCAGCGCTGTTTCCAGTTGCGCATTCGCCAGTGACAGAGCCGAGATTTCGTTATCCAGATTGTCCTGAGAGAGCACCAGTTTTGCCAGGTCCGGACGGCGCTTATCCAGATTATGGTCACTGTCTTTTGGATGCAGTCCCCGGGCTTCACGGTACAGCTCAGTCAGATAACCGGCAGGGGAAAACATGGAAGAGACGGCGCCGGGTGCGACAAATTTTTCTGCACGCGGCGGAATAATATCATCATAGCCATATGGGGTGGCGCCGTAATAACGGGCAGCATTCATCTCTTTTTTCAGCAGCGGGTTAGCGCGGGTCAGCACCCGGGCGGTATAGAGAATGTTGTTTTGCTTTTCTTTTTGCGCTGCGCGGTGGAGTAACTGTGCTTCTTCACGCGATAACCGGCCTGTGTTTTGGCTGCGGATCTCTGCAAGGGACATCGGCATAAAATCTGCCAGTGTCACGGTTGTTTCACCGCTGCGTTGCTGAGTCAGTTTTTCAAGAATTCGGGTTATTTGATCCATTGATAATGGCCTCATAAATATGAAATTTAGTTAATGACACAAGTGTGTACTTTGTAGTGCTCCTTAAATTCATTTTTTACCGATGTTATATTTCTAAAAAAATGAAATTGTTGATATATATTGCTGAAACTGAGTGTCGGTTTTGGAATGAGGATAGTCAATCAGAACGATTAGCATGATGTGCTGATTTGGATGAGAATTAATTATCAATATGATTAATAAGCATAAAAAAAGATATTGCGTGAACGATAATAATGAGCTGATTTTATAATTTTGCTTTTATCATCAATTTTATTTATGAAAAAAGCGGTGTCAGTGAAATAATAAAACGAATGCGATCCGTATGGATTATTCGCCGGGCACGGTTTTTTCTGCGGTAAAATGAACGTTTCTTTGAGTTGAGTGTCTGTAGCATGTAGAATGCTGCCAATAAGTCTATTAACCAGCAATATAGAGTGTTGGCTTTGAGTCCTTACAGGTGTCCAAAGCTAGTTTTATAGGGCATTACAAAGAAGAATTTTATCTTGAAAATCAACCATATCCGAAATTTTTCCATTATTGCTCATATCGATCACGGTAAATCCACATTATCAGATCGCATTATTCAGATTTGCGGCGGTTTATCCGACCGTGAAATGGCGGCGCAGGTTCTGGACTCAATGGATCTGGAACGTGAACGCGGCATTACCATCAAAGCACAGAGCGTGACACTGGATTATACCGCGCAGAATGGTGAAACGTACCAGCTCAACTTTATCGACACCCCGGGACACGTTGACTTCTCGTATGAAGTTTCCCGTTCACTGGCCGCCTGTGAAGGGGCGCTGCTGGTGGTTGATGCCGGGCAGGGTGTTGAGGCACAGACGCTGGCAAACTGCTATACCGCTCTGGAAATGAACCTGGAAGTAGTCCCGGTTCTGAACAAAATTGACCTGCCTGCTGCCGACCCGGAGCGGGTGGCGGAAGAGATTGAAGACATCGTCGGGATTGAGGCGGCAGATGCCGTGCGCTGTTCGGCGAAAACCGGCGTGGGCGTGACCGATGTGATCGAACGCCTGGTGCGTGATATTCCGCCGCCGGAAGGCGACCCGGATGCGCCGTTACAGGCACTGATTATTGACTCCTGGTTTGATAACTATTTAGGCGTTGTGTCTCTGATCCGGATTAAAAACGGCACACTGCGCAAAGGCGATAAAATCAAAGTGATGAGTACCGGCCAGGTGTATAACGCTGACCGTCTCGGGATCTTCACACCGAAGCAGGTGGATAAAGATGTCCTCAGATGCGGTGAAGCCGGCTGGGTGGTCTGTGCTATTAAAGATATTCTCGGGGCACCGGTCGGTGATACGTTAACCGGCGCACGCGCACCGGCGGATAAACCACTGCCGGGCTTTAAAAAAGTCAAACCGCAGGTCTATGCGGGTCTGTTCCCGGTCAGCTCTGACGACTATGAAGCCTTCCGTGATGCTCTGGGTAAACTGAGCCTCAACGATGCTTCCCTGTTCTATGAGCCGGAAAGCTCTACCGCACTGGGCTTCGGTTTCCGCTGCGGCTTCCTGGGTCTTCTGCATATGGAGATTATCCAGGAGCGTCTGGAGCGTGAATATGACCTCGATCTGATCACCACCGCACCGACGGTTGTCTATGAAGTGGAAACCACCAGTGGTGAAATCGTCTATGTTGACAGCCCGTCCAAACTGCCGCCGCTCAACAATATTGAAGAGCTGCGTGAGCCGATTGCGGAATGTCATATGCTGCTGCCGCAGCAGTACCTCGGTAACGTGATTACCCTGTGTATCGAGAAGCGCGGTGTGCAGACCAACATGGTGTATCACGGCAATCAGGTTGCTCTGACCTATGAAATTCCGATGGCAGAAGTGGTGCTCGATTTCTTCGATCGCCTGAAATCCACCTCACGCGGCTATGCATCACTGGATTATAACTTCAAACGTTTCCAGGCGTCTGACATGGTGCGTGTTGATATCCTTATCAACAGTGAGCGGGTTGATGCCCTGGCACTGATTACGCACCGTGATAATTCCATGTACCGCGGCCGTGAGCTGGTGGAGAAGATGAAAGATCTGATCCCGCGTCAGCAGTTTGATATCGCGATCCAGGCTGCCATCGGTATGCATATTATTGCGCGTTCAACAGTGAAACAGCTGCGTAAAAACGTCCTGGCGAAATGCTACGGCGGTGACGTCAGCCGTAAGAAGAAACTGTTGCAGAAACAGAAAGACGGTAAGAAACGCATGAAACAGGTCGGTAACGTTGAGTTACCACAGGAAGCGTTTTTAGCCATTCTCCATGTCGGCAAAGATTAATCATTCAGCAGGTTGTAAGGAGACATAATGGCGAACACCTTTGCGCTGATCCTGACCCTGGCAACGTTGGTTACCGGGATCATCTGGGCGGTGAATAAATTTAAAATTCAGCCGGCCCGTAAGAAAAAACTGGCGCGCATGGCAGAGCTGACCGAAGGAACCATGGATCAGGCCCATCTGGCTGAGACTGTGGCCAAACCGGGCTGGGTGGAAGGTACCGCATCCCTGTTCCCGGTGCTGGCGATTGTCCTGATCGTGCGCTCATTTATTTATGAGCCGTTCCAGATCCCGTCCGGGTCCATGATGCCGACGCTGTTAATCGGCGACTTTATGCTGGTGGAAAAATACGCTTACGGGTTAAAAGACCCGATCACGCAGACCACCCTGATTAAAACCGGGGAACCGAAGCGCGGTGATATTGTCGTGTTTAAATATCCGGAAGATCCGCGTGTCGATTATGTCAAACGTGTGATTGGCCTGCCGGGCGATAAAGTCGTTTATGACCCGTATGCCAAAGAGTTACAGGTCTATCCGGGCTGTACCAAAGACCAGAGCAGCTGTGAAACCCTGCCGGTCACCTATGGTCAGGAGTATGAAAGCGAGTGGGCTATCCGCTGGGAAAAATCCCCGCTGGGCGGCTCTTTTATGAGCGGCGGTGCACGTCAGTTCCCTATCGAAGATGATATGGAAGTCGGTTATCGTCGTCAGGCGGAACGGATTGAAAACCTGGGGCCGGTTGCTCACCATATTCTGACCGTTCCGGAAATTACTCCGGACAGCATCAGCGGGCAGCGCCTGTTCCGTCAGCCGGGTTTACCGGAGTACACCTGGGTGGTGCCGGAAGGGCATTACTTTATGATGGGTGATAACCGTGATAACAGTGCGGACAGCCGCGTCTGGGGATTTGTGCCTGAGCAAAACCTGGTCGGCCGTGCAAGCTTTATCTGGTTAAGCCTTGAAAAACAGGAAGGTGAATGGCCTACTGGTCTGCGTCTGAGCCGTTTCGGACGGATAGAATAGAAAAAACAGAATTTGCTGAGCATTACCTGTAATCACAGTGTAGAATATGCCCCGCAAAATGATTGGCTCCCCGGCAGACGGGGAGCCAGTGCAAACGCAACAGTTTTGTATCGCGGTTTTTAGCGGCTACAGGTCTGTTGCGTGTGCGTTTTATAAACATCCTAATTTTTGGTCGCACATGAACCCGATAGTGATAAACCAGCTGCAGCGAAAACTCGGCTATACTTTTACCCGTCAGGACTTATTAATGCAGGCACTCACTCACCGCAGTGCCAGCAGCAAACATAACGAACGCCTGGAATTTCTCGGCGATTCTATTTTAAGTTTTGTTATTGCCAATGATTTATATCACCGCTTCCCGAAAGTGGATGAAGGGGATATGAGCCGGATGCGTGCCACACTGGTGCGCGGAAATACCCTGGCGGAACTGGCCCGCGAATTTAACCTCGGCGAATGTCTGCGCCTGGGGCCCGGGGAGCTGAAAAGCGGCGGCAGCCGCCGTGAATCGATCCTCGCGGATACCGTCGAAGCCCTGATTGGCGGGATTTTTCTCGACAGTGATATTCAGACAATTGAGCGGATTATCCTCAGCTGGTATGAATCCAGACTGAACGAAATCTCGCCCGGGGATAAACAAAAAGACCCGAAAACCCGGTTACAGGAATACCTTCAGGGGCGGCATCTGCCTCTGCCGAACTACCTGGTTGTTCAGGTAAAAGGTGAAGCTCACGATCAGGAGTTCACCATTCACTGCCAAATCAGCGGTGTTGAACAGCCGGTAAAAGGAACCGGTTCCAGCCGCCGGAAAGCCGAACAGGCCGCGGCGGAACAAGCATTAATTTTGTTGGAGCTTGAATGAGCGAAGAAAACACCTATTGCGGCTTTGTCGCGATAGTCGGACGTCCCAATGTGGGCAAATCCACCTTACTGAACCAGTTACTGGGGCAGAAAGTCTCTATTACCTCGCGGAAACCGCAGACCACGCGGCACCGCATTATGGGGATCGATACACAGGATAATTACCAGATTATCTATGTGGATACCCCGGGGCTGCATATTGAGGAGAAACGGGCGATCAACCGCCTGATGAACCGTGCAGCCAGCAGCTCCATCGGTGATGTTGAGCTGGTGATTTTTATGGTTGAAGGCACCAACTGGACGCCTGATGATGAGATGGTACTGAATAAAGTCCGCTCTCTGCGCTGCCCTGTACTGCTTGCCATCAACAAAGTGGACAACGTGGAAGATAAAACCAAACTGCTGCCGCATATTGCGTTCCTCAGCCAGCAGATGGATTTCCTCGACGTGGTGCCGCTCAGTGCCGAGAAGAAAATGAACGTCGATACCATTGCGAACATTGTGCGTCAGCACATTCCGCAGGCACCGTTCCACTTCCCGGAAGATTACATCACTGACCGTTCGCAGCGTTTTATGGCCTCTGAAATCATCCGTGAAAAACTGATGCGTTTCCTCGGCGATGAACTGCCGTACTCAGTAACCGTGGAAATCGAACAGTTTGTTGTGCAGGACAACGGTGTATTTCAGATCAACGGTCTGATCCTCGTTGAACGCGAAGGCCAGAAAAAAATGGTTATCGGCAACAAAGGCAGCCGTATCAAAACGATCGGGACCGAATCCCGTATTGATATGGAACGTCTGTTCGATGCCCGTGTTCACCTCGAACTGTGGGTGAAAGTCAAAGCCGGCTGGGCAGATGATGAACGTGCACTGCGCAGCCTGGGTTATGTTGACGACCTGAAGTAACGCACCAATGGACGGCTGGCAGCGCGCATTTGTACTCCATAGTCGCCCTTACAGTGAAACCAGTCTGATGCTGGATGTGTTCACTGAACAGGAAGGGCGGCAGCGCCTGCTGGCGAAAGGGGCGCGCCGCCGCCGTTCCGGTCTCAAAGGGGCATTACAGCCCTTTACGCCGCTTCTGATCCGCTGGGGCGGGCGCGGGGAACTGAAAACCCTGCGCGATGCGGATCCTATCTCCCTTGCATTACCTCTGAGCGGTACCGTTCTTTACAGCGGTCTGTATATCAATGAGCTGCTCTCCCGTGTGCTGGCTAACGGCGTCACCTATTCCGCCCTGTTTTTTGATTATCTGCGCTGCCTTCAGTATCTCGCGGCCAGTGACACCACACCGGAGCAGGCACTGCGTCAGTTTGAGCTGGCACTGCTGCACCATATCGGCTACGGCGTGGACTTTCTTCACTGTGCGGGCAGCGGTCAGGAAGTCTCTGATACCATGACGTACCGCTACCGCGAAGAAAAAGGCTTTATCGCCAGCCTGGTGGTGGATAACAGCAGTTTCACCGGCCGTGAACTGAAAGCGCTTGCCGCCCGGGAATTCCCTGATGCGGAAACTTTACGTGCCGCCAAACGCTTCACCCGAATTGCTTTAAAACCCTATCTTGGCGGAAAGCCATTGAAAAGCCGCGAATTATTTCGTCAATTTGTGCGCCCGCCGTTGGTTTCAAAAGAAAATGGCCGCAGTGGTTCCTCTTCGTCTGAAAAAGGTTAAACTGAACAGCATAAGTTACCCGGAGGATGAAAAAATGAGTGAAGTTTTATTGGGTGTAAACATTGACCACATTGCAACTGTCCGTAATGCACGCGGCACCAACTATCCGGACCCGGTTCAGGCGGCATTTGTCGCAGAGCAGGCGGGGGCGGAAGGTATCACTGTGCATCTGCGCGAAGACCGTCGCCATATCACCGACCGTGATGTGGAACTGCTGAGACAAACCATTCAGACCCGAATGAATCTGGAAATGGCGGTCACCGACGAAATGGTCGATATCGCCTGCCGTATCAGACCGGCATTCTGCTGCCTGGTACCGGAAAAGCGTCAGGAAGTCACTACGGAAGGCGGTCTGGATGTCGCCGGTCAGAAAGAAAAAATCGCCCGTGCGGTGAAACGCCTGACTGAAGCGGGTATTAAAGTCTCGCTGTTTATCGATCCTGACCATACCCAGATTGATGCCGCGGATGATGTCGGCGCGCCGTTTATTGAGATCCACACCGGCGCTTATGCGGACGCGGAGACTTCTCAGGAAGAAGACAAAGAATTTATCCGTATCAAAGATGCGGTTGCCTATGCGGCTGGTAAGGGCCTGAAAGTGAATGCCGGACACGGTCTGAACTATCACAACGTCCAGCGTGTTGCGGCACTGCCGGCGATTTATGAGCTGAATATCGGCCACGCGATTATCGGCCGTGCGGTCTTCAGCGGACTGGCTGCTGCTGTTGCGGATATGAAAACCCTGCTGCGGGAAGCCCGTCGTTAATGGCAATTGTCGGCATCGGAACAGATATTGTTGAAATAAGTCGTATTGAAGCGGTTATCGGACGTTCCGGCGACCGCTTCGCAAAACGGATCCTCAGTGACGCGGAATGGGACGTGTACCGGCAGCATAAACAGCCGGTGCGCTTTCTGGCCAAGCGGTTTGCGGTTAAAGAAGCGGCATCCAAAGCACTGGGCACCGGGATCCGTCAGGGGCTGGCGTTTAACCAGTTTGAAGTCAGTAATGATTCACTCGGCAAACCTAACCTGACCTTTCTCGGCTATGCCGGAGAACTGGCTGCCGCCCGTGAAGTCACACACTACCATGTCTCTATTGCCGACGAGCGTCATTACGCTTGTGCAACGGTTATTCTCGAAACAAACACCTGACAGATGCGCCCTTTGCGGGCGCATCATTACGCTTAAATCTTATCGGCGTGATACATCAGCACAAATTTATCCCACAGCATTTCCTGTGTTTCTGTATGCTCAGGATCGATAATAATGGTGTTGGTAATCGGACAGACTGACTGGCAGGTCGGTTTATCATAATGCCCGACACACTCAGTACATAAATCAGGATTAATTTCATAGATAGAATCCCCCATTGAAATCGCTTCATTAGGGCACTCAGGTTCGCACATATCACAATTTATGCAACGTTCGGTAATCAGTAACGCCATAGTCGCTATCACCATATAAATTATTTAAAATTCAGTAACTTATATCTTGCACTTATACGTTACTATCTAACCGGTTTCTGTAAATATAACCAGTATTATAACCTTGGTTTTCCTGTTTCAGGAACACAAATCAGCAACACTCCCGCCGCGTTGTCTGAATTATCTCAAAAAATCGCGCAGAACGAAGTACGAAAGAGACAATTTTTTGCGGCCCGATTTCAGCCGTGGCGGTAAGGTTACCATTTATGGCAGGTTTCCTAAAGGGATGCAGCTTAAAGGACGTAAACCGGGTCAATGGCCCGTGAAAATAAAGGTCGTGGTAAAATCCCGGATATCCGGCAGACTGAATTACAGGGCGTGCCTGTATTCAGAGATTGCCCGCGTTGCAGTGGCCGGGGATATAAGCGAATGCCATCTTCTGTCGCTTATAATGCGATTAAATACCTTATTCCGGGGCTGACGCAACCAAGCTGGTCACGGAACTGGAAACCATTTTATGAAAGCTTGACAGTGTGGTGTATCTCTGTGGAAGCTCAGGCAGAGGATTTATTAGGATAGGAGTATTGGTAGCCTGAAATAATTTAAAATACATATAAAACAACTCTGTGAACCCAAGGATTTAAGATAAGTTAAGATTAGTGTATTGTATTTGAAACTTAAGCCATATACAAAAGGACAGGCACTAAATGGATCTCTATTTCGGGCGAAATGAAGCTGAAGAAGAATATGTACGTAAGTATGCAGCCGATGAGCAGTACAAAAAATTAGAGGCTCAATTAGTCGGAATCGCTGATGAAAATATTCATGCGCTCCTGACAATAGAAGAGGCTGAACAATTTGTTTCAATAATGAAAGATCCCGCATCTTACAAGCAGGAAAGCGGAAAAGAAATTTTTTTCAGATATGCCGGTATAGCTACTTCTTTCACGGGTAACTATTTGGACGCTTATGGATTGGGAAAGTTGATCGCTGAAGTCAAAAGCTTTGGTGTCAAAGCTGGTGAGTATATCGGCAGGGATGGTAACAGGTATATCAGGCTAACAGGCGAGGCTAGCTTAAGGAAATATCTTACTGCAACACTTTATCTTATAACTGATCCGAAGATGCTTGAATTTGGTATCGGGGAAGTAGGCTTTGAAACCAATCTGGCTAAGGGAACAAGATTCTGTATTTATTTTGCAGCAGCATACAGGGGTATTGAATTGTTATTCAAGGATGAATATGACTTGACTGATTTTTTTGTCAACGTTTCAATGGATGCAGCAAAAGCGTTGATTGGAATGGGAGTTGCGTTATTAGCTAAAGGCTTGATTACTACATTTGTGGGAATTATTGGGGGAGGGCTTATTGCCATTAGTGCAGGTGTTTTCGCTGTGAGTTTATTTGTTGCGTTGGGCCTTTACATCTTGGATGATTATTTTGGTATAAGCAAAAGTATAATTAATGAATTGAAAAATAGTAAGCGAGGGTCTAAAACACAAGACTTAAGGCATGATTTCCATCAAGGGTTTAATTTGCTCGGGCGGTATAGTCGTGGATAATTCAATTAAGGAAAAATTTAATATAGCCTTCGGAGTTTTTTTGTTACTCATTGTTTCCACTGTTTTTATATGGGTATCATCTATTTATTTTTTTGATTTTTTAAATAAAAAAGATATTGTTAAAGTCCACTTTAGTATGTTTTTCATTCTGTGCGTCCCTCTTTTACTTTACTTTTCATTTGGTGGGTTCATGATTCTTATGAATAAAGAGAGTATATTAAGGAAGTATGGGTTGTTTAAAAAAATATTAAATGTGTTACTGGGTATTGCCGCGCTTTCTTTTTTATTTTTAATCATAGGTCAAAGATATATGGATAATGAACTTATATCAAAGGGTTATACCAAATGTCCCAAAGCTTCATTCAGATCATCTACAATTTATGTCATTGACGCAGAGCTATGTAAAAAATAACAGAGGGAATGCCCTCTGTTATACCTGTCAGAGTACCCGGTTATCACAAATACTGTATGATGATGTATTTGCCATAAGGTGTTCCCACGAGATAGATTTGTAATTAAGCTGGATGCGTTCAAATGGCATACATTCATTACTGTCGACAGAGTTCGGGTAAACACAGGATATCTCAGTCACTGACGCATCAGATAATTTTATTTCATAAAATTTTTCCAGTTGTCCGCTTTGGCTGGTTCTGTAAAATGTAAAGCGTGCACTCATCAGTTCATTTGAGTCGATTGATGAAGCTAAAAGTGGCGATGACTTGTCTATGGGCTTTGTGAATTGTATAGGATGGTGAGTTGTATTCTGTGCTCTGGATAGCGAGTGATTCAGGCTCAGTATTTGTATTTCATTCTCATGACCGGACTGATATCTGTTTCCGATGGAATCCTGTGTTGAACAACCGGATGAGATCAGTCCTTGTTTTTTTCCTTCTAGCGTCAGGTAAATCAGAAAAGACATAGAATCCTCTTAATCTATATAGATATTTTATTAAGAATAAAGGGTATCAATAATTAGATGAGCAATAATTTCAATATGGCCAGCAATATTATAAAACAGTTTGCAATCTGAATAAACTTGATTTACTATTTTCACATGGTCGGATTTTTCTCATTTCTCATTATTTTTTATTTATAACTTGCTTTGTAACTCATATCTCCTTTTCGCTTTAAGTTTACCATTCAATACGGTATCTGATTTTCTGATATCCTAAAGCTATATCTATAAATTATTCAGGAAGTAAATGAGAGTAAGGAGCATGCTGTCGGTGTGCATAATGTAATGGAAGAAATATAAGGTTACCTGAAATATGTGTAGAATTAATTCAGGAAGTGTTAATTTACTCAATGATGACTCTCTTAGATATATTAAAACTCTCCCCGATAACTGTATTGACTTAATTGCCACTGATCCACCGTATTTTCAGGTGAAATCATGTTCCTGGGATAATCAATGGACGGACATCTCTTCTTATTTATCATGGCTGGATGAAATGATGACTGAATTCTGGCGAGTTCTGAAACCCAATGGCAGTCTGTACTTATTTTGTGGTTCCCGGTTGGCAGTGGATACAGAATTGTTGTTACGCGAGAGGTTTAATGTATTAAATCACATTATATGGGCTAAGCCTTCCGGTCGGTGGCAGAGGCAAAGTAAGGATAAGCTGCGCAGCTATTTTCCGTCAACAGAACGAATTTTATTTGCAGAACATTATCTCGGACCAACTAAAGGGAAATGCAGTGAATTTCATCAGCGACAGAATGAACTGAAGAAATGTGTTTTTGCACCACTGATTAATTATTTCCGGCGGGCAAGGGATGCTTTGGATATCACAATAAAAGACATACACCAGGCAACCGGAAAACAGATGTCATCACACTGGTTTGGTTATAGCCAGTGGCATTTACCGGGAGCGGATGATTATCAAAAACTACAGTTACTTTTTCAGCGGGTAGCGGATGAATGCCGACAGGCTAATCTGCTGAATCGGGATTATGCTGACTTAGTTAGTGAACAGAATAGATTGCGGAATAAATTTTATGTTCAATCTGAACAAAATCAGTTACTCCGCCGTCATTTCACTGTTTCAGCACACGTACCTTATACCGATGTCTGGACATTTCCGCCGGTTGCCTTTTACCCGGGTAAGCATCCCTGTGAAAAACCGGCGGATATGATGGAGCATATTATTAAAACCAGCAGCCGGGAGGGTGATCTGGTTGCCGATTTCTTTATGGGATCCGGCGCTACGGTAAAAGCTGCACTAAAACATAATCGTCGGGTGATTGGGGTGGAGATGGAAAAAGCCCGGTTTGAGCAAACCAAATCTGAAATATTACAGATTTAACTTATACAAATTCAGAAGTAAACATTATTCATAATTGGTTTTAAATTCGTTATCCAGAATAAACTATCTGTATTTCAACATCGATCTTATCAATCAATATACCAAACTTAAATTTTGGATATATTTATGTATGAAAAATACTCCAGCTCTACAGCCTATATATGGGGGTTAATTACCTCCGTACTTGGTGTTTTATCGCTTGAACAGTGGGCTATGCTCATTGGGATCATCTGTACTGTCGGAACTTTTTTGGTGAACTGGTATTACAAGCGTAAAGATTATTTACTCAGAATAAAAGGAAGGCATCATAAAAAGTGATATAGCTCGTAACATCGTATTTCTGGCTGCTGGTGGCGCTGTCACAGCAGCCTTTTTTATGATCCAAACTTTTGAGGGGGTGAAATATACACCTTATAACGATATCGCTGGTGTGCTTACTGTTTGTTACGGGCATACGAGAAAAGATATTCAGGAGGATAAAAAATACACGAAAACAGAATGTCTGAATTTGCTGCATGACGACCTGATGAAAGTCCGGCGCGCAGTTGACCCGATGATCAAAGTGCCGATTGACGACAACACCCGTGCGGCGATCTATTCCTTTGTTTACAACGTCGGCCCCGGCGCATTCTCGCGTTCGACGATGCTGCGTAAACTCAATGCCGGTGATATTGCCGGTGCGTGTGACGAGATGAAGCGCTGGACATTCGCAGGTGGTAAACAGTGGCGGGGTCTGATTAACCGGCGTGATACGGAGAATGCGGTATGTCACGGATCCCTGTAATGCCGATTATCGCCACGGTTATTTTGCTGACGGCCTGCCTGCTGGCTGGCTGTTATCTGTATTCACTTGAGAACCACTGTAAGCCGCTACCGAGTAACCTGCTGGATGGTGTGATCCATTATGAGTGTGAAGCGCCATGAAAAAGGCAACTACGGTATTACTTAACGGCTGGCTGTGGGCGGTAGTATTCTTCGGGTTATGGATGTTCAGCTTGCTGTCTGCTGAAAAATCAGAAGGGCAGCATAAAAACAAAGTGATCACCTACCAGCAGAAAGTGATTGATAACGCTTACACCAGTATTGATATTTTTAATCATGCCGCCGCAGCAAACGCTAACCGGAATATGCAGGCAGAAGCCAAATCACAGGAGAAGCAGGTTGAATACCGTACCATTATCCGGAAAGAGCCTACCTGTAATCTGTATATTCCTCAGTCTGTTTCTGACGGGTTGCTCAACCACATCTACGCCATCCGTGAATCAGCAATGCGTTCCGCTCCCGGCATCACTGACACAACGGGTACTGGCACCGCTGCCACCCGCCGACTGACATACTGCCAGGCGGTTGAGTGGATAGAGCCGCTGCTGGTGGCACTGGATAAGGCGAACGGGCAGTTGATTGATATCCGGAAAGCGGATGCAGAACGAAATGGGAAACCACGATAAGCGTTAATACTGGCAATTGAGTAATCACCACCCTCTAAACAATCAATTTGCATTATTTCTATGTAAATTATAAATGTGGTAATATTTTTATAGTGAATAATTCAAGAATGATTGGGTGGTTTGTATGAGTGAATGTGATATGGTTAAGTCACAAGTAATAAATAGCAGTGAAATTGTTTTTATATTGTCATGCCCTGGTCAAAAAGAACAAAAAAATGGAAGGCCAGCGTCTGGTAAAACTGGAGATAACTTAGAGTACCTACTGAGTAAGTTAGTTAGTTTAGGCTTCTTTAAAAATGGTACTGCGAAAAATAATGTGACGATTATTAATTCCAGTGAAAATGTTTATTCTGGTAAAGATAATTCAGAACCAAAATCTGATGAGGTTTTGGAAGATGGGAATATAAATAGAATAATTAAACAGTTGAGTGGTGTTGAAAGTATTAAATATATTTTCTGTTGTGGAGATGTAGCGAGTCTATTATTGTCTATGTTGTTTTTTAAGTACCATAAGAGTGATGTAAAAATTTATCGGATAAAGCACTTATCTGCACGAGGCATAATGCATTACAAAAAAAATGTAGTAATGACTACTACTGAACGATTGGATGAACTTGCGAAAGACATAAATAAAATGAAAACGTCTAGCAATATAATTATTCACCTCAATACCTGACAGGTATTGTATTAGTCGATATTAACAAACGTATCTTGATTATATTTTATTGAAAGGTCTATGCCACCACGAATCCCACGCGCCTGCCGCAAACGTGGCTGCGCAAAGACAACTACCGACCGCAGCGGATACTGCGAAGAACACCGCAATACAGGCTGGGAGAACCACAAGTAGTAGGAAATCACCATGAACCTTATAACTCATTGTTTATAAGTGCTTTTGTGAAAAGGTATTCCGGGAGGGGTACCCTTACCACGGGGCGGCGGCTTCGCGGGAAACGGCTCGTTTTCTGATTTCCATGCTGTCAGCAGCAGGTCAGTTAATCCACTGATAGTATTAGTGAAAAACAACATTCAGGTGACAGAATTAATTTCAGGCTGTCACCTCAGTGCTGTTTATCCCTTTGATTAACAACAATAAATAAGGAATCCACCTGACAGTGTGAGGTGACAATGTCTAATATCAGCAATCTCGGGGACGCGTATCACTGGAGTGTTGCAAAGATTGCTGAAGCGTTCGGACTGAACCGGGGTACGGTTAAAAAGCGGCTGCTCGATGCAAATGTGGCGATAGCGGGAACAGTACGCGGCAATCCGGTGTATGCCCTCCGCGATGTCGGTCCGGTGATATTCGGTGCTGACACAGAGAAAGATCCGTCCGGTATTCAGGATCCGGACAAAATGTTCCCGAAAGACCGTAAAGACTGGTTCCAGTCTGAAAACGAACGCATCAAACTTGAAACCTCACTGCGCCAGCTGATACCTGCTGAGGAATCTCACCGCGAAATGGCGACCATCATCAAAGCGATAGCGCAGGTGCTGGACACCTGGCCCGATCGCCTGGAGCGTGACCACGGCTGGCAGCCTGAGCAAATCACACAGGCACAGGATGTGGTGGATGAACTCCGCGATCTGCTGGCAGTTGAGGTGGAAAACGCAGAGGATGAGAGCGGATGAGTACAGGTTATGCATCGGCAGCGGAAATGCGCCGGGATGTCTCTGTGCTGCTGCGTCCGCCGCGCCGGATGCCGGTGGCAGAGGCCGTTAAAAAATACATGCGGGTGCCGATGGGCGGCGGCAGTGCGGTGCAGTGGGAAGACACCCTGACACCGTACATTATTGAGCCGATGAACTGCCTGACATCCCGGAAATATGATGCGGTGATATTTGTCGGCCCGGCGCGTACCGGTAAATCTCTGGGGCTTATCGACGGCTGGATTGTTTACACGATAGTCTGTGATCCGGCGGATTTTCTGCTGATTCAGATGACGGAAGAAAAAGCCCGTGAGCACTCCAAAAAGCGCCTCGACCGGACATTCCGTGCGAGTCCGGAAGTGGCTAAACGGCTGAGCCCGCGCACCAATGATAATAACGTGCATGACAAAACGTTCCGCGCCGGTAACTACCTGAAAATCGGCTGGCCGTCCGTCAATATCATGTCCTCATCGGATTACCGGTTTGTGGCACTGACGGATTATGACCGGTTTCCGGAAGATATCGACGGCGAGGGGGATGCATTCTCTCTGGCATCAAAGCGTACCACGACATTTATGTCCGCCGGGATGACGCTGGTGGAAAGTTCACCCGGCCGGGAAATTACTGATCAGAAATGGACGCCGTCATCACCCCATGAAGCACCGCCGACCACCGGTATTTTATCGCTGTACAACCGCGGCGACAGGCAGCGCTGGTACTGGCCGTGTCCGCACTGCGGAGAATACTTTCAGCCGGTGTTTGATGCGGTGGCCGGTTACTGGGATGACCCGGATCCGGTGACAGCCAGTGAGGCGGCTTATATTGAGTGCCCGCACTGCACCGGGCATATTTCCGGCAGCGAAAAACGAAAGCTGAATAATCTCGGTGTCTGGCTGAAAGACGGCCAGGACATTGACCGGCACGGTAACATTACCGGCGATGCCCGCCGCTCCCGTATCGCGTCATTCTGGATGGAGGGACCGGCTGCCGCCTATCAGACGCTGTCCCAGCTCGTTTATAAATATCTCACCGCTGAACAGGAATATGAGCTCACCCTGAGCGAAGAAACCCTGAAAACGGTGATCAATACGGACTGGGGGCTGCCGTACCGGCCCAAACATACACAGGATCAGCGCAAGGCAGAAGAACTGCTGGCGCGGGCTGAGGATCTCGGGGTTCGCAGTGTGCCGGAAGGTGTCCGCTTTCTGGTGGCAACTGTCGACGTACAGGCCGGGAAAAACCGCCGGTTTGTGGTTCAGGTCACCGGCTACGGTGAAAAAGGTGAACGCTGGATTGTGGACAGGTTTGATATCACCCAATCCCTGCGGACGGACGGCAACGGCGAGTGTGTCCGTATTCATCCCGGTGCCTATCCGGAGGACTGGAAGCTGCTGATAACAGATGTGCTGGATAAAACATATCCGTTGTCCGGACATCCGGCGATCAGAATGCCCGTCATGATGCTGGGGGTGGATACCGGTGGTGAAAGCGGGGTGACCGATAACGCATATGCTTTCTGGCGGCAGTGCCGCCGCGACGGCATAAGCCGTAAAGTGTTCCTGTTTAAAGGTGGCAGCCGTACCGGCGCAAAACTGATCACCAAATCCTATCCGGATAACACCGGACGCTCTGACCGGCAGGCGAAAGCCGCCGGGGATGTGCCGTTATATCTGCTGCAGACCGACAACCTGAAAGACCGGGTGGCTGCTGCACTGAGCCGTGATATGCCGGGCCCGAACTATGTGCATTTTCCGGACTGGCTGGATGACTCTTTCTATGACGAACTGACCTATGAGGAGCGGCTGACCAGCGGTAAGTGGGAAAAGCCGGGGCGGGGCGCAAACGAAGCCTTTGACCTGATGGTGTACGCCCATGCGCTGGTGATCATAAAGGGGTACGAGAAAATCAAATGGGATAAACCGCCGCCCTGGGCGCGGTTACCCGATATTCCTGTTATTCCGCCCGAAAGCACAGACTCCCCCGAAAGTATCACTCTTATATCAACAACCGAACCCGCGAAACCGAAGAAATCCAAAAAACGGAAATCATCGGCGTGGGCCCCTGTTTCATCATCCGGAGGTGGCTGGATATGACCATTGAAGAAATTGACGACATGATCCGGCAGTACACGGAGGCGGAACGCGCTGTATTACAGGGCAGAAGCATCACGATGAACGGCCAGAGCATGTCGATGGAAAGCCTGAGCGAAATCCGCAAAGGGCGGGAATACTGGGAGCGCCGCCGGAGTGGCCTGTTATCGTCCCGCTCCGGCAGGCCGGGCTATAAGCTGGCGAGGTTTCCGCGATGAAGCTGATCGACAGTGCTATCGGCCTGATTGCGCCGGGCTGGCAGGCGTCCCGGATGCGGTCCCGCCTGCAGATAAAAGCCTATGAGGCCGCGATGCCGACCCGTACCCACCGCGCGCGGCGGGAATCCCGTAACGCGAATCAGTTGGTGAAATCCGGCGGCCGGTCACTGCGCGAGCAGGCACGGTTTCTGGATGATAACCACGACCTTGTGATCGGTCTGCTGGATAAGCTGGAAGAGCGGGTGATTGGCGCGAAAGGCATTATTGTGGAGCCGCAGCCGCTGCTGCGCGGCGGTGAACTGGCTGATGACCTGGCAAAACAGATACGTGCGGCCTGGTCGGAATGGTCTGTCAGTCCGGATGTGACCGGTCAGTATACCCGTCCGGTACTTGAACGGCTGATGGCGCGTACCTGGCTGCGTGACGGCGAGGTATTCGGTCAGATGGTGTCCGGACGGGCCAAAGGTCTGAGGCGGGAAAGCGGGGTGCATTTCTGGATTGAGGCGCTGGAACCGGACTTTGTGCCGCTGAATCTGGATGTGCCGGGCAGCAATATCTGCCAGGGCGTGAAACTCAATGAGTGGGGGCGGCCGGTCAGTTACAACGTGTATAAAAATATGCCTTCAGCCCTGTACCGGTCGCAGGATCTGAAAACCATCGACGCTGAAAACATGCTGCACCTGAAGTTTACCCGCCGCCTGCATCAGCTGCGCGGGCACAGTCTGTTGTCCGGTATTCTGATCCGCCTGAGTGCCCTGAAAGATTATGAGGACGCGGAACTCACCGCTGCCCGTATCGCTGCATCACTCGGGATGTATATCAAAAAAGGGGATATCTATAACGGCGATGATGCATCAGAGGACAGGGAACTGAACATCGAGCCGGGCATTATCTTTGATGAACTGGCACCCGGTGAGGATATCGGCATGGTCAAATCTGACCGCCCGAACCCGAACCTGCAATCCTTCCGTAATGGTCAGCTGCGTGCAGTAGCCGCCGGCAGCCGCGGCAGTTATTCCAGTATTTCACGTGATTATGACGGCACTTACAGCGCCCAGCGCCAGGAGCTGGTGGAGTCTTTTGAGGGCTACGGCATTTTACAGGATGCGTTTGTGGCCGCAGTGACCCGCCCGATGTACCGCAGCTGGCTGACAATGGCAGTGGCGGAAGGGGTGATTGATGTACCGCCGGATGTTGATCCCGCTTCTTTAATGAATGCGGTTTACAGCGGCCCGGTGATGCCGTGGATTGACCCGCTGAAAGAGGCCAAAGCCTGGCAGGTGCTGCTGCGCGGCGGCGGGGCAACCGAAGGGGAATGGGTTCGGGCCAGAGGCTCCAGCCCTGCTGATACAAAACGCCGCCGTAAAGCGGAAATTGATGAAAACAGAAAGCTGGGGCTGGTGTTTGACACCGATCCGGCGAATGACAAAGGAGCGCCTGACGATGCCAAATCCCGGGACGATGACGAGTAACCCGAAAGCATCCGCACCGGCTAAAAGCTGGTTCCGCATGAAAGCTGTGGCGGATACCCAATCGGCGGACATTTATATCTATGACGAGATCGGCGGCTGGGGGATCTCGGCAAGGCAGTTTTCAAGAGATCTGCTGGCGCTGGGGGATGTCAGCCAGATTAACCTGCATATTCACTCCCCCGGCGGCGAAGTGTTTGACGGGATCGCCATTTATAACCAGCTGAAAGGCCATGATGCAAAGATCACCGTTTATATCGACGGGCTGGCGGCCTCAATGGCCTCTGTTATTGCCATGGTCGGTGACACCGTGATTATGCCGGAAAACGCTATGATGATGATCCACAAACCGTGGGGAATTGCCTGGGGGGATGCGGATGAAATGCGGGATTACGCCGACCTGCTGGATAAGCTGGAAAATGTGCTGATCCCGGCGTATGTCGCCAAAACCGGCAAAACGGCGGAAGAGATTGCAGCCATGTTAGACGAAGAAACATGGATGAACGGTGACGAATGCCTGTCTCACGGGTTTGCTGATCAGCTTACTGACCCGGTACAGGCGATGGCCTGTATCACATCCAAACGTATCGAGGATTTTACTGCTATGCCACAGGACATTAAAAATCAGGTATCTCCGAAAAATACCGCACAGACCACGCCGGTTTCCGTGCCGAATCCGGCACCGGTCACGCAGCCCGCTGCAACCGTGACTCAGCCTCAGCCGGATAATGCAGATGTACAGAATCAGATCCGCGCTCAGGAACAAGCCCGTCTGAACGGCATTAAGGATTTGTTCGCCATGTTCGGCGGCAAACACAATGATCTGATGGTGGATTGCGTGACTGACACGCAGTGCTCACTGGAAGATGCGCGTGCAAAACTGCTGGAAAAACTGGGGGCGGAATCCACACCAAGCAATAAAAATAATGCCCATGTTTATGCGGGTAACGGTAATTTTACCGGTGACGGCATCCGCGCATCGGTAATGACCCGCGCCGGGCACGAAGAAGCTCAGCCGGATAACCCGTATAACAGTATGACCCTGCGCGAACTGGCACGGATGTCACTGACGGAGCGGGGTGTTGGTATCAGTACCCTGAACCCGATGCAGATGGTGGCAGCGGCATTTACGCACAGCACCTCGGATTTCGGCAATATCCTGATGGATGTGGCCCATAAATCCCTGCTGCTGGGTTGGGAAGAGGCGGAAGAAACCTATGATAAGTGGACGAAGAAAGGTCAGCTCAGTGACTTTAAAACTGCTCACCGTGTCGGCCTCGGTGGTTTCCCGTCACTGCGTCAGGTGCGCGAAGGGGCAGAATATAAATACGTCACCACAGGTGACAAGGGGCAGACCATTGCGCTGGCAACGTACGGGGAACTGTTCAGTATCACCCGCCAGGCCATCATCAACGATGATATGAATGCGCTGACCGATATCCCGAACAAACTCGGACGCGCAGCCAAAGCCACCATTGGTGACCTGGTGTATGCCGTGCTGACAGAGAACGGGAAACTGAGTGACGGCAAAGCCCTGTTCAGTGCTGATCATAAAAATACGCTGTCCGGCGGTATGGATGTGGAAACCATCAGCAAAGGCCGTACGCTGATGCGCCAGCAGAAAGAGGGCGAACGTACGCTGAATATCCGTCCGGCCTTTATGCTGGTACCGGCGGCACTGGAAACACACGCACTTCAGGTTGTCGGCTCCGGCAGTGTGAAAGGGGCGGATGTGAATGCCAATATCATCAACCCGATCCGCAATATTGCGGAAATTATCACTGAGCCGCGTCTGGATGATAACAGTGAAAAAGACTGGTACATGGCCGCTTCTCAGGGCAGTGACACCATTGAAGTTGCCTACCTGAACGGTATCGATACCCCGTATATCGATCAGCAGGAAGGGTTCACCTCCGACGGCGTGACCACGAAAATCCGTATTGATGCTGGTGTGGCACCGCTGGATTATCGTGGTTTGGTGAAAGTGAGCAATGAAAAGATAACGTAACTACTACTCAGTTACTTATCCTGAGTATTATTATCATGTTCTTGCTTCTTTGCAGCCTGAGATTGTAGCTCTTTTACTTTCAACCATAATTGCCCAGAAGATACTAATTTACCTAACTCATGAATTAAAGCTTCCTGATCCCAGCAATCTGTGCGCTCGCCTAAAAATTCAATGGTAAAGGGATAACCATCTGAATGTTGTTCCCAAAAGGCAACCGATGCATTATCACCATTACCTAAAACTATATTCAGTGTTCCTGTTTGTGGTTTTGTGTCTACTGATAACTTCGGCGCTAATTCTTCTGCAATTCTTCTGCCTAAAGCTAGTATGTCGCGAGTACTATGTAAATAGCGAACAATAGTAAAGAGACCGTCAGTTTCTTCAGTTAATTCTTTGTTTAAATTAGAAAAAACATCATCAATACTCTTACGGTTTTGCTCAACATAACTTGCTGCCCCCATACCTGTTTGAATAAGATTTTTAAACTGAAACATGATTAGCCTCTCTTTTACTGATGCATCCGATCACCGGCATATGATCAAAACAATGTCTGTTATCCATTATGGCAGCACGTAGTTTTTCGGTCAAAACGACGCCTGTATCAGATTCTTTCAGATACCAAGGCCCCGAAATCAGGAAATGTCCCGAAAAAATAATTTGGTCAAAAGTAGACCAATTATTGCGGTTGCCTGATTTACTGTAGCATGTGCCAAAATCATGTTGTGCTTCATTAGCCGTAAATGGCATCCGGGCCGAAAGAGTTTTCCAAAAAGGGTTATAAAGCCAAAAATCGGGCTGGGAAATTACCAGTGCCCGATCGTTAGTCGCGTGCATATTTTTAAATAAACTGCGGGAATAGGGGTCATCATTATAGTCACCCATCAATATAACATGTTGATCTTTAGCAATAAGGCTGTCTGTAAAAATCCGCAAACCTTTTGAGCACTCATCGCGGAAGTCGTCTGAAATTTTAAGAAGCTGGCTTGACCAATGTGATACAAGAATATTGATAACAGAAGATGGTTCCTCCTGAACAATCAGCAGCAGTTGCTGGGCAACTTTCACTTGGGATGAACCCAGTCTGCCGGTGTGTGCCATGCCATGTTCAACGTATGCTTTATTTGGGTCAAAAAAATAAGCAATATCAAAAGTACTACCGGTAGCAGTTTTATCTGCCATAAATTCTGCCGTAAGAGATAGCCCCTGAGAGTGAAGAGTATTTAAAATAGAGTCAAAAGAGTCTTTGTTTACTTCACATAATGCCAGGAAGGCTATTTTTTGTTCAATAAACAGGTCTGCAATAACACTGACTGCATCAGACATATCTGTTGAGGAACGCATGATAGTACTACCAGGCGGTGACATTGCACAGTTCCAGAATGCGAAATGAAAGTCCAATAAACCTCCGTAAATGGAAAATGACGGAATTGGGATATCACACTTCTAACACATCATTACTAATAACGACAAGCCGATGTGTATGTACATCCCGGTCGGAACCCCAGCAGAATTTTTCCCACTGCTGATAAAAATCATCCATATTATTAATTTCTGTCAGTGGTCTGTCTATTAGTGTGCCATCAGAAATATATACATGAAAACCTGACTGAAATGCCCAGACGATCATTGTCTCCCAGAAGCGTTTTCCATCACTGGTTTGTTCTTCATCTGTCACGACAATACTGTGTTCTTTGAGTAAATTCGCAAAAAATGTTCTGGGCAAATCACTGACGACAGAACCATGCAAAGAAGAAACAGTACGCCAGACTTTAATTTGGGTGCAGGTCGTTCTGCCGTAAACGATATCATTACGGAATCGCAATGCCACAAGGTAAACGGTTTCTGGGTTATCTCCCATCGCAATGAGACGATATTGGTCGCGCTGAAGTGCTTTCACAAAGCGATAGCCATGAGGGACTGGGTAACCAGGCAAAGAAAAATCCTCAACGCCTTCTTCCAGGAAAAGCTTGGTATGAGCAATGTTTTTAGATGGCATCTTTAGTTTGATATTGAAATCAGCGTCGTGGTCTGAAATCACGTAAGGCATTGAATTTTCATTCCTTTGGTCAGAATACTTTGAATTCATATATACCCCACAAGTTAGACAACGTTAATAACAGTATACATAGAATTGAATTGATTACACGTTTGCCAGTTATGCGATATATTTATAATTTATTGCTTAATATTTAGGGTTCTTGATATTTAATAAATTGATACAAGAGTAAAGCATGTATACTTATATTTTAAAAATTATTACCAATTAAATTAATTAGTAGGTTTTTATATTTTCTTCACATTGAGTGATAAATTTATTTTATTCCTTTATCGCTGTCACCTAAATAACCCTCTCTTTAAGAAGAGTAATTTCATTTTGTGACAGAAGCCTAGAAAAAAGGAATACCCACTGGCTTATACAAAGCACTGTGGGTATATACATATTACGCGGATGGAACATCAGAAATAAAAGGAGATAAATATAATATCAGGTGAAATAAATAGCTAAGTTTAAATAAGCGCGGATGGAAAGAGCGGCAAACTCTAACCACCCGCTGACCACAACGAACTTCTATGGAGTTGGCTATGGCTAACAGGGATTCTATTGCACAAATTTTTAAAAATAAATACGGAAGAACAAAGTGTTACAAAGAGATTAGATCCGTATCACAAAAATTTTATGGAGTTGATGTATTAAAGGAAGCACTAACTTATTGTCCTGAAAGGAAATTAAAAGGAATTAGTGGTTCAGTTAAAAGAATAGCATTGATATTTACTTCGAGAGATGTTTTTCATAGATATATAAATAAAAAGCATGTGAATTTCTTGCAGACTGAATTATTAGGTGTGGAGGTGAGCTATGTATGATAATACACCTCCCGAACTTGATGAGTTAATCGATCAGTGTCGTGCACTCGCCTATGCTACAGTCACTCTCGATTCACAACAGGCGAAAGAGATACTTAGTTTTGTACTGTGGAAAAATATAGATTTAATGTATGAAAAATATCATCAGGATATTAATGATAAGTCTATTTATTAATGTATCTATAAATAACAGGAATATTAGTCTTGTAACAGAATAAAAATATAGCGGGCTGAGAGGGACTCAGACTTCTATCGGCTAACAATAGTGTAAGTAACCAAGTGTTAGCTGTAGAAGGGACTCAAAGCTTTCAGCCCGCTAACCACATTGAAAGTAATAATAATATATAATGGGCTTATAATTATATTTACAGGGAATTCATTAAATATAATTTTGAATATTAGCGCGGACTGGAAGGGACTCAAACTTCCAGTTCGCTAACCATGCTGAAACAATTTTTTAGTCTGCTATGGCTGATTTGAATTCTATTAAACAAAATACAAAAAATAAATATCACATAACAATGCGTTACAAGAAGATTGGAGATAAATCACAAAAAGAAAATTACCTGAATAAGTTATGAGGAGAATTAATTTACTGTTAAAAAAGAAGATAATGCGTAGTTTTAGATATTTTTATTTATATCTGATTTAGGTGGTATTTAAGGTTGAATTATTCGTAGTGGAAATGTCAGATTAGTATCTGACATAAATTATAGGATCCCTTATTTTCTATCCTCTTTATTAATTTAATAATTAATGATTCACATTGTATTGAGGGGTGAAGTGGAATAGGTGACTGATAAATTTTATCAGCAACTCTGCTTTACAAAATCAAATTATATGGTAATTTTTACCATAGTAACTTTTACGGCAGGATGTCAGTGAAGGTATACAAAACGAATATATTTAGTAAGAAAAATATCAAAAACATGGGGTTGTCGGATTCAACTCTGATGAAAATTGCTTTAGATGTGATGTCTGGCGTGTATGAGGCCAATCTGGGAGGTGGCGTGATAAAAAAACGCCTCGCACTTCCCGGAAGAGGTAAACGCAGCGGAGCAAGAACGATAATTTTTTTTAAGGCTGGCCAGAACCTTTTTTTTGCAGATGGTTGGACGAAAGCAGGTTTGTGTGCAAAAGGTACTTCTGAAATCAGGGATGATGAACTTGAGTCTTATAAAGATTTGGCAAAAGACCTGTTGTCACTGACAAAAGCGGATATAGAAAAATTACTCAAACTCACTCTATTGGTAGAGGTTAAAAATGACCAGTAAAATTAATGAGATGCTTAAGTTCTCAAGGGAACTGGAGGCCGCCGGTGTTACTGATGGTGAGTCTGCGCGTCGTATTGAAGCTCGGGTTAAGGCCCGTGAACTTGAAGCCCGGTATGGTCATCCGGCACCTATGACAGGGGATGATATTCGTCGCATTCGTTCTCAGCATAATATTTCCCAGTCTTCACTTGCTTTGATTCTTAATATGACCAAAGAAAGTGTATCAAAGTGGGAGCGCGGAGAAATTAAACCGAACGGTGCTGCATTAAGGCTCTTGCATTTGATTAATAATAATCAGTTAAAAATATAATATCTATTGAAAGTAATGATGTTGTTATTTAGTGGCTGTTAATATAGTTGCAAAACCAATGTGTTTTCGTTCTGATTTTTTTCGGGAAATACTATTTTTATATAAAGATTGATTGACGTTTTTTAATACAATATCCTGTGATTCGGACTGAAAATCATAGGAGTGAACATGTCATTTAATAAAAAACAAACATCAAAGAAACTGGCATCTCAGGCTGCACGAATTCTTAAAGATAAAACAGCATGTCCGCTGATAAAGAGATTAGCGGCCTCAGTACTTTCTCAATCTAATACGACGAAACAGACAGGTGCAGATATGGAAACACTCGCATCTGAGGTTTTAAAAAATGAACAATATGATTCAGTCATAAAATCATTTGCTGCTTCTGCGTTGTCTCAGGCTAATAAGGAAAGAACCAGTAGAAAATAACTTGCTAATTATGTAATTAAGCATTGGTGCGCTGATTGAATAAGCACTATGCATTGAACAAAAATTCATCTGATTTTGTTTGCGCTCATTGGAATGTAGTTATACAATGTTTATACATTATGGCGTCATAAGGGGGCGTTACATGAGTATAACCATAAAAAAATGGGGAAATAGTCAGGGAGTTATTATACCGACATCTATCCTTAAGCAACTTGGCATAGAGGCAGGGCATAAATTGGACATGTATATTGAAAACGGAAACTTAGTTTTGTCCCCTGTAAGAAAAAGAGTTATTTTTTCAGAGGATTATCTTATTAAAAATATGACTGAGTATAATTCACACGCTGATGAATTAGCTCAGCCCGGCGGAACGGAACTTGGCGAATGAACACGGAATATGTTCCCAGGAGGAACGACATTGTCTGGCTGGATTTTGAGCCCACCAAAGGAAAGGAGATTGGTAAGTACCGGCCTGCTCTGGTACTTTCCGGTGAGGAATACAGCAGAAAAACGGGGTTGGTAATTTGCTGTCCAATCAGTACCAGCATCAGAGGGGGTATTACTGAAGTTCCGGTTAATAACCTTGATACTCCGTGTGTTGTCGCAGCCAGTCTGATCCAGACGTTATCCTGGAAAGACCGGAAGGTGAAATTTGAATCTGAGGCGGAAGAAGGTGTGTTTGATGATGTTCTGGCCAGAATAATTCCGCTGATTGGTGCCGGATACCTTTTTGATAGTTAAAGTGACTTTTCGGACAACACTCTGGCTATATTGTTAATTCGCTGAATCAATTCACAGAAACCTGCAGTTATCACTGCGGGTTTTTTTATGCCTGAAAATCAGGTAACCGTTAATAAAAGGATGTATATGGCTAAAAATTATCAGCAATCAGGAGGAATGATTGAAGTCTCTAACAAAGGGACTGACGTTATAAAAAGTGGGTCTGTTGTGATGGTCGGAACATTAGCTGCTGTTGTTATTGCCGATATTTCTGCTGGCGAAACGGGGGACGGATTTGCAGAGGGTGTTTTTCGGTTACCGAAGAAAGGCGGATTCTCACTTAAAGCGGGAACAGTCGCAATGGTTAAAGATGGGGTTCTGACTGATACCGGAGGTACGACTATCGGGGTTGTATGGGGAGATGCGGCAGATAGTGCCCCGGCTGCTGCTGTTAAAATAAATATGTTCCTTCCGGGTACATTGAAGGATGGGTAAGTTTCGGGTAATGGCTGACCGGATGGATACAGTGACCGCTCAGCAAATGGGTATAACTATTTATCTTAACGGGCAACCCGTCTGTGCTGCTGAGTCTCATTTTCTTCCGGAAATGGGACCGGTCAGCGGTGACGGGGTCAGTTATGTGATTTTCACCAAAGGGGTCACGCCGCGCCGAAAAGATCGGGTCGTTACCGGCAGCACTGAGTTCATCATTACCAGAGTGCAGCGCTATAACGGTAAACCTCATATTTTTATCGAGAGTGAATAATATGGACGGTCTGGAACAGGCAATTGTAAATATGAGATCACTGAGCTCGTGGGCGGTACCGATGGCATCTGTCCAGGCGGTTAACCGCGTGGCTTGTAGTGGTCAACTAAAACTGGCCACGGTTTTAGAGTTTTTTCGGTATCGGTTTTCCGATTCGTTTGGTGGTAATCCTCCGTTATATTCGTGCGGTCTGAGTTCGCTGTAATACCCGACGATATAATCCGTTATTGCATGAGCAGCTTCACTGAAGCTGGTGTAGCTGGTCACCGGCACCCACTCGTTTTTCAGGCTCCTGAAAAAGCGCTCCATCGGACTGTTATCCCTGCAGTTTCCGCGCCTGCTCATACTTTGCCTGATCCGGTATCGCCACAGTAACTGCCTGAACTGCCTGCTTGTATAGTGACTACCCCGGATGGCTTACCACGTCTTTCCCATGCCATTTCCAGTGCTCTGGTGGTCAGCCTGCTGTCCGGAGAGAACGACATTGCCCACCCCACGGGTTTCCGCGCAAACAGATCGAGTACCACAGCAAGGTAAGCCCAGCGTTTACCTGTCCAGATATACGTCACATCGCCGCACCATACCTGGTCAGGCGCTGTCACTGCAAACTGACGTCCGAGGTGATTCGGGATAGAAATATGCTCGTGTCCCCCACGTTTATATCGGTGAACAGGCTGCTGACAACTTACCAGCCCCAGCTCCTTCATGAGGCGGCCGGCAAGCCATCGCCCCATCCGGAAGCCCCTGTGTGTGGCCATTATGGCGATACTTCTTGCACCAGCGGAGCCATGACTGAGGCCGTGCAGTTCCTGAACCTGACTGCGTAATACGGCCCGCCTGCTA
>OJIY01000072.1_pt1 | contig 117301 bp, 97 predicted proteins | sample 1596061 | NCBI WGS metagenome assembly OJIY01 (sample SAMEA4350111, study PRJEB24818) | metagenome | biome: human; feature: gut; material: faeces | place: Denmark | collected 2013-09 | reverse complement strand
CTGTTAAAAAAAGCTATTACCATCGACGGGATAGCCATGCTCATTATGTAGCCGTTTCTTATTATCCCTACGCTCGATTGGCCTTATGCCATTCGAGCTTTTTTCTTTTCCACTGGAAAAAACCTGAGCAAATCTATTTTGAAGCTTCATTACAACATAAACAGCACTGGTGTCGTTCTCCTCCCACTTCCGTTTTGGTCGCTTACCAACCTAACACCAAAACGGAGGTTATACATGACAATTATCAATTTAAAGGATTTTTATCCATTTTATACATCTGACTGCTTTATGGAGATTCCTGATGAAGTAGCGGCAGCTATGGCAGAATTTGACCGCAAAGAAGCCGCCTATCGTCTGCGTACATACCGCCACAAAGCCTACTACTCTCTTGACCGAAATGATGGGATTGAGCATGAAGCGCTGTTCGTTTCCCTCTCGCTCCATGAACTGTATGAGCGAAAAGTTTCCATGCAGGAGCTCCATGCTGCCATATTCAGTCTGCCGGATAAACAGGCAAAACGTGTCTATGCCCATTTCATTCTCGGTATGAGCCAGACGGATATTGCCAAAGCGGAAGGCGTTAGCAAAATGGCAGTGTGCTATTCCATCGAAAGGGCTTTAAAGTCCATGGAAAAATTTCTCAAAAGTTCTATGGATTGACTTTACAGAGAAGTGATTTTTGAACTGGCTTATGAGAGGCAAACAGTCTCGGGCCAATATGCCCGAAGAAAAATACGCCTTGACTGCAATTTGAAAACTGAATAAAAAGATACCCGGATACGAAGGGTTGATGTGTCCAGTGACAGACCCGCCATGACCTCCATTGTCAGAGAATGGAGAGAGCGAAAAGGTCCATGCCGCAGGCAGGCCATGGCTGGTTTGCCGGATAAAACACAAAGACCTTGTTACTTGCGTTTAGTCACCGTCCGAGCGTGAAGCGGCCTTGCAAGCCGTGAGCCGTCGCAGGCCATGAGAACGCCTTGCCATAAGAATGGGGAGAGTTGAAATACTATGGGGTGGACATGCCTACACCCGTTCGGGAATCTGATAAGTAACATCATATCATGGGGAGCCGCCCGGCTTCACTGTCTTGTGACAGGCCAAATCTTCCGGCGCGGCTCCCCTGTTTTTCAAGAAGGAGTTTTCCAATGGAAAGAACATTTGAGGAAATTCAGGCTATGGCAACAGACCCATGGAGTAATGACGCCTGCCGTGGCTACGTTATCTGGGCCATGCAAAACTGCGGATTTAAGCCAAAGGAAATAAAACAGGTTGTTACCGAGTTGTATACGGTATTCGACTTCAAGACACTTCAAGACCATTGAAGAAGCCGCCAGACATTATTATGAAAGTTCTTTTTAGCTTCGGGACAGCTTGACCCGAAGTTTTAATTTTGTCCATTTCAAAATTCATCTATAGGATAAGCCTCAAATTGCATATGATATAGCAAGCATACATAGAGGTGATTGTTATAAAAAAAGGAAAAGAAATCTGTTACTTACTTCAAAAAGCTGACACTGACAGTAATGAAATTGCTGTGAAAAAGGAACATCTGATAAATCAGGGTTATCTTGTCGTTACCATTATCGAAGGGAAGGAAGACATGGAAAAAGGATTGCGGGAGATTGTGAAGAACCATTTCCACTAATCATTCGCAACATTGTGTTAATCCCCCTATATAGTACAATATAGGTATAACGATAAGGAGGACGATATTATGATCCAGGCACAGTCAAATATCCCTATAATAATAGATGGTTACGTTCGGCTTTCCAGAGACGATAATAAGCGGAACTACTCGTCTATTGAAAACCAGAAAAAGATTATACAGCAATATGCAGAAGGAAATAACATGATAATACGCCACATTTACGAAGATGATGGTATCTCCGGTTACTCTTTCAACCGTCCTGACTTTCAGAAAATGATGGCTAGTCTTGATACTATTAACGTCATTGTTGCAAAGGACTTATCCCGTATCGGCAGACATAACGCAAAGGTACTGCTCTTTCTTGAAGAAATGGAGGAAATGGGAAAACGTGTTATTCTAATTGACGATAACTATGATTCCTTTTACTCTGATGATGATATAATCGGTATTAAAACATGGGATAATGAACGACACGTGAAAAATACAAGCCGGAAGGTAAAGCGTATCAAGCGCATGGAACAGGAAAGCGGTACTCTCGTCACGCAGACACCATTCGGTTATACCAGACACCCCCTCAATAAGCAGATGATTTTAATTGATGAAGAAGCCGCCGCCATTCTTAATCTGGAAAAAGAAATTTATCTGGACGGCAACGGAATCCGAAAAACGGCAGAAATACTTTCAGAACGTGGTGTTCCCACTCCCAGTATGATAGATAAAGAACGCCATGAATCGTTAGGGCTTGTCTATAATAAGCAGGTAGCCTATCAGTGGAGTTTCGGAATGGTAAAGGACACGTTATTTAACGACTATAATAATGGCATTCTTAGAACCCACAAGCGGGAACGTGTTACAATAAATGGAAAAGATAAAAAAGTTCCTAAAGAAAATCAGTATGTATTTCCTAATCACCACCCCAAAATCTTTGATGATGATACCATGAAACTGTTAAACGAAGTCAAGGACAGCCGCCATCACAGCCAGTACAGAGGGCAGAGAGCCCATGTAAATCTTTTTTCCGGCTGTCTGTACTGTAAAGATTGCGGCTGGAAACTAACAGCAATTAACCGACCTAACCGTGGGAAATACTACGTGTGCGGTACATACAATAAAAAGGGAAAGCAATTTTGTCAACACGCCCATCTTGTAACAGAAGAAACCCTGATGGACGCTCTTGTTAAATATCTGGTTCTGTGCCGCGACAGTTTGGCAGATATTATCCAGAATTTTGACTTGTCAAAGCTAAAGATAGAAACCTACACTCCCGCTGACAGCAAACAGCGTTTAGAGGCCGAACTTGAAAAAGTCAAGGAAGAACTAAAGGTTCTCATAACGCAAAAGGTAAAAGAGATTACTGCCAATCCTTCCATGAATGAAATTATCACTGAAACCTATGCGGCCCTTCAAAGTGATAAAATGGAGCGTATTTCCGCTATTGAAAAAACGTTGCAGGATTTAACAAAGGAACCGCATATCCCCTCTACCACAATCAAGCCCAGCTTGCAGACGGCGCTGGACATTCTGAACGAAGTTCTTGAAAAGAAAGAACTAAGCAGAAAAGATATTGAGGTTCTGGTTGAGAAAATCATAGTGGATAAGGACGGCAACATTGATATTTACTTGAAACACGGCCTCGGCAATCTGGCCGCCTATGATTTCAGGGCGGACAAAGAAAACCTGAAATTGACTATGCTTATTGAATCTATCCGGCTTCTGGAAAAGGACGAAACAGGCTTTACCTCGGTAAAATTCCTTGCCGACAGCCTGAAAGAGATGGGCTATCCTATGCACAAAAAGAAATTTGTGCCTTACATGGAGCATCTGCTTGACTTAGGGTTGGTTGAAAAAACAGGTATCTACCATTATCCCTATAGAATCGCCGCCACTCGACAGCAACTGCGCGATGTGGAAAAAATGTTCATCATGGTGGGGCAGACAGGCGGCATGCCCCAGATGGTCTTTGAGTATATCCTGAAGAAACACGGCATGGACCCAAAGACAGACCTGTCCATTGACCAGAGCATTAACTTTGGCCTGACCGCAGCTGCATTTACCAGCAATGACGCGGACTATACCGTGGAATTTGAACCTTTTGCAACCACTCTGGAAAGCGAGGGCAGCGGATACGTGGTGGCCTCTCTTGGAACAGAATCCGGATATGTCCCTTACACCGCTTACTGCGCCAGAAAGAGCTATGTAGAGCAGAATCCTGAAATCATTCAGAAGTTTACCAATGCCATCCAAAAAGGCATGGACTACGTAAACTCCCATTCAGCCGAAGAAATTGCCAAGACCATTCAGCCTCAGTTCAAGGAAACGCCGGCAGATAAACTTGCTGTCATCGTAGGCCGTTATAAGGACCAGGATACCTGGAAAGATGACACTGTATTTGAGAAGGAAAGCTTTGAGCTGTTGGAAAACATATTGGAAGAGGCAGGCGAGCTGTCTGCACGGGTTCCTTATGAGGACCTTGTAACCACAGAATTTTCTGAGGCAGCAGTAAAATAGTCCTGTTCCTAATCAAGCCTGCCGTATCCGGAAGTCCCGGAATATGACAGGCTTGATTCATTTCATATAGATATTCGGCAGTCCGAAAACTTCTCCTGATACAAATACAGCCACGGCGTATTCACCGGCAATGCCGCAAACTCATCCCTGTGATACTCCTGCGCCTGCCCGCCCCGGCGCACCCGGAGGAGCCGGTCCGCCAGGGCCAGGGAATCAGCCAGATTTACTGCCATGATGACCACCGGGATTCCCTTATTTAAGAAGCGCTCCAGCAGTTCCATGATGTGGATGCGGAGGGACACCTCAGCACTCTTAAAAGGCTGCACGCAGAACACGATTTTGGGATTCTGCAGGTATATGCGGGTGTATATGAGGTCGTATTTCTGCCATTCCGTCAGACGGTCCACAGGCAGGTCAAATACCTCCTCCCCCAGAAGTCCGGCGTACTCCTGGCGCAGGCTTTTCTTAATGCGCTTGCTTCCCCACACGCCGCGGACCCGGTGGTCCAGCGTAAAGCACAGGTTATCCAGATAGCTCAGGTTGGAAAACAGCATGGAGTGCACCGGCAGTTCCTGGATAACTGCGATGCGGCGGTCACTTTTCCCTCCCAGGGGTGTTCCTTCGATGAGAATTTGTCCCGCTGACAGCTTTTTTTCGCCGGACAGGACCGGAATCAGTTCCTGTATTATGCAGTTATCCAAATCCTGCATCACCAGACATTCCCCCCTTGCCACGGAAAACGTACATTCTCCCTCTGCCTGGAACACAATCTGGTTTTCCTCAGGTCTTGGCCTCTGCTCCATCTGCTCCCGCACATGGCGGTCAAAGTCCTCGGTGCAGTGCAGAAAAAATGGGTCCGGCGCTTTGTCCTCTGCCTGGAAGCATTTTGTAATCTGTCCGTTCAGCATAAGGGCGGTCCGGCCGCATACCTGGCGCGCTTCCTCGAAATGGGCGGCAATGTAGAGAAAGGACATGCCCCGTTTTGCATAATGTCGCAGGATTCCGCTCAGCTGCTCCAGCTCCGCGTCGCTGATAAAGGTACTGATGTCCTCCAGCACCACCAGATGATTTCCTGCCACTACAGCCTTAAGCAGTTCCACCACAAACCGTTCAAAGTTGGTCAGCTCCTCCACATAGGCGTCCGCCGGAATCTCCACGCCGATGTCCTCCATAAAGGGCTTTAGCTGTTCCTTCAATATATGGGGCTGCATCAGCCGCTTCTTGAATCCGGGACGGAGCACGAAAATGTTGTCGGCCACGGTCAGTCCCTCCGCCAGGCAGCTGCGGTTGCGAATCACGCTGATTCGGTTCATGGGAGTCCGGTTTATACCAGTCTGATTCACGCCTGTACATGGAAATCTCCAGTCATTTACCAGCTTTTCCTTGTAATACACATAACCGTAATGCAGGGGAAGATTCTGCTGCAGCAGACGCACCAGGGCGGACAGGCCCAGATGGTTTACCGGCACCAGGCCCAGTATCTCGCCTGCCCAGATAGTCATACTGAAATTTTCCAGCAGGGCTGCTCCCTGTTCCCGGTAAGTCACCCGCTCCATTCGCAGTATCTCTTCCCTCATTTTAACGCCTCTTTATTCTTCAAGTCCCTGTCATTGGTAATGGCCGGCAGGTTGATTTCCACATCTGTCCCAACTCCCGGCATGGAGAATACATGAAGCCCGTATTCTTCTCCAAAGAGCAGATGAATCCGGTTATTTACATTTACAAGGGCTATGCCGCCCCGCGTTTCTGAGCCCTGGGAGGCAAATGCCTGACCGCTTTTTCCCAGACGCTCGTTCATTCTGGACAATACCTCCTCATCCATTCCCACCCCGTCGTCGGAAATACGTATCAGCAGCCGTTTCCCGCTCCGTTCCAGCTGGATGGTCAGATGTCCTGTGCCTATCTTGCACTCCGTGCCATGGATGATGCTGTTCTCCAGAATAGGCTGCATGGTCAGCTTTGGCAGGCGGCAGCCGTATATTTCCTCCCGGTCCTCCGGGTCGCATTCTATGGACAGGCTCAGCCGGGAACCAAACCGGTACTGCTGTATCCGGAAATAGGTCCGGCAGTTCTCCAGCTCCTCCTCCACGGACACCAGATTTTCCACCTTGCTGATGGTGTAGCGGAAAAATGTGGCCAGGGCTTCCGTCATATCCGCCACGCTGGTAAGCCCTGCAATCAGAGCCTCGCTGCGTATGCTCTCCAGGGTATTGTACAGGAAATGAGGGTTAATCTGGTTCTGAAGCGCCAGATACTGAGCCTGCCGCTTGTTGAGCTTAAGAAGCTCCGACGAGTCCATAATTTTCATCATGTGTTCCAGCATCCGGTACACCATGGGCGTCGGGGCCACCTGGCACAGGTCGGTCAGGCCAGTGGTGGTGTATCCGTCCAGGAACAGGTGCATGGTCCGTTCCAATTGGAGGTAGGGTCTGAGAATCCATGTACTGAAGGCCCATATGGAAAGGAGCAGCAGCACAGCACCCATAATGCCGGGCCAGAAGGGTGCATTTCCCCGGAACGCCTGGACCAGGCAGACCCCGGTCAGAAACAGCGTTAAACACAGGGCTGCTATCAGCAGCGCCATGACCCGCACGGACAGATATCTGAACCTGTTTTGTTCCATTTCCCGGCCTCCCTTCCCGCTCCTTTTATCCATACAGTTTCCGGTACTCCACCGGATTCAGTCCCGTGGCCTTATGGAAGGTATGGGTAAAATGCTTCCTGTCGCTGTATCCCACCTTCTCGCATATCTCCGCAATGGGAAGGCCGGTCTCCCGAAGCAGTGTCTTGGCTTCCTCAATCCGGACCCTGGTAAGGTACTTTGCAAATCCTTCCCCTGTCTCACGCTTGAACAGCATACTGAAATAATTGACGCTGAAACCTATGTCCTCGCACACAGTCTCCAGGGTAATCGGCTCGTCAAAATGCTGCATTACATACTGTTTTGCAATGCGGATAGGCCTGGCTGCCTCGCTGCTTCGAAGCTCCCTGGCCTCAGACAGCAGACGCTCCTGTATTTGTGCCAGCCGGCCGAAGAGCTCTGCGGCTGTCCTGCACTGGCTGCAGCTGTTCACAAATTCCTGCTGGATTTCCTCCACATTGCTCAGGGCTGTGCGGGCAATGAAGAGACGGCCTGCGGACAGCACCAGCTCCAATATCTCCCTTCCGCATATGTTGTCCAGCCCCAGAGCCTCTGTCTCCAGCATACGGCAGGCATCCCCTGCCTCTGCCGTGCTCAGGCTGTCCACGGAATGCTCCATCACCTTTATGTATTTGTCCAGCAGGTTCTGCTTTTCTATGCCGGAGCCCGGCGGCACTGTATCCAGCAGCCTTCCGGTTCCCTGAATCAGGCGCTCTGTCATGGCGTTCCTGGCTGATTCCAGGGACAGGGGCATTTTCTCCGGCGCGTCCACGGCAGTTCCCAGGGAAACGGAAAAATCAAAGGGGCCCAGCAGGCTCTTCTTCACTTCCAGATGGTTCAGGCACTCCCTCAGCCCCCTGCGCACCTCATCCTTTTTGGCAGGGTCGTAATTCATGACGCCGCAGCCGGTGCAGGACTGGAAATACAGCAGCATATCATGACAGATGGGGGCCAGGGAGTTACTGAAGATGTCCTTTATCTTCTCCTGCATAATTTCCAGGCCGGAACGGCTGACCTGGTCAGGGCTGCCGTCCATTTTAACCATAAATACCTGGTACATGCCGCCGTATGTCTCCACGTGGTAGATGTCCCTCAGGGCTTCTGCTGTCAGCTCCGTGGGGCTGGCCATCAAATCCTTTACCAGTGTCTCACGGATACGGCTTAAATCCTTCTGGCTGTTCTGGTGCTGCCTGCTGATGGATGCCATTGTCTCCAGCCTGGATTCACATTTTTCGCGGATTTTTTCCAGTGTTTCCATCAGCTCTGCCTGTTTGATAGGCTTTAACAGATAGTAGCCGGCCCCATACCGCATGGCGCTCTGGGCATACTCAAAATGGGCATAGCCGCTGATGATTACCACTTCCAGGTCCGGCATGATTTGTTTGGCGCTCCGTATCAGCTCCAGTCCGTCGCAGCCAGGCATACGGATATCCGTAATCAGTATGTCGGGACGCTCGGACTGCACCAGCTCCAGCGCCTCCAGCCCGTTTTCCGCCATTGCCACCACTTCCATGCCCAGCGAATCCCAGTCCGCCAGCGTCTGCACCAGCCTGCATATCAGGCGCTCATCGTCCGCTATTATTACCTTTAACATATGCCACTCCCCCCAAGACTGCTTCCGGGCCATACCCGTGCACTTCCTCTGACTTTAATCATAACATGCCCTATTTTACATTTCAACAAGAACGCCGTTCCTCAGAGCGGCGTTCCTGTTATATCCATACTTGATGATTCCCTGCGGGTGTTGTCCTTCCCGAGGCTTCTTTCCTGACACGTTTCTTCCCGGCACTGCGTTCCTAATGCCTCTTTCCTGACGATTCCTTTCTGGCGTTCCCTGTCTATGTCCTTACTTTTTCAATACAGAAACTCCCGTATCCGTCACAGTTCCTCCTAAGGATTCGCCTTCCAGAGCCTTCACACATGCTTCCACTCCCTTGGAGCCCATTACATCCGGGTTCTGGGCCATGGTGCACAGCAGGTATCCGTCGTCAATCAGGCCCAGGATTGCATCGGACTTGTCAAACCCGACGCCGATGATTCCGTCTTTGCCGGAGGCCTTGATTGCATTGCCTGCTCCTGTTGTGGAGCCCTCGTTGCAGCCGAAGATACCCACAACGCCCTGGGTTATATAATTTTCCGCAATGCTCTGTGACTTGGCCGCATCGCCTTCGCCGTACTGCGTTTCCAACAGGGTAAAGCCGCTTCCCTCAAATGCGGAACGGAATCCCTCCTCACGCATGACACAGGAATCAGTTGCTGCATTTACATTGATAATGCCGATGGAACCGGATGCTACCCCTGCATCCTTCAGGGCCTTAAGCATTTCTCCGCCCGCTGTCCTGCCTGCCGCTTTGTTGTCCGTGGAGAAGGTTGCCTCTGCATCCACGTTGGCCGGGGAGTCTACATATACGATTTTGACCCCTGAGGACTGTGCCTCCTTTAATGCGGATGAAATGGCGTCCGGGCCGTTGGCTGCCACGATGATGGCCTTTGCGCCTGCGGATACCGCATTATTCACACACTCAATCTGCTGTGCGTCATCCTTGGTGTTGGGAGCCATAAACTGGACCGTCACGCCCAGCTCCTTTGCAGCCTTCTGCGCGCCCTCATTCAGGGTTACCCAGTGCTGGTCAATGGAATCCATGGTAATCAGGGCAATCATGGTATCGGAACCAGCTGCCGGTGCTTCTGTCTTTGCTGCTTCTGCCGATGACTGCGCTGCGGTGGTGGCCGACACATCCTCAGTCTTGCTGCTGCACCCGGTAATAAGGGACGCAGCCAGGCCCAGGGAACAAGCCAGTGCTAACATTTTTTTCATTGCATTTCCTCCTTTTTTGCGTACACGCATGTTCACTTTCACATACATTTTATATTAGCGTCAGGGGTGCTGGCCCGCGACGTCTAATTCCACAGGTTATTAAGCTTTCTTTTCCGCTGCCGGACGTTTCCTTATGAGCATTCCCTTGCGGAGCACCACGTCCAGAAGCACTGCAAACACCACAATGATGCCGATAACCAGGCGCTGGATTCCCACCTGTACCCCAATCATGTTAAGTCCGTTCTCAAGGGTCTGCCACACTGCCGCACCCGCAAAGGTTCCCAGCAGGATTCCGGTTCCCCCCAGAGGGGAGATACCGCCGATAACACCGGCCGCCACTGCATACATCTCATACATATTGCCTGCTTCCATATTTCCCATATTAGCCTGGCCGCAGAGAATCAGACCTACCACAAAGGAACAGAAGGCACTGACCAGATATGTCTTTGTAACGGTTGCCACCACGCTGACGCCGGAGAGCTTGGCGGCCTCCACATTGGAACCAATGGCGTATATATGACGGCCGGTCCTGGTCTTGGAGAGCAGGAAAAAGAATGCGATAAACAGTACCATGGCAATCCAGAAGGTATTGAACACGCCGGCTGTCTTTCCGTAGTAAAAAAATGCCTGGAACTTATCAGCAGCTTCCTTGCCGATGCCGGAGCTGATGGCATCCGTGTTGCGGTTTCCGTTTACCATATAAGCCACGCCTCTGGCCACGAACATGGTTCCCAGGGTTGCTATGAATGGCGGAAGCTGGAATTTCCCCACCAGAATGCCGTTTATCACGCCGATGGCCAGGCAGCAGACCAATGTAATGAGTATGGCGGCCATGGGATTGACTCCGTGGGTCATCAGGGTCGCCGATATCATAGCGCTCATGCCCACCACGGAACCGATGGACAAATCAATATTGCCTGTTATGAGCACATAGCTCTGTCCAATACCGATAATCAGATACTTTGACATGGAACGGAACAGATTGGTAACATTCTGCCCTGAAAATACAGTTGGATTAATTGCTCCGAATGCTATGTAAATGACAATGAGTCCCGCAAAGGCAGTCAGAGCTCCCCTCATGCCCCTTATATTCAAAAACTGTCTGAGGGCCCCTTGATTCTTGTGATTCATACCTTTCTCCTCCTAGTTATGAGCACTTAGCGTCCGTCCTTTGGACGCTTACGTGCGATACATGTCACTGGCACTTAGCGAGGTCCTTTCGAGCTTAGTGCAGTGGCTCGTTATGAGCACTTGGCGTCCGTCCCTTGGACGCTTACGTGCGATACATGTCACTGGCACTTAGCAAGGTTTCTTCGAGCTTAGTGCAGCGGCTCGTTATGAGCACTTGGCGTCTATCTTCTTCTCAAACCTGGTCGCCAGTGTCAGAATACTGTTCTGGGTAGCCTCCCCGGCCATCAGTTCACCGGTGATGCGGCCGTCGCACATGACCACGATTCTGTCAGCGATTCCCATGACTTCCGGCATCTCCGAGGACACGAACATGACCGCAATTCCCTGCTGCTTTAACTGGTTCATCAGATTATATATTTCCACCTTGGCAGCCACATCAATTCCCCTGGTAGGCTCATCAAATATGACCACCCTGGAATTGCGGGCCAGCCATTTCCCCACAACCACCTTCTGCTGGTTGCCGCCGGAGAGGTTACCTGCATTCACATCCACATTCGGGGTTTTAACCTTCAGGTCAGCCACCACCTTCCGGCACATCTCATCTTCCCTGGACCTGCTTACCACGCCCATCTTGTTGCAGAGCAAATCCAGATTGGGAAGGGCTATATTATGCCGGATGCTCAGTTTGGTGCAGAGTCCGTCCTTTTTCCTGTCCTCAGGGGCAAGCACGATTCCGGCCTGAATGGCATCCTCAGGCTTGTGAATGGCGACCTCCTTACCGTCCAGGAAAATCTGTCCGCTCTCCTTGGGGTCGATGCCGAATATGGCCCTGGTAGTCTCGGTCCTTCCCGCTCCCATCAGACCTGCAAACCCCACGATTTCCCCTTCATACAGCGAGAAATCCACATCCCGCACCATCCTGCCTGCATTCAGGTTCTTTACTTCCAGAACCTTCTTTCCCTTTTCACAGGAAACCCGGGGGAATTTCTCTTTGATTTCACGTCCCACCATATTGGCGATAATCTCATCCAGGGTGGTGTCCCGGAAATCCATGGTTGTTATGTACTGTCCGTCCCGCATGATGGTCACACGGTCCACAATGGACTGAAGCTCCTCCAGCCGGTGGGAAATGTACACGATTCCGCATCCCTTTTCCTTCAGACTGTGTATGATACGGAATAAGTCCTCTATCTCCCTGGCTGTCAGGGCAGATGTGGGTTCATCCATAATCAGGATTTTCGCATGGGTGGAAAGGGCCTTGGCTATCTCCACCATCTGCTGCTTTGATACAGGCAGGTCGCCCACCACCTGATGGGGGTCCAAATCTATTTTCAGCTCATCCAGAATCTTTCTGGCCTCTTCCTCCATCTCCTTATTTGACAGAACCATGCCCTTTACCTTCTCACGTCCCAGGAACATGTTTTCCGTCACTGACAGATGCCTGCACATGTTCAGTTCCTGATGGATGATTGCCACTCCGGCTTCCTGGACCTGCTTCGGATTCATGTCGCCGTACGCCCTGCCGAATATCTCCACCGTCCCCTCATCCCTTGTGTAGACACCGCTGAGCACCTTCATCAGTGTACTCTTCCCCGCACCGTTTTCTCCCAGAAGCGCCATGACTTCCCCTGAGCGCAGTTCAAAATGCACATGGTCCAATGCCTTGACTCCCGGAAAACTCTTACAAATGTTCTCCATGGAAACAATTGTTTCGTTCATTCTCAGCCACCTGTCCTTCTTCATAATCCATTATCTGACTTCTATCTCTGGTTCTATTATACCAAGCTTCAGTTTTACAAATAAGGGGGGCTTTTTCCTAATTAGGGGGGTATTTTTATGCATTTTTTATATGCCCAGGAGGTTGTGACAGAATCACGTTTGTCATATATATTATATTTGTGCTGCTGTCAATTAATATTATTGGTGCTTTTTCAACTGCCGCGTTATCACAAAAACCTTCTAAGATAATACGCCGAAAATGTGTTTTAAATGGCATTAAATCCATTGTTAAAAATAGACGAAGCCGTATCCGGCTATTTATATTTCTGCCAAAAAAACTGCTCTCCATCAGGAGAGCAGCCGATTTAATACCCTATATTTTTCACTCACACATTTAACATCTGCGCATTCCATACCTGTATATTCCCTATCTATACATTCAATACCCCGGAACACATCCTACTGCCGGTTCAGTTTCCAAGCCCCCACAAGCTTCTTCAGATAGTCCATATATCCGGCTTCCCGTATGCTCGCGTTGGTCAGTACATTAACCTCTCCCAGCTTTTTGCCGCCCAGGGAATATTCCAGCACACCTGCCTTCTGGCCAGGCTCCACCGGAGCAGGCACGGATTCCAGAAGCACCAGCTTCTTCTCAATGGCTCCCAAATCCTCACCCTTAAGGCTCAGGTAGGAAAAGGTTCCCTCGTAAGTCAGACCCACCTCATCCTCCACGCCTCCCGTGACAGGCATCTGGGGCAGGGGCAGGTGTTCCTTGTCTTCATAGAGCTTGCAGTTTGCATAACCATAGTTGAGAAGGGTCTGGGCATCTCCAAACCTGGCCTTGAAATCCGGCGCAGCCATGATGGCGGCGATAAGGCGCACCCCGTCCTTTTCCGCTGTTGCTGACAAGCAGTATTTGGCGATGGATGTGGAACCTGTCTTAAGGCCGGTGACCGTAAAATTAGTTGCCATCTTAAGCAGCTTATTCGTATTGGACAGGCCGAATTCCTTAGTCCCCTGTTTTGTAACATGGGTGATATTTTCCATCCATATAGTGGAATAATTATGTATCTGCGGATATTTGTTAATTAGCTCACGGCTCATGACGGCAATATCCCTGGCCGTGGTGTAATGGTCCGCTGACTCCGTCAGTCCGCAGCAATCCACGAAATGGGTATTAGCCATGCCAAGGCCGGCCGCCCTTTCATTCATCATCCTCACAAATTCATCCTCGGTGCCTGCTATGAACTCAGCCATGGCCACGGACGCGTCATTGCCGGATGCGATTACAATACATTTAATCAGGGTTTCCACGGTCTGTTTCTCACCCTCCTCCAGAAACACCTGGGAACCTCCCATGGATTTGGCATGGGCGCTGGTGACCACCTCGTCCGTCAGCTGGATTTTCCCGGACTGAAGGGCATCGAAAATCAGTATCAGCGTCATGACCTTGGTAACACTGGCAGGACTGCGTTTCTCATCGGCGTTCTTCTCATAGATTACCTGCCCCGTGGACGCCTCCATGAGTATGGCCGATGGTGCGGCTATCTGGACCGCTGTCTGGGACTGGTCCGCTGGCGCCTCCGCTGCCTGGGCGTTTCCCGCTGCCTGCCCATTACCCGCTGTCTGCGCACTTCCCGCTGTCTGCGCACCTTCCGCTGCCTGCCCGCTTCCCGCTGCCTGCCCGTTTCCCGCTGCCTGCCCGTTACCCGCTGCCTGCCCGCTTCCCCCTGTCTGTCCTTCTTCCTGTCCATAGAGGCTGCTCCCTGATACCCCGGCTCCCACGGGGATGGCGATTTCCGGCTCCTGTCCCAGGGCGGCAATCCCGGGGTAGGAGGCCAGTATTGCTACTGAGCATAATATCGCTGCAATCCGTCTCATATTTTCCTCCAATAAAATCATCTGCTACTAATTGTATGGGAGTGGACAGACAGCTTATGCCCGCAAAGCCTTGATTTTACCGCAAAAAAATGCAGCAGGACCGGATTGTACCGGATTCTGCTGCATTTTTCCCTACCTTATTATAATTATACTTCCTTCAGCGCCTGTCTTAAATCCTCTGCCATCTTCTCGTACTCAGCGTCTGTGAGCATGGTCCTTCCGCTGTTCATCTCAAAGGTACCGCCCCATTCTTCGCCGCCCTCATACTTGGGAACAATGTGAAAATGCAGGTGATGTCCTGTATCGCCGTAAGCGCCGTAATTTACCTTGTCCGGATGGAATACCTTATGTACGGCGCGGGCCACCTGGGCCACCTCTGCAAAATAATCATTCCTCTCCTCATCGGTCAGGTCAATGAGCTCGCTGACATGTTTCCTATGCGCCAGAACAACCCTGCCCTTCTTGCTCTGCTCCTTGAATACATAGAGAAAGCCTGTCTTCATCTCACACACAGGATAACCGAACTTAGCCACCAGTTCGCCCTGCATACAATATGCGCAATTAGAATCTTTTACCATATCTTCCATGATTATGTTCTCCTTTATGTTTATTCATATCAACTTAAACATACCACGGAACAGGATGAATTTCAATTCCAATATTTGTTTTTTCTTTCATAGTACCCACTTCATGGAATCTATGCTATAATGAGTAGGCAAGTATCAGATACAGGAGAATTTTTATGAGCAGAGCAGATTTCAGACGCCGGCAGTCCCGCAGGCGCAGGCAGAAGCTTGCACGGATGTCACGGCATCTTCCCACATTCATTTTATTATTAGCAATCACTGTACTGGTAGGGGGCGGTATCTTCGCTCTCTACCGGTTTGTTTTAGCGAAACAGCCGGACGGAACGGTCCAGGTCATTGCCACATCCGGACAGGACGGCTCCCGTAATCCGGCCGGAGACAGCGGTTCCCATGGTCCTGATTCCCCAGGCGGTGTTTCCGGAGACGGTTCCGGCACATCTGACCAGCCGTCCGCGGATGCGCCCCAGGACGATATTTCCCGGCTTATAGCCCAGGCTGACCGCATTGCCATGGGCTATGACTACGATAAGGCGGCAGAGCTTATTAACACCAGTGGCCTGGACCTTGAGGACTCCCGCATAAAGGAGGCCCTGGCCCGGTATGAATCCCAGAAGGCAGCCCTGGTCCCTGCTGACATGAATGCTGTCACCCACATTTTTTTCCACTCCCTTATCATGGATACCTCCAAGGCATTTGACGGGGATACGGACAGCGCCAACTATAATTCCGTCATGACTACCAAGGATGAATTCCTTAAGATATTGGAAGAGATGTACGTGAAAGGCTATGTGCTGGTCCGCATCCACGATGTTGCCTACGAAGCTCCGGACGAGAACGGAAATGTCCGATTTGTAAAGGGCAGCGTCATGCTGCCGGAGGGGAAGAAGCCCTTTGTCATGTCCCAGGATGATGTCTGTTATTATCCCTACATGGACGGAGACGGATTTGCCAAACGAATCGTGATTGGCGAAAATGGCAAGCCCGCCTGCGAGATGGTAATGGACGACGGCACCACATCCACTGGTTCCTATGATTTGATTCCGCTTTTAGAGGACTTCATACAGGAACACCCTGACTTTTCCTATAAGGGAGCAAGGGCCATTATTGCATTTACAGGCTATGAAGGCATACTGGGATACAGGACCGCCTTCTCCTACCAGGACAGTCCCACCTATGAGGCTGACCGGGAACAGGCCGCCAGGGTGGCCCAGTGTCTGAAGGACAATGGCTGGGAGCTGGCTTCCCACAGCTGGGGACATCTCCACCTGGGGGTGGCGGATGACCCGGAGGCCGGATTTGCCATTGAGGAGGAACGGTTCCGCACCGATACGGATAAATGGGAGGCCGAGGTGGAATCCCTGATAGGCCCCACTGATATCCTTCTCTATCCCTACGGCAACGACATTGCCGACTGGCGCCCCTACCATCAGGACAATCCGCGCTTTGCCTATCTGGAATCCAAGGGATTCCGCTACTTCTGCAATGTGGACGCCAGCAAGCCATACTGGTCCCAGATGGGAACAAATTACTTCCGCATGGCCAGAAGAAACCTGGACGGCTACCGTCTTTATGAAGACCTGGTCCAGACCGACCCGTCCAAAAAACGTCTGACTGATTTGTTTGACGCTGCCGGGGTATTTGACTCCGCCAGGCCGACGCCGGTGAACTGGAGTTACCAGAAGTAAGAATTATGCTTTCCATACACATTGTCATCATGCAGGCTTCCTGCCGTGTCCAAGCGGCAGGGGCCTGTTTTATTTTTCATGCTCCGGGCGAACGGTTTCCCGTTGTCTACATATAATAAATCAAGGAATTGATTTCTAATTGAAAGGAGCTTCTTCATGATTCCCAAACTGGAAGTAGACGGGGTCAGCTATTCCTACCATTCGTTGGATGGTGAGACGCTGGCCCTTGACCATATATCATTTGATGTGTCCCCCGGGGAATTCCTGGCTATCGTGGGACCTTCCGGATGCGGCAAGTCCACGCTTCTGTCCATGCTGTGCGGACTGACACAGCCTGAGGGCGGCACCATCAACATAGACGGCGCCCCCCTGACCAAATCTCCTTCTGCCATTGGATACATGCTGCAGAAGGACCATTTATTTGAATGGAGAAATATTTTCTCCAATATATCCCTTGGACTTGAAATTCAAAAACGGTTGGACGAACCTGCCAGGCAGGAACTGCTGGAAATGATGGCAGCCTACGGTCTGGCCGGTTTTGAATACGCCAAACCGTCGGAATTATCCGGCGGCATGCGTCAGAGGGCAGCCCTCATACGCACCCTGGCCCTTAAGCCGGACCTTCTTCTCCTGGACGAACCGTTTTCGGCCCTGGATTACCAGACCCGGCTGTCTGTGTGCGACGACATCAGCTCCATTATCCGTCAGACACACAAGACCGCCATACTGGTGACCCATGACCTGTCTGAGGCCATCAGCGTGGCTGACCGCATTGTGGTATTGTCCCCCCGTCCCGGAAGGGTAAAGAAAATCCTGTCCATTGATTTTCCGGATATGTGCACCCGTTCCCTGGACCGCAGGAACTGCCCGGAATTTTCCACTTACTTTAATATGGTATGGAAGGAGCTGAGGACATATGAATAAAGATAAACAGCCTGTATCGGCCTGCAACATGTCTGTTGCCCAGCAGGAATATGTGGCCCGCGAAATACGGCGCCACCGCCAGGTGACCATATGCCGCGTCATGCTGCTGGTCCTTCTTCTGGCACTGTGGGAGCTGGCTGCCGACATGCACTGGATTGACAGCTTCATTTTCAGCTCTCCTGTGATGATTGCAAAATACCTGGTTTCCATGGCAAAGGACGGAAGCCTGTTCCTCCACACAGGGGTAACCCTTATGGAAACCCTTATCAGCTTTGCCGTGTGCACCGTCTTCGGCCTGGCATGCGCCCTGCTTCTGTGGTCCAGCAAAAGCGTGGCCCAGGTGCTGGAGCCCTTCCTTGTTCTGTTGAACAGCCTTCCCAAATCCGCTCTGGCCCCCCTTCTGATAGTATGGCTGGGCAATAACATGCGGACCATTGTGGTGGCTGCTGTGTCCGTGGCTGTATTTGGCTCCATTCTGACCTTGTACACAGGATTCTCCCAGATGGATACAGAACAGATTAAACTGATTTACTCCCTAGGAGGCGGCCGCAGGGATGTGCTTCTAAAGGTCCTGCTGCCCGGTTCCCTGCCCCTTGTTATCAGCAATATGAAGGTAAACATCGGACTGTGCCTGGTGGGCGTGATTATCGGTGAGTTCCTGTCCGCCAAAGCCGGACTGGGATATCTCATCACCTATGGTTCACAGACCTTTGCCATGACCATGGTGGTGACCTCCATTGTGATACTTTGTATTGTGTCCGGGGTACTGTATCAGATAATTGCATATGCGGAAATGAGAATACGGAAAAGGTAGTCCCCCATAATCTCAGCTGTCTGAAGCCATCATATAACAAACCGGCCATGTGCTTCGTAAAACGAAGAACATAGCCGGTCTGTTTTTATACCTGAGGATTCGTACCTCCCAAACGCAGGAGCACCGGGGGCTTACATCGTGAAAGCTCCCCGGCCGTCTTACCCCGCATTCTCAGCCGCAAACTGGCTATTATACAACGCCGCATAATAGCCTCCCCTGGCCAGAAGCTCCTGGTGGTTTCCCACCTCCTTGATATCTCCGTGTTCCATATACACAATCAGTTCCGCATCCTTGATGGTGGACAGACGGTGTGCGATGACAAAGCTGGTCCGGCCTTCCATCAGTTTGTTCATGGCCTTCTGGATAGCCACTTCGGTCCTGGTATCCACGGATGAGGTTGCCTCGTCCAGAATCAGGATTTCCGGGTCGGACAGGAAGGCCCGGGCAATGGTCAGAAGCTGCCGCTGGCCCTGGGCGATATTGGAAGCGCCCTCATGGAGCTGCATTTCGTAGCCTCCCGGCATGGCCATAATGAATCCGTTGGCGTGGGCTGCCCTGGCAGCGGCAACGACCTCCTCATCGGTGGCATCCAGCCTTCCATAGCGTATATTCTCTTTTATGGTGCCTGCAAAAAGCCATGTATCCTGCAGTACCATGCCTATCATGGAACGCAGGGCCCCCCGCTTCATATCCCGCACATCCACGCCGTCAATGGTGATGCTCCCTCCATTTACATCGTAAAAACGGAGAATCAGGTTGACCAGGGTGGTCTTTCCCGCTCCGGTGGGTCCCACAATGGCGATCTTATCGCCGGCGTGTACATGGAGGTCCAAATCATGAATCAGGGTCCGGCCTTCTGCATATCCGAACTGTACGTGGTTGAAATCCACATTTCCTTCCGGGTTTTGGGGGAATTGGGAATGCTCTGCTTCCGGTACTTCCTCCTGCGCATCCAGGAATTCAAACACTCTTTGGGCCGCTGCCATGGTTGCCTGCATGATATTCGCAATGTTGGATATCTGGTTGATGGGCTGGGAGAACTGGCGCAGATACTGGATAAAGGACTGAATCATTCCTATGCTCAGCCGGCCGTTGATACAGAGCCATCCGCTGACAACCGCCACCCCCACATAGCCGATATTGGTCAGGGCCTGCGTCAGGGGCATGATGATGCTGGAAGAAAACTGCGCCTTCCAGCCATTGTCATAGAGGCGGCTGTTGATATCCTCAAAGCTCCCGATGATGTCCTCCTCTTTTCCAAAGGCCGCAATGACGTTCTGTCCGTTGTACATCTCCTCCACATACCCGGTAAGCTCACCCAGGGCTGACTGCTGCCCCTGGAAATACCGCTGGGAATGTTTTACCACCTTCATGCTCACCAGTCCGCAGACAGGGATGACGCAGATGCCAATCAGGGTCAGGATAGGGCTGACCACCAGCATCATCACAAATATGAATACCATGGTGCAGACAGCTGTGATAACCTGGCTGATGCTCTGCTGGAGGGATGTGTCTATGGTATCCACATCATTGGTAACGCGGCTTAACACATCCCCGAATGTATTGCTGTCAAAATAGGCCAGGGGCAGACGGCGGATTTTCTTGTCCACTGCCATCCTCAAATCATGCATTGTCCGCTCCGCCACCCCTGCCACAATGTACTGTCCGGTATAGTTGAATAGAAAAGCCAGCACATACACGCAGCCCAGCTGCAGCAATACGGCGGCAAACGCCTTAAAGCCCCGGAGAACGCCTGTGCTGTCCGCCGCCACAGCCACCAGCGCGTCCATGGCCCGGCCAAGGGTGTACGGTCCCTGGGTGGTAAACACAGCTCCCAGCACAAGACAGAACACCATGAGAATGATTCGGATGCGGTATGGCTTCATAAAACGGAACAGACGGCCCATGGTGCCTTTGGTATTGATTTTCTTATCTGTTCTGCTGACATTCACTTGTTTCATGCACTCATCTCCTCCTCTGATAACTGGCTGCGGACAATTTCCTGATAGGTCTCACAGGTATTTAAAAGCTCCCTGTGGGTGCCCATTCCCATGACCTTCCCCTCATCCATAACAATAATCCGGTCCGCATTCATGATGGTGCTGACACGCTGGGCCACAATAACCACCGTGGCATCTCCTGTCTCCCTGGCCAGGGCCTGGCGCAGGGCTGAATCCGTCTTAAAATCCAGAGCGGAAAAGCTGTCGTCAAACACATATATCTCCGGTTTCCTGACAATGGCCCTGGCGATTGCCAGACGCTGCCGCTGCCCTCCTGAGACATTGCTTCCGCCCTGGGCAATGGATGAATCAAATCCATCCGGTTTATCCTCAATGAAATCCGTGGACTGGGCAATGGCAGCCGCCTCCCGCACCCGCTCATCGCTGGCCGAATCATCGCCGAAACGGATATTTTCCATAATCGTTCCCTTGAACAGCAGGGCCTTCTGGGGCACGTAACCGATTTTTTTCCGGAGGGTCCTGCGGTCATAGTCCTTTACATTGACTCCGTCCACCAGCACCTCTCCCTCCTGTACATCATAGAAACGCGGAATCAGCCCCACCAGAGCCGTCTTGCCGCTGCCCGTGCTTCCGATGATAGCCGTGGTCTCTCCCGGCTTTGCCTCAAAGCTCACATGACTGACAGCCGGCGCTTCTGCCCCCGGAAAATAAAAGCTTACATCCCGGAATGTCAGATAACCTCTCTGCCCCTCGGGTGCCCTGGGAACCGCCGGGTCCCCTATGGAATTCTCCGTATCCAGCACCTGGCAGATACGGTCCGCAGAAGCGGCACATCTGGGGTACATGACGAAAATCATGGAAAGCATGGTCACCGACATCATGATTTGCATGACATACTGGATAATTGCCAGAATATCCCCTGGCATTACAGGCTCCGCGCCGATGCCCTGGCCGGCGCGCCAGAGAAGCCCCACCACGGTCAGGTTTAATATCAGTATCAGGGACGGGCCCAGCAGCGACATGGCATGCATCATTTTCATGGCATTGTTCATCAGGTCCTTGTTGGCCCCGTCAAAGCGCTGTTCCTCGTAATCCTCGGTCCCAAAGGCCCGGATAACGCGGATGCCGGAGAGTTTTTCCCGCATAATCAGATTAATCCGGTCAATCCTGGTCTGCATCTTCCTGGACAGGGGCATGGCCCTTCTTCCAATCAGGCTGATAACCAGCACCATCACCGGCATGGATACCACAAGGATGCTGGACATTTTCGGGTTTTTGCTGTAAGCCAGCATGATGCCCACCACACACATAATAGGGGCTGTCAGGATGATGCGCAGGAACATGACCATAAAATTCTGTACCTGGGTAATGTCATTGTTGGTGCGCGTAATCAGCGATGCAGTGGAAAATGTGTCAATTTCCGCCTGCGAGAAATATTCCACCTTTGAAAAAATCCTGCTTCTCACATTCCTCCCCAATCCCAGGGCGATTCTGGAAGCAAAAAAGCCTGTGGTAATATTACAGACCATTCCCAGAATGGCGATTCCCAGCATGATGGCGCCGGTGTGAAGAATGTAATTCATATCCTTATCCGCGATTCCTTTGTTGATGATATCCGACAGATAGGTGGGAAGGCCCAGTGTGGCCCCCACTCCGGCCGCCACGCTGACCAGCACACATAGAAGCTCCAGCCTGAATGCCCTTAGCTCTGCAAATATTTTTTTCATGTTCTACCTCCTAGTCAAATACTGTTCCAGACATTTTAACCCTTTTAAGATAGTCTCCAGGTCCTCCCGGCTCATGGTATCCTTCTCAGAATGGCTGCCCATCTGCTCCTTCATGCCCAGAACCAATGCCCGGCCCTTTTCGGTAAGGACGACGTTTATAAAACGGGCATCTTTTTCATTCTTAACCATTGCGATTAGGCCGGCTCTTTCCAGGCGCCGGCAAAACATGGAGCAGTTTCCTTTGGTTACATGCAGGCTCTGGCTTAACTGTGTCAGGTTTACCTGGCCGTCCGCCAGAAAGAGATGGTTGAGAAACCTTCCCTGCTCCGGGGTAATGCCAAAGGGCCTGCACATTTCCTCCACCTTTTCCCGGACCAGCCAGTTTACCTTGCGAAGCTCCTGAAACCATTGGTCCTTAAAATTAATAAATGCCATAGGGAACCTCCCTCCTGATTCCTTGTTTATCATACATATATATATAGTTTACATATAAACCATTACAGGATACCATTATGGCTGTTGAAAATAAAGTGTATTTTTATTAAATAAATATAAAATTTTAATAAATTGGCAGGACCTATCCTTTGTCTGCCATACATCCTGAAATATGAAAACAGGCCGCCGATATTCCAAAAAGGATATCAGCGGCCTGTCTTATGCCTCTGTCTTTATGCCTGCTTTCCTGACTATTTTCCTGCCCGTCTCATACCTTAATCCGCTCCGCAACCTCATTTCCAATTGCAAGACGGATATGGTTCATTCCAATTATCATGCTGTCCCTTCCCTGCTGGAGCACATTGATGGTACTTCCCTCCCTGATGCCATACCGGTGCATAAACTCCATAACCTGGGGATTTCCCAACATCCATTTAATTGTACAGGCATGTCCTGCCTTAATCTCTGCCAATGACTGCATCGCCGCACCTCCATTACTGTCTGCGTTCATACCCGCCCTTCTATTTACTTATATTGTAAACATCAGGAAGTCTGTTAGTCAATGGCAATGTGGGTTAGGCATTTTTAATCTTTTTCATACGGCATCGTGCTTTCTGCCCTAATCCTCAGGGTCCGTAAATCCCATCAGACGGCATACAATGAAGCCGGCGGCATAGGATGCGAACAGACCTACGAAATACAGGGGGAATCTGGTTGTAATGAAGGCCAGCGGGATTCCCGACAGCTCAGGAACCTTGGCAGCCACCTTCATCACTGCCATGACGCTTCCGCCGATTCCGCCGCCGATACAGGATGCTATGAACGGTTTTCCAAGGGGAATGGTACAGCCCCACATTAGGGGTTCCCCTATGCCCAGCATTCCCACGGGAAGCGCATTCTTAATGGTCTTCTTCAGTCTCTGGTTCTTGGTTTTCAGGTACACATAAAATGCAGCTCCCACCTGTCCGGCTCCGGCCATACAGGTAACAGGCAGCAGATAGGTCACGCCGAAATCCGCTATGAGCTGGGTGTTGACCGCTATAAGTCCATGGTGCATTCCTGTCATTACCAGAGGCAGGTAGATGGCTGAGGCCAGGCCGGCCAGCACAGGTGCCTTATAAATGATGAAGCTGACAAAGGCTCCGATGGTCTCTGATATGAAACCGCCTATGGGCTGGAACACCATCAGGCCCACAAAGGTCATGACGCAGACTGTAATCAGCGGCCGCAGGAACATGTCCAGGAAATCCGGAATCACTTTTTGAAGCTGTTTTTCCAGCAGCACTGCCACATAAGCAATAATCAGCACGGATATCACGCCGCCGCGTCCGGGGGTAATGGACACATGGAACAGCTGTACCCCGGCCAGGGAGGAGCTGTTCAGTATGGAGGCCAGCACAGCCCCGATGATGGGACTTCCGCCGAATTCCTTGGATGTGTTATACCCTACAATGATGGGCAGGATGGTAAAGACTGAGTAGGCCAGGGCGCTCATTATCTTGCCGAAAGCCGTATCCTGAAAGCCCGGGAAAAATACATAGGATGATTCATAGACCGCAACCACCAGTCCGCAGGCAATAAACGCAGGAATGATGGGAATAAAGATATTGGCTATCTTTTTCAGCATGTTCTTGTAGGGGACATTATTTTTTGCCCTGTTTTCCTCTTTCAGCAGAACGGCTTCATCCACTTCCTCGCTTTTAATATGGGTCATATCGCTCATAAGCTGGGCCACTGCCGCCGCAGTGCCCGGTCCCAGCACCAGCTGGACATTGTGCCCCTCCTCAATGACTCCCAGTACGCCGTCCAGCTTTTTAAGCTCCTCCCGTTTCATTTTTTCCGGGTCCTTTACGGTCAGCCTGACCCGGGTGTAGCAGTTTGCTATGGTCCTGATGTTGGATTCATCCACTAACTTGCAGATTGCCTGCGCCAGCTCTTTCTTTGTCATAAGATACCTTCCCCTTTCTTATCCCTTGCCTATACCATTTTTTTAAGTATCGCCCACTCCTGTACTGCCATAAAACCTGCCTTCTCATAAATTCTTCTGGCAAAATTGGTTTCCGTTACAAAAAGCGTCATGTATTCCGCCCCCATGTCCTTAAGCTCCTGACACAGGCTGAAGAACAATACATTGCCGATTCCCTTTCCCCCGTCAGCCGGGTCCACTGCCAGGGCCGAAAAAAATCCGCGTCCGTTCTTCTCCGGATAAACGGTTCCGGCCGTGCCCATAACCCTGCCGTCCCTGTCCTCCACTATGAGGATTTTCTTATGTTCCCTGATTCCGTCGCGAAACTTTTTCAGAAAGGACTGGTCCTTCAGACGCCCAAACATTTCCTCATACCCGAAATTCCTGGCGCCGTCAAACCAGGCTGTCCTTATCCCCTCCTGCTCCAGCTTCAGGATGCGTTCCTGTATATCTGCCGGAATGTAAAATTTTTCCAGTTCAAGATAATAAGAAACCTCTTTTTGTACCAGCTCATACCCCCTTCTCAGAAAAAAGCCGTATCCCGGGGAATCTGTCCTGATTCCCGGCACCTTGTTATGTTCATGCCCCTCCCGGTCTATGTACCAGGACATTTTAACGGGACATTTGTGGCTGATTCTTACTTCATGCTTTCCCTGGGCTTTCAGGTATGCTTCCGCCTTTTCCAAAAGACCGGTGCCCACGCCTCTGCCCTCATACTCCTCCTTTACCGCCAGCATAAATATATATCCCGGCGTGTTATCGTTGTTTTGTCCCGGCAGGAATTCCTTTTGGCTGACAGCGGTCACAAATCCTGCCAGACTGCCGGAATCCGTAAAAGCCAGGATGCACCCTTCCGGGTCAAAATCCGGTTTGTCCAAAAGCTCCGCCTTCCATTCTTCCGGCGACTCATAGGCCTTATACCGGATACGCACTGCTTCCTCTTTCCACAGCCGCACCAACTGGGGCAGCATGGTTTCCTTATACGTCCTGTATTGCATTCCGAACATACCCCCCTGCCCGATTTAGTCTTTCCTCTGCAGCTTCTGCGCTGCAATGCAGCAGAATCATGGTGATTGCCAGCTTTACGCTTCCCTCTGCCTTCTCCAGACAGTCCCTGGCCTCTTCCCGGGTGCATCCGGTGGCTGTCATGACAATATTTTCCGCCCTTGTAATCAGCTTCTTATTGGTCTGCACAACATCCACCATCAGGTTCTGGTAGACCTTTCCGATTCCCACCATACTTCCTGTGGATATCATGTTCAGCACCATCTTCTGGGCCGTGCCGGCCTTCAGCCTGGTGGAACCGGTCAGGACCTCGGGGCCCGGCACAGGTTCAATGGCAAGGTCCGCCTCCTTCCCTATCTCCGAATCCCGGTTGCAGGACACTGCCACGGTCCTGCAGCCAACCCTCCTGGCATACCGGAGGCCGTATATGACATAGGGCGTCCTTCCGCTGGCCGCCAGACCTATGACAATATCAGCCGGAGTCAGATGAATGCCCTTTAAGTCTTCCTCCCCCATGGTCTGGCTGTCCTCTGCTCCCTCCACCGCCCTGACAAAGGCAGCGGAGCCCCCGGCCATCAATCCCACCACCACATCCCGGGATACCCCGAAGGTGGGCGGACATTCCACTGCATCCAGAACCCCCAGCCTTCCGCTGGTGCCGGCCCCAATGTAGATGATTCTTCCCTTTTGCTTCAGGCTGTCCGTACACCATGCAATGGCCTGGGCAATCTGCGGCAGAACCTCCCCAACAGCTGCCACCGCCTTCCCATCCTCCCGGTTCATGGCGGCAACGATTTCCAGTGGCGTCATCTGGTCCAGCCCCATGGTTTCCTCATTCCTGCTCTCTGTTACCAACACTGACAAATCTATCATTGTGTTTCCTCCCCCTGCAATGCGTTCTGTTTTTCATCCGTGCCCCCGGATTTGGCTATATGGGTCTTTCTGAACTGCTCCATGCACTCATCATACCGCCTGTGGACATAGGCAGTGTACAGAATATCTATCATGTTCAGCTGGGATATTCTGGACGACATGGCCCCGCTTCTGAAAATCAGTTCCGTTGCAGCCACTGCCAGGTTATAATCCGCCAGACGGACCAGCGGCGACTGCTCGAACCTGGATATGGTGATGACCGGCGCCTCCCTCAGCCTGGCCTCCTGGGCACATGTTATCATTTCCTCTGTCAGGCCCGAGTAGCTGACAATCAGGGCCAGGTCGCAGGACCGGATGTTTCTGGCCTGCAAAAGCTGGGCATGCCAGTCATCGCAAATCACACAGGGCTTATTGACCCGAAGGAGCTTCAGGTACATGTCCCTGGCCACCAAAAGGGAAGAGCCGATTCCAAACAGATACACGGTCTGGCTCCGGTCCAGCAGGTCCACGCACTGGTTCAGAATGTCCAAATCCACCAGCTTCCTGGTATTGTCAAGGGACACAATATTCTTGTAGGTCACCTTGTTTACCAGCTCCTCCAGGCTGTCGTCCTTTTTTATCTCCTGCTCCATGGGACGCGTGCTCTCCCTGCGCAGGGCCGACTCATACAGCAGCGATTTCTGCAGCTCCTTGTAGCCCTCAAAGCCCATTTTCCTGCACAGCCGGACAATGGTAGCTGCAGAGGAAAATGTTTTGTCCGCCAGCTGCTTTATGCTGTATCCGGCTGCTTCCTCAGGATTTTCCCTTAAAAATCTGAGGACACCCTTCTCAGCCCCGCTGGCCTGTGCAAAATATTCCTGTATCCTGACTAGTACACTTTTCATATAAGTTCCTTTCTATGACTTTATATTACTCCTTTGAACGCTTTTGTCAATATTATCCAATTTTTATGAAAAATTGTTTCACATTTTGATATTTTAACCTTTTATTGTGCATAAATACTGAAAAGCCGCCGCTTTTATCCAGCGGCGGCCTTGACCATACCTTGTCTGTGAATCACTCTTTGGAATGGTTATCCGGAATCATTCTTTGCCCTCCATCCCAGTCTCTTGCGGCAGCCAGTCCGCCCTGACATAGTACAGGAACATACCGGCCGCACAGACGACCCAGGTAATGGGCCAGCCAGCCATGACCACCATCAGGCTGTGGGTCATGGGCACTGCAATCATCAGATAAATCTGTCTCAGCACCACGAAGCAGCCCAGCATAAAGAACATGGGGACCTTGGAAAGTCCGGCGCCGCGCAGGGCTCCGTTGAGTACCTGGACCACGGCCAGGGCAATGTAAGCACGGGAAAAAATGCGGAGCATACTGCTCCCGTTTGCAATTACCTGAGGGTCATTTGTAAATACGCTGATTAACAGGGGCGCGCCAAAATACATTCCCACGGAGCCGGCCAGGATAATCAGGGAGCTCATGACCCAGGCAGCAAATATCCCCTTCTTCACCCGCTTATACTTACGGGCGCCGATGTTCTGCCCCACAAATGTAGTGATTGCCATATTAAAGCTCTGCAGGGGCAGCTGGAGGAATCCGTCAATCCGTAAGGTGGCCGAATACCCGGCCATGGCAGCCGTGCCGAACCCGTTGATGTAGGACTGGACCACCACATTGGAAAAGGACGTGATGCTCTGCTGGCAGGCAGCCGGAAAGCCGAAGGCAATGATTTTCCGAATCATTTTCTTGTGGAACCGTATCTTGCGCAGTTCCACCTTATAGTCCTCCCCTGTGTGCATCAGCTTGTACATAACCATGGCCGAGCTCACTGCCTGGGCTATGATAGTTGCTATGGCCACGCCTGCAATACCCATGTGAAACCCGCACACAAAGGTAAAATCCAGGATAATGTTCACAATACTGGCCACTGCCAGATAGAACAGAGGGTGCCTGGAATCCCCCACTGCGCGCAGTATGCCCGAACCCATATTGTAGAAAAGTGAAAATGTGATTCCGCAGAAATATATCATCAGATACAAAGAAGAATGGGGGAGAACGTCCTCCGGCACCCCGATTGCCCTGAGGAGGGGTCCTGTGTACAGCAGCCCCAGCCCTGTGAACACAATACTCAAAATCCCTGTGAGAGCCATGGAGCTGTGTACCGCCCTGCTCATATCCTCACCCCGTCTGGCTCCGAAATACTGGGAAATGACCACTCCTGCGCCCGTGGACAATCCCATGAAAAATCCCACCAGCATGTTGATGACAGGAGTTGAAGCCCCCACCGCCGCCAGGGCATTGGTATTGACGAAATTCCCTACCACATAGGAATCCACTGTATTGTACAATTGCTGGAAAAAATTCCCAATCAGAAGAGGGATTGAAAACCAGAAAATAGATTTAAAGATACTGCCGTCAATCATATCCGTATCAGCGCCTTGCAAGACAACACCCCATTCCCCAAACACTGTTGGCTGCCATTCCCTGTATGTTATCACAAAAAAAGAGAAAGCAGTCTATCACCAAGCTGCTCCCTCTATCATACATGATTTTAACTGAATTATCTATCTATTTTTCACCTGTTCCTATGCATTTCCTTTCCCTCTTAATGCTCATAGCGTACAGGGCGCCTCCGGCTGCCAGCCAGAACACGGTATACAGAGCTGTTCCGGCCAGATGGGGCCAGGCAGCGTCCCAGCCGATTCCTTTCAGGTTTACAGCCTTTAACTCCACTGCAATGTTGGCAATGGGAGAAAATATCCTGGAAGCAATGCTGAGCCACTTAGGCATCAGGTAGAAAGGAAATATAAGCCCTGAGGTAAATATAATCAGGTTGCTGCACATCATATACAGCTGCGCAAAGCAGGCCACCCGCCTGGTAAACGACCCCAGCATCACGCCGAAGGCCACGGCCGCCAGCATGAAAAGCACTGTGCTGAACAGATATAGCCCGACTTCTCCTCTCAGCGGAATATTCTTATACAAGCCCACCACGCAAAGGGCCGCGAACTGGGTTGCCACCGCGCTGCCTGCCACCACGGCTGTCCTGATGATTCCGTCCTTCAGCTCCTCCCCCCGCTTATCCGGGGAAGCTGCCGCCAGGGCTTTTCTCTTTCGAATCATCAGCGGAATGAAAAATGAGATAAGGAAGGTCTGCATGGTGATGGAGGGAACCAGCAGATAGCTCATTTTCCTGATATAATCCCCCTGGGGCTCATACAACGTCCTGTCCACATAAGAAAATGTACCCAGGCTGGTCTGGGCCGCCGAAGGGTAGAAATTATTGCCCTCCAGCATCTTAAGCTGCATACCCGCACTCATGGTTCCCAGCACGGACGAGGCCGCGCCCACTGCCCCGCCTCCGGTGATAATGTTGGAGCAGTCTGCAAATATCACGGCCTGGGGTGATTTCTTAAGGGACATATCGCGGCTGAAATTCCTGGGTATCATGACGCCGGCCTCAATCTTCTTATCCAGGATGGCCTGTTTTAAATCCTGTTCCGAATCCGCATAATACACAATATCCAGCGTGGGATTGATGCCGAACTGCTTCACAATGGACTGGGACAGGGACGAACGGTCCTCATCCAGAATTCCAAAGGGAACATCCTCCGTGTAATCATTTTTCCAGATAGTAGTAATCAGCAGCATACCGGCCAGCACGGAAATGAACAGGCCGATGACCGTGTTTTTCTCTTCCTTCCATATCCTGCTTATCATATCCCGGCCACCCCGCTTTCCGTCATGTGACTGTCCGTCAGCGGATTTCCCGCCTCTGTCCTGACATTCCTGAATTTCCTGGCCGCCAGAAGCACCATTACCGCGCTGAATCCCATGAGCCACAGAACATGATGGGCCTCGCTCAGAAAGCTGCGCTCCACCAGAGCCATGTCCCTGAGCGGCAAAATGTAATGGGTGTTTGGCATGAACCAGGTAAGAAACTTACAGGGCCAGGGCATGGAGATGACCGGAAATGTGTAGCCGGCTAACAGCATGGTAAAGCTTATGATGCCGCATTTCTGCACCGCCTCCTCGCAGTTACCCCCGGTTCCCAGGTTCTGGAGTATCCCGAAAAGGGTAATGCCGAAGCAGGTGAAAACAGTCATCAGGATACCGGCCCAGGGTGAGCTTTTATAGGGAAAACCAAAGCACAGGCTCTGGGTCACCATACAGCCCAGGGCTGAAATACAGGCAATTCCGGTAATAAACCCCGCCTTCTTCATCAGCCTTCCAAAGCTTTTCCGCTCGCACACACAGGCACCCACGCAGCCTGCTCCTATCTGCACGATGGTAAGGAGAATGCCCTCCATCATCATATATGCCACGTTCTTGGAGGGATTGCTGATGGCCTTTGTCACATATCCCATGGGTGCAATCAGGTTCATGGCTGCCTGGGGCGGTATGCCCCTTCCCTCTGCCAGCTTCAGCATATAGCCGCTTTTGATGGTTCCCAGGGCCTCGGCAATGGTCCCCCTCATGCCGCTGGCAACCGTTGACAGGGCTCCGTCGTTAAATATCATGATTTTGGCTTCCCGGCCGTTGAGCAAATCTTCTGAAAAATGCTCCGGAATCACGATGCCGGCCAGTGCCTTATTATAGTAAAATGCTTCCTTCAGGTCATCCTCCTCACCAGTACATGCAATGACGTCGAAGGTCCTGTTATCCGAAATCATCTGAATCAGGCTCTGGACCGTCTCCGAATGGTCGTGGTTCACAATGACCGTGGGAACCTTCTGAAAGGGCAGGTGAATGAACTCCGCCCCCATGAGCAGACTCAGTATGGTAGGCGCCAGAAGAAGAATCAGCATGGGAATTGTTATGTACCTTTTTTTCGCAGAAGATGCCAGGCTTCCGGCCTGTTTCATCCATTCTCTCATATACCATCACATCACTTTCCAAAGTCAACATAGGCTGTCATACCGGAACGCAGCTCATCCTGCAATTCTGCCAGGTCGTCAAAGGTCACCTTGATTCCATAGGTCAGGATATCCCAGTCCGCTTCATTGGATGCTTTCTTGGTGGCAAAATCCGCCTCCTTGTTAATCCGCACCACTTTTCCCTTGTATTTCGTCTTGCCCAGAGCTGCCAGGGAGATATCCACCTCCTGGTCCAGCTTTACCCGGGGAAGCTTCATTTCATCCACATCGCATGTGATATAGGGGGCATAAATATCCGCAACCACCACAGAGGGAAGTCCTGAGGACACCACATCCCCTGCCTTGACATTCACGGTTGTCACCAGTCCGTCCACAGGGGAGGTGAGGACGCATTTGTCCAGGGTGGTGTCAATCTGCTTCAGGGCTGCCTTGGCCTGGTCCACCCCGGCCTGGGCCTGGGCAATCTGCTCCGGCGTGGCTCCGTTTTGGGCTTCGGAAAGCTTGCTCTGGGAAATCTCCAGATTGGAACGGGAGCTGTCCAGGGCTGCCTTTGCCGAAGCCAGGGCTGCTTTCTGGGCATCCACCGAGGACTGGGATACGGCTCCTGCCGGAACCAGGGCCAGGGTCCTCTGGTAATCAGCCTCCATCCTGGTATAGGATGCCTGGGCATTTTCCAGGTTTGCCTGGGCAATCCGGACCGCCAGCTGCAGCTGTTTCATCTGTTCCTCAGTTGCGCCGTTTAACAGGCTCTGGTAGGCTGCCTGGGCCTGGGCAAGGGCTGCCTGGGCCTGTTCCCTCTGGGCCGTCAGGGTATCGCTGTCCAGGCGGACCAGTTCCTGTCCCTTCTTTACCAGCTCCCCTTCCTCCACCAGAACCTCCTTAATCTGGCCGCCTGTCAGCGCATTGATGTTGCTCTCATCCATGGTCACATAGGACTGCACCACCAGATTTTTCTTGTTCTTAAATAATAAATCATCTCCCGTTACATGGCCGAAGATGATTGCCAGGACAATGACACACAGAATAACGGCTGCCGCTGCCCCTATGATTTTTTTCTTGGATTTTGCCTGCTTCATGTTGTTACAGTTTCTCCCTTCCGATAGTTCTCTCATACTCCCTTACATTTCCGACGATTTTACACATAATCTGCTCCAGGGCCCGTTCTTCCTCCGGGGTAATTCCCGCAAAGATGATTTTCTCCCACTGGTCCATAATATCCTTCAGCGCATCGGCTGCCTCTTTTCCTTTATCCGACAGGCACACCAGCTTTTCACGCTTGTTCCCAGGATTGACCTCCCTCCTGACATATCCCCGTTCCTCCATGGCAGCCAGCACCTTGGCTGTCTGGTATTTGTCGATACCGGACAGGCTGGATATGGTATCCTGGTTGCCGTATTTGCTGTAGCCAATGACCAGAAGCACGATTCCCTCGGAAAAGGAAAGGCCGCAGGACCTGAATTTAATGCACAGAAACCTTCGTTTGCTTTTTTCAATCATGGTGGATATTTCTTGTATGGTACTCACCTCCCCGCCTTAATTATATGTGTTTGACAACTGTTGTGTTTGACAAATATTATATGCATTTTGCGAATGAAAATCAACCCGTTTATTTTTCACAAAATTACAGCCTGACTTTTACGATTTCTCCGTTTAATTGACGGTATGGTTCCTCCGGCCTGCATACAGACGAAAAAATGCCGTGAATCAGTTGGATTTCCGGTTGGGAATCCGTCCGATTCACGGCATTGGCGCGGTTGTCTGTCATTCCATCATTTTCACAATCAGGTCCGCGCAGCCCTCATACCCCAATACGGAGGTGTTCAGGCAGGCGTCATAATTTTCCATATCTCCCCAGTTCTTACCGGTAAAATAATGGTAATAATCGCTTCTCTGGCTGTCCCGCTTCTTAAGCTCCTCCTCCGCCTTCTCAAAGGCTATGTCGTCTACCTCGCAGATACGGCGTTTGCGTTTTTCCATGGAAGAGGCATAAATAAACAGCTTAAGCACATCCCATTCTCCATCCAGGGCAAAATCAGCGCATCTTCCGATAAAGATACACGGCCCCTTACTTGCCAGCCTGCGGATGGTGTCAGACACTTCCTTATTGATATCAAAGGGCTCCTGCATTTTGTTGTAGTTCTGGAAGCGGAAGGCGTACAGCACCAAATCATGAAGCAGGCTTCCGGTCCGCTTTTCATCCAGCTTTTTCAGTTCCTCGATGCTGATTCCATTGTCTGCCGCTGTCACTGCCAGAAGCTCCCGCCCATAACAGGGAATCTCCAGGCGCTCCGACAGGATACGGGCCACCTCCCTTCCTCCGCTTCCGTACTGACGCTCAATGGTGATACATCTGTTTCTGCCCATAATCATTCCTTCTTTCTTATATATCCCAAATGTCCCTGAATATCCTTAAGATTATGATACCTCAATTGCGTACTTTATCACATGGTCCTTCTTATGTTCGAACACGTCATAGGCCTCCATGATATCCTGAAGCTTTGCCCTGTGTGTAATCAAACAGCTGGTATCCAGTTTTCCCGCCTTAATCAGCTTCATGATTTCCCCGCAGCAGGAAGCGTCCACTCCTCCTGTCTTAAAGACCAGGTTCTTACCGTACATGTCCGGAAGAGGAAGCACCTGCGGTTCTTCATATAAGGCCACCACGCAGACTACTGCATTGGGTCTGGCAATCCTCCACGCCATCCGGAAGGTGTCCCTGCCTCCCGCTGCCTCCAACACGGCATCTGCGCCGCGTCCCTGTGTCAGATTTCTTATCTCCTGTTCCACGTCCTGGTCCAGCGGGTTGAGTATCACATCTGCCAGTCCCTGCTCCTTTGCCAGCTTAAGCCGTTCATTGGATGTGTCAACCGCAATGACCATTCCCGGACCATAAAGCTTTGCACACATCAGGGTACACAGTCCGGTGGGGCCTGTGCCGATAACAGCAACCGTATCTGCCGGTTTGATTTCCGCCAGGGAAGCACCCCAATATCCGGTGGAAAGGATGTCTCCGGTAAAAAGAGCCGCCTCATCCGTCACCTCATCGGGTATCCGGGTAAGGCCATTGTCCGCAAACGGCACCCTGACATATCCGGCCTGACCGCCGTCAATCCTGCATCCCAGCGCCCATCCTCCGTGTTCATGGGTGCAGTTGTTGACATAGCCCCGCCTGCAGAAATAACAATCCCCGCAAAAAGTCTCCACATTCACAGCCACCCGGTCCCCTGGCTTGAATTTTCTTACTGCCTCGCCGGCCTGCTCAACAATGCCTACGAACTCATGTCCCAGTATGGTTCCCGGCACAGCCCTTGGGACAGCGCCGTGCTTGATATGTATGTCGCTGGAACAGATGGTGGTAAGGGTTACCTTTATGATGGCGTCCCCGGGGTCCTCCAGAGTGGGAAGCGGACGGTCCTCCAGGGTTATAACTCCCTTTCCTTTGTAGACCGCGGCTTTCATTGTTTGGGGAGTCACTGCCAGGGGAGTCACTGCTTGGGGTTTCATATCGTTTGGCATCTTTAATTTACCTCCAATGTATCGCTGTTTTTTAAATCTGATATTATCCCACAGATTTAAGGTTATGATAGAATTAGGATATCACAGTTTGGCCGGCAGAACAAGGAATACCCAACCCCCGGACTCCTCCCTGAAACCATCCCTGCGTTTCTGGCACGCACTGCATACGCCATACGCTTCTAAAAGGACGTCCATCCCCCGTCTGTCTGCACCGCTGCCCCTGTCATATGGGTGGCATCATCCGATACAAGGAACAGGATGGATGCTGCCTGCTCCTCTGCCGTGGCCTCCCGCTCCAGCATGGAAGTGCGCTTCTGCCCGGCCATGGACTGGGCTTTGGCAGGGTCCATACCGGCTTTGATGGCAGCCTCCCTGTGGGCTTTCACATACTCGTACGCCTCGGCTACCATGGGCGTGGTGGTGCCTGCCGGATTGACGGAGTTGATGCGTATTCCGTATCTGGCATAATCAAGGGCCAGATTCTTAGTCAGACCATTGACCGCATGCTTGGATGCCACATAGGCAGGATTGCCCGGAAGACCTGTGAGACCGGCAATGGACGCATTGTTGACAATGACACCTCCATTTCCTTCCTTCATAAATTCCTGTATTTCATGCTTGCAGCAAAAAAATACGGAATAAAAGTTATTTGCCATGGTATAGTCCATCTGCTCCTGCTTCAGCTCATGGAGCGGGCTTGGATTTCCCATGACTCCTGCGTTGTTAATGGCAATATCCAGATGTCCATAGGCTTTAACCGCCATATCCACCATCTGTGCTGCATGCTCCTCTGCTGACAGGTCCAGGTTCAGGAAAATGGCTGTGCCCCCTTCTGCCCTGACAGCGTCCAGCACCCGCTCTCCCTCCTCCTTCAGCCGGTCAACCAGTACCAGCTTTGCGCCCTCCTTTGCCGCCCGGATGGCTGTGGCCTCACCAATACCCCTGGCCGCGCCTGTCAGAATCATTACCTTGTCTCTAAAACGGTTGGGATAATATTGTTTCATATATAAATTGCCTCCTGTTGTTTGGTGGAGTTATTATATCCCAAATCCAAACGTATTTCCACCACGTCAGATTGTGAAAAGATTATTAAAGTTTCATTAAAAAACACAGCAGTACGGAAATCTCCATACTGCTGTGCCCTACCTCTTTATGCCTTATTTGATATGCCTTTTTCTGTCAAATACTGACAGGGTAAGTACGATACCGGAGAGAAGGAATGTCAGACTCATTCTGTCCATTACATTTCCGGTCTTTGGAAGAGGAGCCAGAGGAATCTCTCCATCATCAATAACCGCCATGTCTGTTTCCGGCCCTTCGGCCATCGGAACCTGGTTATCCTCCAGGGTAACTGCTCCGGGACCTCCCGCTGTGGAAACATACCTTCTGCCGGAGCCGCCTGAACCTCCGCTTCCACCTGAACCTCCGGAGCCTCCGCTGCCGCTGCCGTCAGGAGTATTTCCACCGATTGCGGACCACTGGGCTGCAAATACCGCATCCTGCTGATACTTATTGCTTCTGATATCATTTAAATCGGTAAACTCTGTATTCACATCGTCCATGGCTGCATTCCATCCGGAAAGAGTATATCCGGAATATGCCTCGGCCGTAACCGCCGCATCGGGGCTCACCCCATCCTCCAGGAATACGGGCTCTCCATCTGCCCCAATGACAATGCGTCCTTCTGAATCAAGTTCCACCAGACTCTTCCACTCTGTAACGGTTCCATATGCACCTGTACGGTTATCACGGATACGTCCCTGCTGCTCATTCGAGGATTCATAGATAAACTGAATCTCATAGGCATCCGGAATTCCATCCGGTTTATGGTCCGGTCCATCGTTATCCACCATGTAGTAGAGGGTTATGATTCCATTTTCCCTTACCCCCTGGACAGGTTCATAGGACTTGCGCATCATTCCGGTATAGATATAGTGGGTTCCATCTGTTCCCTCGATTGATTCGGGAATCAGTCCGTGGAGTCTGCCGTCTGCTTCCGGGTCCGACCCAAAGGGGACCTGCTCCAGAATCCTGCTGTCAAGCACGTTTGCAGGCACTGTCTTATCAACCATCTCCACCTTCACAGTGTACATATTGATATCCCACACTGCTTCAAAGGCAACGCTGCCGGTAAACTCATGGTTATTGATATCCGCTGCCTGATATAACTGGTTCGCCTTAAAGTCAGCATCCATGGAATCCACAACCCTCCAGCCGCTGAATCCGCTTCCGTCCAGTGAAGGAATCAGGTTGTCTGTAATCACTCCGTATTTCTGCAGGCTGTAGGTCACCAGCGGGTCAGCCGAATCATTCAGTGTTCCGCCTTTCAAATCAAATACAACCGCTATATTGTGCTTTAATTCACCGTCCACATGCCATTCGTACGGGTCGCCTTCCTCAAACTGAATCCTATACCATATGATATCGTCCTTGGAATAGGTCCTGCCGTCCATGGTAAATGTGTCGTTCTCCGGCCACTGGGCAATCCGCTCTATGACCGCTTCATTGCTCTGGCTCAGTTCCCCGGCCGGCGCCGGAACCATCACCGGGTCGGCATGAAGGAAGCCTTCCCCGAACAATACATACTTATAAGAAGAATCCGGCTCATTGCCGTCCGGCCTTGCAATCTTATCTTTTCTCACAAAGAACCCGCTCCTGACCGTATCTTCCTCAAATACAGCGGTATAAACCTGATTCTTTGTAACTGTCTTGGGAAGCTGGCTGTCCTGCAGTACATTGCCTTCCATATCCATCCAGCCTGCAAACCGCATTTTTTCATCCAATGGCGTCTTTTCACCGATAAACGGATTTAAGCGGTCGCCATATTTGTAATCGCTCTTTGACTGCTCTGCAAATGCGCCTTCGCTGCCCGGCTGATAGGTCACGGTAAACTGCTGCTTAAAGTAAAGCCTTAATGTAGTGGAACCATCCTCTTTTACCTTAGCCTCCATGATATTCCATTTATCTGTATCCAGAACATAGGTGCATTCACTCTCAACCTTATCCGCCAAATCCTGCTCTGTTACCTTCGCCATCCCATGGAGAGGCACATCATTCCTTATCTCCGTGTATGTTGGCTCTGAAGGGTAACGGCCCCTGGACTGCATGCGGAACTCCACTTTGTAACGGATGTTCTCATTATCAAGGAAGTTAGCTGTAAATACAGTGTCGCAATAGAACTTATGCGCAGCAATGTCCTCTGTGTCATCAAACACATAATCAGGCATCAGCTTTTGATAGCCGGGCTGGTCGGATTTCCAATTGTTAAAGGTAAATCCGTCATCTGCAAGGTATTCCACACCGTCAGCAGCAGGACTTACAGGAGCGTACAGGCTTAATTCCCCGGTTGAATCCCTCCGTGTCACTACCTCCATGATTGTTCCTGTCATGGCGCCGTTTGCACCGGCCCTGTAGGTAAATGTAACCTGGTACCGGTCCGGTATGCCGTCCGGATTTGTCGACTTTCCGCTGTCCTCCGGATTAGCCTCCCCTATTTCATCAATGCCGTAGTAGACATTAACTACATTGGCCAGCGGATTAAGGGAAACCTTTTTGCCGTCCCCGTCAATGTGGTCCAGCGCATAATGGCGTCCGTCCTTATCCAGGGATGCTGTCTTATCAAATACAATGTCGGAACCATATTCTGCATTTGTCACATGCTGTGCATGCTCGTACTGCCTGTCAATGCGGAACGTCCCCTGGGCATTTTCAAAGAAATAATTTACCGTGTATGCCAAATCCCGGCGAATCCGGCTGGTGACTTCCACTTCATGGTCCCTGGTACGTGACAGAGACACATATCCCAGAGCCGCTGCCTTTTCAAACTCCGCCCCCTGAAGCGGACGGCCATCCACCGTAATGCTGCTTATGGTATAACCTGTATCCGCCCTGAACCTAACCAGCACAGGCAGAATTGCATCATATCCGTAGCTTCCGCCTTCACTGATACTGGAATGTTCATCAGAAGCCGTAGTCAGAGTAAAACGCATGGCCTCCGATGTCACATAAACGGAATGGCATGCCTTCCTGTCAACCCTTACACTGCCTGCTTCAATGGCATCCTGCAGTTCCTGTCCCTTAAGGGGATGTGCATCTACAAAAATCCCGGAAATGCCATACCCTTCTTTCGCCTCAAAGGTAACCTCTGTCATTTCCTCTGAATCATAGCTGTACGTATAAATCCTATCCAGCGGGTATGTAATCCGGCTGTGCAGGTCTGACCCGGTAGTAAGGGTAAATTCCAAGGGACTGCTCTCTATGAATACACTGTGGTCGCCCTTGCGGTCCACTGAAACAGAATGATAGGCCAGCGCTTTGAGAAGCTCTGCTCCCTCCAGGGAAACATCATCCACTATCACATTACTGATTCTGTAGCCTGTATTGGCCTTGAACTTAACCACCAGGCTCTTGCCTGCATCATAGGTAAAGGTGGTTACGGCCTGCTTTGGTTCTGTAATCTGACTGTTTTCATCCGCTCCCACAGTCAGCTTATATTCGTTAATCTTGCTTGTGACTGTTACAATGTGGTCCCTGTTGCGTTCCAGCTCTATATATCCTCTGGAAACCGCCTCTTTCAGCTCATCTCCTCTGTATGGGCGCAAATCAACCCATAGGCCGGATATGGAATAGCCTTCCTTTGCGCCGAATTCCACTCTGAGCTTCTCCGTTCCATCATAGGTGAAATCCATGGAAGGGGTAATCCAGCTGTTGCGGTCTGAGTCCGTAACCAGACGGTAGCTGTTTATCCTTGTGGTCACTTCGATGGTGTGGCTGCTCCTATAATCAAACCGGTAAGCACCGGCAGCTATGGCAGCCATCTTCTCAAGACCAGTTAATTCCTTCCCATCAATAATGATATTCTGTATCTGGTAACCATCCTTTGCCCCAAACTCGACCTTATAGCTGCCGGCCCATTGATACTCATAGCTCTTGGTTTGAGGATTAATCCAGGAATTCTCATCTGCCCTGGCTGTCAGTGTATAAAGCGTCTTATCAGCCTTAACCACCACTGTATGGTCCTGCCTGCGGTCCAGTGTTATATGGCTGTAGCCCTGCTGGTCCGTCTCCGCCAGTATGGCCAGGATTTCATCCGATGTGTAAGATTTCCCATCCACAGTAATACTGGTAACCGTATAGCCCTTATCCGCCTTGAATTTCACATCCAGCATATCCGTATCGCTATAGGAGTATTTTGTTCCTTTGGTGATATCGGCATTTTGGGAGCTGGTAATAAGCTTATATTCAGACCTGACAGAAGTCACCGATACCTGATGGTTCTGTTTACAGTCCACTTCCACCCATCCGTTTTGCACAGCTTCATCCAGTGCTTTTCCTGTTAAATCAACACCATCCACCCTGACGCCGGATATCCGATACCCCTGTACGGCTGCAAAGCTCACCTTGATAAGAGCTTCTGCGTCATAAAAATACTGCGCGCCCTGGTCAATGACAGAATATGCATCCGAAGCCGTGGTAAGTGTATACTGTCTGGGATTCCACTTGGCTGTAAGGACATAGGTGACCGGATTTATATTTATATCCTTCCAGACATTGCCTACAAACAGCTTGTCTCCCTGCTGATATATCTTACTGCCGGCCTGGTTGACGCTGGTTTCGGCAAGTTCCCATCCGGCAAAATCAAAATGATTCTTTTTCAGATTTCCAGAACCCTTAATCTCAATATAGCTGTTTTTATTTTTAATTGCTGGGTGGTAATAGGTTTCGTTGTCAACCGGAGCCTTTCCTTCCGCCCCATTGCCATCATACCTTACCTTAATCCTTGCAGGCGTTGCCTGGATTTTAAATTCCCTGTACCGGTATGCCTCGTTCCTGTCGGAGTAATGGAACTGGTTGGTACATCCCAGGGAAACAGCTTCTGCGTTTGCAGATGAAAAATCCCTGCTTGCGCCGTCAGCGGAAATGGCGTCCGGTGCATCCGCTATATCCACATAGATGCCTTCCCCATACCGCGCTTTTGCCAGCTCTGCCTCGGACCTGCCATTTCTGTGCTCAAAGGTGGTCGGAGTCACATAGCCGGTGGCCGGTTTTACATAGAAGGATACAATGTCCGTTCTGGCTGTCTGAAGGTTCTGGCCCTTTTCCATTTCTTTGAGTTCTCCGCCGTTGACGCTGTACCATAATGATATATCGGAGGATTCCTGATTGAATTTGAAATGGAACTGGCTGGCTGTGTCTTTGACTATAATATTGAAAAATTCATTGTATAATCCATTGCCATACCAGATTGTGGCTTCTTTATCACCTTCAAAAGCCTTTACTTCTGCCACCGAATACAATTTGCCATTTTCCTTTGTATCCTTCACTGTCCGCACAGCAACTGTCTTTGGGTCTGATGCGGACCATTTACCGCCATAAATCCGGTTTGCTTTTACTAAGAAAGATTCTCCCTTGTTAACCTTCACCGTAGTCCAGGTTATATTATCTCTGCTGATTACTGCATAGATGGAAAAGTGCTCAGCTTCAAAACTCAGTGTATCTACCGTTCTCCCGGACACATCCACCGTATCCCGGACCTCTTCCAAGGCCTTTACATCCTCAGCTTCTGTTTCCACGTGAACAATGGACAGTTCTTCTGCGGCCTGGCTGGCCTCCCTCACGGGAATACCGGAAAATGTCACTGTCACAGCGCCCTCCTGATTCCAGATTCCGGCGTCCAGCTTCTGGTTTCCAAGCCACAGATTTATATCATAGGCTGCCACTGATGAGACATTCTTTCCCTCTTCGGAAGCCGCCTCCTGTGCATTTTCCCGGATGGAATCCTCAAGGGCTGCATCCACTCTTTCCGCTGAAGCAGTTACACCCTCCGGCAATACGCCTTCCGGCGCATAAAGGCTGATAATCATGCCATCATCCACCACAATGGTATCTGCAAATTCCGGATGCTCGTCTGTCTCAGTGGTATAAACCTCAATCTCCAGTTCGTCCGTCACATCTTCTATGGTGAACCAGGTGATACTTTCGGATGAAGCCTCCGGGTTTGCTTTCCCGAAGACTGCTGCCTCTGAGTCTGGGGCACCTGAGTCTGAGGCTTCTGAATCTGAGGCCTCTGAATCTGAGGCTTCCAGGATATCTCCATTGGCTGACACTGACTGTATGTCATAACCAACCTGGGTCTTGACGCCAAATGTAAGGCTTCCGCCTTCCTCAACACCGCGCGGGCCGTCTACAATGCGGGCTGTTCCCTGTGAATAAACAGCATAGGTTACCTTATATCCCTCAAAATCATTTAAGGCCTCCAGCGTATTTACAGTGGTGGTATAAACCTTGGCCGTGCTGCAGTATCCGATTCCCACAAGGTCATCCGATGTGGCTGATTTAACCTTATGTACTTCTTCCGCCTCTGTTTCCGCCGGTGCCTGCGACGGCTCTGTCTCTATGGTAATGACAGGCGTTTCATCGGTTATGGCTGCTCCTGTTGTTTCGGACGGAGTGTCCGCAGCGGACTCTTCCTCTGTCTCCTTACCATGACCGGATTCACCGGATGTATCTGGCTGGCTGGTCTGGTCAGCCTGGCTGGACTGCTCTGGCCCGCCGGATGGTTGTGGGACATCGGTTGGTTCTGTATTGCCGGATGCAGCTGACTCGTTGGATGTATCTGACTCGCTGGATGTACCTGACTCGCTGGATGTATCTGACTCGCTGGATGTACCTGCTTCATTTGATGGTTCCACATTACTGCTGTTTTGGCTGTCAGAGGTTTCTTTTGTTGTGGTTTCTTTTTCAGAGGTATCTGCGGCTGTTTCCTCATTTTGGTGTTTCCTTGGGGGTTCTTTATCTTCGGATTCTTTGTATTCTGATTTTTTCTCCTCTGATTCTTTTGTCTCTTCCTCGATTTTCACACTTGAATCATGATTTTCAGGAAGGGCTGCTGACCCATCACCTGCCTTTTCTGCAACAACAGGCGCATAGTGACGGTTTATGGATGCAACAGGCCTGTTATCTGCGGACTCGTCTTTCACTGTTTTTTCCGGCTCTGCCTCTGACTTCGCATCCTTTTTTTCAGCATCGCTCTGTCCTTTGTCCTGCTCTGCCTTCTGTTCCGTTTCTTCTTTTACGTTATCGGGTGTTTCCCCGGTCTTATCTGTATTCCCATTCTGTTTTTCTTCTGTTTCCTTCCGGGTCCCGTCTGTTTCCTGTTTGCCAGTGTCTGTTTCCTCTGTAGCAGGAGCTGTGGTTTCTTTCTGCCCTTCCTCTCCTGCTGAATTCTCCGTCTCCTGACTCTGGGATGTCTGGTCCTCCGTTTCATCTGGAGCTGACTCTGCCGGGGTTGACTCTGCCGGATTGGTTTCCGATGGGTTTGATTCTGACGGCACGGTTTCTCCTGGAACTGTTTCAGCGGGAACTGTTTCCGACGGCACGGTTTCTGCAGGAATCGTTTCAGCAGGAACTGTCTCCGTAGGAACCGTTTCCGCAGGCTTGGATATGATATTTACTTCCTCATCTCCAAACGCAGCCTCGTAGCTCTTTACAGTCAGTCTCTTTGTTCTCTTTACCTTCTCCTTGCCATCTTCCATTCTGGTGATGGAGGCGGAACAGCTGATGGAACCTTCCCCATTATTCACATACAGGAATATAATTTCCTCATCTCCGGTGACCATATACATGTCATCCGTGTCATCCGGAAGCCGGACAAATACGCGCAGTTCGGCATCCATGTCCCCTCCGTCATATTCCGGATAAATCTCATATACATTTCCTTCACCATAAAATAATCCTTCAAACTGTTCTGTCTTTCCGTTGGTAAAGTCAATGTCTCCTTCCTGTAGGGGATTTCCTGCAGCAATCGCCTCTTCAATTGCGGTAACCAAACCGGCACCGCTCATCTCGAAAACTACGCTGTCAGAAGTTTCCGCCGCATATGCTGTCGTAAGGTCCGTACCAATATTAGTGGTAATCATAACCGCAGCAATCAATGCAGCCAGCAGCCTTTTGCATAAACCATAAGGTTTTCTATGCAATGCTCTTGATTTTCCTTTCTCCTTCATACCGTTTTCTCCTCTTCATACTTAGTCCTATGTTATTAATCATATCAAATGGGACGTTATTGGAAGCGTTAGGTTGGCCAGATAATGGGAAAATTCTTAATATTTATTTAATTTGTTTTAAATCCTGCCCCAAATATTGACAAAGAGCCGCAAAAAAGCCATAGAAAGCCGCAAAAAGAACCCCTGGCCATAATGACCAGGGGTTCCTGTTATGCTGCTATTTTGTTTTACATTGACTGTTATGAATCCTCTTCTTTACGTTTCTTGCTCAATGCTGTTACCGCAACGAAGATTCCTGATAACATCATAGTCAATGTGGTTCTCATAGATGTCTGACCTGTCTTTGGCAGTGGTGCCAACGGCACTTCACCGTCATCGATTAAGGTTACATCTACTGGTGATTCTGGAAGAGGTGCTAACGGCACATCCTCTGGAGTAATGGTTGTAGTTGCTCCTGGGCCACCGGTTGATGGGGTGTAGCGTCCATTGCCTTCGGTGTTGCCGCCGGTGCCGCCACCGCCTCCGCCTCCGCCTCCGCCACTATATCTGAATTGTGCGGTAAACGTGGTGCTCTGTGTGAACTCTGCAGCTTTGATTTCGTCTGCATTGGCATAGCTCCTGCTTCCATCTGTCCAGTTATTGAAAGTATAATTTCCAATGCTGGATACTGTTACGTTAGCGCCCGGTCTTGCAGGCCTCAGTTCCCTATGGTCATTGCCATCTTCTCCTGTAACGATTTCATAGATGGTCTTGACTTCAGTTACTGTTCCTGATACTGTTCCACGATTTGCGTCTTCTGATACATACTGGAACACAATCTGGTACTTATCAGGTACTCCATCTGGTGTATTCGGCTCTTCAGTACCGATTTCATCAACGTCAAAGTATGCTGTAAATGTTGTATCTACCAGATAGGTATTCAACTTCATCTTTGACATGTCTGGAGTGTAGTCATTTACTTCTCTGTCAGTCCAATAGTCGAATGCATAGCCATCCAGAGCTGTTGCGATTGAGCCATTCGGGCTAATCGGTGTCTTCTCTGTGTAGTTGCCATCTGCATCCATGAATACATGTACTTCTGCCTTAAGTGGGTCTGCATCTACCGTACCCTTTGTCACATCTGCACTCTTGTATACGAAGATTGTTTCATATTTATCAGGTACTCCGTCAGGTTCATTTCCGTCTGGGCCATTTCCCTTCTCGTCTGTATCAAAGTATGCAGTGAAGGTGGTGTCTTCCAAATATGTCTTCGATTTCAGAATGCTCATATCCATTGTTGAATCTTTTGTATCGTTGTCTGTCCAGTAATCGAATGCATTGCCATCGGTTGCGGTTGCGGTTGCTCCATTTGGACTTATTGGTGTCTTGTCAATATAGTTTCCATTATCATCCTTAAATGTATGGACTTCTTCCGTAATACTTACCGTTCCCTTACTAGCATCAGCACTGACATATCGGAATATTGTCTGGTATTTATCCGGCGTTCCGTCCTCGTTCTCGTCCAGTGCGTAGTATACCTCCACTACGTTCTTACTCTTATCTGTGCTAATCAGAAGGCCGTTGTTCCTGACCTCATCCAGCGCATAATGCTTTTCGTCATGTGTAAGCTCCGGCTCCGGTGCTATCTGGAACAGCTCCCCGAAGTACTCCTTCGATGTCTCTGTCAGGCCTTCGTCCAGCTCTCCGTCAAAGTAGAACTCCACGCTTGCGTCATACTGGCCCTTGGTACTGAACGTGATAATGTAGCTTAACTTCTCACTGTCCTTGCTTACCTGCTGGCCCACCGGATTCACATCCCAGCTTCCCTCGCCTGTATATCCGTCCGCCGCTTTGGCTTCCGGTATATCACTGCTCTGCAGCTCGTAGCTTCCGGTCTCGCTCAGCTTCCCGTCCTTCTTCAGGGTATATACCCTTTCTGTATAGGTGCTTCCCGTTTCCGTAAACGTTCCGTTCACTGCCCCGAAGGTTACTGTCACCTGGTACTTATCCGGCGTTCCGTCCTCGTTCTCGTCCAGTGCGTAGTATACCTCCACTACGTTCTTGCTCTTATCTGTGCTAATCAGAAGGCCGTTGTTCCTGACCTCATCCAGCGCATAATGCTTTTCGTCATGTGTAAGCTCCGGCTCCGGTGCTATCTGGAACAGCTCCCCGAAGTACTCCTTCGATGTCTCTGTCAGGCCTTCGTCCAGCTCTCCGTCAAAGTAGAACTCCACGCTTGCGTCATACTGGCCCTTGGTACTGAACGTGATAATGTAGCTTAACTTCTCACTGTCCTTGCTTACCTGCTGGCCCACCGGATTCACATCCCAGCTTCCCTCGCCTGTATATCCGTCCGCCGCTTTGGCTTCCGGTATATCACTGCTCTGCAGCTCGTAGCTTCCGGTCTCGCTCAGCTTCCCGTCCTTCTTCAGGGTATATACCCTTTCTGTATAGGTGCTTCCCGTTTCCGTAAACGTTCCGTTCACTGCCCCGAAGGTTACTGTTACCTGGTACTTATCCGGCGTTTTGTCCCCATCGTCATCCTTCGCATAATACACGTTGATAACGTTCTTCGATTCATCTGCACTGATGGTCAGCGGCAGGTTCTCCACATAGTCAAGCACATAATTATCTCTCGGCCTATCTTCATAGGTCGTTACCTGACTTCCGAATTCTCCGCTGCCCAGCTTCACTCCGTCCTCTACTTCATCGTAGAAGTAGTGCACGCTGTATCCATATTCATCTAGTTTCCACTGTGCAAATAATTCAAGACCACCTTTTTCCATCTTTATGGTACTACCTATAGCATAGTCATTCCCATTTCCATCAGCCACGGTATTCCAATTAACAAAGGTGGAATTTGCTTTAATAAATCCATTTGCTTTCACAAATACATCCGTATTCACTGGATAAATTCCATTATCAACAGTACTTCCTTCTGTAGCGCCATTTCCATTATAGATAATTGGATATTCATACATATCAGGCACTACATCCGGTTTCTCATCTGGACCATTTGCATCCAATGCATAACGAATTATAATTGTAAGAGTACCTTTTCGATTGACTACACCGCTACGTTCTCTAACATCATTAGATATACAAATATAATTCTGAGAGGGTTCGTTATTAGTATAATCATTTGCTGGTTCAGTTACATAGGTACCAATTTTAGCTGTTTTAATTTCATCAACTACATCACGTACCTTATTCCCATTTGCATCTAACAGCCTGTGGATTACTCTATAAGTTGACTGGTCTTTCTTATATCTGAAAGTAGCTATAGTATTGTCAGGACTCACCTGTATCTGTGCTTCTCCTGTCAAAATATAATTATCTATTGGCAAATATGAAACCATCACCACATTGTCTGTTGTTACGTATGGGATGGGGCTTATGATGTCATCCCCGGTTGCCTCGTCAACATACTTTACTGTATATTGCCATTCTCTATGCCGGACATACTCCACATCAATCTGCTTCCCATTTTCATCAATCAATACATTCATAGACGGAACTTTTGCGGTATAACCAGCAATAGCTGGTGCATCGACTACTATAGTTGCGTCTTTGCTGACAATCATTGGCTCTTGTGGATTGGTAATAAGCGTACCATCTTCGCTTACTGGATTGCTTATAAGTTCTCCATTTTCGTCCACATAGCGAACTGTGTAGCTAAACTCTTCACTACTACTCCACTTTGCATATAATGTCATGTCAGAAGTGATTTGCTGGTTTTTAATGAACGGCATCGTACATGCCTCGTCAATATACCAGCCCAAGAATTCATCGCCTTCTTTTACAGGATTATCAGGTAAAGTTATGGTTTCATACTTGGTCACAGTTTTTGGAGAAATAGCATCTGCTCCATTCGTTTCAAAATAAACTGTATATTCCGGAGCTTTCCATTTAGCATAAAATTTCAGATTATATGCTGGCATAATATCTTTATCCCACTCAACTTTCTTATCGTAACTTGGGGATGTATACCAGCCATCAAATACATAATCAGAATCAATGCCCGCAGGCCTTCCAATTACACCTCTAGGCTCTGCATCTCTTATGCTATCTTCATATTTTACTTCTACCGGATTAGGGGTGATTCCTGTTGCATTATAAAACTGAATCTCATATGATTTCCTAGTGTAATAAAGCCATGAACCATTATACCATTTGTCCGAATCATTTTGGCCAAATCCCTTAAAGAAATCTGGGGATTTCAACCAACTATCATAATCAAAACCTAGTATTTCGGCTTTATCACTATTATCTAAACTAGTGAAACTTTGATTTTCAGCAATCTGTTTAATTAAAGGCTTACTATTTCCAAGGCCTTCCACATAGTAAATTATCACCTTTTTTCCAGAATTAGTACCACCATTAAATGCCCTTAAATCATGTGCTGGCATATTAAACTGCAAAGTATAATAACTTATGTTCCCAGTATGTGCATCCGGATTCTTCCAAAGATACACTGAATGGGCATCATCATTCCACTTATCTGAGATATCCTGGCCAAATTTTGCTGTGATTTTTAAATTTGTATATTCATCACTCCCCCACCTATCATAAAAACGAACATAATACGTTTCCCTATCATAATATACATTCTTTACTGCTTTTCCATCGGCCGTAATTTTAACGGGTACATTACTTAAATCCTTATTAAGTTTAAACCCTTCGTATGTTTTTGTAGCATATGTTGCATCATTACCGACATACGCATTTTTAATTACTACGGATTCTTTAAAATCATACCCATTAACTTTACCATCTTTATCCGGGACTTTCTCCTGCCAGTATATAACAGTATAATCAGCCCGCTTTTTGGAGTTCCACTTAGCAGTAATCACAATATCCTGATTAGGCATAGTGGTTAAATTCTTATCCCACCCATTAAAATCATACCCTAATTTAGTAGGACTATCCACCGCTGGAATTTCCGCCCCAAAGCGTAATCTTTTAGGTGCAATATATGTTCCACCGTCTGTATTATACTCTAATAAGTAATAATTGCGATTATAATTAATACGTACTGTAATATCTCCAGTATTTCCAATTGTTACATTATTAAAGCTTTGTACAGTAAAACCCTCATAATCTCTAGCCACCGCCTCAGTACGAGTACCTGCATGACCAGTCAAATCTTCTGTATCCTTTAAGGTATATCCATCGTCATTCGGATTCTGAAGCCAGTGTTCTACCTTATAGCTACGTACTTCACCATAATATGTGACAATAACAGCCTGACTCTCTTCATATATACCATTAAAGGCGACTGATTCCTTTCCTGATTCTACGCTAAAGCCTTCAAGAACAGGACTTGTTACCTGATAATCAGCATTCTGACCTTTTAGTATATTGGCAATGAACGGCTGCGCAGCTCTTGAACCATCTTCATATACATAATCAACTCTCAAAGTAATCGTTGATTCCAACTGTGTATATAAAGGATAAAAAACACAATCTGATGTAATAGAATCAAAATTAGCTGGAACTCCATTCTCATCAACCCATCCTGCAAATGTGTACCCTTCTTTATCAGGAACAATAGGGGCAGTTGTAGGTTCACCGTCTTTTACATACTGAACCACAAATGGCTCTGATTCATCTTCGCTAGAAAAGAATTTAACTACATGCTCATCTGCTTCCCTGGTTTCTATCATTCGAATCTCAACGACCGTAAAGTGTTGTGCATCAAATGATACATCTTCTGTCGCAGTACCGGATACATCTTTTTCCTCTACTGTGGTTACCGCAAGCTCTTTTGCATTTGCATTTTCTACCGCCTCTTTTGTTGAGACTCCATCGTTTTCTACATATGAAATCTGAATCAAATCGGCATCTTTAGAATTCTCTTCTATTCTAGTACCTGAAAACCTAACATTAACAGTCTCACCATCAAAATATACATTATTACCATCCGGAGTCAGTAACTTAATATCATACGCAATAACGTCAACAACTTTCGCGGATTCCATTGATGGGTCAACATCATCCTGTGCAGCTTTACGCAACTGTGATGTATTGGTCACTTCCCTAACATCCAGTATAGTATCTTCGGGTAATACACCTTGGCCTGCTGACACTTCGATTCTAATACCCTTAATAACTTTAGAATCGTAATATGCCGGATGGGGTGCTATTTCATTCATATTTACCTGGATATCCTGTTCTTCCGTAATTCCAGAAACAGTATACCATGCTATCTGGGTACCATCCCCCCCGTCTTCAATTGAGTCAGCTGTTAAAATGACTCCATTGGCAACTACACTTTCTGTCTCATAACCAATCTGATTTACAACACCAAATGTTAAATCATTACCTTCTTCCACACCCCTGGCGCCATCCACAATACGCGCGCTGGCTCCCGGATTAATGGAATAAGTAACCTTATAACCCTCAAAATCATCCAAAGCCTTCAGCTGATTAATCGTAGTGGTATACACCTTAGCAGTGCTGCAGTATCCTATACCAACCAAATCAGTTGTCACTGCCTTATTAACTGCCTCTTCCGGCTTAACTTCTGGTTTTGTAACTTCAGAAGGAGTTCCTACCTGAACCTCTTGTGTTTCAGCTGGTGTCTCTGCCGCCTCTGTGGTTGTCTCAGGAGCTGTAGTCTCATCACCTTCTGACGGAGCAGCGGTAGTCCCCTCAGTGGTTGTTTCACTTGGGTCCGTGCTCTCCCCTGCCTCGGCAGATGTTTCATCCGGTGCAGTTGTTGCAGATTCTTCTGTATTTCCTTCCTGCGCTTCCTTGGTACTTTCAGTCTCTGCTGGGGTTTCCGGCTCTGTCTCTTTCTCTGTCGGAGCCTCTGTTTCCTTAACAGGTTCCGTCTTTTCTTCCGGCTCAGCCTCAGATTCCTTTGCCTCATCAGCCTTAGGAGCTTCCTCAGCATTGCCTTCCTCATTATCAGCAACTACCGGTGCATAATGGCGGATAATGGATGCCACTGGTTCACCAGCTGCCGCTTCCGGCTCTGCTGCTTCCGGTTCAGGAGCTTCTGTTTCTTTTACTTCTGCTTCTGTGGCTTCCTGAGTTTTTTCCTCAGTTGTTTCCGGAGCCGCAGCTTCTTCTGTCGTTGCCTCTTCTGTGGTAGCTGCTTCTGTAGATGCCTCAGTCTGTTCCTCCGTCGGAGCCGTGCTGCCTTCTTCCGGCGCCGTGGTCTGTTCCTCTGTCGGAGCATCCGTTGACTCATTTTCATCCGGAGCAACTGTCGTTGTATCATCTACGGTTCCTTCATCAGTTGGTGCTGTGGTATCAGGAACTGTGGTTTCCTCAACTGCTGGTCCATTGACATCTTCCGGTGCAGGGGCTGTAGTCTCTTCTGCCGGCTTGGAAATGTAATTAATCTCCTCATCGCCATATGCCGCTTCAAAGCTCTTTACAGTAATCCTCTTGGTCTTTTTAACCTTCTCTACGCCATCGTCCATCCTGGTGATGTTGGTGGAGCAGCTGATTGTATCTTCCCCATTATTCACATATAAGAAGATAATCTCCTCATCGCCGGTCACCATATACATGTCATCGGCATCTTCCGGCAGACGTACGAACACTCTTAGTTCGGCATCCATACTCCCGCCATCCGGGTCCGGGAATACTTCCAATACCTTCCCTTCTCCGTAGAACAAACTCTCAAACTTCGCAATGTCGCCATTGGTAAAGTCGAGGTCGCCTGGTGATATTACATTGCCGTTTTCGATTGCCTCTTCGATAGCTGTCACCAATTGGGAACCAGTCATTTCGAATGTGACAGACTCTGACGACGATGTAGCCGCATACGCTGCGTTCAGGTCCGCACCGACGTTGGTGCACACCATGGCTGCCGCTAACGCGAAGGCCACCAGACGCTTCCGCATGTTATAAACTGATTTCTTTAACATGCCAGACCTTTTTCGTCCTTCCATACTTACACTCCTCTCATATTTTTTCTTCTACATGATTCCAGATAAATCCAACTGTCTGAAACTAGTATAGCAAACCACAGTTACAATCTGGTTACAATTTAAGAAAGTTTAAAATTTTTCTTAAATTATTTATGTAATTATAGATTCCCTCGCTATAATCATAGCAAAGAGGGCGTTACGTAAAGCGTTATTTATCCCACATTTTTCGTTACTTTTTATTTATATCAATAAAATCCCGCTTGTTTTTTATAACCTTTCCATGTTTTTGTCCCCATACATTTCCATTTATAAAACTTTAAGAATATACCCAGCCAGTGAGAAAAAACCTCATTTTTAATTGTGTTATTGTCAATTTTATGGTAAAATGATTTCAGATACAAATGACGCATATTCATGAGTTTTTTTCTCACATTTCGAGGTGCTATTATGCTGGTCCAGTTCAGTTTTAAAAATTTCAAAGCATTCAAAGAGGAAGTTTTGTTGGATTTCCTACCTGCCTCCATTAACGAACATAAAAATACCCTGTTGAAGGACCCGTCTGACGGCGAACGCATCCTTCCTCTTATCGGAATCTATGGCCCTAACGGCTGCGGGAAGTCCACGGTTCTCAACGCCTTGTCCTGTCTCTCCTCCCTGGTTACAGCCTCTGTCACCGTGCCAACCAGAATCAGGGATGTGCACTGCATGTTATCATCTGAGTGCAGGGACATTCCAACCCAGTTTGACGTGTTATTCCGCAGTCAGGGATTTCTGTTCCGTTACCAGCTCCAGTTCTTAAAGGGAGCCATTGTTGAGGAGAATCTGTTCTACGGAAGCCTGGGGGGAAGTGATACGGGTATTCTTTTTAATAGGAAGGAATCCGTCATCCATCCCGGACGGGAACTCATCTCCTTCTCCCTTAAGGCCGTGCCTCCATCGGTGACTCTGCTGTCATGGCTCAATGCTTATACGGATTCCATGCATGCCAGGGCTGCCTATTCCTGGTTCAGCAGAATACAGGGAAGCAGCCCCAGGGAACTGCCATCCGATATGGACACGCGGCGGAGACTGTGCCGCATCCTGCAGGATTTGGGACTTGATATAACGGATTACAGCATCATACCTGATTCCGACCATAAGTCTCCTGCCGCCTTCCTTGTTCACAGTCCTTATGAAGGATGCACCTTTGAACTGCCATGGGAGGAAGAATCCATGGGCACCAAAAAGCTGCTCTCACTGCTGCCCTCAGTTGTGGCCAGCCTGGATGACGGCAGTCTCATGATGGCCGATGACCTGGACTGTGTCCTTCATCCCCACGCACTCCGTTACCTGATTTCTCTTTATGCTAATAGCGAGAAAAATCCTCACAATGCGCAATTGTTATTCACTGCACACAACACCGCCATCCTGCAGCCAACCCAGATGCGCAGGGATGAAATCTGGCTTTGCTGCCGTCAGGAAGGACAGGATACCGAATTATACCCTCTCTCCAGTTATAAAAAAGAAAACGGCCTCATCCCGCGCAACGATGAGGCCTATGGTAAGCAGTATCTGGAAGGCCGGTATGGGGCTATGCCCAATATACATGCCTGACGGACTGATAATTATTTTCTAAATTCGTATACTGTATGTTTTCGATGTAATTAATAAAGCCGCCGCAGACCACTGCGACGGCTTATCAACTGCCAACCAATTTATTCTATTGCAAACTTCCTGCCTAATCTTCCCGCTTAATCTTCCGGCACAATCTTCCTTCTCCCCTACATCAGACTCTCCGGCATCACCTGGTAATTAAGCTTCACCTTCCTGCCTCCATCCCAGAGATGCAGGTTCCTGTCAATCCGCTCATAAATCCGCAGGCAATACTCATTGGACGTGCCATTGAGCATGACCAGATATTGGCTGGGATTATAGCAGGTAAATAAGTCGCCTTTCCTGAGGGATTTGCCTATGGCATCGTGGAGCTTTTCCGAGGCAGCCTTTAAAAGTTCCCCGCCTGCATCCAGAGGCTTTCCCTTTGAATCCAGCAAGGTGCAGCACAGAAGCACACTGGAAAAATCCACCCTTTCCGCCATGCGGGCCAGGAGCCGGTAACAGTCGATAAAGGCCGGATACGCACAGTAATACGGCCCGTTAATCCGGTCCCTCTCATGGAGGCTGTCCCTTATATCCTTAAGGGTATCCGATGTATAACGAATCTGCCCGCTCATGATGCGGAACCGTTCCAGCATCTTCTCAGAAGGCGGAAGTCCCTGTTCCTCAAAATACTGGGAAACAGCAGCATCATACACCTGCATGGCCTCCTTAAACCGTTTCATGGCAATGAGGCAGTCAATCTTCATAATCTGGCATTCCTCATACGGATACAGCTCGCAGGCATAGTTACACAGCTCCAGAAGTCCGTTATATTCCCGGTTTTTCTTCATAAGGCTGCTGGCAGCCCGCAGACAGCTGAAATACAGCTCCTGATAGCGCACCCCCACCACTGATACCCATTTCTCCCCTGCGAGCTGGGCCAGAAATTCACCCTGATACAGGCTGCATGCCCGTTTTATGAGGATTTCATCATGGGTGCGCAGGGCCTCCTTTGCCGTATTTTCAAAATCCCTGGCATCGATATACACAGGCAGGTCCCCGCTGTCCCATCTGTAGATTCCGCCGTCTGTGCGGATATATTCCCGGGGCGGCAATTCACTGCCCTCCAAAAGCTTGCGGAGACGGAACACCGTTGCCCGTAAACTTCCCGAAGGATTGGAGCACTCGCCGCTGCCGTAGAGCATATCCAGAAGCTCCTCCCTGTGTACGCCCTCTCCGCCTGAATACAGCAGTATAAGTATCAGCTGCAGTACCTTCCCCGAAGGGCCTCCGGGAATCTGCAGGGGCTTCCTGTTATATTCCAGCATTATACTTCCCATCATGAATACGGTCAGGCCTTCCCCAACTCTGGCCGGATAATATGTACTTTCCTCCTTCATTTGTATCCCCCTTATGGCTAAGCGTTATTCTATATATAACACATTCTACTACAGATTCCTGGGTTTTTCCATTATTTATCTCTCATAAACCAAAAATAGTAAGGAACCTCAACCAAAAGCATTACGCTCCAGCCTATGGCGCAGGCATACGCAACCCCCGGAAGTCCGATTCCGGGCGTTAACAGGTATACAAATACCACCCTGAGGCTGGTTTGGACAAAGGTCCCCAAGAGTGTAACGCTCATATTCCCCATCCCTCTGAAAAATCCCTGGATGCCATTGGTAAATGCAGGGAACACATAAAATAACGCCATCATCCCCAGATAACTGCTTCCCAACGCCACGATTCCCTCATTTCCCGCTGTTACAAACAGTCCCATAAGCGGCTTTCGGAACAAAGTAATGGTTATACAGATGAAGACCCAGTAACACGCCTCCAGTGTCAGCCCTCTCCTGAACCCTTTGCGGATGCGTTCCTTTCTGCCTGCCCCCCTGTTCTGGGCCACAAAGGTGGTGATTCCATGGGAAATGCTCTGTTCCGGCGTAAACGCATAATCATCAATTCGATTGACCGCATTAAAAGCCGCAATCATATCCACACCCAGAGGATTTACAGCACCCTGTATCAGCAGCTTTCCGATGGGCTGGCAGGACTGCTGCAATGCCGTAATGCTGCCGTAACGCAGAGTCTGTCTGAGAAGCTGCCTGTCCATGGTGAACTCTCCCCTCCTGAGCTGCAGCATGGGAATTTTCCTATACACATATGTTATACAGAGAAAGGCCGAAGCTGCTTCCGCCACGACCGTGGTAACAGCAGAGCATACAATGCCGAATCCAAGACCTCCGATGAAAATCAAATCCAGAACAGCATTTAATATAGAAGAAAAGGCTAAAAACTTAAGGGGCGTCTTAGAATCTCCTACGCTTTTCAGGGCGGCCGACACTGCATTGTAAAAATAAGTAAATGGAGCGCCTAAAAAAATGATGGACAGATAGGAAGCCGCCTTGCCCAGTATCTCTTCCGGCACTCCCAGTGCTCCGAGAAGGGGTTTTGAGAAAAATCCTCCAAGTATGGCTATCAACACTGAAAAATAACAGCCGAATATGACCGTGGTAGACATTTCCCGTTTCAGCTTTTCTTTCTGGCCAGCCCCATAGAACTCGCTCATCAGTACGGATGCCCCCATGCAGATACCGGATATTCCGAGTATGACAATATTCATCACCGGGCTGGCCGTGCCTTCCGCCGCCAGGGCCTCTTTTCCTATGAATCTGCCTGCTATGATGGAGTCCACTGCATTGTAGGTAAGCTGGAACATATTGCCCAGAATCAGGGGAATGGAATAATCCACCAGATGTTTTGTGATACCGCCTTCCGTCATGTTAACTGCCGCCATATGGTTCTCCTTCTGTCCCTTGTTTTATGTATGAATCCTTTTACCGCCTGAAAAGGCCCGGCAAGACCTGCTGAATCTTCTCAACCTTCTGCCGGGCCTGAATCCATGTAGAATCAAACGTAAATGTTATTCTGTTAAAAACTGCGCAGCTTATCTTCATCCTCTTCCGTGGTCTTATCAATGGAACGTATCTCCACATCATATCCAAAACGGTCGTCCACCTTCACATAAACCGTATCCCCTGCCTTGTGTCCCCTTATGGCCTTGCCCAGAGGCGAATCAATACTGATTAATCCCTGAAGGGAATTTCCCCTGACCGTAGTTACCAGCTTATACTTCTCTGTCTCATCGTCATCGGGTATATAAACCTCCACCGTATCCCCCAGCCCCACTTCGTCCTCCCTGGAGTTATCCGTTATGATTCTGGCTGTTTTTATCATCTTTTCCAGGTAGCGAATCCGGCTCTCATTCCTGTTCTTATCCTGTTTGGCCGCCTTATATTCAAAATTCTCACTTAAATCCCCATGAGCCCTGGCTTCCTTCACTGCCTCCAGCGCTTCCTTGCGGACCACTAATTTCCGGTACTCTATTTCTTCCTGCATTTTCTTTATGTCATTGGCTGTCAGATTATCAAACATTGTATTATTCTCTGTCCTTTCTTTCCGGAATCTTTCATGTCTCCGGCATTGCTTTACTGAATCACGTTCCGGTAACAGTTAAACCATCTTTAAAATTCTTCCGCCGCCGTGTTCCCCAGGCCAGGCCGCAGCCTACGGATATTTCCGAAGCTGTCCTCCGGCGCTTAAGTCATATACCTTTCCGGGAGCCAGGTTTCCATAATCCACATGGGCAATGTATGGATTGGACTTATTGTAATAAGCAGAAAAAATACGCTCCACCTCCTGGTTTGCAGTGGTCTTAAAGCACCGGTCCACCATGGTCTGGGGCATCAGTCCTGTCACGGATAAATCCACCTTATACCAGCTGCCGCCCGCTTCCACATAGACAAACATATGGTCCTTGTCATTGTCATCCGGAGCACAAAAGCAGTTCAGGCCCATGGACCTGGCTAGCATCTGGTATGCCACGGAAATGCCTTCACAGACAGCCTTATGGTTTACCAGACAGCCATAGGCTGTAAAGGAAGGGTCCCCGGAGGTGTCTTCCCCGTTAACAAACCTGGTATACAATCCCGTATCATACGTACAGCCGGAGGCAATGTAAAGGGCTGCATGCTTTGCCCGCTCCAGTTCACTGGCATCCCTCCACCGGTAGCTGTTCAGATAATCCCGGACCACCAGGGCCAGGGCATTGCGCCGCTGCTTGTAGGTATCGCTTCCCACGCTTTCCTGATACAGGGCCACCTGGCCCAGTACCAGAAGACTGTCGCTGTCAACAGCCGTTTCCCCGGTTCCTATCTGGTCGCTCTCCCCGTACAATGCCTTGCACAAATCATCGGAAAGGCCAAAATAATTGTACAGCCCATAATTATAATCCTGGCGCAGGCGCCTCTCCATCACCGGCTCTCCCTTGGCATTCCACCCCATAATGACATCCGCATACTGAAGTCCGGCCTGGTCCAGGTAGTCCTTCAGTGGGTAATTGGCATCATAGGCTGCTTCCCAGCCGCCATCCGCCCATGCCCCGTCCGGTCCCACCTGGTATCCGTCCGGTGTGACCGTGTCTGCCAGCATCCTTCCGTTTGCATCAAAATAATACCATTTCCCATCCGTGCTCTGCAGCCATCCCCTGGCATAGGACCCATCGTCCTTCTGGTATCTCCATGTTCCGCCCGCCTGTGACCAGGTCCCTGCGTATGCAGGCGTGGATAATAAAAGGAATGCTGCAGACGCCGCTGCCAACAGCCTTATAATGGTGCGGCCTGTATTTGATGACTTCATTCCGGTTTCTTTTATACTCCATTCTTTCATGTATTCCGCCCCTCTGACGAACCGTCTTACCATAATCTGACTCCTGCTTTTATAAATTGTTTATTTTCCCTTTAGTTTCTTTATTGAATCTTTAGCGTGTGCTCAAACTTTGGCCACATTTTCCCTGTATAGTAATACTTGTAAGGCGATAGACCTTTTACTATACAGGAAAACACTTTTTCATACCTATGACCGGCAGCTCCCCTTCTGCCGGTCCCCTCCAAATGAAAGATAAGTTTACCGATTCAGGTAAACTTATTTTTTTATGCGCATATGCTATAAAGAAATCATTTTTACAGGAGACCATTATGGCCAACCAATCTGTCACTCCTGCTGACATCTTTGCTGATTTGCTGCGCTTTCGGGCCCCTGCCGCCATTGCCTGGGTCAGAGGCGGAAGTGCTGCGCCCGGCTTAAGCGGCCTGGTGAAATTCTACCAGACTCCTTATGGGGGCGTACTGGTAGAAGCCGAGATATTCAATCTTCCCAATAAACAGGCTCCCGGTTCCACGGATTTTTATGCCATGCACATTCACCAGAACGGTGATTGTTCCGATGACTTCGCCCGTACGGGGGACCACTACAATCCTTCCGGCGAACCTCATCCGGACCATGCAGGGGACCTGCTTCCCCTTCTCGGGAACGAGGGTTATGCCTGGCTCTCCTTTTATGACAAGCGCTTTTCCACAGATGACATCATCAGCAAATCGGTTGTCATTCACAGTCATGCCGACGACTTTACATCCCAGCCTTCCGGAAACTCCGGAACCAAAATCGGATGCGGCGTCATTGAAAAAGCGGATTATCTAAAAGTATAGCACAATGGCAGGGAAATATCATCCCCGCAGTTTTCACAAAAATACCCAGGAAATGCAGCAGAACAAATTACAGTCAGAAAATACCGGATACCGCCATTAATATGTGCGGAATCCGGCACCTTCCAGGATATCCAGGTCCCGGAACACAGCAGCCACCGCAGCCTCATATTCTTCCAGTCTCTGGGATTTTTTTATTTTCTTAATGTATTTTCCGTTGTCGGAAAAAATCTGAATCATGCAGGCCCACAGTTCTTTCATTTTAAACAGGACATTTCTGTCCCCGGACATGATTTCACGGTAGCCTTCGTATACCATCTGGTGGAATTGTCTTAATGTTTCCTTGTTGTTTTTGGCATTGCCTGAACCTGCTTCAACCCCAATCCAATCCAGCAGTCCGGGATTGGATATGATTCCCCGTCCCAGCATCACCCTATCCAGTTCCGGATATTCTCCGCATAATGTTTCATAGTCAGATATAGTAAATATATCCCCGTTATAGCAAACCGGGGCCCGGCTGCCGTGAAACCCGCTATAAAATGCATCCATGTTTGGGGTGTTTTTATAATAATCCGTGCGGATTCTGGGATGGAGAACCAGCTCTTTTATGGGATACCGGTTATAAATTTCCAAAAGACCCGGGAATTCGTCCGGAGAGGTCATCCCCAGCCTGGTTTTTATGGAAAGCTCCATCCCCATCTGGCTCAGACCTGTGCAGACTTCATCCAAAAACCGGTCCAGGCTGTCCGGCCGCTCCAGAAATCCCGCCCCCTTGTGCTTGGATACCACGGTTCCTGAGGGGCAGCCCAGATTCAGGTTCAATTCAGTATAACCGTATTCCCGCAATTCCTTCGCCACCCGCATAAAATCTTCCGCCTGGTTCGTGAGAATCTGCGGAACCAGATACATTCCGCGGTTGTGCTCCGGCAGGATGTCATTGAGTTCCCGGAAGCTGAGATTGCTGTTTGCCTTTGGTGACAGGAATGGGGTGAAATATTTATCCATAGGGCGGTAACAGGCGTGGTATGCATTGCGGTATATGTAGCCGGTAAGGCCTTCCATGGGGGCTAAATAGAAGTTCATTGAATGAGCCGTCCTTTTCTTGTTAATTAATATTGTGATTTTTTAATTGCGGCTATTGTTATTGTGTTTCTTTGTTATTGTGTTTCTTTGTTACTGTGTTTCTTTGTTGCTGTGCTTCTTTGTTGCTGTGCTTCTTCATTGTTGTATTTTTTATTGCTAGAATAGCTATTTCAAATGTCAAAAAGCGGCAAGGCGTTTCGTAAGAACACCTCGCAAACCCGCATGCAATGGACGTTTTCTCAAATCCGGCGAATAAACCGGCACAACCTGCAACCGCATAATTTTGTAAAGCTGGGCACCACAAAACCAAAAAATAGCAAACCCTTGTGTGGCCTGCTGGCGGACTTAGCAGACAGCACATGGCCAATCCACCTGTGGCGCGTTCGCAAGGCAGTGCAAGCGGCCCTTGCCGGGGGGTTGGGGGCGGCCCACAACAAGTATATTTTCCAGGTTCTCGCGGAGGCGAAAAACGAAAAATCGCAAAGTGTGTACCACTTTGCCCTGCTTGCCGCTATTGAAAACGGCTAAAGAGGAAGCACGTCTTATACCAATAAGGCGCAGGAAACCAGTTGGACGAACTGGAATTTATACATTTTCCATCATCAATTCTTTGCACTTCCATTCTTCGCCTAAAACGCAATATGTTTCAGTTGTATCAAGAATCACATCATCAAAACCAACTGCTTTATAGCAATAATAAGCAGGCAGATTGTTTTCAAAAACTCCTAACGTTGCTCTTTTAGCCCCATATATCTCAAACACAAACTTTAGTCCCAATCGAAGCATCGTTTTCCCATAGCTTTTCCCACGTTTTTCGGGATTTATAATAACAAACCCAAAACGCAATTCATCCAATGATTCATTAGGATTTCTTAACGTAAAAAAACCAACGATTCCTGTCTCATCAAATGCAGTAAACGGCATTAAAGATTCAACGGAACGAAATTCATTTTGTGTTATAGGATAATTTCCAAGTACGCCTGCTGTCCACTTATAAAATGCTATTTCATCTTGACACCACGATAAAATCGTATTTGCGTCCGCAGCTTTATATGGTCTTATTCTAATCATATGTTCTCCCCCGCAAATTCCAATTCGTACGTCTTTTAAACCTAAATCGTGCAAATTCATAACTACTTTTTTCATTTTAATATGACCGCATGGAAATGTCAAACAACTCATTTTGTTTCATTACTTCATATAACTGCTCTTAACTCAGTTTGCTTGCTTGGGCACCATTCAGGCACCATTTTACCCTTTGCAGAACGGTTTCTCACATGGCAGAAATGCTGATTTCATCGGCCTTTCCGGCTGGAAAAAGAATTTTATAGCCACTAAATATTTACTATTTTTTATTCACGAATAGATAAAACCCGCTTTATTAGTCTGCATATCTTCTTGTGATACAACGCCGCAAAGGGGCATGGGATAAGAGTTTTCTCATATCCCTACCGAACTGGGGAATATCGCTTTACAAAGTAATTTTGTAAAGTTGGGCGGCATTTGGGCGGGAAAATCATTTTTTTACCTGCTGGTAAAAACCGTACGCACAGAACGTTAGAAACGCCTTTTCATGCATCGGGTATAGAATCCTACCCCCTAACTGTTTGATTGCCGCAACAGGGTCATACGCCCCATTTCTGGCGTTCTAAATGTCCGTTCATATTCCAGCGTCCAACGGACGCACAGCCGACCCGACAGGGCGTTCACAGGGGATTGGGGGCCGGGCCTCCAACAAGCGGATTTTCTCAATTTGAGTGGTACACAAATTGAGAAAATCGTATGAGTGTGTACACTTATACACTGCTTGCGACTATTGGAAACGACAAAATGAGGTATACACATTTTATCAATAAAGAAGGCTAAATTCGTCTAAGTAAAATGAATTTTACCTACAATTCAAACTCAATTATTTCGCCATTATGAGGATGGTATTTTTTTGTGACAGCGTGAATCATCATTCCGTGACAGGCAACGATTACTTTTTTGTATTGGCTGTATTTCTTTAGAACTGCCAATACCCGTTCTTCCATCATTTGCTTACTTTCCCATACCTCATCTACCCCATCTTGATATTCACCTTGATTATCTACATATTGTTGATAGCTCTTTTCAGCTTTTTCATCTTCGTCATAAATATAGTTTTTATTTGCTACCCATTCGTGTAAGTCAGTTTCAACAGCTATTTCGATGCCTATTTCTTTAGACAATATAGCCGCTGTCTGCAAAGCTCTGGTGTACGGAGAACTTAATATTATATCAGCATCTGTTAACCTTAAATCTTTTGCTGTTTCTTTAATTTGCTGAATTCCATTTTCTGATAGCGGTGAAAGATTAACACCAAATCCTTTGTATATTTTAGTATTTCTGTCTGAATAGTCCGTCTCACCATGTCGAATAAAATAAAACATAAAACTCCTCCTGTCTTGTGCTTTGCCTGATTGTATCTTCTTGACATTTGATGAACTCTTAATAAGAGTCTAAGTGTAATCGGACTGAATGTCAAACCATCAATTAGTCCTGATAAATACTTGTACGTCCTCATCTCTCTTTATAGGTGTTTGGGAAATCAGGGCGGCAATAGGGCGGCATTTCATCTGATTCACAATAGATTTCACAACTAAAACAGGACGTACAAATGCTGTATTCATGCAGGTTGTTGTGCTTATCTCTTATATACCGAGAACAACACACGAATTTACTATTTTTTATTTAATAGGTTAGCATAGACAACCAACATATAATAACTATAATTAAATTGCTGTTGACTCTTTCCAGCAGGAAGGAGGTGCTCACATGGACTACATAATAGCTTTCCTTATCTCAGTCCTGGCAGGTATTGTCGGCCACTTTATCTGCAAATGGCCAGACCGGGATAAATAGCAACAGCTGGCCTAGGATATCCTACCATATAAGGGAAAAGAACCCCAGAAAGTAGCCTCTTTCTGGGGTTCGTCTTTGTCACACGGACAAAATAGCTTTCCTAGCTGTTATTATATTATAACTATCTTAGGAAAATGTCAATAGCTCTTATTTTACATTTCTTCGTTATTCTAACCACCAAGCATTTCCTAAATCTTCAAAAAACCTTATTCCATAAGCGTTTTTTTAAATTTTCCAGCCTTAGCCGCTTCCTCAATGGAAACTGTGAAGGCTGGATTTTCAAGGATTTTAGGGGTGGTTGTGCGCTATGAGTGTTCTACTCTGCACTACTGATGACTACCTATTCCCACTCTTTATTTTATAAATTGACATAGACATTCCACCACTTAACATCTATAATTAAATTGCTGTTGACTCTTTCCAGCAGGAAGGAGGTGACATAATGCACTACATAGATTCATTTCTCATTTCTGTCATGGCTGGTATAGTCTGCTACTATATCAACAAATGGTTAGACAGAAAAAAATAACAACAGCTAGCCTGGGTTATCCCACCCCATAAAGGAAAAAGAATCCCCAGGAAGCTGCAACTTCCTGGGGATTTGCATTTGTGACACAATGCACATAAATTCATTTCTCTGCTACTATCATATTAAACCAGAATAGCTGAAATGTCAAGAAACACATATATAATGATTTTTTTAAAACCATAAAAATATGGTTCATCCTCTCAAAGCCTTATATCATAAAGCTTTTCTTAGGATTTCCCTGCTTTAGCGCTCTCCTCACTGGAAACTGTGAAGGCTGGATTTTCAAAAATTTTAGGGATATTTGTATGCTATGAGTGTGCTACGCTGCCGTTCTGATTACTGTTCCGATTTCTTTATGGAGTTTATATAAAACAATGGACAGCCTTCTATCAAAGCGATATAACAAAGTTGCTGTTGACTCTTTCCAGCAGGAAGGAGGTGCGACCAGTGCAATACATAACCACTTTTCTTATCTCTGTTATGGCAGGTATAGTTTGCTACTATATTTGTAAATGGTTGGACAGAGATAAATAATCAACAGTCTGCCTAAGTTATTCCTCTTCAAAAGGAAAAAGAAACCCCAAGGAGGTGCAACTCCTTGGGGTTTCGCTTTGCGTCCAGTAGACACAACCACTTTTCTCTGCTAACATTATATTACGCCAAGGAAGTGAAAATGTCAATAATTTATTAATTATCAAAACATTTATTCCAACCATCAAACACACTCAAAACTTCCAAAACATCTTATTCTATCAGCATTATTTAAAATTTCCCAGCCTTCGCCGCTTCCTCGATGGAAACAGGAAACCTTGTTTTTTAGCTATTCTTTTATCAAAAGTATAGGAATATTCAAGAAGTAAACGACATTTCTACACCTTTTTATACACCGTTTCACCCTGTAGTACATTATTCGAATTATCAAGAATCTTTTCTCCATTTGAATCCTGAAGAGGGTCAAGAAACGAATATCGCTCCGGATAATCGGCAAATGCTGTTCCCACAATCTGCGTCCCGTCTGCTCTGTGAGCCGTATAACCTCTTAGCAGAGTTTCTTCTGTCACAGTATCCCCAGTCAAATCTATGAGGGTTCTGCCGCTGTAAACGACTTTATTTGTAGCCATTTAAGCCTCCCTCCTACCCGATAGTTACCGTAGTACCTCCAGCGGGATTCTCGCTTTCGTTATATGGGATTGCTTTGACTGTAACCTGCGATAAGTAGTTATATCCTTCCTCAGAATTCGGAAGCACTGTCTGCTCCTTTGTAGAAGGTGTAACTGTCTTTGCCTGTGGTTTGGCATCTTCCGTACCTGACATAGAACCTTCTACACCAAGCAGAGTAATCCCCTCTCGAATATTATCCGGAATGATTTTCTCTTTTTCTGCTGCCGAAATCCCAACTTTACCAGAACCATCGTGATGTCCCTGCGGAATGGTGTACTCTTCATCCTTTGAAGAAATTGTACCTGTCACAGCTCCGTTATTCTTCATGGTTCCCGTCAGTTTCTGACCTCGTACATACGCGGTCTTTCCCTGAAGAATTTCAGCAACAGCGGCTGTTGCATCAGAAGAATCTACGTCATATTCACAAGTACCTGTGAGTGCCCCCCCCCCCCTTGTCATGGGCGGTAAAGCCGGAAAGAATCTTATCAGCGGTTACGGTATCGCCGGTCAGGTCGATCAGTGTCTCTCCACCATAGATTACTTTGTTAATAGCCATATTCTCTCATCCTCTCTTTTGGAAATAAAAAAAAGAACGGTTTCACGCTCTGTCCGCTTGCTACTCATCTTTATTTGCCTGCTTAATGATCATCATACCGGCAATACCAATTCCTGTAAGAATTTCAGGGCTGTGCTTTGCCATGGATGTTCGAACTGACGACAAAACTTTTGATATGTTCGATTTCTTCATTATCTCATTCCTCCAAATATCACACTGAATATCGTTTTAACCATGTCAAGAGCCTGATTCTCAGTAAAGCCGGCACGAACAAAGCTGTCCATAATTACTTTGGTTTCCGCTGTTGCTTTATCGTACTGCTTATATTTTTCTAACTTCTCAATTTCCTTTCTCAGAGTATCAATCTCATTTTCTTTATTCCAAATTTCCATCTTTAACGCTGCTTCTTTTGTAACCATTACATCATTCTGACAATAATGCAGAATGTCTTCTGAACCAGCATCAAAGCCCCAAGGATAACGGCCAGATCTACGGGGCACAGGGCCCCTGGATTCCGGCTTAACCAACCAGAATTCCGGACGAACCCCAAGAGAGCACGAAGCGCCGGCGTAGAACGTAGCGCCACAGTAAGACACAACAGCGAAATAAGCCGAAGAAAACCCCTCTTTTGTAGCATTTCTCAGCCATCCCCACGTAAGCTGATCTTCAAAACAAGCAATTCGATTCTTGCACTCTTTCATCAAAGGCAGCTGTTCATCGCTATCTGGTTCCAGATTCTTGTTATCCCATTCGTCTTCGTGACCAACAATCTGTCCAACGGTTGGAATAGTAAGTCCGTAAATCTTATCACGCAACTCTTCTGGAAACGCCATAAACAGAACTGTATCCATCCACTTCTTCAGATCGGACTTTTCAAACCCGCCTTTGTTTGTAGAGCAGTTATTCATCGGCCGGCAGGTAACATATTCGTCAAATATAAACATGACGCTCTCGTCCGTAACCTTGTGAGCGGTCGCGGTAAACTCTCCAAGCTCTGCCAGCGGAATGACCATCTGATCTCCTACCTGAATGTTTGCTGTTTCGATTTTCTGCTTTCTTAATGCCTTCATAATGTTTCTCCTTTCGAAAATAAAATTTGTGGTTATAAAATAAGACCGAGAAGTGTCTTGGCCGTATTTTCTGCAACTTGAAATATGTGGTTATTTGCTGGATTTTCCGACAGGTAAAGAAAAAGCTCCATTTTCAATATAAACCCTTCTATCACTAAATCGGCTTCTGTCATCGGATGATCCATAATGGCCAGTAGAATCTCGTCAACCGCCCACCGTTCATACGAACGTTCCATAATGGCTGATTTAGGCCAATTTTCTCCCGGTTCAAACAGATGCATATTCGTATAATTCATGATTTTTTGAATAGCCTCATCATTCATCAGCACTTGCTCCAAACTAAAAAGAAAGAGCCCTTGTTAGGACTCCTCTTCGTTTTCATCATCTTTTTTGGCAAGTGCCTCGTTTACCTTTTCTTCAATTTTCTCATCCATTTTCTTTTCGTTTACCCAATCGGTAAGAATACTTACTCCAAATCCGATCGATCCAATGGTATTTACTTGCGCCAAGAAAGGCGTGTTGCCCTTCAAGAGCAGAATGCTTGTTGAAGATCATGTAACACTTCCTCCTTATTTTCAGGACAAATAAATCTTGAGAACGACATCTCGTTCATTCGTCCAACATAATATTCTTGGTTCGGTTGTTTCTTGGCGCGAACGCTTTTTTTACATTCTAAAGTGGCCCACTTATCGTTATAAAGAATCAGCAAATCAGGAATTCCCTGGATATGACTGGAATCCAGTTTTGTTACGATACAGCCTTTGAACATTCTTTTCAGTTCTTGAATCAATTTGTTCTGAAATTCGCTTTCCAACATAAGTGAGCCTCCTTTCTCCAAAATAAAAGAGAGAATGGCCATTTTAACCCTCTCTCTTCATAACAGTCGATGTATTTTTCGCGCGCAAAAAAAGAACCAAATGAAAACATAAAAATAGCCCGTACCCCCATTCCAATAGGTACAGGCTAAATAATTTCTTTATTTTATCGGGACTCAACTTTCACAGGATTTAGATAAAAAACACCTTCATTCTCACTAAAATATTCAACTTCAGCGGTCACATGTACATTTGATCCAACGCTTATATAATCAGGAAGATATAAATCCTCGATTCCCATTCCATAAGTATTCACATCTTCAAACTTAAAGATTGGTCCAGGATTGACCATTTCATCATCTACATAATTACCGCCGCTCATCAAAATATCATATCGAGTATCGTAATCGCCATGGTTTGTAATGTAGGTAATACAACCATCGAATACTATCGTTGAGCCTTTATATTGTTCTGCAAAAGTGAAATAAAAATCGTTTATTTCTCCTTCAGTCGATAAAAGTTTTTCGAGATCAGCACAAGTTTCAATTGTGAGTATCGATTCTACTGCTTTGTCTTCGGCTTTTTCGCTTATTGACTCCTTCGACTCCTCATCTTCTTCCAAATCACTCTCTTCCGAAAATGTATGGTAAGTAATAATAACCTCTACATCATTTGAATACCATTTATCAGCGGAATAATTTTCATCACCATCAACAGAAACATTTTCAACTTCTCCATCTTTCGTCAGCCAACCTGTTATTAAATCATCAAGAGCAACTAACGATATGTTTGTAAATCCACGTTCTTCAAAATCTTCAACAACTGACTGATAATCCCTTCCTTTTTGAGCTCCCGATGCAGAAGGTGTCTTTGCTTCGCCATCATGTGTCTGAGAATCAGAGCAAGCAATAAGCAAAAACGTCATAATTGCTGCGATCATAAGCATAACAATCTTTTTCATTTTCAATCTCCTTTTAATGGTTTTCTTCTTCGTCATCGCCGGGAATATTGTTTTGCTTAGAAGTTAAATTGACCCCAATGGCGGTACCTAAAACTGTAATAACACCCGCCACCACTCCACTCACAATCCCTATTAACTTTATGCGGTTAGCCGACTTTTCGGAATCCTTTTTCGATATTTCATCGGCAACCTCTCTCATTTGTTCGAGTATGTAAGTCTTTTCTTTAAAGGTCAAATTGTCATCTTCAAGAATACACTCAAGAGAATTCATCACACGATTATACATATCGTAACATATTTCCGCACCATCCCTGTCATCATTCATCAACTGTTCAAGAATACCCCGATACTCTTTCATAATTTCAAGAGATGTCGATACGAAGTTAGGAAACTGCTCTAAAGCCTTCTTTGCCACTTCAGGTTCCATTCCCGGAATCATTGTAGCAAATGCTATGACTTTATCCTTTGTCAGATGACGAAAGTCAGGAATATCTAATTTTTTTAGAACTTGTATTTCTGTATATGGTCTATCCACAATGTCACCGTCCTCTAGTCAGATAGATTTTGGCGCAATAAAAAAGGTGCGGCCCCAACAAGAGACGCACCTAAAAAAGTGTTCTCCCATTGTTGCCACACAATCTCGTTCCGTTTAAGGTATGAGTAAAGAGAGAATACACCTTTTACCAAAGTGAATTCCCTTAAACGGATTCGATATTAGATTGTGTGGCTCTTACAGTATATCATAAATTTTTCCAGAAGAAAAGAAATTTTTCATTATCTCTTGACATTTTCTTTAAGCTGTGATATATGCCTGTTTTCTGAGATCATCATAGACCATCTTCATTCCATTCTCAAAATACACTACTATACTCATATAACCGAACGGACGAAAATATACGGATGACCGCGACAACCTTGGATAGATTGACTTAAAATTTTCATACAAGCTCTCCCAACTAATCTTGCTCATGATTTCCTCCATTTTTTGCTCGTGGCCAAAAACCCACTTTTTTTGCGCTATTACTATATACTTTTAAACTTTCTATCATAATAGTTTAAGAAAAAAAGTGGGAAAGTGGGCTTTGAGCCCACAAACCCGCATAAATACTGGGTTTTTACTGACCAAATCGGGGTTTTAAATGTGGGCAGAAAGTGGGCAAATGGCCACAAATTTGACCAAAATCGTCCGAATCCTTCCCCAAAATTCCCTGCGTTTCTCAAAAAGCCCACATAAAAGTGGCCAAAGCCCATTTTTCAAAACTCAAAAGTGGGCATAATTTTCACCCACTTTCAAGCTTTGTACGGACGATTTTCAATAGTTCCTTCTCTGATAAGGTAAGTGTTTCTGAACAATTGGCCGATACGAATACTGCTTAACGAAGGATTCTCTTCGAGATTTCCGCAAAGACATCCCATATCGAGCCGGAGAACCTAGACTCTTTTTCTTCTCTTTCTCAGGTGTCGAAACTCCAAACGCCTTGTTCAGAGCATCCGCCATCTCTTTTATAGATGCTGTAAACTTTTCCCAAACTTCTACAAGTGTATCAATCGCTCGCTGTAAATCAGTCATATCCATAAGCTACCTCCAAATTCGCCCGGTTCGTTTGTCCTTGATGACGATCCGCTCTTCAACGTGGAAGTCGGACAGTTCACAAAGAGTAAAAATCGTATCCAGCAGCTTATGGAACCGTTCTTCTTCCCGCTCAATGTTTCTCAGTGCTTCACAGGCAGTCGGATCGGAATACCCTTCTGCATTTTTACGATAATCATTTTTAACGCCCATCTCGTCCTCCCCACCGGAATGAATCGTCCATATAAGTTGCAGAAGAGCTGGTCGCCTTTAACACAATCAGTCCGATCAGACCCACGAGCCCAACAATACACGCAATAACTCCCATTACACATTTCATGTTGCTTCACCCTCACTTTCAACTAATTTCACACCACCATATTCCCACAAATCCTCTTTCAGTTTTTCCATATCCAACTCACCATTTTGCCATCGTTCGTAGTATTCCAGAACTCGTTCGGTAAACTTCGGAATTCTCTTTGCATAGGATTTTGTCCAATAATGGTCCATCAGCACTTCCAGTGGAAGAGTCAGAAGCAGAACCATCGCGGTATTTACCGCATCATCGGTAGCTTCCTGCTTTACTCTGGTAAGTTCATCTCCGATTTTTTTCCGAACCATAGCATCAAGTTGTGCCTTTGTGAGATTATATGTAGTGGTTTTCTCTTTCTGTTCTAACTTTTGAGTACGCCTTCTCTCGGCTCGTCCCATCGTCTTCCTCTCCTTCATAAATCCAATTCTCTTTCGAAAAGAATAAGCATCCACCCATAATCAGGGTAAATAAAAAGAACGTTGCGTCCCATTCAATCGGGACTGACAACGCTCCTAGAAGAATAAACAGAACGGCATAGATTTTATTTTTTACTAACTTACGACACCACATTTTTTCTTGCATCCTCCCTCTCTTTTCCGATTTTAATAATACCAGCCTCAACATCGTCCATTTTAGTCATAACTCCATTCTCTCTGAATTTAGAATAAGCTCTGGCGGTAGCACAATGTTCGATGCATTTACAAATTCTACCAATCAGAGCATATACATAAAGATATACAAGGCTAAATAAAATTAGATATTGAATAAATGTCATTATTACGCTCTCCTTTTAATTTTTTTAGTTCGTAGCAACTCAGTTCAAATTGAGGCTTTACACCACTTCGATGTGCGATTGTACTAAATTGAATATCTTCTCCATATTTTGCTCTCAACCTCAAAACATCCGGATGGTTGGGTTTCCAGGTTGCTAATAGTTCTTCCAAAGTGTTGTAAAATATAGACTCATAATATTGAATCATGTTTTATCCCCATCGCTTTACCAATGATAATTTCAGAATATGGAAGTACCTCAATCCACTTGCGGAATTCTACCCATTCATCCAGCTCATGATTTTTTAGCATGGGATAAACACCGGTCAGTGTTTCATAATTCAGCATAACCGTCCGCTTCTGGTTATAAGAAGAGGGAAGAAGCTGAATCATCTGCCACCAAATACCTTCTTTACTTGGGCATCCTTTGATTTCGAAATCATCAGCATTATAATTTACATATAAAGTCATATAGTCGTTTAACACATTTACAACGTCTTCTAGCACTTTAATGGTCCGAATATCAAGATGCTCACACGAAAAATCGTCCAATGTAAACGCCTTCGCAGCCAGTTCAGACATCGCAGAGCAGGAATCAGCCACCGCACCAACCTCGTAGGTATAAAAATCTTTCCACCAATACAGCGGAGCCGTGATGTCCAGATTCACCGTAATCATTCGCCGATACCCCGCATCCTCAAGTCGCATCATCAAATCGTGGTCTGCTTTACCGAGCTGCCAGGAATGATCATATGCATGCTCGCAGGAATCGCAATTGACACAATTCTCGCATCCGATACCATCATCCCCACCTTTGCAGATTCCGCTATCGGATTTATTCCAACTGCCCATCGTATTCCGTATTCCTCGGATAGTGTGTTCCCATCCCATAACTTCTACATTTTCAATTTTAATCATTGTCTTCTCCTTTCATGGGTTCTGGGGCGACTTTAATTCGATACTCCAGTTCCTGAGCCATTTCATTTAAAAATCGAACCATAACAAATTCAAACTGATTGCTTCTAATACGATGAAAGTCATCGAACATAACTTTACGAACCAACCCATGCCGTTGATGACGGTCTCTTTTATCCATCTGAATAACGATAGAATTCGTTGCGCTCTCATATCTCCAAAGAATTTCAAAATGGCGTTCTCCCAGTTCTTTTAACAAACTTTCAATCATCGCTTTCTCCTCTCAAAATAGTCCAATTCTTCTTTAAATAATCTGAAGAACTCGTAATAATCATCAATAGTTCTGTCTTTCTGTGAGCAAGTGTTTGTCCTTCCGAGATGTTTATACCAATTTACCATCATGCCACTTTCCAAATGGATGATGTAATACTCATCGGAGTTAGAAAACCAAGCAAATTCATCACAAACGACAGTTCCATGACAGAATGCGTCCATAAGTCTATCGTAGCCAACGGTTTCTTTTACAATCTCACACAGTTTATCTCTGTCGATATGATACTGTGGTAGAGGACTCAAATGGTTTTCATTCATAAACTTTCTCCTTTTTTAACTTCCTAATTTCAAGCCTAACCCTGAATATAACTGGGAATAAATCTGTTTTTCTATTTCGTCTTTATAAACCTTGGTTGGCGTACCGTTTACCATAATTGTCATAGTTTCTCGTAATAAAGACGCTGCTAAGTTTTCGAAACTTGGATCTCTGTCAGAAATTGCTGACAAATTCACAAGAAATGAGATTATGACATCAAACGAAATTCGCCAGATTATTGGTATGAAACCGTCTGATGATCCAAAAGCTGATGCGCTGAAGAACAGCAATATCAGTGAGGCCAAATCTGATCCTTCAAACGGTAGTTCTGATGTCGAATCCAATGAAAGTGATGCCGGAGCCGATTATGACAGTATCGTAAACGAGCTGCTTGACGGTCTTGAAAAGGAGATTGATGAAATTATAGGAAGCTATGTTTCGGATGATGAGGAGGAGTCCTAATGGATATTAACGAGCCTCTTCAACACTATGCATCTCCTTATTACGACCCGGTGAAAGCTCATGAATATTATATGAGAACCAGAGAACTCAAAGGGCGTCGTTCCACAATGAAGCTTAACGATGAGGGAAAGAAAGTCTGGGCTTATACAAAAAATGAGATTTCTGGTGAGAAGAAGGAAAAGGTAAAAGAAGAACAGGAAAAACGGAAACAAAAAATTGCTGAGCTGAGAGCAAAGGCCAAGGCGACCCGAGAGCAGATGATCTCCCAATCGTGTACTCGGTCATGGGGTACTGGAAAATCGTGATGAGGGCGTTTATGCCTACTGTAGTTTCAATGACAGTGAATCCGGACAGGCAGCGAAGAAGCTAGTTAAGCACGGAGATGTTCGTTCACTTTCTATTTGTGCCGGTCAGCTTAAACAGGCCGGAGCGAGTGTGATGCATGGCGTTATCTATGAACTGAGCCTTGTTCTGGCTGGAGCTAATCCGGGAGCTTTCATTGATTCTGTTATGGCTCACGGTGAGACTTCAGAAGACCGTACCATTATTGGATATGACGAGAACATTATGATTTATCATTCCGCCGAGGAGGATGACAAATCCGAGGAAAAGAAGGCGGAGGAGAAATCCAAATCTAAGGAAGATAAGACTTCTGAAGAAAAACCTGAGGAAGTTGAAGAGACAATTGAGCAGGTATTTAATACCCTCAATGAAAAGCAGAAAAATGTGGTTTATGCAATGATCGGACAGGCTATGGGGGAAACCGATAAGCCTGAAGATAAAAATGATGACGATTCTAAAGGAGGAAATACCGAGATGAAGCATAATGTGTTTGACAACGATAAGAAAAACGAAACCGGTGGCTTTCTGACGCATTCCGCACAGGAAGACATCATCAAGGCGGCGAAGACCAGCCAGGTTGGTACTTTCCAGACAGCGCTTCAGCTTTATGCGGAGCAGAACGGTCTTCAGCATGATGCTGTCAGCGGCGGATTTGTTCAGACCGGCGACGGAAATGTGACGAGTCTGTTCCCGGAATATCAGGAAGTGCGTCCGGGGGCTCCCGAACTCATTACCAATGACCAGGGCTGGATTACCAATGTGATGAAGAAAGTACATAAGAGCCCGATTTCCAGAATCAGAACCAGCCAGACCGATATTCGCGGTATTGATACACTTCGCGCCAGGGGCTACAAGAAAGGAAAAGAGAAGAAGCAGGCCGGAAATTTCAAGCTGGTACGCAGAACCACCGATATCGATTCGCAGCGAACCAACGACATCCCTTCGGAATACCTGTCGTCCGAAAACAATTCCGATAATGATACCAACAATCATGCAAAGAATGAGCTCCATATTCCATCCCGCCTTTCAAAAAGATTTTTCTAAATTTCCCACCCGGGATTTTTTCAAATATCAACATAGCATGTCTTTCAGATACCTTGGTACTGTGTTTTAACCTAGGATAAAAAGAAAGAGCCATTGCTGGCTCAATCTCTTAAAATTTAGTAACTCCTTCCCGTTCAAATGTTTCTAAAACCTTCGCTGTTAAAGATTCATACTCATCTGGGTAAAACTTTGCTATTGATTTTTGGCATGCCGTGATACCTTTTTGGTAGCTATAACTCGCTAACAATCCAATACCGCAACACGCACATATCCCAGCCGCAATCAGTCTACCAATTTGTTGTTTTCTAATTTTTGCGTTGATTTTCATAAGTTCTTCCATTATGTGTCACTCTCCTTTCACAATAGGAGATGTTATTTCTGCGTTCCTTCGCCCTCATACACAATCTTCTTACGAAGTTCAGACCATGTTATGTATCGTTCTTTTCTGCATACCGGACAATAGAACTTACACACCTTCCCGCCAATATCTTCCAGTTCTTTCGTATCCGCCTCCAACCGGCTCTGGCAGTTAGGGCAATTAAACCGATAGACTTTTTTGACTGCTATGTCTACAATCTTCATTTCAATCCCTCGCTTTATTCAGTAACCAGAAGAATCGTCTGTACAAGTTGTAATAAACATCCTTGCAGCATGGAATATTTAACCTAGCTTTCAATATATCGTAGGACCATCCCTCGGTTACTCCTTTTAAAATGTAAGTGGATAACTCTGCATCTGTCGCAATCGCCGCTTGCTCGACCGTCTTCATACGCTCTAAATAGTGAGATCGAGCTTCTGCACATCGAGCAGTCGGATCGCCAACCACCCCATTCTTTGAAAATACTTCCATATCAGAAGGCCGCCGGCTAAGCCCATCCAAGGCGGCGTATGCTTTCTTCCATATCGGATACTGTAAACAGAAATGCTTCAGTTCATAGTAGCGATGACGTTCAATCCAATATGGATTTTTCTCAGATAATTCCGGGCGAATCGTTGTTCCCATATTAACGCTTCTCTCCTTTCCATAAATATCCGGTTTCTTCCCAGAGCCGCTTCGGAGAAATATAAAAGTTAATGCGTCCATACTTCGAATTCATCTCTTCAATGTTGGTAATCAACTTTCCGTTTCTAGTAGCCTTTCCAATAGGGAGCCATCCGGATATGATACCGGCTCGAACCCAGGAAGCATCTTTCCCATACACCCTGGCAACGACCGCTACCGGAACAGACCCCGGCGCAAATATAATTTCTTCCATTGGCTGTTACCTCCTTTCAACGGCTATTCTAGGATAAGAACCGCAATTTGTTAAAACAACCTCGGTGGCTATTTACATTGACTGAATGAAAAACCACAGTTAGAATGTAAAGTATCGAAAGGAGAACTATTTTTAAAGGGATGGAGGTGATGGTCATTGGTCAAAAAGCAGTACGTCTCTTATTCTAAGTGCTTTAAGCCGAAAGAGGAATCCAAACTTTTACCCGAGTACCTGGTTTTCCTTCTGAAGAATAAAGACACCAAAAAGCCTATGAATTACAGGCAATGCTACACAAAGTAATTCATCACGAGAAGCCGCCACCAACGGCTTCTTTTGATTTTTAACCATTCTCCATCCCTTTAAAAATAGTTCTCCAAACGATAAAAAAGAAAGAGCCCTTGTTAGGACTCCATTCTCTTGAAATACAATTTTTGTAGTTTTGCTCTCATTCTTGTCAATTCAATTTGAATCGCTTCTGCCTGACCAAAATTCTTACATCGTAAAAGCATATCCTCGAATATACGAATCTTAGTTTGTAAGTGCTTTTCCTCTTTTGACATCCTGAATCTCCTTTCGATTTTGTCTTTCACAAAAGGAGTTGTAATTCTTGCGAATTCTTCCATCGAGCCATCGTCATCTCGCATGGATAATCTTCATATCCATATGTCTCGCAGGTAATGAATCCCTCTAGTACGCCACGAATCACTTCGGCTTCGTACTGCTTATAAGGGGAAATATAATCCGGCAATTCTCTGCGTATCTGTCCGCAGGAAGGACAACGAAACCGATTTACTTTTACCCATGAAGTTTTTCTTCCTTTAATCCGAACAATTCTCAATACATTATCGTACCTCTTTAACCTTGCTCCGCAATTCCGGCAGGTTAATTCCTCATTGCTAACCATATACCCATCCCTTTAAAAAGTTTAAGTGTAGGAGTTGACAATTCCTACACTATCATATATGATTACTAATGATAAATCAACCTTGCCGCACAAAAATCTCGATTTATAAAGTATTTAGGGAGGTATTGAGAATGTTGATAAAATGCCCCGAGTGTGATCTACAGGTTAGCGATAAAGCTACTTTCTGCCCACATTGTGGCTATCCGCTACAACCCGATATCAAACAACGAAAGCCTCGAAGCAAGAATAACAAGCGAAGGCGACTTCCTAACGGTTTCGGACAGATAAGCGAAATCAAAAATCGGAATCTCAGGAACCCCTTTCGAGCTATGGTCACAGTTGGAAAGACATCCACCGGACGCCCAATATGTAAACCATTAAAACCGGAGTCATATTTTCCAACGTACAATGATGCATATACGGCCCTGGTGGAATACAATAAGAACCCGTATGATCTGGAACCAGATATTACGATAAAGGAACTGTATGAAAAATGGCTCAGTGAATACTTAAAAGATGCATCTGATACTTATATACGTTCTGTAAATTCCGCATGGACATATTGTTCTTCCATATACGATATGCGCGCAAAAGATGTTAGGGCTCGACATATTAAAGGATGTATGGAAGAGGGATTTCGAATCGAAACGAGAGGAAAAAAGAAAGGAGAAAAAATCCATCCATCGCCAAGTACAAAATCCAGAATAAAATCTTTATTTAATACTATGTTTGACTACGCTCTTGAGTATGAAATCGTTCCTATGAATTATGCAAGAACATTTGAAATTTCTGGAGACATTATTGTTGAAATAGAGAAAAACAAGAAAAAACACTTTCCATTTACCGATGATGAAATGAAAGTTTTGTGGCAAAATGTTGATAATGTAAAATTTGCTGATTGGATTCTCATTCAATGTTATATGGGTTGGCGCCCGCAAGAACTCGCTACCTTACGGTTGGACGAGGTCAATTTAGAAAAAAGGTATATGCAAGCTGGAATGAAGACAGAAGCAGGGAAGCAACGGATAGTTCCTATTCATCCAAGAATCCTAAAATTCGTTGAACGTAATTATAAATTTGCAATTTCTATCAATAGTGAATATCTTTTTAATGATAAAGGACAGACACATTCCGGTTCCTGGTCTGTAACGTACGACAAATACGCTAATCGTTTTGAAAAAGTGATTAGTCAATTGAATCTAAACCCGAATCATAGACCTCATGATCCACGAACAACCTTTGTTACGATGGGGAAAAAATCCGGTATGGATGAGTATGCACTTAAAGAAATGGTTGGACATACCATACAAGACATAACAGAATCTACTTATACTGTCCGCGATTTGGAATGGCTGAGAGAAGATATAGAAAAAATAAAATAGCTTGTTTTTAGTGTAGGAATATGGGTGTAGAAGTAGTGTAGGGATAATGTATGAGTTACATACATTTCCCTACTTTTTTCTACTTTTAACAACATCTTAAATCCTTAATTTTACTGGATTTCTTAGAATTTCCCAGCCTTTGCCGCTTCCTCAATGCTAACCGCAATAGCCACTGTCATTCCAACCATTGGGTTATTACCAGCGCCGATAAGACCCATCATCTCAACGTGTGCAGGTACGGAAGAAGAACCAGCGAACTGAGCGTCAGAGTGCATACGTCCCATGGTATCTGTCATACCGTAGGAAGCAGGACCGGCTGCCATGTTGTCTGGATGCAGGGTACGGCCTGTGCCGCCGCCGGATGCTACGGAGAAGTACTTTTTACCCTTCTCTACACATTCCTTCTTATAAGTTCCTGCAACCGGATGCTGGAATCTGGTTGGGTTGGTGGAGTTACCGGTGATGGAAACGTCAACGCCTTCCTTCCACATGATGGCAACGCCCTCTGTTACGTCGTTAGCGCCGTAGCAGTTAACCTTTGCACGAAGTCCCTCGGAGTAGGATTTTCTCCACAGCTCCTTAACCTCGCCCGTATAGTAATCCATCTCTGTCTCTACGTAGGTAAATCCATTGATTCTGGAAATAATCTGTGCAGCGTCCTTTCCTAAACCGTTCAGGATAACGCGCAGTGGTTTCTGACGAACCTTGTTTGCCTTCTCGGCAATACCGATAGCGCCCTCAGCAGCAGCAAAGGACTCATGGCCTGCCAGGAAACAGAAACAGTCGGTTTCTTCTTCCAGAAGCATCTTGCCCAGGTTACCGTGTCCTAAACCAACCTTACGCTGGTCAGCAACAGAACCTGGAATACAGAATGACTGAAGGCCTTCACCGATAGCAGCTGCAGCGTCAGCAGCCCTTCTGCAGTCCTTCTTAATAGCAATTGCAGCGCCTACTATGTATGCCCAACAAGCGTTCTCAAAGCAGATTGGCTGAATTTTTTTAACCTGATCATAAACGTCCAGGCCTGCATCTTTCGTAATCTTCTCAGCTTCTTCAATGGAAGCAATGCCATAGCTGTTTAATACAGAATTGATTTTGTCAATTCTTCTCTCATATGATTCAAATAATGCCATCTTCTTATTCCTCCTATTCGGTCTTCATCATTCTTTACGTGGGTCGATAATCTTAACAGCGTCAGCAACGCGGCCGTACTGGCCCTGTGCCTTCTCCCATGCTGTATTAGGATCGTCGCCCTTCTTGATGAAATCAGTCATCTTGCCAAGGCTTACGAACTGATAACCAATAATCTGATCGTCTGCATCCAGTGCAATACCGGTTACATAACCCTCAGCCATTTCCAAATAGCGGGGACCTTTCTTCAGAGTTCCGTACATAGTTCCAACCTGGGAACGGAGACCCTTTCCTAAATCTTCCAGACCGGCTCCTACAGGAAGTCCATCCTCAGAAAATGCACTCTGTGTTCTTCCGTACACAATCTGAAGGAACAGTTCTCTCATAGCTGTATTAATAGCGTCACATACCAAGTCTGTATTTAAAGCTTCCAACACAGTACGTCCTGGCAGAATCTCTGCTGCCATAGCGGCGGAGTGTGTCATACCTGAACATCCGATGGTCTCAACCAGAGCTTCCTGGATGATTCCTTCCTTTACATTCAGTGTCAGCTTGCAGGCACCCTGCTGAGGAGCACACCAGCCTACGCCGTGGGTCAGGCCGGAAATGTCTTTGACTTCTTTTGATTTTACCCATTTTGCTTCTTCTGGAATTGGAGCAGCGCCATGATGAACGCCCTGTGCAACTGTGCACATCTCTTCTACTTCATGTGAATAAATCATGTGTTAAAACTCCTTTCAAAAATGAATTTGACCAAGTACAGTGCCCATTTGTTAAATTTATCACATCATACTTGGTTCTATTTTCTCACAAAATGCGACATTATGCAAGTGGTTTATTCTCTGGTATTCCTTATATTTTAGACATGTTTTAGTATCACTTTCACCAAATTGATTGCCAGATATTTGGTGCATCAAAAATTCCAGTATCATTTGAGTATTAAAACAGGCGGGAACATATCAATGTGCACGGCCCGCCTGTTGAACATTTCTTAAACGTTAACTCTTCTTTATAATAAGGATATCCTTTAATCCTCCATCTTTTGAGTTTTACCCCTCTGTTTTCTGCAGTCGCTATGCCTTCATCTTCTTCATGATATGAAGATAATACACAAAGAAAATAATTCCCTTTACAACACTGGAAATGGTAAGGGCCCACCAGATACCGTTCAGCCCCAAAACTGTACTTCCCAGAATCACAGCAAGCGGTATACGCGCCGCCGTAAGTATGATGGTTATAATGGAAGCTTCCATTGTCTTACCCATGCCGGACAGAGCCCCTACTGTCATCAATTCAACGCACATGAACATTTCGGAAAATCCAATAATCCGCAGATAATCAGCACCAGCGGGTATCACCTCCGGCTCATGGATAAACAGGCTGAATATGGGCGCTGCTCCAAATATAAGGAGGCAGGTCGTAAAAATACCCCATATGAACATGATGACAGATGCTGTCATATACCCCTTTTTAACCCGTTTCAGGTTTCCCGCACCAAAGTTCTGCCCTACAAAGGCATTGATAGCTGTCCCGAAGCCGTCTGCTGTCATCCATGATATAGATTCAATCTGTCCTCCTACCCTCTGGACTGCCACCGCCGTATCCCCCCACGCAGTGACGAATCTGGTTAAAACCATGGATATTCCGCAGTACAGCATACTTTGAATTGCGGCAGGAAATCCAATCCGCACCATTGTTTTAATATTGGATAGAGGCGTGGCAATCCAAATCCGCATCTGGGCTGCCAGCACAGGGTCCCTTCTCATAGAAAGTACTAAAACCAAAGCAACGATAAACTGGGCTGTCACTGTAGCAATGGCTGCCCCGGCTACTCCCATGCCGGGAACAGGCCCCAGTCCAAAGATAAGCAGCGGGTCTAACACGATATTGGCTCCCATACCAATACAGTTGGCCACAAAAGGAGTCCTGCTGTTGCCGGAGGCCGTATACAGCCCGGTCAAAGTCTGTCCGATGAATGCAAAGAGGATAAGCCCGCATGCGATTCTCAGATACACAATTGCATCTTCCACTACCAGAGACGAGTTGAGATGGAAAAACCCTATTAACGGTCCTGCAAAAAGATTTGTGATGATTCCATACACAGCAGCCAGCACAAGGGCCAGCTGCAGGGCTCCCTTTCCATACTGGACCGCCTCCCTGTGATTCCCTTCCCCATAGGCATGGGCTGATTTCACCTGTCCACCCATTCTGGCCAGGGTGGCGACACCGGAAGAGAGCCAGGTATACATGGCTGCCGCCCCCACTGCTGCCACTGCATCGCTTCCCACCATGCCAATCCAGGCCATATCCGTCAGATTATAAGCAGTCTGCACCAGTGACGTGGCCATGATTGGCAGTGCCAGCTCCGTCAGAGATGTCAGTATATTTCCATTCAGTAAGTCTATATTCTTTTTCACTCATGTCACCTATTGTCATCGTATTTGCATAAAGCTTCTATTACTATACTATTTTTCTGCTTTATATGCAATATACATGACATACGGGAACAGAGTTAACTCTCTTTGGACTTTCTTTGCTGTCTTAACCGCCCTTCCCATGTTCACTTTTGAGGTTGGCTTTTTAACCAAAAGAATATAATACAAATCATCCCCCCAACATTCCACCCCTCATTCCAGTTACCATTCCAATCCCCATTTCAGCTCCCCTCCTCCTCCCCTTTCCCTGCCATCCTAACAAAAACAACAATGTCCAATTATCACATATCATTCAACAGAGCCTGCACAATCAAATATTGGTCTTTGCCTTGACAAGTCGAAAGAGTTATAAGCTTCTCATCCCCTTTGGGAGTAATTCCGGTTTCATAGAGGGACGCTGCCCCCATCTTCTCAAGATAGGGCAGCCACTCTTCCTCCATGAAGTTAGCGCCATAGGCCCCCGCATCATTCTGGTGTCGGAGCTGACAGGAAAAAACAGGACATTCCATCCATTTTCCCCTATAAAATATCCGTATGGCAGGATGTTCCCGGAAAAAGGCCTCTTCTCTGTATTTTTTCAAACCGGCAAACATGCTTCCATCCTTCATGTTATGTCCATACAGCACTGTGTTGTCCACGGCCAGGGGAATCCCTGAGGAATCTGCAAAAATACAGCCCGCTATATGTTGTTGCTGATAAAAATTGTGATTCAGATAATACTCATTATCTTCATGCCATACCACCGGATAATCGATTCCGGTACCGGGAACAGCCAACCAGAACTGGTATTCAGGATTAACTGAACGCAGGGCTGATTCATTTAAGGAAGACATTCCCCAGTCCATCCTACTGCGGGCGGGTTCTCTTTGGGTTGTATCTCTTCGGACTGAATCTCCTTGCGCCGTATCTCCCTGCACCAATTCTTCCCCCTTTCCGTACGCCTCATCCCGTACCATGCCATACATTCTGCGTCCGTCAGCATACTCCATCCCTGTTTTTACCAAAAACTGAAGACTGAACACTAATCCCAACAAAAATGCCGCCATAACCATGGTCATCCCCTGCGGTCTGGTCCGCCTTATGATAAGCAAAACCATGACCGTAAGTAAGACCGTCAAAAGAATTCCACCTGCAAACTTCATTGTCTCCGCAGAAAATAACGGCTGCATCCTGTCTTTTATAACATGTCTCTCATCCATTCCAACGTCTGCAGCCTGGCCACGCTCCTCATTCCTTTCATCGTCATTAAGAAATATATTTCTGCTGACCTCCCCTCCATAAACTGCAGTGCAGTCTGCAACCATTTTGCGGCCGCTGGCTGTCATATTGCGGCATAACACACCATTATTTTCATAAATCGCTCCATCCCACTGGAACCGGTCAATTTTATATACTTCCGGATTCAGCCCTGCACGGCTTAAAATTTCCTCTTCATATCCAACCAGTTTGTCTTTTATCTCCTCCCTCTGCGCCTCTATCCTTATCCCCCCAACTTCATAAAAACCTGCGTCATAATCAACGACTGTCAATTCCAGTTGAAATCCCTCCGTCCAATGCTTATCAGAAAAATGATAACTTATGAGAGGCAGCAGGACATTCCGCTCCTTCCCGGATATGTGGTCCCTGGCTAATATCCAGGCAGTTTGAGGAACAGGTTCTATACTTTCCATGGAAGGGTATATCATCTTCCCTGAGACAGATATGGTATCTGTCTCCTCCGCCATTACATTAAATGCCAGAAAAATTGTAATAGGAATCAGAATGAAAATAAATGCCGCCCATTTCCCTCCATGTCCCCATTTCTTCTTTTGCTTCATACGCAGACATGCAGCAAATCCCGTCATACACAAAATCACCATTGCCGCTGCTGCTGCTGCCACAGGCAGGTCGTCTCCTGTCCTTACCGTATTCTTGTAACCGGAGCCGAAATGATATGTCCCTTTTCCAAAACGGTTCCCCACTTCATACACCGCTGTGATACTCCCGATTTTCCTTACCGGCTGTTTTTTCTTCCAGTTATATATGATTGTACCATTCTGCGCGCTTATGCTATTCTGCATATTCGCCTCGCCCTGAATTCCTGTGCCGACCCGCACCTGCCCCTCTGCATCCAATGTGAAATCATATACCTCATCAGATAATTCATACCCCTGAGGCGCTTCTATTTCACGAATCGTATACAGACCGGGGGATGCCAGACGGTATGTTAATGTACCGTCAGTTCCGGTTTCATCCTCATATACATCCCCCGGCCCATTGCCCGGTACGCTGCCTTTTTCCATTTCAATCCTGAATCTGGCTCCCATAAGAGGCAGACCGCTGTCCCCATCCAGCTTTGTGACGGTAAATTCCAATTCTTTATTGACAACCTCATATGTACCTCTTATGACATCACTGCCATTGACTGTAAAACTGAATATGGAGGGATTCAGTGCATATCCATCCGGGGCCTTTGTTTCCCGGAAGGTGTAAGTGCCATTTTCAGACCTTCTTATACGGAATGTTCCCGTGCTGTCGCTGACAGAGGTGCCCATGACACGGCCTGTCTGGTCATAGAATGTGAATTCTGCCCCCTGGAGCACCTCTCCTGAAACATCTGTTTTCTTAAATGCAATGTACTCCACCTTCGGCCTTGGTCTGCCGCCTCCCCCTCCGCTGGATGAGGATGCCGTCCGGTTCTCAAACCGGAATACCTGGACCATGTTATGCAGTTCCCTCCCGGATTCCCGGACCATTTCCGGCCCATCCATTCCCGGCCACTCTTTTACCACAATCTCCCTGTCCTCAGTCCGTTCATATCCGGAAGGGGCCTGAAGCTCATGGATAATATATGTTCCTGGCCTTAGGCCGTAAAACCGCTGTCCCTTTCCTTCCTCCGATGTCCATTCCCGGACTGTTCTTCCGTCCAGTTTATCAATGAGCTGCAATCTGGCTCCACCCAGCAGGTTTCCTGTTTCGGCCGACGTCTTTTCCACGTCAACAATCGTTGCATAGTTGCGCATGATTAGATGGGGGACCTCCGTCATGCCGTCCCGGATGGTAAATTCAATGGGAGTTTCCTGCAGTTTAAACCCTTCCGGCGTTTTCACCTCAACCAGACGGTATACTCCCGGACTCAGATTCTTCGTATAATGCCCCTGTTTTCCGGTAATCCATTCCTCCACTGTCTCCCAGCCGGAGTCTGTCCTGTGTTCAATCCGCAGTGTTACTCCTTCCAGCATTTCTTCCGTATCGCCTAATAGCTTATCTGTAACTACCCGGTTGGAGTCGTTAGTGGGATTGTATTCCCAGACAATCATATCTGTCAGTTCATTCCTATACTGAAATTGGAATTCAAAGGGCGCAAGGGTCAGCATGTGCCCTGCCGCTGCCTTAGTTTCACTGCACACATAGGTATAGGGCCTGAAATTCCCGTTCTGGTCCATATAACCGATGGGTTGAGGACTAAACTGTGCCTGTCCCTGCTGGTCTGTAACCACGGTCCCGCATATGGTTCCTGTTGTCTGGTTCACCAGACGAAACTCAGCTCCCTGCAATCTTTCATCCGGCTCGTCTGAATCACTTTTTATGATACGGAGAATGCCGTCCGGGATTTCATCTGTCATTTCTGCTGTTTGCAGGACCTGGCTGTCTGCAATGGTAAATGGAATATCCACAGATTGCAGGAAACCGTAAGGAGTTATTGTCTCCCTGAGAATATAATTACCTTCCGGAATATACTCCACTGTATGCGGTTTTAAATCCTCCGGTTGAAAACCTGAGGGAATAAGTCCCTGTTTTCCATCCTCCTCCGTGTACCTTCCGTCCAGCCCCGAAATCCAAACAGCCTCCACATCCTGATATTGTCCATCGGCTGTGGGTTGGTGGAGTATAAGAGGCAGGTCCGATACAGTTCCCCATTCATCCACCGGATAAATGGCAAGTTCTGCACCGTTTACTTCCTTACCGCCGGCGATATCCACCTTGGATACCTCCAATGCAAGAGGCTTATCCCCCATCTTAAAATATTGTATTTCCTCTAAGTGTCCTGTTTCTTCTATATTAATTAGTATGGGGTCGGCTGTGGCATAGCCATCCGGATTTTCTGTCTCTGCCAGTATATAATCGCCCACAGGCAGATACTCCAGGCGAACCGTTCCTTGCTCCGTATAGTAATACCGTCCCTGATATGTACCGGGAATCATGCGGTAATCATAATCGTACTTCATAATAGGATGATTTCCGCCTGCATCCGGGACCACGCGTCCGGTTGCTGCCACATTCTGACCATCCTTGTAGGTGGCTGCCCGGAATGTGAGTATCCTTTCGTTGTCATCGTACTGCAAAATCCCATTTTCCACCACTGGAAACCCCTTTTCATCCAGTATTGGCCGGTACAAGGTCAGGTACGATTCGCTGTCTTCATAGATTACATCCCGGTTCTTTGTATCATATTTCAGGATTTCGATGGCTGTAAAATCATTCTCCATCTCAAAGCTTTGGACATTCCCTGTTTCCAGTACATCAATATTAACTGCTGCCGACTGAACATATCCCTGTTCATAAGGACAAATGGTCTCCTCCAACACATAATATCCAACAGGAATATGGTCAATCCAATGCGGTTCTGTTGTTGGAACAGGTTCCCCTTGCTCATCCAGTTTCAGATTCCCATTGTCATCGTACTGGTATCCGCTTATCCAGGAAGCATACACCTGGCCTTTTCTGTACATACCATCCTGCTCTTTATGCGGATTGCCGTGGCTGTCCAGACTGGCCCGATACAAGGTCATAACTGCTCCCATGACTTCCTTCTGTGTCCGCACATCCAGCTTTGCAAATGCTGTTTTGGTGAACTCATTCTGCAGGAAGTATTTCTGTACCTCATCCGTGTCGTGCAGTACAAGTCCCATATACCTTGCCTGGATATACCCCTGGTCATAGGGAACCCCTTCCTCCTGAAGTATGTAGGAACCAAAGGGCAGACGGGCAATGGCATGCTTAGCGCCAAAGTTCTCCTGGATTCCATGAGAATCAGCGCTGCTGTCTGTGGTCCAGGACTCGTCTTTTGTCACTGTCCTTCCGTCTGTGTAATAGATGGGAAGCCCATTTTCATCGTCCACCGTGGTTTTATTCTCATAAATGGTCTGCCCGTTTTCCTTTCCCAGCACCTGTATTGATTTTACCAGCATCTTGTTTCCCGCATCATCCACGGTGTATGCCAGCATACGTCCGTAATCATCATACACATAGGCCATGCCGGAAACAGAATCCGCATAGCACAGCGGGTTCCCTCTTTCATCCAATACCAGCAACTCTCCTGTGGCCGGGTCTTTCCTGGTATTCACCTGGTTTAAATCATAGAAATACAAATTCACCGGCGCATTGTCCACGATTACGGTATCCCACACATCCCACGACGCCCTCTTTGTTCCTATGGCATTTTCCGGGTCATTTTCCGTTTCAATCCCCAGACCCTTCCTTCCGTCATTGCCTGACCTGGTTTCCTCACCAACCATGCGTATTTCCTTATGGGTTCCAGTATTTGTATCCGTTATGCCTGTTATCCTGCCGTCCTCCACCGTGACACTTACGCCCTTATAGGCATTCTCTCCTGTTTTTTCAATTTCCATGGCATGGTACAGGGACAGCCTGGCGCCGGATACAGATATATCGAACCGGATTCCCTTTCCTGAAAAGGCACCATCCAGCCGGTACAGCGGTTTTACACCGGACATGGCCTTAAGCTCCATCTCCGTGCCGTCCACCATATGTTCTGAGTACTCGTCCAATGGCTTAGTCACATATCCGTCCCACTGCAGGGTTTCAGGATTGTAAACAATGTCCCTCACATCCCCCCGTTCCTCCAGCTTTTCCCTGCGTCCGCTTACCTTATAAATCAACCGGTCCCCAGCGTCATTTACCGCAATATCATCTTCAAAACCTCCGCTTGATTCCACCATGCCCTGGGCATCGGCCCTCTGAAGGATATTCTGGTTACCCACCAGGGAATCCCCGTCCTCCACTTTAAGTATTTCGACCCTGGACGGATAATCCTCCACCTTTATCCGGCTGACAGTCTCAGTCCGGACTTTATTGGTGCTTCCTGCCACGGGAATGGCATACTGATATCTCACGGCTGTTTCTTCTTCCCATCCCTCCGTGGTTCCGTCCCCATTTCTTCTCTCCCTGTAAAACGACACACTGTCTGCATACACCTCAAATGCCACCGGGCGGCTCTTTGTATATCCCTCAGGGGCCTGGATTTCCACCAGCACATAGGCGCCTGCTCCCAGTGGTTTATATGTCTCGATGTATCCCACCGGTACCTTTTTTACCTGATTGTCTATGATGATTTCCCTGATTGTGGAATATGCCCTGAAAATCCCTGTTTCATTTCCCTCCTGGTCTTCCTGCCTAATCAGCTGGCTTTCATCATACTGTGGAATTCCATCCTTATCCAGACGTACAGGCAAATCATCCGTACTTCCATTGTTCTTTCCCACCCGCGGATACAAAATCCGGTTCCCGTCTGCATCTGTTACAGGATTCCCTTCCCAGTCCACAGCCTCGCCATACAGAACGTCTCCTGAACCCTTTACTGTATTTATGCCTGTCTTTTCCACATCTCTTTTGGCTGCGTATATTTTAAACAAAGCGCCGTCATGGATGATGGAATCACCTGTCTCGGAATCCAGCTTCTCAATGCGCAGCCTGGAATTGTAATATTCATCCTCAAAATCCTCCTGGGCAAATGCCACGAAATTAAAATCCATTCCGTTTCCGGACGGAATCAGTGTCTCCACATTTCCTGTGTCCGGATTAATCCGGTCCACGGCCGGCGGCAGCACAGTCCACGGCACCAGCATGGGGGCAAATTTACCGTCAACCGCAGTCTGCATCCCCTTCATTACCGCCACACGGTCCCTGACCTCCCACTGTCCGTCCCCTGTTTCGTATCCGTCATAGACCACCCCATCCATTATCCCGGCATCTTCGCTCTGGGATGTATATCCGGCATAATACTCCTTCACGGTATCATTACCGCCATCCATATATTCTGCTTCATACGGCTTCTGGGTTGTAAGGCTGTGGCCCGGGCGTATGTCCTTATCCAGGCCGTATTTGAATATTTCAAATCTGCCATCCTGTCCATTGGCCTGTATAATATGTGTCTCTTCGTTAAAACGAATCTTATATTTTCGAATCAGGTCTTCCGGTGTATCCTTACTGTTATAGCGGAAATAGGGGCTGCCTGTCAGGTAATTTATATCTGTTTCCCCTGTATTGGCATCCCGGCCGATTTCCGGCACAAACGGAAGCGTGATTTCCCTGGGATAGTCCCTGTTAAAATGTCTGTTTGCCAGTTCCCTGTCCACGTCTGCAGGAACCTGTTCCGTTATAACATAGGTGCCGTACGCAAGCATGATGGATTGGTTGTAATAGTCATCCTTCCCATTCCTGGTATTACATTGCAGTGTGGTCACATCACCGTCCGCCCCTCCGTCTGCATCGCTGTCCCAGGCAATGGCCAGTCGTTCATCCAGTCCGGTAAAAATGGACAGATAGTTTCCTGCCTCTTTCTCCGCCCGAAGGAGCGCCTTTTCATAGGCGGCATCACTGTTAATTTCCGGTTCTGCTTCCAGAATCTCTCTTTTATAGCCGTCCACGTCAAAGTAATCAATGGCAAACTGCCTTATTGCCTCCTGGGATTTTTTCCCCTTCTCCACCTGTACAGCGGCATACATGGCGTCAAAAAATTTTGTGTAATCATAGGTTCCGTCTTCTTTTGTCTCCAGCAGCCGCCGTCCTCCTCCCCCTCTGGGAGGAAGATATATTTTCTGTACATCGCCTTTGAAATCCTCTGTCCCTATATCTTCTGAAATGATAGTACCTGAGCTGTCCACAAAGATATTTTCCAGATTACTTTTCAGATATGCCTTAAATTTAAATTGATTCAGAAGCTTTGCACCCTGTGAACTGCTGCCTCCGTTAAACAAACCCAGCAGTACGGTCAGCGGGTCATTGTGGACAGCTCCGTATGTATTTACACCGTCATAGGATGACTGGGAAATATCTTTTGTAATCTTAACGGACTGTTTTATGACTCTCTGTAATACCTGCAGCGGTCTGGAACCAGTGCCGGCATCCTGCACGGGCTGTTTCTGCCCCGGATAATGCAATGCCTGGTATACAATATAGCTTCCTTCGTCCAGCGGGGGGATTGCTGCGTAGGCGCTTACCCCAGCCCCAGCTATGTTTGTCAGATACTGGTTACAGGGCATTCTCTCCCCCTCCCAGTCAATGGCTTTCTCCCTGGTCACCACCCGGAACCCTGTATATAAAGGCTCTGTCCTCTGATTCCAATCCACAGAATTCTCCACATGAATCATATAGTTCCCGGTGTCTGAATCATAGACAGCCGCAACAGGTTCCAGCTTATCAACGTCATATGTTTCTGTCCTGTCTTCGTATTCATAGACCCGCTCCAGAAGAGGGATGGGATTCCCCTCTCTGTCAAGGAGCATTTCCCCCTCTTTGTAAGTCTCATACACCGGCTGGTACAGGATTCCGGCCGCTGCTTCCATGTCGCTTCCATAAGGAATGGATGCGGTTATCTCCCGCTTTTCCCGGATTGAAACAACTCCGCTTTTCAGGCTGAATTCACCCTTCTGATACTGAATCCAGTAACCTGCCCTGCCGGTCGGACCTCCTGACACATCTGCTGCCTTGCGTACATAAAGCTTCCGGTTCACGGAGTCATAGACCGCCGGGAAGGCAGCGTCACCCAATGAATAATCATGGCGCAGCAAGGCAAACCAATTGCCTTCCTTCTCATAAATATCTTCCACTGAACCGCAGTCATAAAAGTTATGGACCGTGTACCAATCCATGATTTCTTCTGCAGCCTGCACGTTGGTCCGGCCTGAAAGTTTGATTACAGTCCAGGGCGAGTCGTCTGCAACCCTTCTGTATCCAATCTGGACCAACATGCCGTTAACCTGGTCTGACAAATATTGGGGTTCTATGGCCTGTCCCCATTTACTCATGTCAGCCGGTACTGCCGTACCGCCGGGATATGGAGCTGTCCTGAAACGATAGGGCAGAGTCTCCCCATAGGGTATCCGTTTTCCTGTATCGCTGTCCGTAGCGGTATCCTTCCGGGGAATCGGGTTTCCGTCAGAGCCAATCTTATACTCCCCTCCTTTTGCCGTCTGGCAGACAGGGTTCCCCTGCTGGTCCGTTTTTGGCTGTAGGGAGCTTCCCAAAACCACCTTATACGTCTTTGTCTCTGTTCCGGTTTTTATGGCGTAAAATTCCGCCCCCTGCGGATATCCGGTCAGGGTGATATCATATCCATTTTCGGTTTTATAACTCTCCACTATAAAATCATTCCAGGAACCATCTGCATCCATGGAATTATAATCGGATAAACCACCCGATATACGTGCCTGTCCGGCCTCATGTATCCTGCTGATTGTATCCTGGGTCCGGTTGCTTTCCTTTAAGGAAATGCCGCTGACAGACAATTCGTATCCCTCTGACCGGCTGAGCTCCATAATATAATAGCTTCCCATTATCAGAGGACGGCCAATCCACTGGTCCCCATTGGAGGACAGGTAATCAGGATATACATCTGTGCCAAATCCTTCGGAAGATGAGGTGATAGATGAACCATTATAAAGGTTCTCCGGTCCGGTAATGTTTTCCGGCGCAATTACGTTTCCTTCATGGTTCAGCCCGGTGCCTGGCTTTTCCGTATATGCCAGGAAAGAGGCATTGCCCTGTTTATCGGTAGCGGCTATGGCTGTCAAATCGTTCTGGTTAAACACAATACCGGACTTTCCATCCGGGTGAATGATATCCTGGGCCGCAAACAATCCATAGACAGCCCCCTCCAGTGTGGCATCTCCCTGGGTCAGTCCATGACTTTGGTCCCCTGCCCCATTGTACAGCTCTAAATCCTTTTTATTGATGTGAAGCCGTCCTTCTGTCCGGTGGTTCCACACCTTAAATGTATAAAGGATGGTATCCGGCTCCCCATAAACCGATACATCCATGGAACCCAGGTCATCATCCATAAAAGCCGGCAGAGATACTGTTATGGTATCGTCATCGTCCTTTTCCCTGAAAAACAGGGATTTGATGAACTGTGCAGCGCGGTTCCCCTCTTTCTGAGTTTCCCCGTTGTCTTCGTCCGTGTCTTCCTGGAAGTATGCCTCTGTATCAAAGGAAGGCGAGATGGGATTTCTGGTATATTCGTACTCCTCAAACATTACACTTTGGGTGCTGCCCTCATCGTCTGCATTGCTTTGCTCTGTTGCGACGCTTTGGTCCTTTGGGTCGCTTTGGCCCATTCCATCACTTTGACCCATATCGTTCTGATGATGTTTAGTGGCATTACCTGCATAGGAATTTATTTCTGTTGTATCTTCTATCTCCTCATCAGCTTCATCTTTCTGATTTTTACTTTTCTGATTCCCTGCGTCTTCATCTATGCTTTTATTTTCAAAACTGCCTTTCTGATTTTCTGTCTCTTTTGGTCTTTTCTTGGATTGATGCTTAGAACTATCTGTGTGTTTCTCTTCTGAAATGCTGGAAAATAGAATTGTTCTTTCATGACTGGATTTTAATAAGCCGGATGATACGGATAGTGCAGATGCCTTGGCCTGCATTTTTTCGCTTTCTTGATTATAGTCCTCTGAATTCTTCCCCCCATGATTTACTTCTCCTGAATTTTTGTTATCTGAATTTCCACCCCCTACACCTGCACTGTCCGGTTTCCCATTCTCCGAATCCCCGTCTCCCGAAGCCTCATTGTCCGGCGTTCCATTCCCCGAATCCCTATTTCCTGAATTCCCATTCTCTGAATCCTCATTTCCTACATCCGCATTCCCTGTATCCGCATTCCCTGATTCCTCATTCCCTGTATTCCCATTCCCTGATTCCTCATTCCCTGTATTCCCATTCCCTGATTCCTCATTCCCTGTATTCCCATTCCCTGATTCCCCATTCTCTAAATTCCCATTCCCTGTATCCGCATTCCCTGTACCCCCATTCCCTGTATCCCCATTCCCTGTATCTTCATTCCCCGATTCCTCATTCCCTGGATTTTCACCTTCCGGGTTTCCATCTTCCCCGTCCCCGCTCTCCGGGCTGCCGTCTGTCTGTTCCCCGCCTTTATCCTCCCCGCTGCCCGGATTATCATTACCTCCATCACCTTGCACTCCATTTCCAGAAAGGTTATCACCCTTCCACTGTTCACCGTCCTCCACCGTCTCCTGCTCTCCTGTACCGCTGGCGGCATTTTCCTGTTCCTGAAACATGTTTCCGCCAGCCAGGCCATTTACCGGTACCTCCGCCCTCTTCTTTTCCTTCTCTTCTTCCAATAAGCTGAATATACTGCGCTGTTCCCCAATCTCCATCTCCTGACCATCGGGAACCGGATATTTATAAGACCTTCTCTTCCTCATTTCCATTACATAAGTATATATGAGTTCCACCGCCTTACCTGCAAAGGATTGGGGCCTATACCCGGCTGACCGTACAGCAGCTCCCGCCTGGGCAGACATCAGTATGACATTCTCCACTTCCTTGTCATCGTTGTGCAGTCCGTGAAGAATATAGCCGGTCCGTGCTGTCTTTTCCTGCAAATGATAACTGTATTCTAATTCGATGAATCCTTCGTAGGTTTCATCCCGGTCCGACAGCATGGCTTCCATGGCCGAAGTATCCCGTTCACGGTTATTCTCATCTTGATTCGGAGCGTGGAAATCACATGTGGCAGCACACAGTTCCTGTTCAGCCATCCATTGTCCGCGAAGCCGGTCATTTTCCTCATCACAACTGCATTCCTCCTCATCTTCATGGTCACACTCAATCCATTCCGGAGCAGGATGTCCCATGCAGTAGGTTTTGCTGTAATTATAATATCTGGTATCACTGTGCCTGGCATACCCATCTGCATCCGTGGTCATGATATCACAGATATAATCGGCCTCCGGTTCCGGCGACATACAATTCAGATAGACCTGTCCGCTGGTCCCATCCGGATTCCCCTCCTCATAGCCATGTTCATTTACCTGGGAAAAATCAAAATCCTCCCACACATTGAATACAGTTCCCTCCAATGGCTGATTGGTCTCAGCGCAGTATTTCTCTAAATCAATATTATAATTGCTCTCAAATGTTTCAGAATGCCGGTATAATTCCAACCCGCTGCTCCTGGACAAAACCGCATCCGCGCCAACGGAAAAGGAGACAGCTGCCATGGGCCGTTGGAAATCCAGCCATCCCAACTGTTTTTGAAGGTTATCAGATGCAGCCGGGGTAAATATATAGGCGTAAAAACGGCTCTCGATTCCCTGGATTTCCGCTGACGTAACCGTTCCCATAGGCTCCTGGCTTCCATTGTACTGAAACGTTATGCTTCTTCCATCCGGCGCCAGTTTATATGACCACTGATTATCCGGAAAGGACCAGGATGTGCCCTGAAGCTGCGGGCAGCCGCTGATATCCAGTGTAAGCTCATAATGTCCGTCCTTTAGGACCATTTTTTGGACAGAACCAGTCCAGACAGGCAGAGAAGAACTGCCGGTCCCATTATACTCGCTTTCCCCCTGGAGGATATGCGCCTTCATTTCCTCAAAGTAAACCATGACCATGGGGTCTCCGTTCATCACTGCCTGGAATTTTTCCATGGCCTGCTTCTGTAACGCCCAGTTATGTTCATATCCATTCATACATCCCCAATAATAGACCTGAACCACCCCATAGCGGGCCGGAATATAGTAGTTGTCTGAGACCAGCCACTCATAGGCAAGCACCATAGGCAGATAACGCTCAAATGGTCCGATGACAGGAACCGGTTTTCCCGGCTCTACATTATATTGCTCGTATTTCGCCGGACTGCCGTCCGGCAGCTTGTGCCCCTCCTGTATACATAAAGCAGGCAGGGCACCTGCCCCTTCCCCTACCTGGTAGATATTCATATCCCGGTGCGTCTTTCCAAACGCATTTAAATCTTTCCCCCGGAACACCTGACGGTATGGATTCAAATTAATTAAATCTCCGGCCCCGCTGGTTGTCCGGATTGTTGTACATACCAATACTGTTACAAGAAATAATGCCATCATACGTTTCAGTGTCTTCGTTATTCCCATTTCTCCTCCTCTGATAAAAAGCATTTGCGCTATATGCCTTTGATGAATATCTGTGATATGAAAATATATCCACCCCTCTCACAGACACCTGCTCCTATCTTTCCATTTATACGGTTCGCCATATCCATGAACCGGACATACTCTGCTTCCGACATGTTTATGTTCCATACCCGGTTGTCCGCTTCGTTCATTTCCTCCCTTTGGACTATCCCGTCTATTATCCAGGCACCATCTTCATTCACCTGCTGCCCGTCCGGTGCCGTGGTATTTGAAATCATGTATCCGTCCGGACCAAAATAAAAATGCTCCGCCAAACCATCCTGATTGCCGTCCAGCCACAGCCAACGGTTCTCAGGTTGATTTCCATTTTCATCCTGCCACCGCCAGCCGGTATTATCATACATCCACTGGCCCCCATAGACCGGTAGCGCAATCATAACTGACATTAGCACTGACAGTACAGATGCCATGATACCTGTTCTGAATTTACTTTTGGTTATCTCACGTTCTCTTCCAGTCATTTTCCTTTACCCGCCTCTCTTTCCCTGATTTTTCCAACATCCCTGCTTCAAATATCGTCCTTTTTATGATTACCTTTTCCCCTTCTCCAGGCCGTCAGTTTATCAGGCAATGCTGCACTTATCACACATCCCACCGCAGCACACACGTCCCACCGCAGCACACACGTCCCACCGCAGCACACACGCCCCACCGCAGCACACACATCCCACTGCAACACACGCCCCCCACCGCAGCACACACATCCCACCGCACCGCACGCCCCCCACCGCAACAAATTTCGTCAGCAAATAAACGCCGTTAAAACAATGATTTTTAAGACGCGCAAAACATACCATTCAATTTTAATGTTCAAACAATCCCATCTGATTTTTCAAGAATATTGATTTACGAATATAACCGATTACTGATAAACAGCACTGACTCACAGATACTTATAGATATTGATTCAAAAACACCGCTGCATCCTGCAGAACACAATGAATCTTGCATCACCACCTTTTTTCAAACATCCATACGAGAAAACGGCTGAACCAGCCAAATGACCACGAAACTGCAACTAAGAATCCGGCACAGAGATTTCCATGCGATTTTTTATAGAATACCACATATACCCATAAAGCGTCAATACCTAACTCATTTTTCTTTTCCCCTCCTGCCTCTGCTGCCCCATCATCTTTTGCCGCCTCATTCTCTGCCGCCTCATTCTCTGCCGCCCCATCTTCTGCCGCCTCATCCTCTGCCCTCTCACCCTCCCCCTCCCCTTCCCATTCCTCACACAAAAACCGGCATCCAGGTTCCCCTGTCCATTCAGACAGACTCCCCCGGATACCGGCTCCTTATATCCCAGATTACATATTTACTTATTTATTTCCGTTAAGGTACTCGTCAATTCCTCTTGCACCTGCACGGCCTGCCTCCATGGCAAGGATTACGGTTGCAGCGCCTGTTACGGCATCGCCGCCTGCGTATACGCCTTCCTTGGTGGTCTTTCCGTTGCTCTCATCCGCAATGATGCATTTCCACTTGTTGGTCTCCAGACCTTCTGTGGTGGAAGAAATAAGTGGGTTTGGTGATGTTCCCAGGGACATGATGACAGCGTCCACGTCGATGGTGTAATCAGAACCAGCAACCTCTACCGGTCTGCGGCGGCCTGATGCATCCGGCTCGCCCAATTCCATCTTGCGCACTACCATTCCCTTAACCCATCCATTGTCGTCGGTCAGAATCTCTACCGGATTGGTCAGCAGGTTGAAGATGATTCCCTCTTCCTTAGCATGATGTACTTCCTCCACACGGGCAGGCAGCTCGGCTTCGCTTCTTCTGTACACTACATGTACCTCTGCTCCCAGACGGAGTGCTGTTCTGGCAGCATCCATGGCCACGTTTCCGCCGCCTACTACTGCTACCTTCTTGCCCAGGTAGATTGGCGTATCGTAATCATCGCGGAAGGCCTTCATCAGGTTGCTTCTGGTCAGATACTCGTTGGCGGAGAATACGCCGTTGGCGTTCTCGCCTGGAATTCCCATGAACTTGGGAAGTCCTGCGCCGGAACCGATGAATACAGCCTTAAAGCCTTCCTCATCCATCAGCTCGTCTATGGTCACGGATTTTCCGATGATAACATTAGTCTCAATCTTAACGCCCAGTTTCCTTACGTTATCGATTTCAGGCTGTACCACGCCTGACTTGGGAAGACGGAATTCAGGAATTCCGTATGTAAGCACGCCGCCTGGCTCATGAAGGGCTTCGAAAATGGTTACTTCGTATCCCATCTTTGCAAGGTCGCCTGCACAGGTAAGTCCTGCAGGGCCGGAACCGATTACAGCCACCTTGATGCCGTTGGTCTTCTCCGGTTTAGCCGGTACAAACCCATTTTCCCTGGACCAGTCTGCCACAAAACGCTCCAGCTTTCCGATGGAGATTGGCTCGCCTTTGATACCGCGGATACATTTACCTTCGCACTGGCTCTCCTGTGGGCATACACGTCCGCATACTGCAGGCAGGGCGCTGGATTCCGCTATGGTATTGGCTGCATCCTCAAATTTTCCTTCTTTTACTTCTGCAATGAACTTTGGTATATTAATGGCAACCGGGCATCCCTGGATACATTTGGCATTCTTACAGTTAATGCAGCGCATTGCCTCTTCCTGGGCCTCTTCCTGGTTGTATCCCAGACATACTTCCTTAAAATTGGTTGCCCTTTCCTTTGGGTCCTGCTCCCTTACGGGTATCTTCTTTAATACGTCCATTATTCCTCACCTCCGCAGTTTCCGCATCCGCCGTGATGGGTAGCTCCCTCACGCAGCCTTAAGATGGCCCTGCCTTCCTCTGTCTTGTACATCTGCTGGCGTTTCATAGCCTGGTCGAAATCTACCAGATGGCCGTCGAACTCAGGTCCGTCCACACATGCGAACTTCACTTCCCCGCCAACGCTTACACGGCAGGCGCCGCACATTCCTGTGCCGTCCACCATGATTGGGTTCATGCTGACGATGGTTGGGATTCCCAGCTCCTTGGTGAGCTTGCATACAAATTTCATCATAATCATAGGTCCGATGGCAACGCAGACATCATACTTCTTTCCCTGGTTCTCCACCAAATCCTTAACAACATCCGTTACCATGCCCTTGCGTACATAGGAACCATCGTCCGTGGTGATATAGAGGTTTCCTGCAACTGACCTCATTTCCTCTTCCAGAATCAGCATATCCTTGGTCTTGGCGCCTTCCACCACATCCACATCAATACCGCGCTCTTTCAGCCATTTTACCTGTGGGTAAACAGGTGCGGAACCAACGCCGCCGGCTACAAAGAGATAGCGTCTCTTCTTCACTTCCTCCAGGTCGTCCTTCACGAATTCGGAAGGCTGCCCAAGGGGGCCTACGAAATCTGCAAAGCTGTCTCCGGCCTTCAGTCCGGCCATACGCTCTGTGGATGCTCCCACAATCTGGAACACAATAGTTACCAGGCCTTTCTCACGGTCGTAGTCACAGATGGTTAACGGAATTCTCTCTCCTACTTCGTCCATCTTGACAATTACAAATTCGCCTGGTTGACAGGCCCTGGCTATACGCGGTGCTTCCACGTCCATCAGATATATCTTATCTGCCAGGCATTCTGATTTTACAATCTTATACATGGTTCTCCTCCTAGTAATATATACTCGCGTCCTCAGCTGGTTTTCCGCCGCGCGTCCGGACGTGACATTCATTCGTTATTCCACTCTTATCTGGTAGCTCTTCTGCCAGGTTTCCCAACCGGGCAATGATATGACTCCCCTTCTGTCCTTTAATTCCCCCTTATATCCATCTGATGCGCAGATACCGTACCATGGTTCCAGACATACAAAGGGATGGGTGGCCTCCATTGTCCATATTCCCAAATATGGGAAATCGTCGCATTCCAACGTCACATAGGGGCTTCCATCCAATATCAGGCTTACGCTGCTGACCTGTGCTTCATCAAACATATATGTAAGAGCTGTATCGAAAAATCCTTTTGTCAGAGGCACACGGCCCTCGGACAGCTTTAAATCTCCCTGTAGTTCTTCCTTCTCGTAACCATCTGCATTGGGCGCAAGATAATGGAGACAATCCGTAAACTGTCCCTTGCGGCACCCCTTTTGGTTAAACTCAAAGGTGAAATCGTATATGTTCTTTCCTTCCGGCACCTGGAATGCAGGGTGTCCGCCCATCATGAACAGCATCTCACCCGAATCCGTGTTGGTGACCTTCCACATGACCTGGATGGTCCTGCCCTCCAGCCTGTGTCCAATCTCCACTTCAAAATGGAACGGATACTTCCCATATGTCTCCGGCGTGTCCTTCAAACGGAACCAGCACTCATCCATATCGCAGAGCAGGGGCTCAAAATCCATATCCCTTGCAAAGCCGTGGGGCGTCATGCTGTATTCTTTCCCGTCATGGATATACGCTCCCTCATAACATTTTCCCACAAATGGGAAAAGCACAGGGGCGTGTCTGTTCCACACAGACGGTTTTGCGCACCAAAGCACTTCACGGTCCGCCTTCTTGTCATAAATCCTGGTAAGTTCTGCACCGCGGCGGGCAACAGTAACTAGAAGTTCATCATTTTCAAGTGTAAATAATGTTCCATCCTGTTTCATTATACATTCCCCCGTTCTCCTGTTTTTTAGAAGCTTGTGAGAATTTACCCTCGCACAAGCTTTATATTAACATTTTCTGCTTCATGTTACAACCGGTTTTTATATTTTTTCAAAAATTATTTTCTTTTTTTCAGCGTGTTGAACAATTTTTTTATTACTTTTTCCGCCGGAACCTCCGGAAGGTATAACAGAGGTCAAAATAGGTCTGTTCATCCCCCTCTTCCGCCAGATACCAGCCCTCATCCTCTTCCAAATCAGGAAAATACGCATCCCCGTCATAGGAATAGTCAATGCTGGTCACATGGGCCTGCGTACAGTAGGGAAGAAACTGCCGGTAAATACTCTCCCCTCCTATGATATAGATATCATTTTCATCGTAGTTCTCCAGGGCCTCCAGCGCCTCTTCCAGGCTGTGGCAGACAGCCGCGCCCTTTACCTTATACTGCATATCATGGGTCAGGACAATGTTTACCCTGTTTCCAAAGGGCTGTCCTCCCGGCAGTTCCTCCAGTGTCTTCCTTCCCATGACCACCACCTTGCCGGCTGTCTCCTTAAGAAACATCTGTCGGTCCGCGGGAATGGTCACCAATGGCCTGCCATCCTTACCGATGGCCCAATGCCTGTCCGCTGTCACACAAAGATTCAATGTAATATCACCTTACCCTTCCGTATATTCTGAATTCGAAGGATATGCCTTCATGCTCCTTTGCATCACTGACCGACTCCAGCTCCCAGTCCCCATTCCGGTCCAGATTTTCAAAATCCGTGTCCACATCAAAGGTGCGGCGGATATAAGTCACATATGCCTTGGTGCAATACGGCAGAAACTCCCTGTATATCATGCCTCCGCCGATAACAAACACGTCATCCTCACCGCAGCCCTTTAATGCCTCCAGCACATCCTCCACCCTCTGGTACACCCGGACGCCCTCAGGGGCATATTGTTCATTTCTGGATAAAACAATATTCACACGGTTTTTGAGGGGCTTTCCTCCCGGAAAGCTCTCCAGGGTCTTACGGCCCATAACCACTGTCTTGCCCCTGGTGGTCTCCCTGAAATACTTCATGTCTTCCGGAAGATGCGCAAGGAGTCCGCCGTCCCTGCCAATCCCCCATTTTTCATCCACTGCAACGATTAAATTCATGCGCAAGTACCTCCCATATTTTTCCAACAATGATTCATCCCTGCCGCCTGCTTTTACACAGGCCTGCCCTGACACTGGTCTTGACAGATTATATCACGAAACCCTTTGAAAGAAAAGGTGATAGAAAGGCTTAACCTGAACTTACTCCACAAATGTCTTCCTAAACAGCCTGTCCTCTGTTATAATGATTCCATATTTAAAATGGAGGACAATAAACATGAGCTACGCAGACCAGATATTCATACAAAACTGCAACGATATATTGGAACACGGCGTCTGGGATACGGACTATGACGTGCGTCCCGTATGGGAGGACGGCACTCCGGCCCACACCATTAAACGCTTCGGCATCGTGAACCGCTACGACCTCACCAGGGAATTTCCCGTCATCACCCTGCGGCGTACTGCCTTTAAGTCAGCGGTGGACGAGCTGCTGTGGATATGGCAGAAAAAGTCCAACAACATCCACCACCTGAACAGCCACATCTGGGATTCCTGGGCAGATGAAGACGGCAGTATCGGCAAGGCTTACGGTTACCAGCTGGGCGTAAAGCATCATTATAAGGAAGGGGATTTTGACCAGGTGGACCGCATCCTGTACGACTTAAAGCACAATCCCTTAAGCCGCCGAATCATGTCCAACATCTATAACCACCATGATTTATGTGAGATGAACCTTTATCCATGCGCTTACAGCATGACCTTCAATGTCTCCGGCAATACCCTGAACGGCATCTTAAACCAGCGTTCCCAGGACATGCTGACAGCCAACAGCTGGAATGTATGCCAGTACGCTGTCCTGCTTCACATGCTGGCACAGGTAAGCGGCCTGAAGCCCGGTGAACTGGTTCATGTCATTGCGGACGCTCATATCTACGACCGCCACATTCCCATGGTTCAGGAGCTTTTAAAACGCGAGCCCTATCCCGGCCCCACCCTGTCCATGGATACCTCCATCCAGGACTTTTATAAGTTCACCACAGACAGCTTCCGGCTGGAAAATTATCAGTATCACACCTTTAGCGGGAAGATTCCTGTGGCTATATAGGCAGGACACGCAAGCGAATAAACGTGAAACAAAAGACGGATGGCTGCCTTACGGTTCATCCGTCTTTCGTTCCGCACCTAAGTCTATTTCTTTTAAAAAAGTCCCTCATTCTTCTGTTCCAGCACCTTGATTCCATGGTAAAACATTTCATTATAAGGCGTAGGCACTCCCAGCTCACGGCCCATGCGGATGATGGTGCCGCCGAACATCTCCACCTCTGTCTTGCGGCCTGCCTCAATGTCCTGAAGGGTGGACGGCTTATTTTTAGGGGGCACATCCTTAAGCACGCCGGCCTGTTTTTCCATATCCTTCTCCGACAGGTCGATTCCCTTTTTTCCGGCAATGGCTATGACCTCACGCATCAGTTTTTCCCGGATAAAATTGGCATGGCTGCTGACGCTCCAGGCTCCAAAGGGAATTCCCAGGACAGCAGCGCTCTGGTTCTCACTGACATTGCACATGTATTTATACCAGATGGCCCGCTCCATATCCTTGGGAACAACGGTACGGATGCCTGCCCGCTCAAACAGTTCCTTCACGGCCTGAACCCTGGGGGACACTGTCTCATTGTACTTTTCCCCCATTTCAATCCTGGCAGCCTTGGGATTAAAGGAGGCGCAGCCGTCCTTCATGACAACGCTCACCTTTGCCAGGGAATAGAGCAGATTGTCCCAGCCAAATACCTCCGCCACCTTATCCTCTGCCTCCACCCCGTTCAGGGGAGCCATAATAAGGGTATCCGGGCCAATCTGGTTTCTTATGTCCTCCAGCGCCTGGGGCAGGGCGGGAAACTTGGTGATGATAATAGCTAAATCCGGATAATCCTGACCGCAGGTTTCCTCCGGGGACATGGTACGGAAACGGTAATTAACCCCGTTGACCGTGACTCCCTCCTGTTCCAGGCGCTGGCGGCGGCTGCCCCCTGCAATCACCCGAAAATCATTTCCCATCAACGGGCCAAGATGGCTTGCCAGGAAACAGCCGATGGCTCCCAGTCCTATGAGGGACACAGTCCTTATTTCTCTCTTCTGATTCATCCTTATTCCTTCTTTCATACGTTTATACTCATCTGAAGCGCAAGAGAATAGATGATGCGCTCTTTTACATGCTTCTCAGTGAGCTGCGTCAGTGCGCGCTCATAATAGTCCAGCTGGACCCTGTAGCGCTCTGCCAGCATCTTTGCTCCCTGCTGCGGATTTCCCTCCGGCACATGGTCTGTCTTATAGTCAATGAGGACCAATCCGTCCTCTTCCTCAAGATAGGCGTCAATGATTCCCTGTATAAGCACCAGCTCGTCGGAATCGCCAAGTCCCATTTCCCTTGCAGGTATGCCTATGATGAACTGCTGTTCCTTATGGATACGTCCCTCAGACTGTGCTTTGGCCATACGCTTTCCAAGGGGACTGGACAGGAAATTCCATATAACAGCTGGCTGGATAAAATCATGGGCCTCCTGATCCAGGAAACCATCCTCCAGCAGTTTATCCACCACAGGCTTTACCTCCGCCGGACCGTGTATATCATGAAAACAAATGTGCTCCAGGACTGCATGGTAAGCGGTTCCCCGCAGGGCTCCGCGGTTCGGTCCAGGCGGGGACTTGGGCCTGTGTTCACCGGATTCCCCGATTTCCCCGGCTTCCGGGGCAGCCATATTCCTGCCCCCGGTCAGCGCCTTCAGACCGTCCAGGGGGATTCCCTCCAGATTACCGCTGTCCGTGCCAATGGCGTCCTCTGCCCTTCCTATCTGGCTCTGCTTTTTCAGTTCGGATACAGACACCATGGCGTACAGCCCGGTGTCTGATTCATAAGGATATTTATAATCCAGTGCTTCCCTGAGACGTGCTCCAAATGCTTCATCATACACCGTATCCTTATCCAGGTTCAGAAGGTCTTCCTTTTTCATCTTCCGTATAATCTGGCGGGTGATTTCTCCGCCAATCAGGTCCTTTACCTGAATCTGGCGCATTTCCATATGGGAGGACGGGATGGCGGGCTGCGCCATAAGGAGCCAGTCCAGGCAGGAGTTAGCCGAAGCCAGTATGGTATAGGGGAGCTGGCCCCCGGAAAAGGGAATGTCCCTCCATTTTCCCAGCTTATTTTCCAGCGATTTGTCTGCGGCAGTCATAATCAGCTTTTCCTTTGCCCTGGTCATGGCCACATAGAGGACCCTGAGCTCCTCTCCCATTGTTTCCAGCTCCATCCGCCGCTTCAGAGCCTGCTTTTTTAGGGTTGGCGCCTTGACCCGCAGCTCCAGGTCCAGAAAATCCGCTGCCGCGCCCAAATCCGCATCCAGAAGAATCTGGCCGTACGCATCCTGCTTGTTAAACCGCTTGCCTAGGCCTGCCAGGAATACCACCGGAAATTCCAGGCCCTTGCTTTTGTGGATACTCATGATGCGAACCGTGTTGTCCTGCTCACTGGCCACACTGGCCTCGCCAAAGTCCGTATCGAATTTTTTCAGCTTCTCAATGTATCTCACAAAATGGAACAGGCCCTTGTAGCTGGTGGATTCATAGGCAGCAGCCTTTTCCACCAGCATGTCCAGGTTTGCCCGTCTGGTCTCCCCCGCCGGCATGGCGGACACGTAGTCATAATATCCGCTTTCTTTGTATACCCGGTACAGCAGTTCATGGATAGGCAGATGCCTTGCCTCCCTCCGCAGCTGTTCCATAAGAAGAAACAGCTTAAGGGATTTAAGTGAAATGGAATGGGCTGCCTTTTCCGGTATGCCGGACAGGCCTACTGTAACCCATCCTTCCTCCATACCCGGATTTTTCTCCGGGCCCGGCCCATCCTTTGAGCCCGGACCTTCCTCCAGCCAGAGTCTCCACGCCCCGTACACGCCCCTGTCCTGTCCCTTTTTAGAATTCCGTTTGTAGGCAGCCATCATCCAGGCCATTTCCTCATCATCCATCCCCACAACCGGCGAACGCATGACTGCCGCCAGAGGGATGTCCTGCATGGGATTGTCGATAACGGACAGAAGGCTCAGGATTGTCTCCACCTCAACCGTGTTAAAATATCCGGTTCTGGTCTGGGCAAAGGCCGGAATGCCTTCGTTCATCAGCACATTTACAAATACCTCGGACCAGCCGGTCATGCTTCTGAGCAGGATGACCATGTCGCCGTAACGGGCCCTGCGGTATGCTCCCCTGGATTTATCCCACACCATAAGTCCCTGGCTCTCGCTTACCAGCTGGCGTATCCTCCCTGCAATCAGCCTTGCTTCCAGCTCCTTTGCCGTATAGTCAAGGGAATCTTCGTCCAGCTGCCTCAGCGTCTCTGCGCCTGTATCCACCAGAAGCAGTTCAGTGGGAGTTCCGGCTTTGAGCGAAACGGTTCCGCCTTCCTGTCCGCCGCTCTCCCTGGCATCCGGCTCCTGCCCGCCAGCCTCTTCCTCATCCAATTCCAGGCCACAGACCGTATTCCTGCTCACTTCCTCAAATTTCGCGCCCGGATAAAGGGCTGTCTCATCTGTATATGTGATTCCTCCCAGATTCTTTGTCATGATTTGATAAAATACATCATTGACACTGGTAAGCACTGACTCCCTGCTCCGGAAATTCTGCTGCAGCTCTATCATCTGGTATAATCCGCTTTCCCTGGAATAATTCTCATATTTATCCATAAAAAGCTCAGGCCTGGCCAGACGGAATCTGTATATGCTCTGCTTCACATCCCCCACCATAAACACGTTGGGATGGCCGGACCGTTCCCTGGAAATACTGGTAATCAACGCCTCCTGGACATAATTGCTGTCCTGGTATTCATCCACCAATATCTCCTCGTACTGCCGGCTCAGTTCATCCGCTACCGGTGAAGGACGGCGGGATATCTTACCTTCCCCATCCCCCTGCTCTGCCGTGTCCGCCTGCTCTGACCCGTTATCCGTCTCTTCCCCATCCCCCGGTCCCTCTCTCTTATACAGAACCTCCAGGGCCAGATGCTCCAAATCATTAAAATCCAGCACATTCCGCTCTCTCTTGGCTTCCCTGTATGCCTGGTCGAACATGCCCGTAAGCTTTAAGAGTTCCCGGATAACCGGCCTGGTCCCCCTCATGCTTGCCACCACCTCCTCCGGGCTCTGCTGGCCGTAGAGCTCCCTGCATTTTGCCACAGCCTTCTTAACCCGGTCCCGGCAGGCACTCACAAATGCCTTTTTATCACCGTCAATATCCTTGCTCCGGATGGAGGCCAGCCGGTCAAAGCTCATGTTCTGAAGGCTGTGATACAGGGCTTCAAAGCTGCCTGCTGCAGCTGCCCTTCCTATGGCCTCTATCTTGCTCCTGTCGCTTACAAGCATCGGCTCATAAGCCAGGGGCCCGTTTTCCTCCCTGCACACCTTAAGGGCTTCCCCCAGCTGCCCGGAAAGCTCCTCCATCTGCCTGGCTGCATCCTCCATAAGGAAAACCATCCAGGGACTTCCCTCCATCTCCTGAATGTTCTCCTCCTCCAGCTCCTTCTGGCAGGAGGCAAGCCACTCCCCCGGCCATGGATGGCTCTGCGAGAACTGCCAAGCCTGGAGAATCACATCCTCGATTCCCCGGTCTGACTTTCCCCGGCCGAAGTGCTCCACGAACCTGGCAAACTGCTCATCCGCCTCATCGTAACAGCGCTCCAGCATTTCCCCCATACAGTCCCCCCTTAAAAGGGAAAGCTCTCCCTCATCCCCGATACGGAAGGCCGGGTCTATATCCAGGCTGTTATAATGGCTGCGTATGATGTTCAGACAGAAGCTGTCAATGGTGGTAATCTGGGCCTGGGGAATCAGGGCTGCCTGGAGCCACAGATGCTCGTCCTCAGGGCGTTCCTTCAGCTTCTGCTCCACCGCAGCTCCAATCCGCTCCCGCATCTCCGCCGCAGCCGCATTCGTAAATGTCATTACCAGCAGCTGGTCAATATCCAGAGGATGTTCTCCTTCACTTATCATCTGGATGATACGCTCCACCAGCACGGCTGTTTTGCCGCTGCCGGCAGCCGCGGACACCAGAAGGTTCCTGTTCCTGCTGTCTATTACCTCTTGCTGTTTACTGGTCCAATTCACTGCCATCTGCTTCCTCGTCTCCTTCAGCTTCCAATTCCGCCCAGATTTCCTCCGGTTTAAGTCCCCTGAGCTTGCGGTATCCATATCCTGCTGTCTTGGTGTCAAATCCGCATACAGCATGGTAGGGACAATAATCGCAGGCCGTCCTGCTTCCCTGTTTATATGGCTTTAAGTCCACATTTCCCCTTAAGATGTCCTGTCCGGCCTCCCTGAGCTTCCGGTTCACAAACCGGCGCAGGTCCTGGAAACGCCGGGTGCTGGCCACGGATGAACGGCTCTCCTGGACATAACCGTCCTTTATGGCAACGGGTATCACATCAGACTCCTTTTCAATCTCCCTGTCCAGATGATGGATAATATCCAGCTCACTGTTTACCAGCCCGTTCATCCTGAGCTGTTTTAATATCTGTTTTTCGATATCCTTTTCATCCATACCCTCCTGCTTATCCGCTATCGGGTCACCTATGTGGTAGTAGAAAATACCGGCCGGCACCACCTCCTTATCCGGGTGCCTCCTCTCCTCCATCTCCACCGCCGCGTCCATGTAAACCACCAGCTGGAGCTGTAAGCCATAGAACAGGGCAGCCAGGTCAAAGGACGTGGTTCCTGACTTATAGTCAATGATTTTCACATATACGTGGTCTTCATCCCTGCACAAATCCATACGGTCAATGCGTCCCCGAAGCTGCAGCTCCTCATCCTCTGACAGACCGATGCGCATGGCCTTCAGGTTATCAATAGATGAAAAGGACACCTCAAATCCCACCGGTTCAAAGTCGCCCTTTTTCACCTGCTCTGCCAGGGCCCATATGGTTCTGTCCGTAATCCGCTCCACCCGGCCTGCCAGGTATGCGTTGCGGGCTGAGCTGGACATGATTGTATTGCCGTATTCTTCGGTTACCTGGGTCACGCATTCCTTAACAAGGCTTTTTCTGCCCTCTTCCGTCAGCTCCCGCCAGTCCTGTCCGCTGTCCTTCATATAGGCAAAACACCTGTCTATGGACTGGTGGAACAGGTTGCCCATGTCCACTGCTTCCAGCTCATACTCCTGCCGTTCCATCAGTTCCAGCCCGTACCGCAGGAAATGGGCGTAGGCACAGGAGGCGAACTGTTCCAGCCGGGTCACGCTGCCCTGTAATTCCCGGCCGTAAAGGGCCCTGGCAGCCGCCCGCCCGATTCCTCTTTCCTCATAGGAATAGAATGCAGCGTCCAGGAGCTGCCTTACCTTATGCCGGTGCTCCTCCGAGTGATAGAAATGTTGAAAGAGCTGCAAAAAGGCGGCTTGCTCCTGTTCCCTTCCGTCTTCATCCTGTTCCTGCATTTTGCGGAGTCCCTGTATAAGAAGCTCCCTGGCATCCCCTTCAGTCCGCACCGGCCATTCCACGGAATGCTCATCCAGGGTTTCCATTTCCGGAAACAGCTTTCCCACTTCTCCCATGAGGTTGGAGGGCCTCTGGCTCTTGCCGTCAGACGTAAGACCAGCATAGGTGAGCACCAGCTGTCCGGACGGCTTGGACATCATGAGATACAGGTAAAACTTCTGGATACAGCCATCCTCTTTCACCGTGGGCGCCAGCTCTATATCCATTTTTCTGAGCGCAGCCCTGTCCCGGTCCGTCAAAAGGCTTCCCCCGCTCTTCCGCTGGGGCACCGTTCCCTCATTCACGCCCACAAAAAACAGTACCTTCACTGCCTCCAGACGGCTTCGGGTAATATCACCCACCATAACCTGGTCAACCGTGGCAGGAATTACTCCCACCTGGATTTCCTGGAATCCAGCGTCCAGAATCTGGATATAATTCTTCATATCCGCCTTTTCCGCGCCCAGGAGTCCCTCCAGCCGTTCAAACAGCTCCAGGACCCGGTCATAGACCTGACCGTACTCCCTGGCCAGATTCTCGTCCCCAGGCTCCCTGCGCTCCAGGAAGAAGTCCCTGTAGTCCTCCAGCTTTTCCCTCAGCCTCATATGCTCCAGGAACCGGCGGAGGGCGGCAGTGACAGAGGCAATCGTGGCCCCCTCTGCCTTAAAAGCCTCCCGCAGCGGCCTGAGAGGCTCCAGTATCCACATACGGTATTCGTTCAGTTCCTTCAGGTTCAGCTTTTCACCGCCCCTGTACTGCCGTTCCCAACAGGAATCCCAGCGTTTCCACCCGCGTATGCCCAGGGCCCGCACATAATTTTCCAGCCGGTCCGTCATATTTTCCACATGCTCCCTGGAACCGTCAAACCCGGCTTCACTATCATGCTTTGGGGAAATGCTGTCCACGGCCCGGCCTGTATCCGCCTCCGAATCCATCCCGGCCTTATCATACACCGACCCGGCCCTATCATACACCAGCCCGGTTTTCAGGTACCGGAACACGCTCTCATAGGAGAAATCCTTCACCATCTCCAGCGCCGCGCGTATCAGCTCCACCATGGGATTTTCCAGGATACTCTTCTTGTCATCCAGGAAATAGGGTATCCCGGCCTCGTCAAACTGGTGGGCCAGCTCCCGGCCATAGGATGGAAGGTCCCCGGTAATCACGGCTGCATCCCGGTAGCGCAGCCCTTCCTCCTTTATCATCTGCTCAATCCGGCTGCACACATAGGCTGCCTCTCCTGCCGGATTGCGTCCCTTGTACACCAGGATACGCTCTGTCTTTCCCTCCCAGGTTTTTCCGGAATACCGGTACAGGTTCTGTTCCAGAAAGTCCAGCTCCGGACTTTCATTAAACCGCCAGGCCGGACGACGGTTACAGATAATGTCCTCCTTCTTCGTTATTCCGTGCTGCTTTGCCATGGATGCCACGCGGCACACCGTATGGCGGCTCATATGGAACAAATGCTGGATGCTGCTCTCCTTGTAGGCGTTCTCCCTGGAATCAATGGTAACCGTGCACACCACATCCCTGGCATGCACCAGGAACAGCTCCACCAGCCTGTACTGGACCGGCGTAAAGCCGGTGTAGCCGTCCAGAAGGACGACGCTGTCCTTAAGGGGCTCCCACTTTGGAAGCTCCCTGCAAAGGATGTCCAGAATCTCCTCAGCCGTAATGTAATGGCTCTCTATATACTCCCTGAAACCACTGTAAATCACCTCCAGGTCCTTAAGCTTCTGGACCAGAATGGGGGCAGCTGTCTCCTCCCCCACTTCCCGCAGCATGTCCGGAGTAATGCCGTACTGGTACAGCTCCGAAATCTGGGACTTAAGCTGGCTGATGAAGCCGGTCTGCTCCAGATGGCCCTTGTAAAGGGACAGTTTCCCCCTCTTTAAACCGGCCACCTTGCGCAGCACCATAGATTTTCCCATGTCATCCAGCACAACCGGGATTCTGACTCCCAGGTCCTCAAACACCCGGTAAGCCAGACGCTTAAAGCTGAGGATATCTATGTTCATGACCCCGTGCCTGGGGTGGAGACGGATGATTTCCTTCTGGGTCTGCATGGTAAACTGCTCCGGCACCACCACCAGATACCTTTGTTCCGGATGCTCCATGGACTCCTTTATGACCCGGTCATAGAGCATCCTGGTCTTTCCTGAGCCTGCTCCTCCCAATATGAACTGTAACGCCACCTTTTCTCTCTCCTTCCGGCGGACGGGACATCGAAAACTTCTCATATTTCCCCGCCCTGCAACATAAGCTTTAACAAACTATCTTAGAGGTCCTGACTATGAGCTCTAAAACCAAAATTGTGGTACTAAGGATGAAGGAAATCATCTACACCGCAATCTTCGTAGGCCTTGCCATCCTTTTAATTACCCTCTGTTTCATCATGTTCCGGCCTGGGAAGGACAATGTTTCCGTCTCCGCTGAACCTGCCGGCTATCTGCCGGGCGTATACAGTGCGGCACTGACACTTGGCAGCGAAGATGTGAATGTAAAGGTAACTGTGGATAAGAACCGCATCACCTCCATTGACCTGGTTCCATTAAGCGAGGCTGTCACCACCATGTACCCTCTGATGCAGCCCACCCTGGACGACCTGGCCGGCCAGATTATAAGCAATCAGTCCACGGAGAACCTTACATATCCCAGCACCTCCCGCTATACCTCCACGGCCCTGTTAAATGCCATCAACACAGCGTTAGACAAAGCAAAGGCGGATTGATAAAAGCGGACGGATGTATCCCAAAGCACTCCTGCACGTCTTAAAGCTCCTGCCCCTTGTCATGAAGGCGGGGGCTTTTTTGACGCGTCAAATGTAAAAAAACGGCAGATTGCTCTACCGTCTTATCCTCTGAAAGAATATATTTTATCGTACCATGTTTCCCGGTATGTGTCAAGTTGGCGCCAGGGCAGTTTGAGAAGCCGGAATATGTCGTTGGCTGTCAGTCCCTCCAGCACTCCCGGAACCTACATCATCTCCCAGCCCGCCTCTGTCGGCTCGGATGTGCTTTGCTGCGAACCGCTGATGGAGGGACGCCTTTCCTTAGACCCGTCCGGTCTTTATGTGTCCGGCAACATTGAAGCCATCAAACGCGGTATCCGCAACCGTCAGGGCATCTCCTTCATGTCCGAATATGCGGTGAGGCAGGAGCTGGAATTAGGGCTTTTGAAACAGGTGCCTCTTCTGGACCATCCCGGACTGAAACGGCAGCTCTATACCATTTTCCGCAGGGATACCCAGTTCAAGCTGTCTACCAGGCTGTTTCTGGAATTTTTCAGAAAGGCCGCGGAGGATAACCGGCTGTTATCACAGCTGTAGGTATGACCCATAATCATCAAGACTCCCGCCGGCATAACCGCTGGTTAAGAAAATTCTCCCATTGTTTAACAATGCCTCCATTGTGCGGCGCTCTCTCATGGACTATACTAATTATATCCGGCCGGACAACATTACAAGAGTGAAGGAGATTTATTACATGGACATAAATATAGGCCCGCGCATTGCGGCTCTGCGCAAATCCAAAACCATGACACAGGAACAGCTGGCCCTTGCCCTGGGCGTGTCGCCTCCTGCTGTCAGCAAATGGGAAACCGGGGTTTCACTTAGATAAAGATACCACACCATTCCCACGCTGACTTTTGCTCAACCGATACAGCCGGAGGGCTGGATAACAAGAAAAGGCGGTATGCGCCCCGTGGAGGGGTAGCGTACCGCCTTTTCTTGTGGGGGTTTCCAAAGGGGGCAACGCCCCATTTGGCACACGACTTTGCGAAGCAAAGTGTAGTGTGTTATACGCTCTGTCGGCGTTGCCGTGAAAATGCCGTTGCCGCCGGGGAGGGCAAGGGCATTTGAAGCGGCAGGAAAACAGGGCTGTGCTTGTGTGGCGTGGAGCCGTAAGCGCAGGTCTGGTTTCAACAGCAGACAGGGCGTATATGAAAGCCCCCGTTCATCGTCCTACGCTCCGACTTGTGGACAAAGTGTCCCGAAGTTGTGGCTACACTCCCGGAAAAGTAACAGGACAGCGGGTAACCGTCAAGGCTGAAATGAACGGGTTTACACCCGGCCTTGACCGCCACCCGCCGTCCCACTGAATGGGTGGACAAGGCGGCCAATCCCTCAAAGTGCTTGTCCGCGCTCTTTCTGATTTTGAGGTATTCAGTTTTTCAAAATTGAATAATCAAAATAAATTTTTTCGATTGAAAAAATTTTATTTGTTATCATCTTCAATGCCATATTTTTTCTTTTGCCGAATCACATAATTACTGATTTTTTCATCATATAGTGGATACTGGTAATCCAACTGGCATGCCACTTCTGACGAAACCTCCCGGAACAATGCCATACATTGTTCAAAGGATTCCCACATATGGGGATAGGAATCCATATTATAAGTGGACATAAGTCGTTCCCACAATTCCTCTGGGACATATTGCTTCATAAATTTATAGTTTTTTCCCAAACTGAAATGAAATCCCTGTTTGATACCAATCAGCCAGGAAATCATGCGAAGCAATTCTTTTCGTACTATATCATTCATATGGTCAATAGCAAAAAGAATTTCTTTGCGGCATAAGCCCTTTACTACATATGTTGTAGTATTCCAAAATTCATTACAGCAATCGTCAAACATTCTTTGAGTAGGCTTCTGCAAGTGGTAGTCTATATCCGTTGGTATTGGCGGCTTTACGATACGGTTGTCTTTATCCAACAGTAACTTTACCAGTTTATCCCATGTAAAATACTCGTCTATCAGTTCCAGCGGCAGCAAAGTTAAATCTATCTTAACATCATCAGTAAACAGCATTAAATATGAAAATCCCTTTTCTACAGCTGGAAATAATTCCATATCTTCCGGCTTTTGCAGAATCAACCTTTCACCAAATATATCTAGCCATTTATCATCACTTGTGAAGCTGTCCATATCCGTAACAAAAAAAGTAATATCAAAATCCTGAAAATCATCAGGCGGAATATTTGTATTTGTTCTAGATCCTTCCAAAGTAACCATGCGAATGCGTTTGTCTGTTTTTGCAAAATTCAAAACAATATCATAAACTTCCTTTTCTGATCTCATTTTTATCTCCTCCAATTATTGAAATAGGTGTGAAGCCATTTAGGGCTTTCCCGCCTTGATTACCCTTTAGCAAAGACGGGCGGGACTGTCAACGGCGGCGCATGAAATGCACCGTTCATCTTGACCGTTGACTGGCTCGGCTGGCTTTGCTATCTCTCCGATAAACCTGAATTCATTTAATGTACTTATTTTTAGTGCATATAAAAGGTTATATCAAATTTTCCCGACTGCTTTGTGTTTTCATATATTTTAGTATCAAGTCCGCCAATTTCAAAACCGCAAGCCAAATAAAACAAGCACGCATTCAAATTGTTGTCCTGACCAACAGTATACAAACCTGCATACCCATTTGCTATGGCATATTGATAAGATGCCTTAATTAGCTGTTTACCAATACCTTTACCACGCATTTTGCATTTGACTTTCAAGTCGTATAAAAAAAGACAGGGATTGAATACAGGAGTCAATATTGCTAATCCAATACAATTCGCTCCCTCATATGCTCCGATAAAAACATAGTCTTTCATCTCATGATAATTGTAGTTTTCATCTGGGAATGTCATTTCTTCAATCTGTTCAGAAGGCAATAGTTTTTCTGTATGTTCCCATCTGTCTCCGTTATAGGTAATAACCATTCGTCCCCTAATGGGAAAAGGTTCGTTGGGAATATTTATATCTGCGGCGTGTTTTTCATCAATAAATCTAATTTCCACTCCTTACACCTCACTAAATCAAATTTTTCCGTTCTCTTACTTTCTCCCTCGCTGGGGCTTTGGATTTTTCAGCAAGTCCGACTTCTGTGCAATCTTTTTCAGCCACTTCCTTTCTTCCTCGGACAGCTTCTTGTAATTCAGTTTGAGCCGCTTACAGATAAACATCATCGCCGTCTGCTCCGGGTCGCTGCCCGGGCTGGCGGTTTCCTCGGCGGTCTGTAAGAAATCTTCCAGAGGATTGTCCTCCGGAACGCTGAAAAAATCGTCCTTGTGGGCTTCCCGCAGGTCGAGGGCTATCTTGTTTATGTCCTGCTGTATCACATAGCGGCAAAAGCTGTCGTCGTCAATATGGGCGGCGATAAGCTGCCTTAACTGCGGGTCAGTCAAGCCGGGATTGTGTTGTTTCATAATCGTTGCACTCACGGCGTCCACAATGGCGTTTGCACTCTGTACCTGTTTTCCCGCCACGCCGTTCACATAGATTTCAAGGTCGGCCATGAGCCGGGGAAAATCCGGGTGGGTCGCCAGTTCACACAAAAGGGAATTGTCCACCCGCCCGCTTTTCAATAGTTCAATCATATCGTCGCTCAAACGCAGGTCTGCAAGATCGGCGTTTGGGTGATTTTTTGTTTGGGAACGGCCCAGCAGATAATCAACAGTCACTTCGTAAAACTTTGCTAACTCAATAAGGGCATAGTGGCTGATGTCTTTGAGATTGTCCCCCTCATAACTGCCTAAAGCAGATTTGGAGAGGTGCGTCTGTTCCGCAAGCTGTTCCAGCGTCAAGCCACGCTCCACACGCAGGTCTTTTAGTCGTTCTTGAATAGTTAGGGCCATACTCTCCCCCCTCTGTCCTCTGTTCTAAAATATCATCCAATCTTACCACGACTTTTTGATTTCTCTTAATAAAGCAACCGTAATATCTTTGGCAATACTTGATGCTTTTGCACAGTTTTTGTCAAAATTATCAACTCCGCTGTGTTTTTCAGTATCGGTCACACACCGAATGGCGATAAACGGTATGTCATTTGCATAGCAGACATGAGCGATACTGGCAGTTTCCATGTCAACCGTCAAGGGAGCAAATTCATCGTTTATTTTTTGCCGGCTCTCATCGGTTATAAACGATTCTCCCGTTACCATACGGCCCCAAACTACCTTTCCAGAAGTTGAAAGCTTGTCAACAGCAGACTTTGACATATCTATCAGCTTTGGGTCTGCCACAAAAAACACAGAATTCATCCACGGATGAAATTCCGTTAAAATGTCTGGCGCTACATCGTGGTAACAAACTTCTGTGGAGATAACTGTATCGAATATTTCAAGTTCTGGCTCCATACCGCCCGCTGTCCCTGAATTGATAATTATATCCACGCAAAATACATCTATCAAAAGCTGAGCGGCTATGGCGGCATTTACTTTGCACACGCCGGAAAACAGGGCGACAACTTCTACACTATCAATCTGTCCAGCATGGAATTTCAGCATAGCTTTTTCCGTTATCTTACAGTTGCTTATCAAGGGCAAAAATGGGGCGAGTTCTTCGTCACCCGCACATAAAATTCCGATTTTCATAGATTATTGTCCTCCTATGGCTTGAAAGCCAATTTTTATGTTTATTATACCACAATTCCGAGAGCGTGGAAATAGGCAGTTTTCCGGGCGGATCTCCGACTTTATGGATATACGGGACGGACGGTCATTTAGGTGTAGACTTATTTTAGTTCATCGATGAACGGCACCTTGAAAACAGAATGACCGTCCGAAAAGGAATACCCCGGCTGGGGAAGCACTGCAAGGAGCCAGCTTCTGGACACTTTGTCCAGAGGTCACTTCGGGACAAGTTGTCCCGAAGTTGCGGGGAGCGTGCCAACGCCGGAATACGCCGCAGGAATGGGGCAGGAAACCTTTTCGGGGAGAACGGCAACGGAAAGCAAAATGGAGGGAACGCATGAGAGATAACCCCTATAAAGACTTGCCGCCACTGGAGCGCAGGCCGGACGGTTCCCTTTACCGCATGACACCGGCGCAGAGGAAACAGGCGGCCAGCCTGATACGCCGGGAGTGCTGTTGCTGTGAGGACGGCAACTGCATTGTCCTTGACGATGGGGACACCTGCACCTGCCCGCAGACGGTTTCTTTCTCGGTCTGCTGTAAGTGGTTCCGCTGGGCGGTCTTGCCGCTGGACGGAACGCTGGAAGCGGAGATTTTCCGAGATAAGGACTTGAAATGCTGTGCGGTCTGCGGCGGCGTGTTCGTCCCCAAATCCAACCGGGCAAAATACTGCCCCGGCTGTGCCGTCAGAGTTCACAGGCGGCAGAAAACAGAAAGTGAACGGAAAAGGAGGTCTGCTGTGGACAGTTAGGAGCGAAAAAAGCCTTGATTTATCAGGCTCCGCAAGCCCCAAACCGGGGCAGGTGGTATAAAGTATCGTCCGCCCCGGAAAACGGGCTTTTAACCGTCCACAAAACGCACTATGACAAATACCATCTATATCCATCAGCCGGAAAAGGCGTTCAGCTTCACCCGGCTCCCCAATTTCCTCTTTGAAGCCCCTACATTCAAGCCCCTGTCCAACGAGGCAAAGGTTCTGTACGCCTTTATCCTGCGCCGGACAGAGTTATCCCGCAAGAATGGGTGGGCGGATGACTGCGGACGGATTTTCCTGTATTACCCCATCTGTGAAGTGGTTGACCTGCTCCACTGTGGGCGGCAGAAAGCGGTGAACACCCTGCGGGAACTGCAATACGCCGGACTGGTGGAAATCCAGAAGCAGGGCTGTGGAAAGCCCAACCGCATTTTCCCAAAATCCTATGAAGTGGTTCCAAACACCGACTTCAAGAAATCCCGTTCTGGTACGCCGGAGGACTGAAAACCGTACTTATGAAGTGCGGAAATCACTCCTGAGACGTACGAAAACCGGACGGTATATAGAAATACAAAGATAAAAAGATTGATTTATATTCTATCCATTCCAATCCTATCCGAGCTATTTTCTGCGGGATTTTCCCTGTGGAAAACCCCGGATAGGAAAGGAATGGGGAAAGGAGCAGAATGGCACAACACGCAATTTTGCGGTTTGAGAAGCATAAGGGCAACCCGGCAAGGCCGCTGGAAGCCCATCACGAAAGACAGAAAGAACAATACGCCAGCAACCCCGACATTGACACAAGCCGGAGCAAATACAATTTCTATATCGTCAAGCCGGAGGGACGCTATTACCACTTCATTCAGAGCCGTATCGAGCAGGCCGGATGCCGGACAAGGAAAGACAGTACACGGTTTGTCGATACGCTGATAACCGCCAGCCCGGAGTTTTTCAAGGGGAAATCCCCAAAGGAGATACAGGCGTTCTTCCAAAGGGCGGCAGATTTCCTCATTGGCCGGGTAGGACGGGAAAATATCGTGTCGGCGGTGGTACACATGGACGAGAAAACGCCCCACCTGCATTTGACCTTTGTTCCGCTGACAAAGGACAACCGCCTGTGCGCTAAGGAGATTATCGGCAACCGGGCAAACCTGACGAAGTGGCAGGACGATTTTCACGCCTATATGGTGGAGAAATATCCCGACTTGGAGCGTGGGGAGAGTGCCAGCAAGACAGGCCGGAAGCATATCCCCACCCGGCTTTTCAAACAGGCGGTTTCCCTCTCCAAACAGGCCAGAGCCATTGAAGCCGCCCTTGACGGCATTAACCCGCTGAACGCCGGAAAGAAAAAAGAGGAAGCCCTCTCCATGCTGAAAAAGTGGTTCCCGCAGATGGAGAACTTCTCCGGGCAGTTGAAAAAGTACAAGGTCACAATCAATGACCTGCTGGAAGAAAACAAAAAGCTGGAAGCAAGGGCAAAGGCCAGTGAGCAAGGCAAGATGAAAGACCGCATGGAACGGGCAACGCTGGAAAGCGAATTACACAATCTCCGCAATTTCGTTGACCGTATCCCGCCGGAAGTGCTGGCGCAGGTGAAACGGCAGCAGCGGCACACAGTAAAGGAAAGGTGATAGATATAAGCAGAAATTTTCGCCGCCCCTGTGCGGCATTGTACCTTGAAAACTGAATATGGAGGACACTGGATGGCAAAAAGCGAAAGCGATATTTTTACGCCCCGGACAGGGCAGGTCATACAAACAGAGAACGGCACGCAGTATTTTGTATGTGGGAACAACCGTATAAAAATCTCCGAACACTTCGCCGCAGGCGGGAAGCCCCTCGGTGATCTGATTGTAGACTGTCTCTTATACA
>OJIY01000071.1_pt1 | contig 117827 bp, 113 predicted proteins | sample 1596061 | NCBI WGS metagenome assembly OJIY01 (sample SAMEA4350111, study PRJEB24818) | metagenome | biome: human; feature: gut; material: faeces | place: Denmark | collected 2013-09 | reverse complement strand
GCCTGCTCTTGACATGCAACAGTAGTTGCTGTTATATATAATACAAGGACTGAAGGTCCAAGAAAGAACTTTCAGCCCAGTTATTATCATAGAAGATCAGCTTTTACAGACTTTTCTTCACACACTCAGGCGTTATTTAAATCCGCTCTAATATATAATCCAGCAGCACAGCACAGCCTTCCGCCACGTCGGACCAGGTTGCGTCAAAGTCACCGGTGTACCATGGGTCGGCAACATCTCCTCCGGTACCACAAAATTCCATCAGCTTAAAAATCTTGTGGTCAGGGTCTCCGCCGGCAATTCGCTGCATATTGCGGATATTCCAGCTGTCCATGCCAATCAGATAATCAAATGTTTTATAGTCTGCCCTGGTCATCTGCCTTGCACGGTGTCCGTCGCAGGGGATGCCGGCCTGCTTTAACTTAGCGCGGGTTCCGTGGTGTACTGGATTACCGATTTCTTCGGTGGACGTAGCAGCAGAATCCGCCTGAATTACTCCGGACAGGCTTTTTTCTTTTAGAAGGCTGCGGAAGTAGTAGAGGGCCATGGGGCTGCGGCAGATGTTGCCGTGGCAGACGAAAAGTATTTTTATCATCTTCATATGTCTCCTAATAACTCCTTAAACAAATCTTTTATCTCTCCATAAATCTGATCATGAAATACGTCCTCCCTAAAATATAAATCTAAAACAGCTGAACTTGACCCAAGAACATTACTTTCACTTTTACCAATTTCTTTTAATTTATTAACATAATACGGATCTAATTTAGGGTATATATCAATATTATCTTCTCCAAATTCAATTATTGGAGTCGTATCTTCATTCTCCCTGACTTCCACTCTCATATAACTAACGCCAGAAAATTTACCTTTTCGATGAACAATTCCTATCTTTCTGGTTATGGGTTTTACTGTTGATAATACCGGAATAATATTCGTAGTTATCGTTTGTATTGCTTCATTCGATAAGGAAAGTATTCTTTCAACTTTTTTTACTAACTGCTCATCTGAATATAATTCGTCAAACCAATATGAATGTCTTCCTGGAGCCAAAGTCAAATCCTCCTTAATATCTAGGAGACTCTCCGCATTATCCATTCTAAGTCCTAATACTTTGCAAAAAGTAGTAATCATATCTACATCTTGATTATATATCCCCAGTTCATTTACTTTATCAATAACATAATTTATATCATTAGAATATAAGCTTAAATCCTGTCTGTTATTTTGACTTTCTCTCCTATTTCGCAATTTTTTCAATTCTTTTTCTATGCGCTCCGCTAGCAATACATCTATCTCAATATCAAACACGCTTTTTTGCTCTAACATTTCTGTGATTTGACTTTTTATTATATCAATTGCAATTTCCCTGGAAGAATCAAACCCATAAGACAACAACTCTAAATTGTAATACCGTTCATGCAAATGTCCCGCCGTAAATACTGATGAATTTATTGGTATCTCGGTTCCATCTGCTACTGCCATATATACACCGTTTTCATCAGATACTGTAATATCCAAACTTTTGGCATCCGATGTTCCATTATAAATTATCATAGAAATAGATTTTTTCGTAAAATTCATACAGCCACGGATACAGATTTTTCCGGTTCCTTTTATACTGTACCCATCAAAAACATGGCATATTTTATAAAAATAGGATTGAACTATACTGTCATAAGTTTTTAAAATTTGTGCATAATAACTCTGAGCGTATTCAAAATTCAAATCCATCTCAACAACATCAAAATTTCTTCTGGATTTAAGTGCCTTTACAAATAACTTTAAATTGTGTATTTCCAAGTAATCCAATACATAATTTTGTTTTTGCTGATTTGAAATAATACCAGTCAAATAACAAAGTATCTCATTGTATTTTTCTTTCAATGCATTGCTATCCAGCCAGGCGGTAAGCTTATCTCTATCCCACGTAGATAATTCCACTGCAGCAAAAAACTCTTGAATTGCTTTATGATAATATTTAATTCCTTGTAAGCCCTCAGACATCAACCCTGTTTTCCATATTTTTTCGTATATTTTTGTTTTATTTAGATCGGTGCAAGCATTATCCATAATTTCAAAAAAGTGTTCAGTACTGTCCCCATTTTCAAAACTATACATTGCATAATTACCTAGCACTGATTTAATAATCGTTTTATCATACAGAGAACATGAAAGTACATTCATTTTCTCATTAATATACTCTTGAAATAATGCCGCATGATTAGACGGAATTCTATATTTGTCCTCCTTCTTTGATATAGAAACAAACATCTTTAAAAACAATGGTATTCTTAAAATTTCCATTAATCTTTTTGGTATTTGATGAATTTGAATCTGCATCTCCCCTTGAGAGTATTGCTTCAACAAATCAACAATCCTATGATCATCTAACGGTTCCAGAGAATAATGTGCAAACTCAGAACAAAAATCTCCTTTATAATTTTGCATTCTTGATGTAATGATTATTGTATTGTCTGTATTTCTCCTTAGTTGATGCAAACTATATACCAAAACATCATAATCTTGTTCTACTTCGTCTATAGCATCAAATAAAATTACAAAACCACCTTCTCGCAGACGTTTTTCAATTAGTTCTTTTGTTAAAAAAGGCAACAGCAAATTAACTTCTTGATAAATTCCATCTACTATGGAATTAAATACTTTTCCATAATACCTTCCTTCTAAAATTACCGGTATTTTATCCTCATCCCCATTACACTTTGTCAGATACTCACGCATCAGCATCCACATCAGATACGATTTTCCACCTCCAGGTTCTGATGTGATTATTTTTGATGTATTATCTAATATGTCGCCAAAATCTTTATTTTCTCCATTCTTTAAAATATTTAAATCATATGCAAATTCCTTTAAGCTTCTATCTACGCATATGCATAACTCTTCTGTACAATGTACCCGCATCGCATTTTTGTATTTTTCATAAATATCTCTATTAGTCCATTTATCCTTTTCATCTGATGATTTCTTTAATTCCAGAATTCTATCATAGTTTAAAAGATTTATCTCTTCCCATTTTTCAGGAATCTCTTCAACTCTGCATGAAAATACACATGTATCAGAATAGTTTGCATTCACGATATAACCTTCTATGTTAATTCCGTTTGAAATCATGTAAGCAACCGATTTCGTCCATGCTGAATAAAATACTGGTTGTCCTTTTACCAATACTTTTTCTGTAGGCTTTTTTGCCTCAAAAACAAGCAAACTATGTTTATATACCCAGTCTACTTCTAAATCAGTTTTCCCTCTATATTTATCAAATTGGTTTGATGTAAATTGTAAAAAATCTGCTGCTTTTGTTTTTAATGCTTTACTTCCTTCATAACCATATACTGGGAACTCCTCCGCTCTCAAATCCTTAGGATACTCCAATAGTTCTAATAAAGGAACAATCAGTTTGCTTCTCACTTCAGCCTCAGACTGAATATTTTGCCTTATAAAGTCATTTATCATAACAGAGATATTCATATTTCATTTATCCTTTCAATTTCCCTATACTTTTATTATTTCACTTAATCTTCAAAAAATTTGTCCAACTAGTTTCCCTTGCGTTTTCCCTACTATACACATTCAAACCTATTGGAACGCCTCGGAGTGTATTGCCATGGCAGACGAAAAGGATATTGATGGTACCTTTGTTTTGGTTGGTCATACTTGTATCTCCATTTGAATTTGATAGGTAAAGTTTACTATAAATTCACAGAATGAACAAGGCCGAAATAGACAGGGGAGATTTTTCTAATTGCACCCTTTACATCCGGTTTACCATTTTATATACTTTATGTAGGCAGTTCCTACTGCTGGGTGGCTTCCATCTCCGAAAGGGGGTGGTATAACATGAGTACATATGAGACACTTTCATTGATGATTGCGTTTGGGGTACTTATCGTTATGATTATAGGTACAAAAAAATAGTCACCCGCCTACCAAAGCAAATGTGACTATTTTTTAAGTTATTATTCTTTGGAAGCCGCTCACTGGAGTGAACTGCCTTTTTGTACCTTTATTATAAACCGATTTCAGTTCATCTGTCAATCATGATTTTTTAGCTCTTCTCTTCTTCTCTTGCATTTTTCAGTCCATATATTCAATCCTATTGGAATGCCTCGAGAAATATTACCGTAACAAACGAAAAGGATATTGATGGTGCCTTTGTTTTGGTTGGTCATACTTGTATCTCCATTTGAATTTGATAGGCAAGGTTTACTATAGATTCAAAGAATGGACAAGGGAGAGATTTTTAATATCATCCTTTACATCCGGTTTATCATTTAATATACTTTATACAGGCAGTTCCTGCTGCTGGGTGACTTCCATCTCCGAAAGGGGGTGGTATAACATGAGTACATATGAGACGCTTTAATTGATGATTGCGTTTGGGGTAGTTATCGTTATGATTATAGGTACAAAAAAATAGTCACCCGCCTCCCAAAGCAATAGTGACTATTTTTAATTAAGCTATTAACTTGGAAGCCACTCACTGGAGTGAACTGCCTTTTTGTACCTTTATTATAAGCCACTTTCAGTTTATCTGTCAATCATCATTTTTGTGTGACTCTTGCATTTTTCCTGTGTTTCCGTCCACCTCCGTTTTGAAAAGATAAAACCCGCCAGAGTCAATGGCCAATAGCAAACAGCCGGTTATCATCAAGGCGGGCATGATTGTTCTGTAAACAAAATTTAGTGGATGTGATTATTTTTTGTGATATAATACGTCTGTAATATCCATTACAATAACTGTAACGGAAGGAAACCATGTTTAGTAACGAACCAAATTGAGCCGCGGTGTAACATATATTGAAGGCTCTTGAGGGGGATAAGGAAATAGGGAAGGAGAAAATGGGGATGCTAAATGGACTTTTTAAGAGGTATTGGCGTACAATCGGAGTCTTTGCCGCATGGCTTTTATTGTCAGCGTTTTTCTTTGGGGTATTGAAGGAGGAGCCAGATGCAGTAAAGTCGGTCGCTTTCCTAATTCTCCTTGTTATGGGTATTGGATATATGCATCAGACGCGGCACATTAAGGATGTATGTACGGTTATGACTACTGCGAAGGTAATTGGAAATATAAAGAGCCTTATGGATACGAAACAGGAGCAGACCAGCGACCTCTCTATTCCCACCTATCAGCCGGTTTTGGAATACTATGTTGAGGGCGAACAAAAGCAGATGGTCTGCCGTGATGGATTCCCCACACCCTTTCCCTTAAATGAGTTTTACAGTATTTATTACAATCCGGAGAAACCGGATGAAGTTAGGTTTGCTGACCGCAGGACAGCTGCTGAACGATATATAGGCCCGGTTTTCCTGGGAATCGGAGCTGTTTTGATGGTTTTAGCCGTTGTCCTCCTAAAGCTGATGTCTCCACATATTGAATCCTTCTATAGATTTTATCTGTGATGCATGATAAGGAGCTGTTACAAAATAGCAGAGAATTCAGTGAAGGGGCAGTAGCTCCATTTTGTTTCATTCAAATTAAGGAATACACCGGACTTGGCCGGATGGAACGAAGCGTACAAAAAATGATACCGGCACCGTCAATGCAGGCATTGCCCGGTGACGCTGCGTTTGTTGATGTGACAGGAGGGATTTATGAATATATTGATTGCTGAAGATGACCCTGATATGCAGAAAATACTTGCCCTCTATCTCAAAAAAGAAGGATATGATGTGGATACCGTATCAGACGGGCAGGCTGCGGTCCAATACCTGGCAAAACATGGTGCGGACCTGGTTCTCCTTGATTGGATGATGCCGGTTCAGGATGGTATTGAGACCTGCCGTCAAATCCGGGACCTGAATATTCCGGTTAAGATTCTGATGCTGACGGCAAAAGGGGAAAATAAACATGAGATTACAGGTCTGTCCTGCGGTGCGGATGACTACATGCGAAAGCCCTTTGATATACAGATTCTTCTGCTTCGGATTAAAAAGCTGTGCAATCTGGAAGGGGTCCTGCGGTTTAGGGACATTTCCCTGAATCAGAATACATTTGAAGCAAAAAAGGGGGACAGTCCACTTGTCCTCACCCGAATCGAGTTTGGGCTGCTTTGCTTTTTTTTAAGGAATCAGAGAATGATACTGACCAGGGAACAGCTGCTTAATAATATCTGGGGGATGGACTTTGAGGGGGATATCCGTACTGTGGACACCCATATTCGCAGACTGAGAAAGAAAATAGGGGAGGATTATATCAGGACACGCATTGGGATTGGATATGTGATGGGGGAACAGAATGGGTAAATGGATGAACCGGTTATGGAAAAAGTTTACATGCGGGATTGTTGGAATCATGGCATTTACGCTGATTCTTGCCCTTGCGGTGAACTCGGCTGTTGTTGAGCGGTATTATCTGCACAGACAGTCGCGTTACCTGCGCGGTGTTGGAGAGCAGCTGGAACGGTATTTGTCGGAGGGAATGTCTCCCGAAACAGTAATTGAACGGTTGGAGGCGGAAGAAAAAGTTTTGATTGTATATTCGGAACGTGCGGTTGACAGCAGGCCGAATCATACGCCGCAGGGAGATTTGGACAGCGAAGCCTTAAGCAGTGAACTTCGGGAAAAGTTCCGGCAAAAGGGGCTGGGCTTTCAAAGGTTCTGGCTCTGGGAGAAGGATTTTGAATCAGCCCTGGAACATGGAAACAAGCTGCGTCTTTACCGGCAGGATAAGCTGAATTATGGTATTCTGGCAGAATACATTCCGACGGAAAACGGTATGTTTGCCATTGCGGCCATTGTACCTGACACAGGCGAAGCCGTGGGAATTGTTAACTATTTTCTGGTCATTCTGTGTATTGCATCCTCTCTGCTGGCAGCGGCTCTTATGTATATACTTGTGCGCCATATTACCAATCCTTTGAAACAGATGGAGAAGTTTTCCGAAGATATATCCTCCCATACATGTCATGAGCTGCTTGATATACGCACCGGCGATGAGCTGGAGTCGGTGGCGGACAGTATGAACCGGATGAGCAGCAGCCTGGAACAGTATCAGAATATGCTGCTGGATAAAAACCGGCAGATGGAAGAACTTTTGGATAATGTGGCCCATGATTTGAAAACCCCCATCTCTCTGGTAGGAATGTATGCTGCCGGAATCAGGGACGGCCTGGATGACGGAACCTTTCTGGATACGATTATCCGCCAGAATCACCGGATGTCACAGCTGGCGGAACGGCTCCTTGCCCTGTCGCGGATTGGACAAAAGGAATATCCCGGTGAAACAGTGGAGCTTGACCGGCTTCTGGCGGAGGAGATAGAGGCGCACCGCGCGGTGATGGAACGGCGGAATATGTCCGCGGATTCTCACCTGGAAATCCATACCTCCATCCAGCAGGGACTGACGATTATGGGAAATGCAGGTCTGGTCAGCACCATATTTTCCAATCTTCTGTCCAATGCGGTTAAGTATGCTTCTTGCGGCGTGATTGATATTTGCCTCCAGAAAAATGGTTCTGTCTGCCGGTTCACCATAACCAATCAGATTCAGCAGGAAGGATTGGACACGGACCGAATCTGGGAACCGTTTTATGTAGGCGATTCTTCGCGCAACCAGTCCCTGGCAGGGACCGGACTGGGTCTTGCGATTGTGAAGCGGATTGCGGACCGGTGCGGATATACGGCTGTCTGTGAAGTGCGGGATGGTATAATCTGGTTTGCCATCATTTTTTGATTTTCTATTTTTGTCAAATGAATGTCACATCATGGATGTATAGTGATTGGCGTCAGAATGATTTGACAGAAAAGGAGAGCAAAGATGAAGCGAAACCATATTTTATTCCGCTGCAGCAGTCTGTTGATGGCCCTTGTGCTGACCGGATGCACGGTCAGCAGCCCGGGTGACGGTAAACGCAGGACAGACATACAGGAACGCCAACAGGGACAGGATGTGCCGGAACCGGTACATGGGATTGGGTTTGACCCTGAAATCAATCCGGAAAGTTTTTCCATTTACCTGCACACGGAGAATGGGACGGTGCAGGTAAATGCAGCGGACAAGAAACGAACTGTGGAACAATATAAAACGGATGGGGATAGGATTACGTGGGAGTATCCCGGGGATGAGGTATCTGTTTCCGTAAAACAGGCAGAAGACTATCTGAGCGTATCCATCACTTCCCTGACAGCTCAGGACAACGGGTTTTCATGGCCCGGGGTTTTGGCAGACAGCTATTACCTTCCCTTTGGAGAGGGCAAACGGGTTCCGGCGGATGACCCGGTCTGGAAAGAATATCTGGAGGGGCAGGAATTTCCCGTGATGGAGAAACTGTCCATGCCGTTTTGGGCAGAGGTTCACGGGGATTATGCAGTGTTATTTATCATGGAAAATCCATTCCATACCATGCTGGAATTTCAGACACAGCCGGACCTGGCCTTTGATGTTCGTTATGAATACCCGGCGATTGAGAAGGAAAAGACAAAACGGTTTCGCATTTATCTGACGGAAAATAACCCTGTAAGTGTGGCTAAAATATACCGGAGATATGTGCAGGAGAAGGGGACATTTGTTACACTGGAGCAGAAAGCAGACGATAATCCGGATATCGGGAAGCTTTTTGGCGCGCCCTTTATCTATCTGTGGGGGGAACGTGTAATCTCGCCGGAGGACGTGGACTGGAAGGCGTTCAGGGAGTCGTTTGACACCCCGGTTATTGAGTATACCAGGGTGTTTGGGGAGCGGCAGCCCAGGGACGGGGGAACGGCAGAGTACCTGTCGGCACTTCAGGAGATTGGTTCGCAGGATTATGTGGCGGAATACCAGAAAAATGTAATCTGCAATTATCTGAGCCATATGCTGGTGCAGCCTGATTTTTACAATCCATCCGTGTTTACCGAAACAACGCCCAAGCTGGATGTCTATTTGGACAAGGGGTATGGAAGCTTAAACGACTCTGAGCGTATTCAGGCCAATAAACAAATGCTTGCTGCTAATCTGCCGCTGGTATTCAAAGACCCGGACCGCTGGATGCATGGGGATACGGTTGGATTCGTGGAGGAATTACAGGAAGCAGGTATCGGCCGGGCCTGGATTGGGCTTAACAGCTGGGAACAGGCCTATGCAAAGCCAGAGCTTGTAAAGGCGGCGGCAGATGCCGGTTATCTGATTGGCAGCTATGATTCCTATCACTCAATACATGAACCGGGACAGGAACAGTGGATTACAGCCCGGTTTGATGATGCGTCTCTCTATGAAAAGGCCACAGTCACTGACAAAGATGGAAACAGCGTGAAGGGGTTCCAGGGAGTGGGACGTAAACTCAACCCCACATTGTCGCTCACGGCAGTAAAGGAACGGATGCAGGGGATTATGAAGCATAATCTGCCCTTTAATTCCTGGTTCATAGACTGTGATGCCACCGGGGAAATATATGATGATTATACACCGGAGCATATAACGACGCAGCGGCAGGACATGGAGGCCCGTCTGGAGCGGATGGCTTATATCCGGAATCAGTTCCGGATGGTGATTGGTTCGGAGGGCGGCAACGACTTTGCGGCATCCACCATTGCATTTGCCCATGGAATCGAGATGCAGAGCTTTTCATGGATGGATGAAGACATGAAGAATAACAGGGACAGTGAGTTTTATATTGGAAGATACTACAATCCCAAGGGCGGGGTAGCGGAACATTTTTCCAAACGGATTCCTATAAAGGACAAGTATTATACATTGTTTGCAAATCCGGGATATGATGTCCCGCTGTTCAGGCTGGTCTATCATGATTCGGTTATCACCAGTTATCATTGGGACTGGTCCACGTTTAAGATTCAGGGACTTACCGGGCAGCGCATGGTCCGGGAAGTTCTGTATGATGTTCCGCCCCTGTATCATCTGGACGGGGAACAATGGAAGGAGTACAAAGACGATTTGGTCCGCCATACCACCGTATGGTCCGGCTTCAGCCAAAAAGCGGCTGCGAGGGAAATGACGGACTTCCAATACCTGACAGAGGACGGCCTGGTACAAATGACAGAATATGGGGAGAATCTGCGGGCAGTGGCTAATTTCAGCGATAAGCCGGTCCGGTTCGGGGAAAAGGAACTGCCGGCCTGTTCCGTATTGATGGAGGTTGATGGGCGGAAATCGGTTTATACTCCGTCACCGGAGCATACCTGAGTTCGGATGGATGTAGTTAAGCCCGCCATAAGGCGGGCTTAACAAGAATATCCATTGACAGCTTATGATTCCAGCCGGAATGTAACTGTCCAATCACCTTCAATTAGCTCACCTGAGTTATGGAATATACCGTACAGCCTATAATCCTCCAGCTGATTAAAAGGACCCACAAACCAAAACTCATAATATGTGTATCTGGAATTCCCGGTTTCCTCCTTCCAGCTCACGGAGTAATCTTCATGGCGTTCCCTGCCCTGACCATCCACAAGAAATGGCTGTACATGCCTGTCTGCCTTTGTATTATCTCCCATGCAAATTTGCAGCCGTAAAATATCATCCTCATACACCAGCCCAGTGACTGTAAAGTCATCCGGATTACAACTGTCCGGTCCCTCTGACGAAAGCACCTGGAACGTCCTGCGTGGATCATCCGGCTCCTTTTTCCCGTCCAGCACATCTAAATGCGGGGAAATGGCCTGAGAGCTGCCCCCGCTTCCCGACACAAAAACGCTTTTAGTCTCCCCGTGATTCTGTAAGCGGTCCATGCCAATGTCACGTTCTTCCTGAGTGATGCCGCACAACAGGCTGTGCACATAGAATGTCAGCTTGTTACGGTCAAATGCATCATTTGCCTGTACAGATAACAAGTAATATGCCTTTTCCTCCGCCTCATTGTACTGGATAAAGCTGCACCCAGCCAGACTGCTGTCAGCCCCATAACTCTTTAAACCATAGCTGTCAAATAAATCAGCTTTTCCCTGCATCCGGTCAAATCCTTCTGCATTTTTTAAAGACAGAAGAATCTCTGCCCGGTTTTCCACCAGATTCACGGCCTCCACCTGCAGGATGATTCCCTGGCTGGTGCTCTGCTTTTGTACCGGTAAAAACAAATCGGACATTCCGGGAGAAATGGATTCAATCACCTTATAAAATCCCGGAATATTGGCAGCGCAGACAGGAAGGACATTCCAGATACAGATACAGCAAACTGCTGTAATGGCAGTTTTCCATATGAAGCGTCTGTTACGGCACTTTCTTCCTGCTCCGGACAGGATACAGTCCACACTGTTTTGGTTAGGCCTGATTTTATCATATGCATTTTTATAATCTTCACGAAACATCATCTTTCCTCCAACCTCCTTCTCAGCATATCCCTTGCCCTGGTAAGCCGGGTCCGTACCGTGGAAGGCTTTACGCCAATTGTGTTGCTGATGTCATCCACGGACATATCCTCATAGTAAAATAGATGCACCACAATCCTATATTTTTCCGGAAGCTTTTTCACTGCCTCAATAACTGTCAGGTCCCGTTCCTCCAGTTCGAACACAGTGCCGGAATCCTCCGGTCCCAACCCGGTGATTTTTCTCATCCAGGCCGATTTCCAATGATTTTTGCAGCAATTGATTGTGACACGCAGGAACCAGGCTTTTTCATTCTCCTGGTTTTGAAATATTGGCTTTTTCCGCAGATAACGGATGAATACCTCCTGATGTATGTCGTCCGCGTCAAACTTTTGTTTTACCAAGGAATAAGCTAACCGGTATACCATATCTGAATAGCGTTCAATCATGGCCAGTTGAAAATCCTCCTTGTCCTTTTCCATCCTCTCACCACCCTTTCATTGATAATACAATCCAGATAGCCAAAAAGCTACAGAAAAAAGATTTTGAGGAGTAAAAAGGGCAGAAGTCATGCTATACTGGTGTCATGGTATTGAATGGAGGAGGAATAAACAGATGGAGTCATTGTATGAGTTAATCCACCGCGCATTGACATCGGAGGGAATGCTTCCGAAGGGCTTCAGCCTGCCGAAGCCCAATGCAGAAAAGATTCACTTTGCGGATGGTGCCATGGACGGGATAGCGATTTTTCATACGTCCAACAGTGCACAAGGCGTGGAATTGCTGGAACAGGCTGTATGTGCCGCAAACCGGGATGACGCAGGCGGGGCCCGGGAGCTGGTGAGGAGATTCTGTGAGACAGGCTGCATGATTGGCGCTATTGACGAGATTCAGCAATACATCATTGGACATCAGGAAGAACTTGCAGCTGGTAAGCTCTATCAGCTGGGCAGGGATTTGATGCTGGGCGGCACTCACCGGGAGGAAGTAAAGTTTGGCATGGCTTTGCTGGAATTGTTTAATACAAATGGAAATGAGGAGATTAAGCAAGCAGTACGTGAGTTAGCCTGTTCCGACGAATTCACGATTTTCGCCCTATTCCTTATGCAGTCATGGGATAATCCGGAGCTGGAGATTTATCAAGCTGCCAGGAAGGTGAGAGGATGGGGAAGAATCCATGCGGTGGAGCGGCTTACCCCGGTGGACGAAGAGATGGAAAGGTGGATTCTGTCTGAGGGATGGGATAACACAGTCCTTCCGGCCTACTCTGCATTGGAATGTTTTCAAAAGGCACGTTGCGCCCAGCTGCTGGAAGAAGAGATGACCAGGGAACAGTACATCTCCATGTCCGGGCTGATGTCCGGGCTGTTAGACGAGGGTCCGGTCAGGGGAATCTCTGCATGCGATAATCCGGAGCAGGTTCTGATATCCTTCCTGCGCCAAAGCGGCCGATTTGATTTGACGGCAGCAGAATACGCAGTGGCTGCCCAGATTCTGGACTATGCCAGGGACAATAAAATGGAGCCTGTAGTCCTGGCAGCGGAGCGTTTGTTAAAAAGCAGGGGCTGCATGCTGGTTCTGCAAAGGGACATGGAGCGCGGGGAAAGTCTGCGGCTGGCAAAGCAGCTGGGCCTGGACTACGCACCTTACGCTATGGCTGCAATCAATGAGGACTTCCAACGAAATTACCATTATATAGACCTGCTCATGTCTGAGGAGGAATATGCCGTAAGGCTAATCCACCTGTTTGAGGAAAAACTTCCATTGGATGAAATGGCCGCCGGGAGCGCGGATGAGATGGGATTAGGAGAGGCCTTTACGGACTACCGGATTTTGGTCTATATGATACAGCATCTGAAAAACCGTCCCGGGATGGGTGTGAGGCTGATTCAAACCGCATTGAAGGCGCCTGTAGTCAATAACCGGAATATGGCGCTGACCGTACTGGAAGAGTGGGTGAAGGACAAAGGATGTTCCCTTGGGAATTGTTATCCGGACCTGCATCAGCTGCTGCTGGAGCTGCGGGAATCTGAAGTGCGCCATGATATCCGGACCCGTATGGATGCCCTGGCTGGCCTGAAATAAGTGCTGGCTTGAAATAAGGTGCGGTTTTGTCTTTTAGGTGATTTCGCTAAGTGTTTCAACATTGTTATTATGGCGGAACATAAATCCCAGCCGGCGGGGTAAAAATTTAAATTTGTAAGGGAGCAGAGAAATATGGCATTTGACTTCAAAAAGGAATATAAAGAGCTTTATATCCCTAAAAATAAGCCGCAAATTGTAAATGTTCCAAAGATGAATTACATTGCAATTCGTGGAAAAGGCAATCCATCACAGCGCAGGACTTTGAATGGGCTGTGGCTGCCGCCGCAAAGAAGAAAAAAACGGACTGTTACAGCGCCGTGTTTCTGACTGTGAACGAAGGACTGTGCGTGCAAATGATGCACATAGGTTCTTATGACAGAGAGCCTGAAACAGTGGCACTTATGGACGAGTACCTTACCCGGAATGGGTATGTGAATGATATGGAAGATGGCAGGCTGCATCACGAAATCTATCTGTCTGACCCAAGAAAGTGCAGTCCGGAGAAAATGAAAACCGTAATCAGACATCCCATAAAAAGAGTTTGACAACTCCACTCATAAGATGCACTTTTCAATCACTTTTCAATCACGCCCTAGTGACAAAGCCCCCGGCACTGTGCTATACTGAAATTGGAAAACATCAGCTAATTGACGGAATATGGAAGGACGACCTTTACATGCAGACATTGAACCAGGACATAAAAGACCGGACATTTAAGCCTGTATACCTTCTGTTCGGTGAAGAGGCCTTCTTAAAGAAAAGCTATAAGAGCCGTCTGAGAGAAGCCCTTACCGACGGTGATACTATGAATTACAATTATTTTGAAGGCAAAGGGATGAATGTGAATGAAATCATCGGCCTTGCGGACACCATGCCTTTTTTTGCGGAGAAGCGGCTTATACTTATGGAGGACAGCGGATTCTTTAAGGGCGGGGCAGGAGCGGACGAGCTGACTGAGTATATGGGAGGAATCCCTGAATCCACCTGTCTTGTATTTGTGGAATCGGAAGTGGACAAGAGGAGCAGACTATATAAGGCAGTGAAGAAATATGGCTATGCTGCGGAGCTGAGCCACCAGGAACCGGCCCAGCTTGCCAGATGGGCTGCAGGCATCCTGTCTAAAAACGGTAAGAAGATTACCGGCCGGACCATGGAATTCTTTCTTAGCAAGGCTGGGGATGACATGGAGAACATCAGCTCGGAGCTGGAAAAGCTTATAAGCTATACCCTTGGCCGGGATGTCATCACAGATGAGGACGTGGAGACCATCTGTACCACCCAGGTAACCAATAAGATATTTGACATGATAACAGCCATAGCGGCACGTCAGACCCGCAAGGCCATGGACCTTTATGAGGACCTTCTGACACTGAAGGAACCGCCCATGCGCATCCTGTTTCTGATAGCAAGGCAGTTTAATCAAATCCTCCAGGTCAGGGACCTGATGGGAAAGGGGATGGATAAAAGCACCATAGCGTCCAGGCTTAAGCTTCAGCCCTTTGTGGTGGGGAAGATTATGCTGCAGGCCAAGACATTTTCCAAGGAACAAATCATGTCGTATGTGAATCTCTGCGTGGATGCCGAGGAAGGCGTTAAGACCGGTAAGCTGCAGGACCGGCTGGCAGTGGAACTGCTTATAGCAAACAAATATGAATAAAAATAAGAGGAACGAAGGCGATGGATATGATGGAGACAATTGAACTGGAAGATTTGAAAAACCAGGCCAGGCAGGTGCTGGAGGAGCTTATGGAGGCCGCCCGTCTGAAGCCGGGACAGATTCTGGTGGTGGGCTGTTCGTCCAGCGAGATAGACAGCTTTAAGATTGGGTCCCACTCAAGCGCAGAGATAGGGATGGCCGTGTATACGGCTCTTTACCAGGAGCTGAAGCCCAGGGGGATTTACCTGGCCGCCCAGTGCTGCGAACACTTAAACCGTGCCCTGATTCTGGAGGCAGAGGCTGCCCGTGCTTATGGCTATGAGCCGGTAAATGTGGTCCCCCAGTTAAAGGCCGGCGGCTCTTTTGCCACAGCTGCTTATGCAACCCTGGAACATCCTGTGGCAGTGGAGCACATAAGGGCCCATGCGGGGATTGACATCGGCGATACCCTCATTGGCATGCATATGAGGGATGTGGCAGTTCCTGTACGGATTAAGACAAAGGAGATTGGAAGCGCCCATGTGGTATGTGCCAGGACCAGACCTAAGTTTATCGGCGGTATCAGGGCCCGCTACGATGAGGAGAATATGTAAGGACCGCAGCAGGTTGCTGACATAGAATATGAAAATGGGATATGAGGAGGTATGGTTATGAACAGAGCGATTACAATCAGCCGCGAGTACGGAAGCGGGGGACGGGAGATTGGCGAGAAGCTGGCTCAAAGGCTGGGTATTCCTTTTTATGATAAGGAATTGATTGCCATGATTGCAAAGGAAGGGAATATTGAGACTTCCGTATTGGAGGCCAACGATGAAGTGGACCCGGATTTAGATAATTATTCACCGCGGCAGGTCCCGCCGGACTACCAGATTGCCATGACCCAGCGAATCTACGCGGCTCAGGCAACCGTCATCCGTAACCTGAATGAGAAAGGTCCCTGTGTCATTGTGGGGCGCTGTGCAGATGCCATACTTCCGGATGCCATCAACATCTTTGTATTTTCGGATATGGAAAACCGTATCAGACGTATCATGTCCCTGAATCCCGGGCTTTCCAGAGAAGAGGCCAAGGCCAGCATCCTGGCAGTGGACAAGAAGCGCAAGGCTTACCATGAATATTATTCCACCACACAGTGGGGAGATATGGATGCATACGATATCTGCCTTAACAGCGGACTGGCCGGCGTGGAGGGATGTCTGGAGGCTGCGCTCACCTATATTAAGTACGTCAGATAGCTTACAACATCAGAGTTGGAAGAAGACCGAAAAATCCCAGACAGGGAAAGCAGGAAAACGCTTATCTGTCTGGGATTTTTTTAAAAGCCCTATTCTCCGCCGGGGCCGTCACGGCGCGGCCTGAACGATTCAGGCAGGGGCTCTGCATAAGAGCCCTTGTCTTTCCTCACATGGTCTGTATCGTTGGAACAGTCCCTGTTTTCTGCGTTTTCTGCCGTATCCTGATTCATGGTATGATTCATGATTCTGCCTCCTTTGACTGCTGTCAGCTGCCCTCTTTCACGATTTCATCCAGAACCTTAATCAGGTCCTGCAATGTCTCCAGGTGCACATTTCGCTCCAGGATGCAGTTTTTCAGGTCGACGGAAAGGGTTTCGAATTTGTCCCGAATTTTCGGGGAAACATAGGATGCCATATCTATCACCTCAATGATAGTATGGGCCGGAATCAGCATTTTATGCACCATGTAAAATGGGTTACATGGCTAAGGAGCATATTCAGGGCATAAAAAAACCTTCCGGTGGGTTGGTCCGGAAGGAAGAGTTTCTGAAATTCCTTAACAGTGAATATCTCTATGAATTAAGCGATGGAATTAACAGCCTTGGATAAACGGGATACCTTGCGGGAAGCATTATTCTTATGATATACTCCCTTGGTGGCAGCCTTGTCAATCTCGGTAGTAGCAGCCAGCAGTGCAGCCTGGGCAGCAGCCTTGTCCCCAGAAGCAACAGCAGCGTCAACCTTCTTGATTGCAGTTTTAACCTTGGATCTAATCGCCTTGTTTCTTGCAGCCTTAGTCTCGTTTACTAAGATTCTCTTCTTTGCAGATTTAATGTTAGCCAATGAAATACACCTCCGTTCTTTAATATTATTATCTTTGTGTTTTCCATCAAAGCCTGGACACGGACAGTTCAATGTAAACATACTATTGTATTCTAGCTAATCTGACCCGGAATGTCAAGTCATATTTGGCTAAAATTTGAAGAAATTTGGCATGTGGGATTTGGCATGGCTGAATTGCTTCACACATACATATTTCCGGCCATAATCGCAGAAACTGATAGGAGAATGATATGAGAGGTGGATGAATATGGAGGAAAATGCAGCTGTCAATGCTGTCAATGAAGCCGCGGCAGGTACGTTCCAGGTGAGGACGGACCTGGCGCTGGAACAGCGGGAGAGTTCCATGGGGGAAGGCGGGGACGTATCCGGCGTCCGGCTGAAGGAATGGCATCATCAAAAGAGCGGCCTTAAGCTGACCGAAGTAAAGATACTGAATGAGCAGGGGGCCAAATCAATGGGAAAACCCAGAGGAACCTACCTGACCCTGGAGGCGGACCGTCTGTCCAAGGCGGACGAGGATTACCACAGTGAGATATCGGAAGAACTGGCCCACCAGATACGCAGGCTTATGACGGAAATGATTGGGTACAGGGAGGAGGATTTGCCTTCGGTCCTGGTGGTGGGACTGGGAAATGACTCCGTCACCCCGGATTCCCTGGGTCCAAGGGTACTGGATAACCTGCAGGTGACGAGACATCTGGACGGACAGTACGGAAATACATTCCTGAGGGACAGGAAGCTTCCCGCTGTCAGCGGCATAGCGCCCGGTGTCATGGCGCAGACCGGCATGGAAACTGCGGAGATATTAAAGGGAATCATACATGAAACCCATCCGGACCTGATTATTGCCATTGATGCTCTGGCGGCCAGAAGCGTGCGGCGTCTGGGGACTACCATCCAGCTTACGGATACGGGAATCCATCCCGGTTCCGGGGTTGGGAATCACCGCCACAGCCTGACCAGGGAGAGCCTGGGCGTGCCGGTAATGGCCATTGGGGTGCCCACCGTAGTGGGAGCCGCCGCCATAGTACACGACACAGTGTCCGCCCTTGTGGGAGTGCTGGCAGAGAACGAGGGTACCAGGGGAACCGGCAGCTGGATTGAGGAAATGGACCCGGATGGCCAGTATCAGCTTATACGGGAACTGCTGGAACCGGAATTTGGTCCTCTTTACGTCACGCCGCCGGACATTGACCAGTCTGTGAAGCAGCTGAGCTATACTATATCCGAGGGCATACACCAGGCTGTTTTTCCATAGGGGGTTTTACGAAACAAGCAATATCCTTCACATCCCTGCATATCATAATAATAGTATGATGACAGGTGAATGAATTGATGAGAATAAGACGTGGAGGCGTGGACCGGCTCGTACGCCGGTTTCTGGCCGGCACGGTCCTTATGTTGCTCTTGCTTTTGTGCGGCCGGTATGTAAGCCGAGCCGCCGCAAGCATAACAAAAAATGATTACAGGGATATGATATGCGCAGGAGGGCAGTGGCTGGTGGAAGCCATCTGGAGCCAGGCCCATCCGGCGGATAATGCCAGGGAATCAGGCCTGTGGTCAGATGCCTGGGGAAGCAGGCAGGGAACCAATGACCCTGACCCTGCTTACCGCAAATACAATGCAGTAAAAACATTTTATGAAGAACACCAGTATCTCGCCTGGTACGGCAATGAAGAATCCGGCCAGCAGACCCCGGAGGAATCTGGCATCCTGGCTTCAGGAGAAGCAGGGATGGGATATGGTCCGGGCACAGGCACAGCTGGCCCTGCCGGAGCAGGCGTTTCAGGAACAGGAGCCTCAGGGGCAGACGGTGCCCAGGGCCGGGATTTGGCCGCCGGAACAGGCGGTATGGGTGCAGCCGGACTCCAGGGTGCAAACCAGTCCCTGGAGACCATCACAGGAACTCTGGAGCGTCCCATTACCGGCAGTACATATGTGTTGGAACAGCTGATGGATTACGATTTTCTTATAAAACATTTTTACAGCATCCATACTTCTACTACAGCGGGCCGCGACCTTATGAATGCAAAGGACCTGCTGGGCCGGGACATGACCATGAAGGGCGATGACTCCAAACCCCAGATACTTATATACCACACCCATTCCCAGGAAGCCTATAAGGATTCAGGTCCGGGACAGACCGTGGTGGGAGTGGGGGATTACCTGACCCGGCTTCTGGAGGCCAAGGGATACAATGTATACCACGACAAATCGGTTTATGACCTGAAAAACGGCCAGCTGGACCGGAGCAAGGCATATAATTACGCCCTGGACGGCATTACAGGCATACTGCAGAAGAATCCCTCCATTGAAGTGGTGCTGGATATCCACAGGGATGGGGTGGGGGAGAACCTGCACCTGGTTACCCAGGTGGACGGCCGGGATACGGCGCAGATTATGTTCTTCAACGGTCTGAGCCAGACGCCGGAGGGCCCCATAGAGTATCTGCAAAATCCCTACCGGGAGGATAACCTGGCCTTCAGTCTTCAGATGCAGCTGGGAGCCGCTGCCTATTATCCCGGCTTCACCCGCAAGATATACCTTAAGGGACTGCGCTACAATGAGCACCTGCGTCCCAAGTCCAGCCTGATTGAGGTGGGAGCCCAGACAAACACGTACCAGGAGGCATTAAACGCCATGGAGCCCCTGTCAGAACTTTTGGATATGGTGTTGCAAGGAAATAGAAAAGATAGTATAATTCAGTAAGCAAAGGAAGCGTCTGCCATAGGGATACACGCACGTTTCCAGTGAAGAAATACCACAGAAAGAGGATAAAGCATGCCAACAGTTGACCAGAGTAAAATTCGCAATTTTTGCATCATAGCACACATTGACCACGGCAAGTCCACCCTGGCTGACCGTATTATTGAGAAAACAGGGCTTCTCACCAGCCGTGAGATGCAGGAGCAGGTTCTGGATAATATGGACCTGGAGCGGGAGCGGGGAATCACCATTAAGTCCCAGGCAGTCCGTACCGTATATAAGGCCCAGGATGGAAATGAGTACATTTTCAATCTGATAGACACCCCAGGACACGTGGATTTTAACTACGAGGTATCACGAAGCCTGGCAGCCTGCGACGGCGCCATACTGGTGGTGGATGCCTCCCAGGGAATTGAGGCCCAGACCCTGGCCAACGTATACCTTGCCCTGGACCATGACCTGGATGTGTTTCCGGTCATCAATAAAATCGACCTTCCCAGCGCGGAGCCGGAGCGGGTGGCAGCGGAAATTGAGGATGTCATTGGTCTGGATGCCGGCGACGCCCCTCACATTTCAGCGAAAACAGGGGTTAATATAGAAGAAGTGCTGGAAGCCATTGTCCATAAGATACCAGCTCCAAAAGGCGACCCTGAGGCACCCTTAAAGGCCCTTATCTTTGACTCCACCTATGATTCCTACAAGGGAGTCATCATTTTCTGCCGCATCATGGAGGGAACCGTGAGAAGGGGAACCCCCATCCGCATGATGGCCACGGGTTCTGAGGAGGATGTGGTGGAGGTGGGGTATTTCGGCGCAGGCCAGTTTATTCCATGTGAAGAACTGAGCGCCGGCATGGTAGGCTATATCACTGCCAGCATCAAAAATGTGCGTGATACACGCGTGGGCGATACCGTTACGTCCAGGGACAACCCCTGCGCCTCACCCCTTCCGGGTTACAAGAAGGTTACGCCCATGGTATACTGCGGCCTCTATCCGGCGGACGGGGCCAAGTACAATGATTTAAGGGATGCGCTGGAAAAGCTTCAGCTCAATGACGCCTCCCTGTTTTACGAGCCGGAGACATCCATTGCCCTGGGCTTTGGATTCCGCTGCGGTTTTCTGGGGCTTCTGCACCTGGAAATCATAGAAGAGCGTCTGGAGCGCGAGTACAACCTGGACCTGGTGACCACGGCCCCGGGCGTTGTATACCGGGTGCACAAAACCACGGGTGAGATGATGGAATTGACCAATCCCTCCAACCTTCCGGACCCCACGGAAATCGAGTACATGGAGGAGCCGATTGTCAGTGCGGAAATCATGGTAACCACAGAATTCGTAGGTTCAATTATGACACTCTGCCAGGAGCGCAGAGGCAATTATCTGGGCATGGAATACATCGAGACCACCCGCGCCCTTCTGAAATACGAACTGCCCCTAAATGAAATCATCTATGATTTCTTTGACGCCCTCAAGTCCCGCTCCAGAGGATATGCTTCCTTTGACTACGAGCTCAAGGGATATGAGCGCTCCAGCCTGGTGAAGCTGGACATCCTGGTGAACCGTGAAGAGGTGGATGCCCTTTCCTTCATCGTACATGCCGATTCTGCTTATGAACGGGGCAGAAAGATGTGTGAGAAGCTGAAGGACGAGATTCCAAGGCATCTGTTTGAGATACCGATTCAGGCAGCCATCGGCGGCAAGATTATTGCCAGGGAGACAGTGAAGGCCGTGCGCAAGGACGTGCTGGCCAAATGCTATGGCGGTGATATCAGCCGTAAGAGAAAGCTGCTGGAAAAGCAGAAGGAAGGCAAGAAGCGCATGCGCCAGATTGGAAATGTAGAGATTCCGCAGAAGGCATTTATGAGTGTGCTGAAGCTGGATGACGAATAAATAGGTGGGATAAATCATAACATGACAAGCTTACAGAGGAAGCCCCTGGAGCTGTATGTCCATGTGCCCTTTTGCGCCAGGAAATGTCTTTACTGCGATTTCCTGTCCTTCAGGGCGCTGGCGTCTGTCCAGGAGGCTTATACCGAACAACTAATAAGGGAAATAGAAGTCCAGGGTGCCTGCTGCCGTGAATACCAGGTCAAGACCGTGTTCATAGGAGGAGGCACTCCTTCTGTTATGGAACCGTGTCTTATCCGGGACATCATGCAGGCCCTGAACAAAAATTTTGATATAGCAGCAGAGGCGGAGATTACCATTGAGGTCAATCCCGGCACCCTGCTTCAGAATAAGCTTCACATCTACCGTGCGGCGGGAATCAACCGGCTGAGCATTGGCCTTCAGTCTGCGGACAACCAGGAGCTTAAGGACCTGGGGCGGATTCATACCTTTGAGGAATTCCTGAAGAGTTACCAGTGCGCCCGCATGGCCGGGTTCACCAACGTAAATGTGGATTTGATGAGCAGCATTCCGGGCCAGACACTGGAGAGCTGGAAGAATACCCTTAAAAAGGTGACTATGCTGAAGCCGGAGCATATATCCGCATACAGTCTCATTGTGGAGGAGGGAACCCCTTTCTGGGACCGCTACGGAAAGAGGGAAGGGGAGGAGACTGGTCTTAAAACAGACGATGTCTGCTTTCTGCATCCCCGGGGCGGCCGCCTGGAGTCAAATACCGTCCCCAGAAAAAGAGCGGCTCTTTATCCCCCCCTTCCGGATGAGGAGACAGAGAACCGCATATATCATTTTACCAGGACATATCTGGAGGAACAGGGATACGGCCGTTATGAGATATCCAATTACGCCAAGCCGGGCAGGGAGTGCCTGCACAACACAGGCTATTGGAGGGGAGTTTCCTATCTGGGACTGGGACTTGGCTCCTCATCCTGCATGAACGGGACCCGTTTCTCCAATGAACGGGATTTAGATACCTATCTGCACCTGGATTTTTCCCAAGAAGGTGGAGCCTCAGCCCTGTCCTCTCTCAGAGGCCCGGTGGAGGAACTGACCAGGGAAGCCCAGATGGAGGAATTTATGTTTCTGGGTCTGCGCATGACAAGAGGCGTATCAGAGATAGACTTCGTATCCATGTTCGGAGTCAAAATAGAAAGCATATACGGCCCTGTAATAGAGAGGCTTATTGCCAACGGCCTCTTAAAACGCGAGGGCGTCCGGATATCACTGACCGAATGGGGAATGGACGTAAGCAATTTTGTGCTCAGCGAATTTCTGCTCTAGAATTCTAAACGGGGAGGAAAAATGTCAGAGAATAAAACCATACGGGAAACCGTAAGAAAAAGACTGGAGGAAGCATCCGACCCGGAATACAGGGACTTCCACAGCCGTCTTCTGCCGGGAATCACCGGCATAGCGGGAGTGCGCACGCCCGTACTCCGGGGAATCGCAAAGGACTTAAAAAGGAACGGATGGCAGGAATACATAGAAGAGGTGTCAGAGGCCTGGAAGGAAAACGGCCAGGGAGCAGAGGGCGTCCTCTATGACGAGATGATAATCTGGGGGCTGTGTATCTGCGGAGGCTGCCGCGACTGGGACACTGCCAGGAAATACATAACCGGCTTTGTCCCGGCTATCAATAACTGGGCTGTATGCGATATCTTCTGCGGCTCACTTAAAATCACCAGCCGTTACAAGGAAGAAGTCTGGCAGTTCATCCTGCCCTATTTCCGGTCGGACCGTGAATACGACCTGCGGTTTGGAACCGTCATGCTGTTATCCCATTACGCGGACCAGGACCATCTGGACCGTGCCCTGACACTGCTGGACGGCATCCATCATACCGGATACTATGCCAGAATGGCAGTGGCCTGGGCTGTTTCTGTTTATTTTGTCAAATTTCCGGACCAGGTGATGAAATACTTAAAGCAGAGCAGCCTGGATGACTGGACCTACAATAAAGCGCTGCAGAAAATCACAGAGTCCTTCCGCGTGGACAGGGAAACAAAACAGCTGATACGGGAAATGCGCAGAGGACGCTGACAAAGAACCCGGCTGCGTCCCCCTTGTTCTCTCTAAAAACTTGTGCTACAATCAAATTGATATCAGAAAAGTCAGTTTATTCACCGGAAAACTGGCGTTGTTGTCTTTACAATTGGAGAAAGGAGCATTGTTATGGGGAATCTGATTAACAGAACCATCGGGGAATTCAGGGTACAGGCCTTTTATCAGGGGAAGTTCATGGATGTGACCAGGGAGGACACCCTGGGACACTGGTCTGTATTTTTTTTCTACCCGGCTGATTTTACCTTTGTATGTCCTACGGAGCTGGGGGACCTGGCTGATTATTATGAGGAATTTAAGGCGGCCGGATGTGAGATTTATTCCGTGTCGGAGGATACCCATTTTGTCCATAAGGCGTGGGCAGATGCCTCGGAAACCATCCGGAAAATACATTATCCCATGCTGGGGGACCCGGCCGGGAAGCTGGCCAGGGAGTTCGGCGTGCTGGATGAGGAGGAAGGACAGGCGTTCAGAGGAACCTTTATCCTGAATCCGGAAGGTAAGATTAAGGCGTATGAGATACATGATATGGGAATCGGCCGGAATGCAGAGGAACTGCTGCGCAAGGTCCAGGCTGCCCAGTTTGTGGAGGAGCATGGAGACCAGGTGTGTCCCGCCAAATGGAAACCGGGAGAAGAGACACTGACGCCCAGCCTGGACTTGGTGGGGATGCTGTAGGGAGGTGGATGCTACGATTGATTTAAATACGATTCCCGGAGAAAGCAGCCTGGTGGACCAGGGGCTTAAGGAACAGCTGGCCGGTATCTTCGGCAGGATGGAGAAACCGGTGACAATCAGGGCAGTGGTGGATTTATCCGGGGAAAAGGACCGGGAAATGGCCTCCTTTCTCAGGGTCATTGTTTCCCTGAGCCCGAAACTGGGGCTTGAGCTATACGGTCCCGGCGAGGCGGACCAGGTACCTGAACTGAATACAGCATGGCTGCCTGTAACCGGGCTCTACAAGGATGGGACCTATGGCAGGGCTGCTTTTCACGGAGTGCCGGGAGGAAAGGAAATCAATTCCTTTGTGCTGGCCATCTATAACCTGGCAGGACCCGGGCAGGAAGTGCCAAAAGGAACCAGGAAAAAGATTGAGCGGCTGGACAAGAAGACGAATATCAAGATATGCGTGTCCCTTGCCTGCCATCACTGCCCTTTGGTGGTGACGGCCTGCCAGCAGATTGCTTTTCTGAATCCGAATATTGAGGCTGAGATGATAGATGCAGCCCTTTACGATGACCTGGTGGCTGAGTATGATATTAAGCGGGTGCCCATGATGATTATGAATGACAGCAGGATTGTTATGGGTAGCAAGACCATGGATGAAATCGTCACTTTGTTAAAATAATAACTAAAAAATGGTAAAAACACGTTAAAAAGTTGTTAAATATGAATGAAAAAAGTGCTCAAATTGGTAAAAAAATGTACATTGTGTGAGAAATAAAATTCTTCTATTGAATTTATATGTGCAATGTGCTATATTGGAAACAGGTAAAGAAAGACAAATAAAATTGCTGAGATGATGAGAGCATAGTAAAACGACAGAAATGTTGATTTAGAACTATGCTCTTTTTTATTGGTAAAATCGTGTGAGGGGGTGATACCGATGAATCAGAAACTGTATGATTTGATTGAGGCCAATCCAGTCATAGCAGCGGTAAAGGACATGGATGGCCTTGACGCCTGCTGCAAAAGAGATGAGATTAAGGTAGTGTTCATCCTCTTTGGGGATATCTGTAATATCAGCGCCATTGTCAGACAGATTAAAGATGCAGATAAAGTTGCCATGGTACATATCGACCTGATAACCGGACTCAGCAGCAAAGAGGTTGCAGTGGATTTTATCAGGAATAATACCAGTGCAGACGGAATCATCTCAACAAAACCAGCTTTGATTAAACGGGCCAGGGAGTTGTCCTTATATACTACACTGAGGGTTTTTGTACTGGATTCCATGGCATTTGAAAACATTGAGAAACAGATGAGCGTGGCAAGGCCCGACATCATAGAGATACTTCCGGGCCTCATGCCCAAGGTGATACGCAGGGTGTGCAGGCTGGTGAAGGTGCCTGTCATAGCGGGGGGACTTATATCAGACAAGGAAGACGTGATGGCCGCCCTTTCAGCCGGGGCCATATCCGTATCGACCACGAATCAGAAAGTATGGCTGATGTAGATGAGGAAACTTAAGTCCGTTCTCCTGGGGAAGGAAAATGGGTTTATGTATAAATGATACATATGGTATGTATCAGAACAACAAGAAGGAGGGTTTTTTATGGCAAAGTATGTAATGGCACTGGATTCGGGTACGACAAGCAACAGGTGTATCCTGTTCAACGAGAAGGGGGAAATGTGCAGCGTTGCTCAGAAGGAGTTTACTCAGTATTTCCCGAAGCCAGGTTGGGTAGAGCATGATGCCAATGAAATCTGGTCCACACAGTTAGGCGTTGCAGTGGAGGCCATGTCCAAAATCGGGGCTACCGCAGAGGATATTGCCGCCATCGGCATTACCAACCAGCGTGAGACCACCATTGTATGGGATAAGGAGACTGGGGAGCCCGTATACCATGCAATCGTGTGGCAGTGCCGCAGAACCTCCGAGTACTGCGATACACTGAAGGATAAAGGATTGGTCGATACCTTCCGTGCCAAGACAGGACTTGTGATTGATGCTTATTTCTCAGGAACAAAACTGAGATGGATACTGGAAAATGTGGAAGGAGTCAGGGAACGTGCAGAAAAAGGGGAGCTGCTGTTCGGAACCGTGGAGACATGGCTGATTTGGAAACTGACAAAGGGAAGAGTACATGTAACTGATTACTCCAATGCTTCCCGTACCATGCTGTTCAACATCAACACCCTGCAGTGGGATGATGAGATACTGGCAGAGTTAAACATTCCGAAATGCATGCTTCCGGAAGCCAAACCATCCAGCTGTGTATACGGCGAATCCGACCCCCAGTTCTTTGGCGGCCAAATCCCCATTGGCGGGGCGGCAGGCGACCAGCAGGCAGCGCTTTTCGGCCAGACCTGTTTCAATGCGGGCGAGGCAAAGAATACATACGGAACCGGCTGCTTCATGCTGATGAACACAGGCGAGAAGCCGGTATTCTCCAAGAACGGCCTGGTTACCACCATTGCCTGGGGACTGGACGGCAAAGTGAATTATGCTCTGGAAGGTTCCATCTTTGTTGCCGGTGCGGCTATCCAGTGGCTGCGGGATGAAATGAGAATCATAGATTCCTCGCCGGATTCCGAGTACATGGCCAAGAAGGTAAAGGATACCAACGGCTGCTATGTGGTGCCTGCATTTACAGGACTGGGCGCCCCCCATTGGGACCAGTACGCCAGAGGCACCATCGTGGGTATTACCCGCGGCGTCAACAAATACCACATTATCCGTGCCACACTGGATTCCCTGTGCTATCAGACCAATGATGTGCTCCAGGCCATGAAGGCGGATTCCGGCATTGAGCTGGCAGCCCTTAAGGTGGACGGCGGAGCAAGCGCAAACAACTATCTGATGCAGACCCAGGCAGACATTATCAATGCGCCGGTGAACCGTCCTCAGTGCGTGGAGACCACGGCTATGGGCGCTGCTTATCTGGCAGGTCTGGCGGTTGGATACTGGGCTAACAAGGAAGAGGTCATCAAGAACTGGGCGATTGACCGTACCTTCACTCCGGAGATTTCCGAAGAGAAGAGAAACGGGATGGTGACTGGCTGGAACAAGGCTGTAAAATGCTCTTACGGATGGGCAAAAGAAGATTAGTCAGATATGGGTATGAAACGATGTGATTGAGCATGGCTGCCCGGCATCCGTAGCCCTTTCGGCACAGGGGCCGGGGCCATGCCTTAAAGATAAGGGGGTTTTTATATGTTACCATATATAGCAGAGTTTTTGGGGACCATGATACTTATCATTTTAGGTGACGGCGTTGTAGCGAACGTGACACTCAATAAGTCGGGCATGAAGGGTGCTGGTTCCATCCAGATTACCTTTGCATGGGGCCTTGCGGTTATGCTGCCCGCATTTATCTTTGGCGCTGCGTCCGGCGCGCATTTTAATCCGGCGCTGACCATTGCCCTGGCAGTGGATGGAAGCATGTCATGGGGACTTGTTCCCGGATACATTGTTGCACAGTTTGCCGGTGCCTTTGTGGGCGCTGTCATTGTGTATCTTCTGTTCAAAGACCAGTATGACGCAACCGAGTCAGCGGCAACCAAGCTGGGCACCTTCTGTACAGGACCATCTGTTCCTAACATGGGACGCAACATTTTAAGCGAGGCAGTTGGTACATTTGTGCTTGTATTCGCAATCAAAGGCATCGGCCAGGTATCCGGCATTGCACCAGGCGTGGATAAGCTGCTTGTATTCGGAATCATTGTTTCAATCGGTATGTCCCTGGGCGGTCTGACCGGTTATGCCATTAACCCTGCACGTGACCTTGGGCCGCGTCTGGCCCATGCTGTTCTGCCTATTAAGGGAAAGGGAGATTCCAACTGGGGCTATGCACCGGTGGTTATCATCGGACCGGTTGTGGGCGCAGTTGTGGCAGCCTTATTATATCAGGCAATTCCGTGGATGTAACATGTATCCTTAACTGAATATTGATTGCGTGAGATGAGAGCGGAGCAAATAGGTGTGGAAACACGCCTTGTTTGCTCCGCTTTTTAACCCTTCGGGGCTGAATGTTGGCCGCCCTGGCTGGCTGTGTTAAAACCAGGCCGGCGGATTTAAATAAAAGGCCGGCCCGGTGAGGGCGGCGGCAGGGAGATGCCGGGCTGATTCGGCATCTTCACAAAAAAAGAAGGAAGGGAACAAAACATATGTATGACGTAATAATAATCGGGGCCGGGGTGTCCGGCGCTGCATCTGCCAGGGAACTGTCAAGGTATAAGGTGAAGGCCTGTGTCCTGGAACGGGAGGAGGATGTGTGCTGCGGCACCTCCAAGGCCAACAGTGCCATTGTCCATGCCGGATATGACGCAGCGGAAGGTTCGCTCATGGCTAAGCTGAATGTGGAAGGAAACCAGATTATGCCTGGACTGGCCAGGGAACTGGATTTTCCATTCAATCCATGCGGTTCCTTTGTGGTATGTCTGGATGAAGAGTCCATGCCGGACCTCAGGGCTCTGTATGAACGCGGGGTCAGGAACGGTGTAAAGGATATGGAAATCATCACGGATAAGGCAAGGATTAAGGAGATGGAGCCCAATCTGACAGATGAGGTGGCCGGCGTTCTCTATGCACCTACGGCAGGCATCGTATGTCCCTTTAATTTAAACATTGCATTGGCTGAAAATGCTTATACCAACGGCGTGGATTTTAAATTTAACACTGAGGTGACGAATATCCGCAGAATAGAGGACGGATGGGCACTGGAAACCAGCCAGGGTGTGTATGAGACCCGGTATGTGGTCAATGCGGCAGGTGTCCATGCCGACCGGTTCCACAATATGGTCAGTGAGACAAAGATACACATTACCCCCAGAAGAGGAGACTACTGCCTGCTGGATAAGAGTGCGGGAAACCATGTAAACCGCACCATATTTGCCCTTCCGGGAAAATATGGAAAGGGAGTCCTGGTATCGCCCACGGTCCATGGAAATCTGATTGTGGGACCCACAGCCATTGATATTGAGGATAAGGAGGCCACGGCCACCACAAGGGAGGGACTGGATGAACTGATTGCAAAAGCAGGCATGAATGTAAAGGACCTTCCCATGCGCCAGGTCATCACATCCTTTGCAGGACTCAGGGCCCATGAGGACCACCATGAATTTATTATAAAGGAACTGGAGGATGCGCCGGGATTTGTGGACTGTGCGGGAATCGAGTCACCGGGACTTACCAGCTGTCCGGCCGTCGGAAGGATGGTGGCAGGAATTCTTAAGGATAAGCTGGGCCTGGAGCCAAATCCGCAGTTTAACGGCAGCCGCAAGGGCATTCTGGATCCGGATACCCTTACCAAAGAGGAGCAGGCGGAGCTGATTAAAAAGAATCCTGCTTACGGCAATATCATCTGCCGATGTGAAATGGTCACCGAGGGAGAAATCCTGGACGCCATCCACAGGCCGCTGGGGGCCCGTTCCCTGGACGGCATCAAGCGCAGGACCAGGGCTGGAATGGGGCGCTGCCAGGCGGGCTTTTGCACACCCAGGTCCATGGAACTGCTTCACCGTGAGCTGGGGCTTCCCATGACGGAGATTACAAAAGCCGGCGGGGATTCGAAGCTTGTAGTGGGAACCAATAAGGACAGAATATAGAAAGGGGCGCGCTTGAGATGAGGAAATATGATATTGTCATAATCGGCGGCGGTCCTGCGGGTCTCGCTGCAGCTGTAGCGGCCAGGGATAACGGAGTAGAGAGCATCCTAATCCTGGAACGCGATAAGGAACTGGGAGGCATTTTAAACCAGTGTATCCACAACGGATTCGGCCTTCATACATTCAAGGAGGAGCTGACAGGTCCTGAGTATGCTGCCAGGTTTGAGGAACAGGTGTATGAGAGGAACATTGAATATAAATTAAACACCATGGTCATGGATATCAGCCGCCATAAGGTGGTTACGGCTATGAACCGGGAAGAGGGACTGTTTGAAATACAGGCCAGGGCTGTGATACTGGCTATGGGATGCAGGGAGCGTTCCAGAGGGGCGCTTAACATACCGGGCTACCGGCCTGCCGGCATTTTTTCGGCGGGAACCGCCCAGCGTCTGGTCAATATGGAGGGCTTTATGCCGGGCAGGGAAGTGGTTATCCTGGGTTCCGGCGACATCGGTCTTATCATGGCCAGGCGTATGACGTTAGAGGGCGCCAAGGTAAAGGTGGTGGCGGAGCTGATGCCCTATTCAGGAGGGCTGAAACGTAATATTGTGCAGTGTCTGGATGATTACGGCATACCGCTTAAGCTGAGCCACACCGTGGTTGATATATGCGGAAAGCAGCGCCTGGAAGGTATCACCCTGGCTGCCGTGGATGAGAGGGGTAAGCCCATACCGGGAACCGAGGAGGATTATACCTGCGACACCCTGCTTCTCTCCGTGGGCCTGATTCCTGAGAATGAGCTGTCAAACGGAATGGGAGTGGAGATGAACCGGGTTACGTCAGGACCGGTTGTGAATGAAAGCCTGGAAACCAATATTGAAGGCGTATTTGCCTGTGGCAACGTGCTCCATGTCCATGATTTGGTGGATTTCGTATCAGAGGAGGCGGGAGCAGCCGGCAAGAATGCAGCCAGATATGTAAAGGACGGAAGTCGTTCCGGGGAAGGCAGGGAGATTGAGCTGAGGGCAGTGGACGGAGTACGATACACGGTTCCCTGCACCATCCATCCGGACCGCATGGAGGATACCCAGATTGTACGTTTCCGTGTGGGAAATGTTTATAAAAACTGCTATATCGGCGTATACTTTGATGATGAGCAGGTGATGCACAGAAAGCGCCCGGTCATGGCGCCGGGAGAGATGGAGGAGATAAAGCTCCAGAAGGAAAAATTGATGTTGCATCCCGGACTTAAGACGATTACAATAAAGGTAGAGGAGGCATAGACCATGGAGAGAAGAGAACTTATCTGTATCGGTTGTCCTATGGGGTGTCCTCTGACCGTTGAACTGGAAAACGGAGAAATCCAGACCATCACAGGATACACATGCAGGAAGGGCGAGATATATGCGCGCAAGGAAGTGACCAATCCGACCCGAATCGTTACCTCCACCGTGAGGGTGGAAGGCGGACGGGCTGACATGGTGTCTGTCAAGACCAGGGAGGATATACCCAAGGATAAGATATTCCAGTGTGTAAAGGCCTTAAAGGGTGTAACCGTCAAGGCTCCCATTCATATCGGAGATGTGGTCGTGGCAGATGTGGCAGGCACGGGAGTTGATATAGTGGCCACCAAGGAAGTACTATAGTTGTGTGCTCCTGGCTGGAGAGGGGACGGGAACAGGGTTTCCTTCTGAGACAGCAGGAGTACACCGGTCAGTCGGCAGCCGCCATCAGGCGGCGGCCGGCTTACTGCAGGTTAATGGATGGCGGTCCGGATGGATGGAGCGGCATCCGAATTAGAAGGAGGGCTTTAAATGGAGAAGAAACTGGACATTAATAACATGAACGGAATAACCGAGGAAGAGGATAAGACCTGCGGACTCAATGATATGAATTGCCTGGAAGGGGAAGAGGATAAGACCTGCGGACTCAACGACATGAACTGCGTGGAGGAGGAAGAGGACAAAACCTGCGGACTTAACGACATGAACTGTCTGGGTGAGTAACGGAAACAGTGCAGGGCAGAGGCTATGCGGAGGAGATGTACGGGCGGAGATGAATCCGTCCGGCGCTCCTGCCGCAGGTCCCTGCTTTACGTGGTTCATGAACCAATTGGAAAGCTGCTGCCCCATTTGGCGCAGCCCATAAAATAGAAGGGGGTTTTCGCAATATGAAAAAATTTATCAATGATGTGGCGCTGGTAGAAGACCAGATGATACAGGGGATGGTTAAGGCGTATCCGGGTTATCTGAGAAAGCTGGACTGCGGCAACGTGGTGGTCAGAGCCAATAAGAAGGAAGGCAGGGTGGCCCTGATTAGTGGAGGCGGAAGCGGACATGAACCGGCTCACGGCGGATATGTGGGAACCGGCATGCTGGATGCGGCTGTGGCAGGCGCAGTGTTCACATCACCTACCCCGGACCAGATTTATGAGGGAATCAAGGCCATTGCCACAGACGCAGGCGTACTCATGGTGGTCAAAAACTATACCGGCGATGTGATGAATTTTGAGATGGCTGCGGAAATGGCTGAGATGGAAGGCATTACCGTGAAGCATGTGGTAACCAATGACGATGTGGCGGTAAAGGACAGTCTGTACACAGTGGGACGCAGGGGCGTGGCCGGAACCGTGTTTGTACATAAGATTGCAGGCGCCATGGCCGAAACCGGCGCTTCACTGGATGAGGTCCATGCAGTGGCGCAGAAGGTAATCGACAATGTGCGCACCATGGGGGCTGCCATTGAACCATGTACGGTTCCGGCGGCAGGCAAGCCGGGATTTGAGCTGTCAGATGATGAGATGGAAGTGGGCATCGGAATCCATGGCGAGCCTGGAACCCACAGGGAGTCCATGAAGACAGCGGACCAGGTGGCGGATATGCTTCTGGAACAGATTCTGGGAGACATTGACTATGAAGGCCGCGAGGTGGCTGTCATGATTAACGGTGCCGGCGCAACACCCCTCATGGAGCTTTTCATCATCAATAACAGGGTTTCGGATGTGCTGGCTGAAAAGGGAATTAAGGTTTATAAGACCTTTGTGGGAGAGTATATGACTTCCATTGAGATGCAGGGATTTTCCATCTCGCTTCTGAGACTGGACGACCAGCTCAAGGAGCTTTTGGATGCACCTGCAGATACGCCGGCCTGGAAGTAACAGGCAGTTATGAGGTCTTAGAATAAATAAAGGGAATGAAAGGTGGGTCATCATGGCAGACAGTAAAAAGGTATTGGAAATCATCAAGGCTATCGGTCTGAAGATGGAGGCCGAGAAGGAATATCTCACAGAGCTGGACCAGCCCATAGGCGACAGTGACCATGGCATTAACATGGCGCGGGGGTTCGCAGCGGTGGAGGGAAAGCTTCCTGCCCTGGAGGGAAAGGATATAGGGACCATTTTAAAGACAGTGGGCATGACTTTGGTATCCACTGTGGGAGGCGCTTCCGGACCCCTGTATGGCTCGGCCTATATGAAGGCGGGCATGGCTCTGGCAGGAAAGGAAGAGATGGATATGGCTGATTTCCTGACCATGATGGATACGGCTGTCCAGGCAGTGGAACAAAGAGGCAAGGCCACTGTGGAGGAAGCCACCATGCTGGATGCCATGATTCCTTCCCTGAACGCCATGAAAGACGGGGCGGCAGAGGGAAAGAGCACCAGGGAGGTGCTGGAGGCCGGAGTCAGGGCAGCCTGGGCCGGTGCAGAGCACACCAAGGACCTGGTAGCGACCAAAGGCCGGGCCAGCTATGTGGGAGAGAGAGGACTGGGGCACCAGGACCCGGGAGCAACTTCTTATTCCTATATGCTGGAAGTCATTGCGGGGCTTGTATAGGGGGTCCGGCTGAAAGGAGCAGCAGTACATATGGTAGGATTTGTGATTGTATCCCACAGTGAGAATCTGGCAAAGAGCGTGGTGGAGCTGACCGCCCTCATGGCACCCAGCGCAAAAATCGCGCCGGCCGGGGGTATGGATGACGGAGGCTTTGGAACCAGTTTTGAGAAGATACAGGCAGCCATTGAGTCTGTGTATTCCGATGACGGGGTTCTTGTTCTGGTGGATTTGGGAAGCGCTGTCATGACCACGGAAATGGTCATTGAGATGTTTGAGGGAAAGAAGGTGGAGATGGTGGACTGCCCCCTGGTGGAGGGCGCTGTGGTTGCCACCATTGATTCTGTAGGCGGAATGAGTTTTGAGGATATCAAGACAGCTCTGGCCGGAGTTGGAACGGCCAAGAAGTTTTAGGCTATGGGCTGAAGGAACGTGCTGAAAGGATATGAAAAGCAGGCGGGGAAATCAGGGCATTTTAAACATGCTCTAGTCCCCGCCTGTTATGGTTACTATCATCTGATTGGGAAGGCACACAATAGTATCGCTGTTTAAGTGCTTTTTTCCCTGATGGACACAGACCTTGTCAGGGCAGCTGGCATCGCTGCACCAAATTTCCCCGTCCTTTACAATCAGGTGGTTGGTGCCGCCGTTGGATGAGGTAACAGTTATCTCTGTATCTTTACTGAGCTCCAGTGTTTCCACCACAATCCCGTCCACAGACACCTGGGCAATGGCTGCCGGTGCGCGGCGGATAAAGTGGTTGATGCCAACGGCGGCAGCTGCAATCAGAAGAATGGCAGCTGCCAGAATCAGGTCGCGTTTTTGTACTAGTTTCATTTGATTTCTGCCTGTTGCAGGCATTCCTCCACTCCGTTCATAAATGGATACACATTGATGCTGACTGAGGACACGGCGTCGGTGGTGTATCCATCCTCACCAGCCAGGCCGGCCAGACGCTGGTGTTCTATCAGATACCGGCAGACGCTGTCTGCCTGGGTTTTCCAGACAGGACCATCCGGTGTCATGATATACTTGCCTTCCATGGAAAGCTTCTGCTTGCTTTCGCCGTCACTGTTAAAGGAATCCCAGACACAGGATACGATGATGCCGTCGGAGACGGTGAGGGTGGTCCTGTCACGGAAACCGTTTGAGTCCGGTTCAGCCTCATGGGTATAGATGCCGTCGGCCAGAGGCACCTCAGGACTGGCTGTGGTTACAGGTCCTCTTAAGGCTTTATACAAAGGGTCTGATACAGCAATCACTGCTAAGGACAGCACTGCCATGACCGCGATGCCTATCAGACTTCTGGCATTGGCGCTGATGGTATTTCTGTTCATGGAAAACACTCCTTTGATAATATAATAGTATGCCCCGGAGGCGGAATAACCGCGGCGCATGGGATAGGGCACATTGTTTATTTTATCACAATGTGATACGGTATACAATCAGTTTTCCCTTAAGCAGCGGTGGAAATTCATTCCTGCCATGGCTGGTCCGCTGTTATTGCATTTTAATCAGGCTGGCTGCTGCCGGAAACCCCTGTTCCATGCAGCCGGACATAGCTGTGATGATGGCTTCATCCCGGTTTATTCCGTTTGTCAGGTATTTCCTGATTGGTTCAATTCTAGCAAAAAAGCTGTTTATTGTCCAGGGTGCTTTCCTTATTCAGGCACTATAGAAGATTTTGCGTAGAAGATTTGGATTGGGCATGGTATACTGTAGTATGCTTGTAACTTAATCCCTGCCACCTGTCCTGGAGCATGCCTTAAAAATCATTGCGCCCGTCTGACCGCCCCGCTTTGCGGACCAGGGAGGACAGGGGACTGGTGAAGGATGGAATGCCATGATAAAGACGGGAGGAGAACATGCCTAATCATAAAAAGAAAGTTACAGAATCCAATACGTCTGCCAGAAATGCTGCCCTTTTCGGAATACTGACAGCCCTGGCCCTGGTGCTGGGGTATGTGGAGTCACTGGTGCCGGTATATCTGGGAGCACCCGGGGTTAAGCTGGGGCTGGCTAATCTTGTGACCATGGTGGGGCTGTACTGTATGGGAACAAAAGAAACAGCCCTTATAAGCGTGGTGCGCATACTTCTGTCAGGTATTCTTTTCGGGCCGCCTTCTGCCATCCTGTTTGGCCTGGCAGGAACAGCCCTGAGCCTGACGGTCATGTCATTTAGCAGGAAATTCAGACTCTTTGGAATGGTGGGAGTCAGCATACTGGGGGGCGTGGCCCATAACATCGGTCAGTTTCTCATGGCAGCCTTTGTGGTGAATACCTTTGGCGTATTTTCGTATCTGCCGGTGCTTCTGACGGCCGGGTGTGCGGCCGGGGCCTTGATTGGCCTGCTGGGCGGTATTCTGGTGGGAAGGGTAAACCGGTTTTTCCGCTCCGTTTAACGGATTGCAGCAGGAAAAGTAAGGGTATAAAAGTAAAAAAGTGCATTGTAGTTCCCGGGGCCGAGGGCTATAATGAAAGAAAACCGCTGTAATAGACTGCGGTGTGATGCAAAGAGTGTACAGGGAGGGTAATTCTATGGTTCATGATGCGATTAAGGGATTGGTACAGTATGGACTGGATAAGGGGCTTATATCTGAGGTGGACGCTGTCTATGCCAGGAACCAGATTCTGGATGTGATGGGGATGGATGAGTATGAGGAGCCCCGGGGCACGGTTGAGAGCGGGAATCTGGAGGCCATTTTAAAGGAGCTTCTGGACTGTGCTGCCGTGACAGGCGTGCTTAAGGAGGACAGTGTGGTCTACCGGGACCTTCTTGACACTAAGCTGATGAACTGTCTGATGCCGAGGCCCAATGAGGTGGTGAAGGAGTTCTGGAAACGATATGAGGAATCTCCTGAGAAGGCCACGGACTGGTATTATGGCTTCAGCCAGGATTCCGATTATATCCGCAGGTACCGTATTGCAAGGGATATGAAGTGGACCACGGATACACGTTACGGCACATTGGATATTACGGTAAACCTGTCCAAGCCGGAAAAGGACCCAAAGGCCATTGCAGCGGCCAAGCTGGCCGGGCAGAGCGGCTATCCCAAATGTCAGCTGTGCATGGAAAACGTGGGATATGCAGGGCGGACCAACCATCCGGCCCGGAATAACCACAGAATCATTCCCATCACCATCAATGACAGCCCGTGGGGATTCCAGTATTCTCCCTATGTATATTATAATGAGCACTGCATCGTGTTCAACGGACAGCATGTGCCTATGAAAATCGATAAGGCGGCATTCAGAAAGCTGTTTGACTTTATCAGGCAGTTTCCCCATTATTTCCTGGGCTCCAATGCAGACCTCCCCATTGTGGGCGGCTCCATCCTGAGCCATGACCATTTTCAGGGCGGACATTATACCTTTGCCATGGCGAAAGCGCCCATAGAGAAGCATTTTTCCATAAAAGGGTATGAGGACGTGGAAGCAGGCATTGTGTTCTGGCCCATGTCTGTGCTGCGGCTTCGGGCAGCAGACCCGGACAGACTGACAGAACTGGGGGATGTGGTGCTGGGAGCATGGAGGGGTTATACGGATAAGGATGCATTTATCTTTGCTGAGACAGAGGGAGAGCCCCATAATACCATCACGCCCATTGCCAGAAAGGTTGATGATACCTTTGAACTGGATTTAGTGCTGCGCAATAATATTACGACAGAGGAATTTCCGCTGGGGGTATATCATCCCCACCAGGAACTGCACCATATAAAGAAAGAGAACATTGGCCTGATTGAGGTCATGGGACTGGCTGTACTTCCCTCCAGACTTAAGACGGAACTGGCAAGGCTGGGAGAATATATGGTGGAGGGCAGGGATATACGCAGCGATGAAGTCCTTGAGAAACACGCTGACTGGGTGGAGGAATTCCTGCCCGGGTATCAGGAAAAAGGCGTCCGGGTGACAAAGGATAATGTGTGGCCCATCCTGCAGGAGGAAGTGGGAAATGTGTTTGCACGGGTCCTGGAGGATGCAGGCGTCTACAAATGTGATGAAAATGGACGGATGGCATTTGCCAGATTCCTTCATTCCGTGGGGTTTGAAGAGGCGTAAACTGCATGACCGGGGGATGCATCTGCATGGACCTTTGAGTTCAACATTGGCATTGAAATTAAACAATTTTTGAAATTGCATATCTGAATTTTCAGGTACAGGGGCATGAGGCGGAACCACATCCGCCTTCATGCCCCTGTTAGTGTATTACATAGGCGGCGCTGCATTGCATGGACAACCGGGGTACAACGGCTGGATAAGACGCGGACAAAGCAGGGAGCAGGGGTGTTTATTTGTGTAAAAATTTTTTGCAAATCTTCTATCTGTTCAAAATGCCGGTCCTGGATTATGATAATGCATGTAAGGGACGGCACAAGACAGACAGGACTTAAACATAACAGTGCCGGACACATTTTCTTAAGCGCTTAAGAAGAAACAAACACCAGTGACAAACAGGAAAAAGAATGAAAAGACAAATTCCGGAAGAGCCGGAAGGAGGCAAGGGATGAGTAAGTTAATTAATGAGAACTGTATCGTATTCGATATGGAAGGCAGTAAAAAGGATATCATAAGAACCCTGTCAGGGGAGCTGTACAGGGCCGGAAAAATTACAGACACAGAGGAATTTTACCAGGATGTACTGGCAAGGGAAGCCATTACCCCTACCTTCGTGGGATTTGACATGGGCCTTCCACATGGGAAGACCGACCATGTGCTGGAGGCCAGCGTATGCTTCGGACGTACCAAGGAACCGGTGGTCTGGAACGAGGAGACAGGGGAGACAGCGGATTTAATCATTCTCATTGCAGTACCCTTAAGCGAGGCAGGGGATACACACTTAAAGATACTGGCCAATCTCTCCAGAAGGCTTATGCATGAGGAGTTCAGGGAGTCTTTGAGAAGAAGCACCAGGGAACAGGTGTACACCATATTAGAAGAAGTTCTGGAGGGGTAAGAAAATGAAAGAGCAGCTGAAGATTTTAAAGAAACATATATTGACAGGTACGTCCCACATGATTCCGTTTATTGTGGCCGGCGGTATCCTTTTCTCTCTGGCAGTTATGCTGAATCCGGCCGGCGCAGCCACACCTGAAACCGGCTGGCTGGCAGGTCTGGCACAGATTGGTCTGGGCGGACTGACACTGTTTGTCCCTGTATTGGGCGGTTATATCGCTTACTCCATTGCCGACAAACCAGGTCTGGCCCCCGGTATGATTGGAGCTTATCTGGCCAAGGAAATGGGCGCAGGATTCCTTGGCGGCATGGCGGCAGGCCTGATTGCAGGCGTTGTGGTAAAGGAACTGAAGAAAATCAAGCTTCCGATTTCCCTGAAAACCTTAGGTTCCATTTTCATCTATCCTCTGGTGGGCACCCTGGTGACAGGCGGCATCATTGTGTGGGGAATCGGCGGACCCATTGCGGCTATTATGAACGGACTCACCAACTGGCTGTCCGGCCTGGGAGATGTGGGCAAGGTGCCTCTGGCATCCATACTCGGAGCCATGACTGCCTTTGATATGGGCGGCCCTGTCAATAAGGTTGCAACCCTCTTTGCGCAGACACAGGTGGATACGCTTCCCTACCTGATGGGCGGCGTGGGCGTGGCCATCTGTACACCGCCTATCGGCATGGGTATCGCTACCCTGCTGGCCCCCAAAAAGTACAATGTGGAGGAAAAAGAAGCAGGAAAGGCAGCCATCCTGATGGGATGCGTGGGAATCACGGAAGGAGCCATTCCTTTTGCGGCCAACGACCCCTTAAGGGTAATCCCGTCCCTGATTGTGGGAGCTGTTGTGGGAAATATTATCCCATTTCTTGCAGGTGTCTTAAACCATGCGCCCTGGGGCGGACTCATCGTGCTTCCTGTGGTGGAAGGGCGTATCTGGTACTTTATTGCTGTGCTGGCAGGTGGATTTGTGACCGCACTTATGGTAAACTTACTTAAGAAGAACTATGTGGAAGAGTCCGCTGGAAATGATGCGGAACTGGATGACCTGGATGAGATAACATTTGACGAACTGTAGTGAACGGCAGGTTAGATTGAAGGCAGAATTATCATAAAAGATGAACAAAAGGAGGATTTTACAATGAAGGTAGTTGGTATTACATCGTGTCCGTCGGGAGTGGCACATACATATATGGCAGCTGAAGCTTTGAAGCTGTCCGGCGAGAAGCTGGGAATGGAGGTCCTGATAGAGACTCAGGGCGGTGCAGGCGTGGAGAACCAGTTAAAGCAGAAGGATATTGACGAGGCTGTGTGCGTTGTTCTGGTCAATGATGTGGCCCTGGAGGGACTGGACCGCTTCAAGGGAAAAAAAGTCCTGAAAATGGGCGTGTCAGACCTGATTAAGAAATCGGACGCAGTGATGAAGAAGATTCACGATTCATTCCAGTAAACCCAGGAAACATTCCGGTATAATGGATTTCAGGGGAGTATATAAAAATATCATATGACAACAGATAAGAGGAGTGGGGAGCGCTCCTCTTGTCTGCATATGCAGACAGGAGAAGAATGAGATGTTTAATGGGAGAATGCTTAACATTATCCGGTATCTGAAGGAGCATGGGGAGGCCACTTACAAGGAGATGGCCAGGGTCCTGGGGATATCGGAGCGGAGCATCCGATATGATGTGGACCGGATTAACGACATATTATCCCTGGAGCGCCTGCCGGAGATAGAGAAACACTCCAAGGGTCTGCTGCGCTATCCGCAGTCCCTGGACCTTAAGGGCCTGGAGGACGGCAACGAGGTGGTTTATACCAGCAGGGAGCGTATGTCTATCCTTCTTCTGATTCTGCTCATGAGAAATGAGGACTTGAAAATCAACCAGCTCAGCGGGCAGTTCCGGGTTTCGCGCTCCACGGTGAAGAACGACATGGCGGCTCTGGATGAGCGGCTTAAGAAGGACGGATTGGGAATCGGGTATTCCAATCATTTTTATCTGGCCGGGCCAAAGCTTAAGCGCACCACCCTGATGAACCAGGAATTCAGGAAATACATTGAATATCTCATTAACCCTTTTACAGAGTACAACTCCTATGAATTTTACTGCATCCATATCATCCATAAGGCCTTTGAGGGCGTCTCCATTGCCAATGTGGTGATGGCGGTGGACGGTCTGCTGGAGGAGCTTAAGTGTACCCTGACCAGCAGTTCCTATCTGTGGTATATGTCAAATGTGGTGGTGCTGGTGTGGTTCATCCTCCATGACAAGGACTATCCGCTGGATATTACGGTGATGCCGGACTATGACCGGGAGGTGTATGAGCGGTTTGGGGAGAAGCTGGGCTCCATCATCGGAAAGCCTGTGTCAGGGGAACATATGGCTATGATGGCAAAGATGTTTGACTTTACCAATAAAATGGCGGGGGGGACGGCGGAGGTAGACCCGGTACACACCCAGGAGGTGACGTTTTCCCTGATTTCCGCCATGTCCAGGCGGATGAACATGCCCTTTGACAAGGACACAACCCTGGTGGAAGGGCTGCTGAACCACATGATTCCCCTGATACAGAGAATCAATAACCATGTGGACATCCACGACAATGTCAGCTCCCTTATGCGGCCTGAGGAGCAGCAGTTCTTAAGCATTGTGAAGCAGTGCTGCAAGGAAACGGACACGCTTCTGAATCTGGAAAATGAGGATGAGCTGGTATACCTGACCATCTGCTTCATGGCCAGCATCCGCAGGATGAAGGGAACCCCCTATAAGAAGGTGCTGCTGGTGTGCGGCCATGGATATGGGACCACCACCATGCTGAAGGAATCACTGCTCAGCGAGTACCAGATTCATATTGTGGACACACTCCCCATTTATAAGCTTTCATCCTATCCGGACTGGGCAGCCATTGATTACGTGCTGTCCACCATCCGCATTAACAACAGCCTGCCCAGGCCCTGCCTCACGGTGAACCCCATACTCCAGACCGAGGACAGGGCTGCCATGGACCGGCTTGGCATACCCAGGAAATCCCTTTTGTCCAGCTATTATTCCATTGAGGAAAAACTGGGGTTCCTGGATGAGAATACCAGGGCCAGGGTGATGGACGTGGTGAAGAAGGAGCTGGGATATCAGACTGTCCAGGTATTTCACAGCCCCAAGAGCTTCAGCAGTTTCCTGAAGTTTGACTGTATCATGAGGGCGGACCAGGTGTCTGACTGGCGGGATGCGGTCCATATGAGCGCCGGGCTTCTGGTAAAGCGCGGTTTTGTGGAGGAATCCTATGTTTCCAATATGCTCGGATTCATAGAGGAGCAGGGCTTTTATGCTGTCTCGGATGACTCCTTTGCCCTTCTGCACGGAAAGGGGGCGGAGGGAATCCTTAAGACCAGCCTCAGTCTTCTGGTCACCAGGGAGCCGGTGGAATTTGGGGAGAAAAAGGCGCGGGTCATATTCTGCCTGGCCAGCAAGGATGGGAAGGAGCACATACCTGCTGTGGTCACGCTGATGCGCATGGTGAAGACAACGGCTCTGATTCACGACCTGGAGCAGAGCCGGTCAGCGGAGGAAATATATCAGACTGTGCTGGATTGTGAGTTTGAAGTGTTATGACAAATGGAAAATGTACAGCGGATGACTGGGGTGAATGAGAAAACGGTTTGTGCAACATGCTTAAAAACCAGCTGATTTATTGTGATATAGCGATATTCTTTTATGAGAATATTGACTTTTGTTCCTGGATTGGTATAATCGTGGAGTAAATAGTTGAGTGCAGAGCTTCGGCTTGATTTTGTACAACATGAGTTTGTGGACCTTTCTTTATCAAAGGTCGATGGACTTATGTTGTTTTTTTTGTCCTAAAATAAAATTGGGAGGGGAAAACGGACGGGGTGGATGCACGGATAACTATTATTTTTCCAAAAGACAGGAGTGTACACTCACACCATATTCCTGCCGGTCGTACTATTCTAGAAATCCGGCGGGAAATGGACTACTTCCGGCCAGCCTGCTCCGGCGTGGCGAAGGGCCTGATTCCGGAATTACACATATATGTGTACCGCGCGAAAATTCCGGAACGAGCAGGAGGCTGAACGCAAACCAAATGAAAAGAAAGCGGAGGTTACTCAATTATGTCTAATGGTACTAATTATGCAAAGGATTCAAAAATGACCAGGCGTTATATCATGCTTCTTATTGGAATTTTCTTTATGGGGACGGGAATTTCCCTGATTATTAAATCAGGAACAGGTACATCTCCAATGAGCAGCCTGACCAATGTCATGACCCAGATATGTCCCTTGCTGACATTGGGTATGTACACGTTTTTGCTGAATGTATTGTTTTTTATCGGGGAATTCATTGTGGACCTTAAGAGCTTTTCAGCGTCCAAGTTCCTGCAGCTGATTCCTACCTTTTTCCTGAGCATTGCAGTGGATTTCAACATGTTCCTTGTAAGGGGACTTCATCCTGAAACCTATATGCTGAAGCTGGTGGTGCTCATTATCGGATGCATGTTCTTTGGACTGAGCATTGCGTTCATGGTCTCGGCGGATGTGATTCTTATGCCCGGTGAGGCTTTGATTAAGATTATCTCTGTAAAGTACCAGAAGGAATACGGCAATGTGAAGACCGCAGTGGATGTTTCCCTGGTGGTGCTGGCGGTAATCGTATCACTTATTTTCCTGAACACCATATACGGCGTCAGGGAAGGTACCTTGATTGCAGCATTCACAATCGGTAATTTTTCCCGGTTTTTCAGAGGTTACACAAATAAGCTGGTAAGGGAGGTTGCGCTGCAGTGAGAGAAGGATACCATAACCTGCACATCATAACCGTGGATGGGCAGGACCGTATATACGAGGATGGCGGCATCCTCTACGAGGACGGAGTGATTACCCATGTGGGGGACAGGGCTTACATAGAGGGGAAGGCAAAGGAACTTCACATTGAGCTTAAGGACGGAAAGGGAAGATATCTGTTTCCGGGACTTATCAATACCCACACCCATCTGTATCAGGATATCATGAAGGGGATGGGAAGCGACCTGAGCCTGGAGGAATGGTTCCCCAAGTCCATGGCCCCGGCAGGAGCCGTGCTCCGGGAGAGGCATGTGGCGGCAGGCGTAAGGCTTGGGCTGGCGGAAGCCATCCGCTGCGGCGTGACCACGGTGGCGGATTATATGCAGCTGCAGCCTGTAAAAGGGCTGGGTAAACTGGAACTCACGATTGCAAAAGAGATGGGTGTCAGAATGGTGTACGGCCGGGGCTACCGGGATATCGGCAAAAAAGAACTGGTGGAAAAGCCGGAGGATGTATTTGCGGATGTAACGGCCCTGAAGGAGGAATTTGAAGGGGACGGCATGTTCCGTATATGGCTGGCCCCGGCAGCCGGATGGGGAGCCAGTACCGGGCTTCTTAGGGCGACCAGGGAATATGCGGACCGGAATGACACGCCTGTTATGATGCATATGTTTGAGACAGGAACAGATGATGCAATCAGCCGGGAAAGGAACGGCAAGAGCGCCATCCGCCATTACGAGGAAACCGGCCTGCTGGGTCCCGGCCTGCTGGCCGTACATTCGGTAGCCATTGGGGAAGAGGAAATCAGGGCCTATGCAAGGAACCAGGTGTCTGTCTCCTACAATCCCATTGCCAATATGTATCTTGCATCCGGCGTGGCACCTGTGGGGGAGATGCTGAAGGCAGGGATTACAGTGGCAATCGGCACGGACGGAGCAGGCTCCAACAATGACAACGACATGCTGGAGGCCATGAAGTTTGGGGCTCTGCTGCAAAAGACCTTCCACAAAGACCCGCTGGCCATGACTGCGGGAGGAATGCTCAGGATGGCCACCATAGAAGGGGCCAGGGCATTGGGAATGGACCGGATAACGGGATCCGTTGAAGAGGGAAAGAAGGCGGACTTTTTCCTGTTTGACCCGTCTAAGAGCGTAAAGTCATGCCCGGTCCATGACATTGTGGCAACACTGATTTATTCAGGGGACCATAAGGCAGTGGACACAGTGGTTATTAACGGAAACACGGTTTTGGAGGACGGCAGGTTCCTTCTGGCAGATGAGAAAGAGATTCTGGATGACGCCCAGCTTATGGCTGATGATTTGGTAAGGTGCATACAGGAGAATCAGGGATAAAAACAGAACACAGATGAAATGAGGAGAGTAATATGGCAAAGATATTAGGTATCAGCGGAAGCCCAAGAAACAAATCTACGGAATATGCCCTGAGCGAAGCCTTAAAGAGCATAGAGTCAAGGGACGGCATAGAGACAGGTATGATTACCCTGAGGGGCAAAAAGATTGCGCCCTGCAACGGATGCGGATATTGCAAGAAGAATAAGACGTGGTGCTGTCTGAAGGATGATTTTCAGCCCCTTCTGGAAGAGTTCATGGCAGCGGATGCGTACCTGTTCGGCTCACCGGTCTATGCCTACGGGCCAACTCCTCAGCTGTCTGCTTTTTTCAGCAGGATGCGGCCGCTGTTCCATGTGTATCCGGAAATCATGAGGGATAAAATCGGCAGTGCATTTGCTGTGGGCGGAACCAGGAACGGGGGAGAGGAAGCCACTATAACGGCCATGCATAACATGATGATGGCAAGGGGGATTAACATTGTCTGTAACGAGGTATACGGCTACGCCGGAGGCTATATCTGGTCCAAGGACCAGGGGCAGGAAGGCGTTGATGCAGATGAAGTCGGTATGGGAGGACTTAAGAAGCTGGCAAACAAGCTGGCTGATATGGCACTCATCCGGGAATACGGCAAGAAGGCGTTGGCAGAAAGAGAGGCAGCATTGCATGAGCGGAATTAAGGATTTAAGAGATTTTCTGGCAGTTTTAAAGGACAACAAACTGTTGTTTGAGACAGAACGGGAGGTAGACTGGAAATATGAAATTGGCTCCCTGTTAGCCACCCTGGAGGCAGAAGGGCAGAAAACAGGACTGTTCTGCAGCATCAAGGATAAGGAATTTTCCGTGTGCGGAAATGTGCTGGCATCCATGGACGGCATTGCCCTGGCCCTGGGATGCAGGAAGGATGAGATGACGGATTTTCTGGCAGAGTGCCTGGAACATCCCATTAAACCTCAGGTGGTGGCGGACGCCCCCTGTCATGAAAACATACTGACAGGGGAGGATATTGACCTGGGACGCCTTCCGGTTCCCATTCATGCGCCAAAGGACGGCGGCCCCATTATCACAGGCGGGGTGATTGTCAGTAAGGAGATAGACGGAACCCGTCAGAATCTGTCCTTCCAGAGAATGCATGTAAAGGGGAAGGATAAGTTCAGCATCATGATTAACGAGTGGCGCCACCTGAAGGATTTCTACGACCAGGCAGAAAGCCAGGGAAAGGCCCTGCCCATTGCGGTTGTCATAGGAGCGGACCCTGTTATCTATGTGGGAGCCGGACTTCGCTATGACGGGGACGAGACAGAGATTGCAGGCGCCATCCGGAAGAGGCCCATTGAGGTGGTGAAATGCATTACCTCCGATATCTATGTACCTGCCATGGCTGAGTTTGTGATAGAGGGCGAAATCCTGCCGGATTACAGAGAAAAGGAAGGACCTCTGGGGGAATTCACCGGCCATTACAGCGAGCCCTGGAACAGCCCCATGGTACAGGTAAAGGCCATTACCCACAGGAACGGGGCTATTTACCAGACCATTAACGGCGCCTCCTTTGAGCACATCAATCTTGGAAATGTACTGCCCAGGGAACCCCTGCTTAAGACACACACGCAGTATGTGAGCAAGGGCGTTACCAATGTACATATTCCCCCTTATGGCAGCGGGTTTCTTGCTATTGTCCAGATGAAGAAAAAGAACCCGGGAGAGCCTAAGAATGTGGCTCTTGCAGCCATGACCGCCTATGTGAACATCAAGAATGTAATTGTGGTGGATGAGGACGTGGATATCTATGACCCTGCAGACGTGATGTGGGCGGTATCCAACCGGGTCATTCCTGAGAGGGACATTTTCTATATCCACAATGCCCAGGGACATGAGCTGGACCCATGCTCCGACGAGCGGGGTGTGCAGACTAAGATGGGGATTGACGCCACATTGAATGAGGAGAGCAGATGCCTTGAAAGAGTACGCTATCCAAAGGCGGACTTAAAGGATTACCAGTAAAATCCCTGTGCGGAATACAGAAAATATGAGATAAGGAGCATGGCAAATGGGAAAATATATTGTAGGAATCACCGGGGCAAGCGGGTCCGTCTATGCGAAGCGGGTTATAGAAAGGCTGATTCAGAACGGTCATCATGTGTGTATCTGTATGACCCAGGCGGGGAAACTGGTGGTGGAGTCTGAGCTTGGCTGGCAGATTGGGCAGGATACCCCTTCCTGCCAGGTGGAACAATATCTGCAGGAAACCTTCGGGTCAAAGGAGCTGATACACCATTACGATATCCATGCAATCGGCGCCCCCATAGCCAGCGGTTCGTCCGGCATGGATGCCATGATAGTGGTCCCCTGTTCCATGGGTACATTATCCGCCATCTGCCATGGCTCCTCCCACAACCTTTTGGAACGGGCCGCTGATGTCTGCCTGAAAGAACGGCGCCCCCTGGTAATCGTACCCAGGGAAGCGCCCTACAATCAGATTCATCTGGAGAATATGACAAAGCTGTCCGGTTACGGGGCTGTCATAATGCCTGCATCTCCAGGCTTTTATTCCCGCCCAAGGACCATTGAGGAGTTAGTGGATTTCTTTGTGACGCGGATTATGGACCAGATGGGAATCCGTGAACCCTCTGAATGCCGGTGGACAGGGATGGATGCCTGTGTCAGGTAGACAGGCGGGATGGTGCGTTTGCTTATTCCGCGTCCAGGGCTGCACGCTCCCGGGCCTCTTCGTCAACGGTTTTTCCGGGGGCCAGCAGGTTCAGAAGGAAGGACATAACGCCTGCCACTACCACTGGTTTTGAGAGAAGGGCCTGGGCCAGAGGAGGAAAATTTTCCAGAGCCGCAGTGCCTTCCAGGGTGGAAAGACCCATGGCCAGGGCTATGGACACTCCCACAATGGTGCTGTTGCGGGCAGTCAGGGGCTCGCTGGATACTAATTTAAGCCCTGTCAGCGTAATCATACCGAATACAATAAGGGTTCCTCCGCCAATAACAGGAGCCGGAAGAGTGGATACCAGCGCGCTGAATTTTGGCACAATACCCAGAGCCAGCATGATTGCACAGGCAATGGTAATGACCCGGCGGCTTACCACCTTGTTCATGGATACAATGCCCACGTTCTGGCTGAAGGAGGAAACCACAGGCACACCGAAGACAGCGCCTATCAGGGTGGCGATTCCCGATGCAGCCACGCCTCCGGTCAGCTCCTCGCTGCGGGGCTCGCGGTCAAATCCTCCTACGGTGGTGCCTGTTATGTCTCCCACGGACTGCATGATATTCACAATGGTAATCAGCAGGATGGGCAGCACCATGGATAAGTCAAAAGAGGGGGTTCCGTAGAAAAACGGCTTTGGCACGGCCAGCCAGCTGGCAGTGACCACACCGTCAAAATGGACCATGCCCATGCACAGCGCCAGGAGATATCCTACCACAGCGCCTAACAGGATGGAGGCCATCTTGACCACGCCCTTGCACATCAGGTTGAAGAAGAGTACGGCGGCCAGGGTCACAAAGGCCACAATCCAGTTGTTCAGCTGGCCATAGGTAGGCGAGCTGGCATTGCCGGCCATGTATTTCAACGCAATGGGATACAGGGACAGGCCAATGGACAGGATGATGGTGCCGGTGACCACCGTGGGAAAATATTTATGCAGCCTGCCCACGAAGAAGCCCAGGGCAATGGTGATGACCGCACACAGAATCTGGGCGCCGAATACGCCGGCCAGGCCGTACTGGGCCGCGATGGGAGTAAACACAGGTACACAGGTAAATCCCGCACAGAATATGACGGGAAGCCTGGAGCCAACAGGGCCCAGGGGGCATACCTGAATCATGGTGGCCAGGGCGGACATCATCAGTGAATACTGAATCATGATGGTCCTGGTGGCGGCGTCGGCGCCGGCAGCGCCGGCTATGACGATGGGTACTGTTACTGTACCCAGAAACATGGCCATGATGTGCTGCAATGAGATGGGAAGCGCTTTGCGGACAGGCGGTTTGCTGTCAAAGACATACAGGGAATGGCTCGTTTTTTCCTTTTGTGCATTCATTTCGGATAAATCTCCTTTGATGAAAAGTATGTTAAAAGTTCTACGAAGCGAGTATAAGTCATTTGCAATATTTTGTCAACTTGCATAAAATGTGGTGTGTATATGATAATTAAACAGGCGAAATGCCTTGATTTACAAGGAATTTTTTGGAATCCCAGCAATGCATCGGACGCAGAAACGGAGAAAAAAAGTTGAAATTTGTAAATAATGCTCAAAAAAGCTGCTTTCTGTTGTGATAAAGCGACAATCTTTTTCGAGAATGTTGACTTTTATGATTGAGTTGGTATAATCAAAAAATAAACAAATAAATACAAAGCTTCGGCTTTTTATAAAACAACACATGACATAAGTTTGGAGACCTTTCTTTACCAAAGGCCGACATGCTTATGTTTTTTTTATCCCGAAAAACAGGATGGGTTATTCTGAAAAACAGGATGGGTTATCCCGGGATGCAGGGCAGGGATAGGCGTTCTGAGGACGACAGACAGGAGATGGTAAGATGGAACAGGTGTGTTTAAATATTAACAAAAAAAACTACAATGTGGCAATTGAGAAAAACTGGACGCTGCTCTATGTACTGCGGGAAGAACTGGGGCTGACAGCTGCGAAATGCGGCTGCAATACAGGAGACTGCGGCGCCTGCAAGGTAATCATTGACGGGGAAGCAGTGAATTCATGCCTGGTCCTTGCCAGGAATGCGGCGGGAAAGACCATTGAGACCGTGGAAGGTTTATCGGACGGCATTCACCTTCATCCCATCCAGCAGGCATTTATTGACGTGGGCGCGGTTCAGTGCGGCTACTGCACACCGGGTATGGTCATGTCGGCCAAGGCGCTGCTGGATAAAAATCCTGACCCCACAGAGGCGGAAATCCGGGCCGGCATCTCTAACAACCTGTGCAGGTGCACGGGATATGTAAAAATTGTCAAGGCCATTCAGCTGGCGGCCAGACGGATGTAGAAGGAGGGGGAGTAGAGGATGGAATTACAGACACCTAAGAACGGAGTGATTGGAACGGATGTGCCTGTCAGGGACGCGGCCCTTAAGGTAACAGGGCAGTTTAAATACGTGGGAGACATGACCCTTCCCCATATGCTTCACGCCAAGGTGCTGTTCAGCCCTGTGGCCCATGCCAGAATCAAGTCCATAGACACCAGCCAGGCAGAGCAGTTAGACGGAGTCCGGGCCGTGGTTTGCTACAAGGACGCCCCGGACGCCCTGTTTAACAGCTGCGGCGAGGAGATTGACGGCGAGAAGACCGAACGCATATTTGACAGTACGGTGCGCTATGTGGGTGACAAGGTGGCTGCCGTGGCTGCTGAGACAGCAAAGACAGCGGAGCAGGCCCTGAAACTGATTCGGGTGGAATATGAGGAGCTGCCCTTTTATCTGGAGCCGGAGGATGCGCTGCAGGAGGGAGCTTATCCCATTCACAAGGATTCAAACGTGATTGAGGAAGTGGTCCAGGAAGCAGGGGATGTGACCAGGGGAATGTCAGAGGCGGACTATATTTTCGAGGATGATTTTGAGACCCCTGCCATCCATCATGGGGCCATTGAGACACACACATCCCTGGCCGTCTATGAGAGCAACGGCAAGCTCACCGTCTATACGCCCAGCCAGGATGTGTTCGGGCACAGGACCAATCTGTCGCGGATTTTTGGCCTTCCCATGAGCAAGGTGAGGGTGGTGAACCCTGGAATCGGAGGCGGATTCGGGGGCAAGATTGATATGGTGACAGAGCCTGTCACCGCTCTTCTGGCCATGAAGACAGGGCGTCCTGTGCGCCTGGTTTACACCAGGAGGGAGGATATACCGTCTTCCAGGAACCGCCACAGCATGAAGCTCCATTTAAAAACAGGCATAAAAAAGGACGGCACCATTGTAGCCCAGCAAATGGATGTCCTTGTGAATGCAGGCGCATACGCAGGCGGAACCATGAGCATTGTATGGGCCATGAGCGGCAAATACTTCAAGAACCATAAAACGCCGAATCTGCGGTTTCACGCGGTTCCGGTGTACACCAACACCCCGGTGGCAGGGGCCATGAGGGGATTTGGCTCCCCCCAGGAGTTCTTTGCCCAGCAGAGCCAGCTGAACCGGATTGCCAATGAACTGGGGATGGACATAATCCAGCTTCAGCTTAAGAACCTGGTGGAGCCGGACGGTTATGACCAGAGGGACGGCCTGCCCCATGGAAATCCCAGGCCCATTGACTGTGTCATGAAGGGAATCCAACTGTCGGGATACCAGGAGGCCCTCAGGGAACAGGAGGCAGCCAGGGACAGCCGGTACCGCATCGGCGTGGGTATGGCTGTGGCTGCCCACGGCAACGGGGTATTCGGCGTAAGGCCGGATACAACGGGCGTCATCATCAAGATGAATGAGGACGGAACAGCTGTCATGTTCACCGGGGTCAGCGACATGGGAAACGGTTCCGTTACAACCCAGACCCAGGTAGTCAGTGAGATACTGGGAATCCCCATGTCGCACATTGAATGCGTCCAGGCCGATACCGATGCCACCCTCTGGGATATGGGGAATTACTCCAGCCGAGGCACCTTTGTGAGCTGCAGCGCAGCGTTAAAGGTTGCGGGCCAGGTGAAGGAAGAGCTTTTGAAGGAAGGGGCCGGTCTTCTGGGAGTGGATGCAGGCGGGCTGGATTTGGGGAACCAGAGAGTGTACTGCAGCTCCAATCCTGAAATGTCCGCCACCCTGGCCGAGGTAATCAGATATGCAAAGCAGGCCCATGGCAGGGATATCTGCTGTGCGGACACATTTGCCTCCTGCGCCATGGCCGTATCTTACGGAGCCCATTTTGCCAAGGTCCAGGTGGATATGGAAAATGGCAGTGTGAAGGTGCTGGATTACACGGCAGTCCATGACATTGGCAAGGCTCTCAATCCCATGGCTGTGGAGGGCCAGATTGAGGGTGCTGTCCAGATGGGAATCGGCTATGCACTGACAGAAGGTTTTATACTGGATGACAGGGGAAAGGTAAAGAATACCACCCTAAAGCAGTACCATATGCTGAATGCCCAGGAGATGCCGCCCATTAAGGTGGGTATGGTGGAACAGATTGAGAAGTCAGGACCTTTTGGGGCCAAGAGCATTGGAGAGTGTTCCGTGGTGCCTGTGGCGGCCGCTGTGGCGAATGCGGTATCCAATGCAGTGGGAAAACAGGTGAAACGGATTCCCGTGAGACCGGCTGATGTGCTGAAGCTGAAAGAGAGCTGAGTCTGTCAGGTATTGTGAGCAGATAGTTGAATGAATGATTCCGGGGAGGAGAGTTAAAACCATCCCCGGGAAGTTTGCATCACGTTCTGTAATCATCCTGCCTCAGTATAAACCTTTAAAATCTATTATTATAGAAGAAACACCTTTAGTCTGCTGTTCTTTCATTGTCTCTATATTATATTCCAACACCAGTCCAAATCCATTCCATGACTCATCGGCCCATCAGGACTTCTGTCCGTCTAAGGTGGCGAAATCCCGCAGAAACCGTATAAATTCCCGTTCTCTTTTGTTAAGCCTGTAGTCCTTCTGCGTCACACAGTAAAGATTCAGATACAGGTTTTTTTCGCTGATTGGCACGAAAAAGAACCCGCGTCCCTCCGAGGTTTTACACCGGACAGACAGGGAGATATATTGTCCCTCCCGGATGGCATCAAAGAATTGTCCCCGGTTATCCACTTCCAGCCGGTTTGGATGGCCGGCCAGACCGACTAATTTCAAATAGGAGATTGCGGACACATCGTTAAAGTGCACATAGGGGTAGTCCAACAGCTCCTTCAGGGAAACAGAGGTCTTCTTATAGAGGGGATGTTCCCTGGAAACCATGACATACAGCGGAATGGAGGTCATCAGTTCATCGCAGGAGCAGTGGAAGTCCTTGACCAGCCGCAGGTATTTATCTTTTTTTTCGGAGGCGCAGAGAATGAAGCCAAGACGTGTGCGGCCTGCAGCGACAGACTCAATGACCTCCTGATTCCCCATCTCTGTGAGACGGTCCGGGAACTGTTCTGCGGACTGTTTTTTGAATTCAAGGAAGAGCCTCATGATATTGGATACGAAATAGGTGGAAATCTCTAACGGCTGTACTGACTCATCCCAGGACAGCTGTTTTAGCTTTTCGTATTCATTCAGTATGATGCGGGCGCTGTCCATGAATTTTATTCCTTTTTCTGTCAGCAGGATTCCGTTATGGCTGCGCTTAAATAGCTGGCAGCCCAGTTCCTCCTCCAGATTCTTGAGAACTCCGCTTAAATAGGGCTGGGAGACCAGCAGCTTTCTGGAGAAGTAGTCATAAAACTGACAAAACACAGCATGGCCTGTCTGAAGGAAAGGGGTAGAAAAATGTATAGAGAATTATTGGAAGAGGCAATTAAGGAGCTGGAGCCGGAGATAAAGGCAGTCTGCGCTTATCATGTAATGGGCTCTGAGGACTTTGCCTATATATCCCGGGAGATACCCTCCAGCTATATGTGTATTGGAGCCGGTATTGAGGATGTCTCAAAGCGGTATGTGGAGCACAATCCCAAGGTGAGATTCCATGAGCCGGCCCTGGTTAAAGGCGCGGCTATCTATGCCGGAACAGCCATGAGATGGCTGGAACTGCATGGCAACCAGTAGGACATACATATAGAGGGAGGGTAATATAGCGGAAAAGAAAGGTTTTTTTTACGGTTGGCTTATACTGCTGACCTGCATCCTGATAATGGGGCTGGGGTACGCGCCCCTGGTGAGCTGCGCCAGCCTGTTCACAAAGCCGGTGACAGAGGACCTGGGATTTACCAGAAGCGCATATGCTCTGGTCAGTACCATTGCAGCCCTGATGATGGCGTTTATGTCGCCGTTCATCGGAAAAATCATGTCAAAGCCATACATGCACAAGGCGCTGGTGGTATGTATGCTCGGAAACTGTCTGGCTTACTGCTGTTATTCCTTTGCCAGCACCCGGCCGCTGTCATGGACGCCGGATATGCCACGACCACAGCGGCCTCCATTGCATCCCTGTACCTGTTTATTGCCATTCCAGGAAAACTCATACTGGGACATATTTATGACAGGTATGGAGTGAAGGCAGGCATACTGTTTGGGAATGCCATGTTTTTTCTCTCAGTTATTTGTTTGATATTTATTAAACACCAGCCCTTCCTGTATCTGAAGGCAATTTTGTTTGGATTCGGAACCTGTATAGGAACCGTAAGCGCGCCGGTCATTACCAGCGGAATCTTCGGCACAAAGCATTATGCGGAAATCTATGGATTCCTGAGTCTGTTCCCCAGCGTGGGATATGCCATCGGCGGCCCTCTGATTGCATCAGCCTATGATTTGACAGGATCCTACAATATTGCGTGGATGATTGTGGCAGCCCTGGCCATAGTCATGACCCTATCCCTTTTGTACTCCTACAGGGTCAGCCGCATGTGCATAAAGGAGCAGGAAACGGCTGTTCGTATGGGGAAAGCAGGCGGGGAAACAGCCTTGTCCTAAGCTCATAGTCAGACAAAAAAACAGGGGACATGGAACAGGGATAAGATGAAAATCACAGCAGATTGACGGTAAAATGCGTTAAAAATTAAACACATTTTACCTATTGACTGAAAATATTAAGTGTGATACTATGACATTAGCACAAAGCAGGACCAGAAGAAATGCTTTTGTTGACAATTTTATATAATCGGATGATGGATTCGGGAGAGACTGCTCAGGCAGCGCCGAAGGGGAAGCGAAGAACTCTCAGGCAAAAGAACCGGATACTGGACGAAACTCTGGAAAGCGATAGCACCGACGAAGCCAAATCTTTCAGGTACAAAGACAGAGCGCATGAACAAATTTTTGTTCGTGCGCTTTTTTTGATATCCGGACCGCGGATGTATCCGGCGGACTTCAAAAAAGCGCACGGTACGAAAGGGGAGGTGGTATGGTTTCGGAGGCAGAGCCATCCGGCATCATCCGGCGTCAAGGGATGATACCGGGAAACGGTGTGGAGCAGGGCATGTTGATAAGCCCATGATGAAAAATAAAAGGAGGATATGAACCAATGGTTGAACAGGTAATGGATTTTATTGAGGGATATGATAAGGAGATAGGGGAGGCGGTCAAGGCAGAGTGCGGACGCCAGAGAAGGAACCTGGAACTGATTGCTTCTGAGAACATTGTATCGGAGCCGGTGATGGCAGCCATGGGCACGGTTCTCACCAACAAATATGCGGAAGGATATGCGGGAAAACGCTATTACGGCGGATGCGAGTTTGTGGACGTGGTGGAGACCATTGCCATTGAACGGGCAAAGAAGCTGTTTGGATGCGACTATGTAAATGTACAGCCTCATTCCGGAGCCCAGGCCAACATGGCGGTGTTTGTGGCCATGCTGAAACCGGGCGACACGGTTATGGGCATGAACCTGGACCACGGCGGCCATCTGACACACGGAAGCCCTGTAAACTTCTCCGGCCTGTATTTCAACATTGTGCCTTACGGCGTCAATGAGGAGGGTTACATAGATTATGACAAGCTGGAAGAGACAGCAGTTGCCTCCAAGCCTAAGTTAATCATTGCAGGCGCCAGCGCCTACTGCAGGACCATTGATTTTAAGCGGTTCAGGGAAGTGGCCGACAAGGTGGGCGCTTACCTGATGGTGGATATGGCCCACATTGCCGGACTGGTTGCGGCAGGCCTTCATCCAAGTCCCATCCCATATGCGGATGTGGTGACCACCACCACCCACAAAACCCTGAGAGGCCCAAGGGGAGGCATGATACTGGCAAACCAGGCAGCGGCAGATAAATTTAATTTCAATAAGGCCATTTTCCCGGGAATCCAGGGCGGACCTCTGGAGCATGTCATTGCGGCCAAGGCAGTCTGCTTCGGAGAGGCATTAAAACCGGAGTTCAAGGCATACCAGGAACAGGTCATCAGAAATGCGGCAGCCCTGGCAGCAGCCCTTAAGGAGCAGGGCTTCAACATCCTGACCGGGGGAACGGATAACCATCTGATGCTTGTGGACCTGAGGGGAATGGATGTATCGGGCAAGGAACTTCAGAACCGCTGCGACCAGGTATACATCACCCTGAATAAGAACACGGTTCCAAACGACCCCAGAAGTCCTTTTGTCACCTCCGGCGTGCGCATCGGGACACCGGCAGTCACCTCCAGGGGGCTGAAGGAAGAGGATATGGAAAAGATTGCCCAGTGCATCTGGCTGGCAGCCACTGATTTTGAAGCCAAGGCTGATTACATCAGGGGAGAGGTTGATAAAATCTGCGGCAAATATCCGCTGTACCGGTAATCAGGAAGGTAACTATAAAGTGAAGCAAAACCGTTGGAAGCGGTTGCAGGGCAACCGTAAAAACATGGAGAAAAAGGAGCAGAGAGTATGGAATTAAAGACACCGCTGTATGACATGCATGTAAAGTATAAGGGAAAGATTGTACCGTTCGCAGGCTACCTTCTTCCGGTCCAGTATGAAACGGGAGTGATTGCGGAGCACATGGCAGTGCGTGAGCAGTGCGGCCTTTTCGATGTATCCCACATGGGCGAGATTCTGTTAAGCGGACCGGATGCCCTTAAGAATGTAAATATGCTGCTGACCAATGATTATACGGTCATGGAAGACGGAACAGCCAGATACAGCCCCATGTGCAATGAGGCGGGCGGCGTGGTGGATGACCTGATTGTCTATAAAATAAAGGACAACAGCTACTTCATCGTTGTCAATGCATCCAACAAGGATAAGGATTACCAGTGGATGAAGGACCATGTGTCAGGAGATGTGGAGCTGAAGGACATATCCGACCAGGTGGGACAGCTGGCCCTTCAGGGCCCCAAAGCCCTGGATGTGCTTAAAAAGGTGGTGGAGCCGGATGATATCCCGGATAAGTACTACACCTTCATAAAGGACTGCCGCATAGACGGCATCCCCTGCATCATTTCCAAAACAGGATATACCGGAGAGGACGGGGTGGAAATTTACATGGCAGGAGAAGACGCTCCCAGACTGTGGGAGCTGCTGCTGGAAGCTGGCAGGGAGGAAGGACTGATTCCGTGCGGCCTGGGAGCCAGGGATACCCTCCGTCTGGAGGCCTCCATGCCCCTCTACGGCCATGAGATGGACGATACCATTACGCCAAAGGAAGCAGGACTGGGCATCTTTGTCAAAATGGACAAGGAGGACTTCATCGGCAAAAAGGCGCTGCAGGAAAAGGGACCTCTTACCAGGAAACGCGTGGGGCTTAAGGTTACGGGCCGGGGCATCATCCGTGAGCACGAACCTGTATTTGCAGGGGAAGACCAGATTGGAACAACCACATCCGGCACCCATTGTCCCTACCTGGGATATCCGGTGGCCATGGCATTGGTGGATACAGCCTATAAGGAGCCGGGCACCCAGGTTGAGGTGGATGTAAGAGGACGCAGGGTTGGGGCAGAAGTAGTGAAGCTTCCATTTTATAAGAGAGAGAAATAGAAAAGGAGAAAATAAAAATGAATGTACCGAAGGAATTAATGTATACAAAGTCCCATGAGTGGGTAAAGGCAGTGGATGATACAACCGTAGTGGTAGGGCTTACGGATTATGCCCAGGATGCACTGGGAGACCTGGTGTTTGTAAACCTTCCGGAGCCGGGGGATGATGTGGCGGCAGGAGAGGCGTTTGGGGATGTGGAGTCCGTAAAAGCTGTTTCAGATGTGCTTTCGCCGGTTACAGGCCAGGTGGAGGAAATCAACGAGGAGCTGCTGGACAGCCCGGAGTCTGTGAACCAGAACCCTTATGAGGCATGGTTTATCAGGGTAAAGGATGTAAGCGGCAAAGAGGAACTGATGGACGGGGAGGCCTACGAGGCATATCTGGACACACTGTAGGCATTTTGAAAAGGAGGTGGACCCATGGGTTCTTATGTACCCAATACCAGTGAAGAGCAGCAGGAAATGCTCAGGGAAATCGGCTTTGACAGCTTTGAGGCCCTGTTTTCCCATATTCCCCAGGATGTCCGTGTAAAAGGCGGCTTAAAGCTTCCTGAGGGCCTCAGTGAAATGGAAGTCATCGGGAAGATGAAGGACATTGCAGAACAGAACGTGGTATTCAAACACATATTCAGGGGAGCGGGGGCTTACAGCCACTACATACCCTCCATTGTAAAAAGCGTGGTATCCAAGGAGGAATTCCTGACATCCTATACCCCTTACCAGGCTGAAATCAGCCAGGGCATCCTTCAGTCCATATTTGAATATCAGACCATGCTCTGTGAGCTTACAGGCATGGATGTATCCAACGCATCGGTCTATGACGGCGCTACGGCGGCAGCTGAGGCAGCGGCCATGTGCAGGGACAGGAAGAGGAGCAGGGTCTACCTGTCCGCCACCACCCATCCCCAGGTCCTGGAGGTGGTTAAGACATATTGTTTCGGAAGCGGGGCACAGGTGGTGATTGTTCCCGAAAAGGACGGAGTCACGGATGCAGATGCCTTGAGGGAAATGCTGGACGATACAGCAGCCTGCTTCTATGTACAGCAGCCAAACTATTACGGCAACCTGGAAGAATGCAGTCTTTTGGGAGAAATCACCCATGAAAAGGGGGCCAGATATATTATGGGCTGCAACCCCATATCCCTGGCAATCCTGCCCACGCCGGCAGAATGCGGGGCGGACATTGCAGTGGGGGACGGCCAGCCTCTGGGCATGCCGCTGAGCTTCGGAGGTCCCTATCTGGGCTTTATGACAGCCACATCCGCCATGGGAAGGAAGCTTCCGGGCAGAATCGTGGGAGAGACAAAGGATGTGAATGGAAAACGGGCTTATGTGCTTACCCTGCAGGCCAGGGAGCAGCATATAAGACGTGAAAAGGCCAGCTCCAATGTGTGCTCCAACCAGGCGCTCTGCGCCCTGACTGCCAGCGTTTATATGGCGGCCATGGGAGGGGAGGGCTTAAAGAAGACAGCGCTTCTCTGCACCTCCAAGGCCCATTATCTGAAGGAGCAGCTGGAACAGGCGGGTCTGAAGGCTAAGTATGACAGGGAATTCTTCCATGAGTTCATTACCACGGGTAATGCGGATTCCGGCCTTATCCTAAAGGCCCTTGAGGAGAAGGGAATCCTGGGGGGACTGCCCCTTAATGACAGGGAGATTCTCTGGTGCGCCACGGAGCAGAACCGTAAGGAAGATATGGACCAGGCAGTTCAAATCGTGAAGGAGGTGTGCGGGGCATGCAATTAATATTTGAAAAAGGAACTCCGGGCAGACATTGCCATCTGCTTGGGGACTGTGATGTGCCGGTCCATGAGATAGGGATTCGCAGGGAAAAGAAACTGAGCCTGCCGGAGCTCTCTGAAAATGAAATCAGCAGGCATTATACCAGCCTTGCAAAGCGGGCCCACGGCGTCAACGACGGGTTCTATCCCCTTGGCTCCTGCACCATGAAATACAATCCCAAGGTAAATGAGGAGGCGGCATCCCTGGAGGGGTTTGCCGGCATCCATCCCCTGCAGCCGGAACATACGGTCCAGGGCGCCCTTAAGGTGCTAAACCTGGCAGAAACATATCTGTGCGAAATTACCGGTATGGATGCCATGACCTTCCAGCCTGCGGCAGGCGCCCATGGGGAATTTACAGGTCTTCTGCTGATTAAGGCTTACCATCACTCCAGAGGGGATGAAAAGAGGACTAAAATCATTGTCCCGGACTCTGCCCACGGCACCAACCCTGCCAGCGCCACCATGGCCGGGTACAGCGTTGTCAGCATTCCATCCAGGGAGGACGGCTGTGTGGACCTGGATAAGCTTAAGGAGGCAGTGGGGGAGGATACGGCCGGACTGATGCTGACCAATCCCAATACCGTAGGGCTCTTTGACAAGAATATCCTGGAGATTACCCGCATTGTCCATGAGGCCGGGGGACTGTGCTATTACGACGGAGCCAACCTCAATGCTGTCATGGGAATCGTAAGGCCGGGAGATATGGGGTTTGACGTAATCCATCTGAACCTCCACAAGACATTTTCCACGCCTCACGGCGGCGGCGGGCCGGGCAGCGGACCTGTGGGCTGCAAGGAATTATTAAAACCCTTCCTGCCGGGCTTTATGGTTAAGACCATGGAGGAGCATGAGGACGGAAGCAGGGCTTACAGCTTTGCAAAGATGCCGGAATCCATGGGAAGCGTAAAGATGTTCTACGGCAACTTTGCAGTGGTGGTAAAGGCGCTGGCCTATATCATGACCCTTGGAAAGGAAGGCATCCCCGAGGCATCCTCCAATGCGGTGTTAAATGCCAACTATATGATGAATAAGCTGTCAGACCTGTATAAGATGGCTTACAATGAAACCTGTATGCATGAGTTTGTCATGACGCTGGAGGACTTGAAACACGATATCAATGTATCGGCCATGGATATTGCCAAGGCCCTTCTGGATTACGGCATCCATCCGCCTACCATGTATTTCCCGCTGATTGTCCATGAGGCTCTGATGGTGGAGCCGACAGAGACAGAGTCAAGGGAAACCCTGGACGAGGCCATTGAGGTATTCCGCAAAATCTATGAGACAGCCAAGGCAGACCCAAAACGCCTTCATGAGGCGCCTCTGCGGACGCCGGTGGGCAGACTGGATGAGGTGACTGCAGCGAGGAAACCTGTGCTGCGTTATATGGGAGAGTAAGGACAAAGAACTGATTCACGAAAAAATATAGGCAGTGCCAGGGAGCGTGTTGGAAGTAATTCCGGCACGCTCCGGCAGCAATAGGAGGAAAAATGGCAGAAATGTTTGATTTGGTTATCATAGGAGCTGGTCCCGGCGGTTATGTGGCGGCAATCAAGGGAGCCAAACTGGGGCTTACCGTGGCAGTGGTGGAGAACAGGGAGGTAGGGGGCACCTGCCTGAACCGCGGCTGTATTCCGGCTAAAGCCATGATTCATGCATCCCAGCTTTACAGGGAGATGAAGGAGGGCGGGCAGTTCGGGATTTTTGCAGAGAATGTCCGGTTTGAGTATGATAAGATTCTGGAATATAAGGAGGGAACCTCAGGCAGCTTAAGGCAGGGCGTGGAACAGCTCTTTAAGGCAAACGGCGTGACTCTGGTAAGGGGGACCGGCACCCTTAAGGCGGACGGGACCGTTCTGGTGTCTGGGAATGAAGGGGAACCGGAAAGCCGGGTGCTGAAAGGCAGGCATGTGCTGCTGGCCTCGGGCTCAAAACCAATGAACCTGCCTATCCAGGGGCTGGACCTGCCTGGGGTGCTTACCAGCGACGGACTGTTTGAGATGGAACATGCGCCGGAAAGCCTGCTGATTATCGGAGGAGGCGTTATCGGCGCTGAATTTGCCTCTGTATTTTCATCCCTTGGCGTCCGGGTGACCATAGTGGAGGCGCTTCCCAGACTGCTGGCAAACCTGGATAAGGATATATCCCAGAATCTGAAGATGATTCTCAAAAAGCGGGGAGTCAAAATCTATACAGGGGCCATGGTGAAACGGATTGAGAAAACGGAACACGGTCTGGCATGCATATTTGAGGAAAAGGGCGGGGAGAAGCGGGAGGAGGCGGAGTATGTGCTGTCCGCAGCCGGCAGGGTTCCGGAAACGGAAAAGCTGCTGGCCCCGGGGACAGACCTTGCCATGGAGCGCGGAAGAATCGTGGTAAATTCTGACTTTGAGACATCCATGAAGGGCGTGTATGCCATCGGCGATGTGATTAAGGGAATCCAGCTGGCCCATGTGGCCAGTGCCCAGGGCGTATGGGTGGCGGAACATCTGGCAGGAGCCGGTCATTCCATTGATTTATCCGTGGTTCCCAGCTGTGTGTACACCAGCCCGGAGATTGCCTCCGTGGGTCTTACGGAGGATGAGGCGGCCCAGGCAGGAATACCTGTATCAGTGGGAAAATTCCTGATGTCCGCCAACGGCAAATCCCAGATATCCAGGGAGGAAAGAGGATTTATCAAAATCATTGCAGCAGCTGACCATAAGGTGGTGCTGGGAGCCCAGATGATGTGCGCCAGGGCCACGGACATGATTGGGGAAATGGCAACAGCCGTGGCCAATAAGCTGACCGTGCCCCAGCTGCTTCTGGCCATGCGCGCCCATCCCACCTACAACGAGGCAGTGGGAGAGGCGCTGGAGGAACTGGAAGGCGGCAGTATCCACACGGTTCCCAGGAGCAGGTCCAGGGGAAACCAGTAACCATCATCCGGTCCCAGGCGTTTAGAAGCGTATCTAAGACTGGGCCAGGGACAGAGCATAATGTCAGGAGGAATAAGTATATGGCAGTCATCAGTGCATTTGACGTATTAGGCCCCAATATGATAGGGCCATCCAGTTCACACACGGCGGGAGCGGTGGCCATAGCCCTCCTGGCCCAGAAAATGATAGCAGGCGAGGTAAAAGAGGCGGAGTTTACCCTGTACGGTTCCTTTTCCAGAACATACCGCGGACACGGCACGGACAGGGCCCTGCTGGGAGGAATCATGGGATTCAGGACAGATGACAGGCGGATTCGGGATTCATTTTCCATTGCAGAGGAACGGGGGCTGCGCTATTCCTTCCTGACAAATGAGAAGGAAAAGGATGTCCATCCCAACACGGTGGACATCCGCATGGTAAACGGCCAGGGCCAGGAAATGACGGTCCGCGGGGAGTCGCTGGGCGGGGGAAAGGTGCGCATTGTAAAGATAAACCAGGTGGATGTGGATTTTACAGGCGAGTACAGCTCCCTGATTGTCATACATCAGGATAAACCGGGGGTGGTGGCCCATATCTCCAAATGCCTCAGCGACTGCAATGTGAACATTGCGTTCATGAAGCTTTTCAGGGAGGAAAAAGGCGCGCAGGCTTACTGCATCGTGGAGTCCGACGAACGCCTGCCCCTGGAAATCACGGACTGGATTGACAGCAACCCGCATGTATACCATACCATGCTGGTTCAGGTATAGGGAGGGATGGACATGGATTTTAAAAGCGGAGCAGAACTTCTGGAGCAGTGCGCGGTCCGGGGCAGTAAGATATCGGAAGTGATGAAACAGCGGGAATGCGATTTGACAGGCGCATCCATGGAGGACATTGAGGCCAGGATGAAGGATGTGCTGGCGGTTATGAGGGATTCAGCCACCCTGCCCCTGAGGGAACCGGTTACGTCCATCGGCGGTCTTATCGGCGGGGAATCCGCCAGGATGGAGAAACGGCGCGCCGGGGGCACATCCATCTTAAGCGGTGTCCTGGGAAGGGCTGTCATATATGCCATGGCTGTTTTGGAGGTCAATACCTCCATGGGCCTGATTGTGGCAGCGCCCACAGCCGGGTCCTCAGGTATTGTGCCGGGGCTGCTGCTGGCTCTCCAGGAAGAATACAATCTGCCGGACAGTCAGGTGGCTGACGGGCTGTTTGCAGCCTCGGCCATCGGATATCTGGCCATGCGCAATGCCACGGTGTCGGGGGCGGTTGGGGGCTGCCAGGCAGAGGTGGGAGTGGCCTGCGCCATGGCCGCTGCCGCTGCGGTGGAGCTGATGGGAGGCACGCCGGACCAGAGCCTGGACGCGGCGTCCGCTGCCCTGATGAATCTGTTGGGCCTGGTCTGCGACCCGGTAGGCGGACTGGTGGAATGCCCCTGCCAGAACAGGAACGGTGCAGGGGCGGCCAATGCCCTGGTCTGTGCCGAGACAGCACTCAGCGGTATCCGGCAGCTGATTCCATTTGATGAAATGCTGGAAGCCATGTATGCAGTCGGCAGGGGGCTTCCGCTGGAACTGAGGGAAACAGCCCTGGGCGGCTGCGCCGCAACACCGTCAGGATGCAGAATGGGCTGCTGTGTGCAGAAGGCTTAGCGGTATAAGGATGATTGGGAGGAAGGCGGACATGGATTTTACGGAGACAATGGACTTTAAGGCGGCAGTGGATTTTTTGGAGCAGAGGTCAGGACTGGGCAGCGTCATGGGCCTGGATTCCATAAGAAACCTGCTGTGGGAGCTGTCTGACCCGCAGCAGGATTTGAAATTTGTGCACATTGCAGGAACCAACGGAAAAGGCTCCGTGTCGGCCTGCCTTTCTTCCATATTAAAGGAGGCGGGCTGCCGTACAGGCACCTATACCTCCCCGGCGGTAATATCAGTTCTGGAGCGGTTCCAGGTGGACGGCGCCTGGATTACGGAGCGGGAATTTGCAGCATTGGCAGGGCAGGTGAAGGCTGCGGCAGAGCGCATGGAGGAAAGGGGAAGGGGAAAGCCCACTGTATTTGAGATAGAGACAGCCATGGCTTTTCTGTATTTTAAGGAGAAGGGCTGTGACATAGTGGTGCTGGAAACCGGCCTGGGCGGGGAACAGGACGCTACCAATGTGGTGGAGCATACCCTGGCGGCAGTGTTTACATCCATCAGCATGGACCACATGGGAATGCTGGGAAATACCCTGGGCGAAATTGCTGCCTGTAAGGCAGGAATCATGAAGCCTGGATGCCAGGTGGTTTCGGCGCCCCAGGCTCCTGAAGTGGTCCGTGTCCTGAAGGAACGCGCCGCCCAAATGGGCTGCAGCTTTGCCCAGGTGGATGGAGGCTGCCTGGATGCAGGAACAAAGCAGCGGCAGGACCGCCCCCGCAGTTATCCCGGTGAAAATGTTTTTTCATATAAAGGCATGAAAGGAATCCGCATATCCCTTCCTGGAACCTATCAGATGGAAAATGGGGCGCTTGCCCTGGAAACAGCCCTTGCCCTGACCAAAAAGGGCATCGCCATATCTGAATCTGACATAAGAAGGGGGCTTTCCAACGTTTCCTGGCCGGGAAGGTTCCAGATGATTAAGGCTTCCCCTGCGGTGATTGTGGACGGGGCGCATAACAGGGATGCCGCTCTCAGGCTGAGGGAATGTGTGCAGACCTGCCTGAAGGGTAAGCGCCTGATTTTTATTATGGGAGTTTTTATGGATAAGGAGTATGCCCTCATAGTACAGACCATGGCTCCTCTGGCGGAACAAATCTATACGGTATGGCTGCCGGACCGAAGCAGGAGCCTTCCTCCTGAGGTCCTTGCAGAGGAGGCGGGGAAATATTGCGGCAGGACGCAGGCAGCGGATTCAGTGGGAACAGCCCTTGACATGGCGCTGGAGCAGGCCGGCCGGGAGGGCGTTGTGCTGGCCTTCGGCTCCCTGTCCTATCTGGGACAGGTTATGGAGGAAGCGGAAAGGAGGAGAAGGGATGACAGACAGGAATAAGGTGGAGCAGGCTGTCAGGCTGCTGTTAGAGGGAATGGGCGAGGACCCGTCCAGGGAAGGTCTGGCCGAAACGCCTGAGCGGGTGGCCAGGATGTATGAGGAATTGTACGGCGGTATGGACGAAGAGCCGGGAATGTATCTGGATAAAACATTTCAGGCGGAGAATAATGACCTGATTGTGGAAAAGGACATAACCTTTTATTCGGTTTGCGAACATCACCTTCTCCCTTTCTATGGGAAGGTCCATGTGGCTTATGTGCCGGATAAGAAGGTGGCGGGACTGAGCAAGCTGGCCAGGACCGTGGAAGTGTTTTCCAGGCGCCTGCAGATACAGGAACAGCTGACAGCCCAGATTGCAGATGCATTGATGGAATGCCTGGCTCCCCGGGGCGCCATGGTCATGATGGAGGCGGAGCATATGTGTATGACCATGCGGGGAATCAAAAAGCCGGGTAGCCGGACCGTCACCGTGGTAAAGAGGGGCTGCTTCTGTCAGCGGGAAGACCTGGTAAACCTGTTTTTTCAAATGGTAAGGGGGTAGTCAGGATGATTATAGGACAAAAAGAATTTGATGTGGGGAACAGGACCTATATCATGGGGATTCTGAACATAACGCCGGATTCCTTTTCCGACGGAGGCAGGTACCGTGACCGGGAGGCGGCTCTCAGGCAGGCTGAGAAACTGATTCTGGACGGCGCTGACATCATAGATGTGGGAGGGGAGTCCACCCGTCCCGGCCATCAGCCGGTGGGGGAAGAGGAGGAAATGGAGCGGATTCTCCCCATTATCCGGCTGATTCATGACAATTTTGATATCCCCGTTTCCGTGGATACCTGCAAAAGCAAAGTGGCCCGTCAGGCAGTGGAGGCAGGAGCAGCCATGGTCAACGATATATGGGGCTTAAGAAGGATAAGGATATGGCCGGGACCATCGCAGGGCTGGGAGTGTGCTGCTGCCTCATGCACAACAGGCAGAGCCCTGTCAGGCACCATTTCATGAATACGATGATGGAGGAGCTGAACGAGACCATTCTCCTTGCAAAGCAGGCTGGTATAAAGGATGACAGAATCATCCTGGACCCGGGTGTGGGATTTGGAAAGACCTATGAAATGAATCTGGAAGTGATTAAAAACCTGTCTGCCTTTAAACGCTTCGGCTATCCGGTGCTGCTGGGGGCGTCCAGGAAATCCGTGATTGGCGTTGCACTGGACCTTCCTGTGGAGCAGCGGGAGGAGGGAACTCTGGTGACAACGGCGGCAGCTGTTTTTTCGGGATGTTCCTTTGTGCGTGTGCACGATGTGGAGGGAAATAAAAGGGCTGTAAGGATGGCTGAGGCCATTATGGGCGCCAGGGATTTCAGACAGGGAATACAGGATATGAATAGAGAAAGGAAGCGTACTGGACATGGACCAAATCAGGATTGAACAACTGGAGGTATTTGCAAAGCACGGAGCCATACCGGAGGAAAATGTACTGGGCCAGAAGTTTCTGGTATCGGCAGTGCTCCATACAGATACGAGAAAGGCCGGCAGAAGCGACCAGCTGGACCAGACCATCAGCTATGGCCGGGCAAGTAAATTTATGGAACGTTTTCTGAGGGAACACACCTTCCAGCTCATCGAAAGCGCGGCCGAACAACTGGCGGAAGAATTGCTGCTCATGTATCCGGACAGCCTGAAAACCGTGGAATTGGAGATAAGGAAGCCCTGGGCTCCCATAGGACTTCCCCTCCAGTACGTATCGGTGAGGATTGCCAGGGGATGGCATCAGGCGTATATTGCCCTGGGCTCCAATATGGGGGACAGAATGGCATACCTTACAGGAGCAGTGGATGGGATAAAGAAACTGAGAGAGTGCCGTGCGGGCCGGGTATCCGGCTTTATTGAGACGCCTCCCTACGGTGTGACGGACCAGGCTGATTTTCTCAACGGCTGTATGGAAATACAGACCCTTCTCACTCCGGAGGAACTGCTGGATGCCCTTCATGAAATCGAGGCAGCAGCCGGCAGGGAACGAATTATACACTGGGGACCCAGGACACTGGACCTGGATATCCTTTTCTATGATGACCTGGTATATGAATCCGAACATCTGTGCATTCCCCATGCAGAGATGCACAAACGTGATTTTGTGCTGAAGCCGCTGGCTGAGATAGCGCCCTATAAGCGCCATCCCATTTATGGAGAAACCGCGGCTGAAATGCTTGCGTGTGTGCAGGCCGGCGGGCGCAATGATTTTTAAGACATGCTCTAAGCCCTTAAGGCCATGGACAGAGGTTTTTGAAGGATTGGATACAGGGCGCTGGATATAACCAGGCCGCTGATTCCCTGGATGATGTTGCTGGGAACGCTGGCCAGGGCAGCTCCCGGACCGTACAGGAATATTTCGCACAGACAGTATCCTCCGGCCACCAGAAGAATGTCAATCACACCGCCTCCGGCCACGGCGGCGTGCGGATTCACGCCTCCGGCGCTTAACCTGTGATAGATATGGCTTGCAGAGAACGCTACCAGACCCTTGATGAGGAAGGTAATGGGTACATAGATGAAATATCCGCCCAGCAGGTCCGCCATGCAGGAGCCGATTCCGGCTGCCAGAAATGCGGATACCGGGTCCAGGAACACGCCGCAGAGAATCACGATGGCGTCGCCGGGATGGATGTATCCGCCCGTGCCGGGAGTGGGAATGCGGATGGACATGGTGGCCACACAGGCCAGGGCTGCAAAGAGGGCGGACAATACCAGCTTTTTAGTAGAGAAACGTTCCGTCATAGTGATACCTCCTTAAATCGCAATGATTAAATGTTGATACCTACTATAATGGAAAAGTGGACTGAGTAAAATATCCAGTTAGATAATATTTGACCAGTCCAGATGAATAATCCAGCCGCAAATATATAGCGAAAGCCGGATTATCATCCCTGCTGCATATGATTCAGGCCGGCCCATCATTCCAGCCAGTGCATCAGGGAAGCCGGTTCATCGAAGCGGCAGGTGGATGCGATGCTGTCCGGGCAGTGGCAGCCCCACAAAGCAAGGCAGGAGTCCACTCCGGCCCGGGAGGCGCACTGCATGTCATAGATGCTGTCCCCGATATAGAGAATCTGCTCCGGACATACTCCGGTGCGTTCCATATATTCATACATGGGTTCAGGGTCCGGTTTGTGGCGGACCGTGTCATCCGCCGTTATGACGGTCTGGAAATACCCGGATATCTGAAAGGGAAGAAAGCTGCAGGTGTACTGGTTCATTGTCTTGGAAGTGATGATGCCCAGGCTGCAGCCCTTTTTTTTCAGAAAATCCAGCAGGGGTATAATTCCCTCATACAGATAGGCGGTGTACTGATATTCCAGTTCGTACTGCTCCCAGCGGGGGTAAATCCGGAATATCTGGTCAGGAGAATGTATGCCCAGCCGTTCAAATGCCTCCAGACCGGGTATGCCCAGGACCGGCAGAAGGCAGCTGATATCCCAGTGCTGGCCGGTTATGTCCCTGAGGGCTTTCTGCAGCCCGTGGAGCACAGCGTCAGTGGTGTTAATCAGTGTGTTGTCAATATCAAAAACAAAATGGGTGTACTGCATCATGAACCTCCTTCGCTGACAGCCTGCTCCAGGGACTTAGCCACGGCAAACAGGCCCTTTTCATAATCCTTCTGGTAATCATAGGACAGCTCTATGGACGGAATTGCCTTGGATGGAAGATAGGAAACGCAGAGACGGCGGATTTCGTCTATCTTTCCCTCCAGTAACGGGTGACGGTAGAGCACCACCATGTGGGGATTCACTGTCACGGCATAAATTTGAATCAGCCGGGCATAAAGCTGGCTGATGTTTCCGGCAGGAGGCAGGCCCTGGCTGCCTCCGTTTAACTGTTCATAGATGGGAAGAAAGCTGACCTCGCTGCAATAGCCGGAGGCGCCGGTCCAAAGGCGGCCGTCAATGACCATTCCCCCTCCGATACCGTTTCCTCCCATGAAAAGCGTGACCAGAGAGCCGGAATCAGGATGTTTCCGGCGCCAGCAGCCCATGGTCAGGTAATTCATGTCATTTCCCACGGTTATGGGAATGGGGGCCAGGCTCCGGAAATGTTCCTCCAGGTTCATGCCTTTAAGCCCCTGATACTGACCTGTCTCTTCCACCACGCCGTGGTTTACCAGGGCTGCAATCCCTGCGGCAGCTGCTTTCAGGCGGGGGAAACGGTGATGGATGTCCAGAATCAGGCCGTCCAGCTGTTCCAGGGACAGGTCCTCAAACGGCATGCTTCCCTGCTCCACGGTATGTTCCCGCAGGTCCTTCAGGTTCCAGCACACGCGGTCCGACTCAATCTGCACCAGAAGGTAAAGGCTGAAAAGGGGATTCAGTTCATAAAGACAGGCGCACCTGCCGCCGGTGGATGAGCCGGCCCCCTGTTGGGACAGTTCGCCGGAGGCACACAGTTCATCAATCAGCCGTCCAACGGTAGGAAAACTCAGTCCCAGCTCCCTGGCCAGCTGGCTTTTGGAAGCGGATTCATGTTTATCCATGTAAGAGCGTATACGTTCTTTGTTAAGTTGTTTTACAGTGACCGGTTCTTCCTGGGTCATGGGTAAGCATCTCCTTTTGCATAGTTATTAACTAACTTTTTAAAATCATATTAATAAGTTAACTCTATTAAACCACCGGATGGAAGAAATGTCAATAAGAAAAACTGGAAAGACTTGACAAAGAAACAGCCAGCGTATATTGTTACAGGGAAAATGTGCAAAAAACAGGAGGCAGACTGCGATGGAACATCTCATATTCAGTCTCAATGCGACCATGCCCATCTTTTTCCTTATGGTATTGGGGGCGTGTTTTAAAAAAGCGGGAATCATGGAAGGGACTTTTGTGGATAAAGCCAACCAGTTTGTGTTTAAGGTGGCCCTTCCGGTACTGCTGTTTGAGGACCTGTCTAATTCGGATTTTTTAAAGGTGTGGGATACCCGGTTTGTGATGTTCTGCTTTGTGTCCACCCTGGCAGGAATTCTTCTGGCGGTCCTTCTTTCGTTGGGCCTTAAGGACAAAAGGCTCAGAGGGGAATTCATACAGGCTTCCTACCGCAGCAGCGCAGCCCTTCTGGGAATTGCCTTTATAAAGAATATATATGGGGATGTGGGTATGGCACCCCTGATGATAATCGGCAGTGTTCCCCTGTACAACGTAATGGCAGTGGTGATTCTGTCCTTTACAAATCCAAGGGGAGCGGTCCCGGACCGCCGGATGCTTGCAGGTACCGTGATGGGAATACTTAAAAATCCCATTATACTGGGAATTCTGTCCGGCATGGCCTGGTCCCTGCTGGGGCTTAAGCAGCCTCAGATTATGGAAAAAACAGTGTCCAGCCTGGCGGGGGTGGCCACGCCCCTGGGGCTGATGGCCATGGGCGCGTCCTTTGACCTGAGGCAGGCGTCCCGCGGGGTCAGGGCAGCCTTGGGCGCCAGCGCTGTAAAGCTGGTGCTCCTTTGCGCCATATTCCTTCCGGCTGCAATATACCTGGGATTCCGGCAGCAGCAGCTGGTGGCCATTCTTGTGATGCTGGGGTCTGCCACAACCGTCAGCTGCTTTGTCATGGCGCGGAACATGGGCCATGAAGGCGTGCTGAGTTCCAGCGTGGTGGCAATCACCACCTGCGGCAGTGCCTTTACCCTGACGCTGTGGCTGGACCTTATCCGTACCCTGGGCCTGGTATAGAGGAAGTATGCAGGGGCCTGGCCGGAAGGGAATGGACAGCGGCCGGTACAAAGGGAATGTACAGATGGAATGGAAGGGACCGGCTGTGTCCCGGAAGGAGTGAACCAATGAAAGCAAAACTGGAAATCATAGGTTCCATGGCAGCCTTTGGCACCATAGGAGCCTTTGTGAGACATATTCCCCTGCCGTCAGGGGAGCTGGCTTTGTACCGGGCCCTGATTGCGGCAGGCGCCATTTTTCTGTGGCAGCTGTGCACGGGGCAGGTTGTGAGGATAAAGGATGTAAAGTCTGAACTGCATCTTCTGATTCTGTCCGGAGCAGCCATCGGAATCAACTGGATTCTGTTTTTTGAGGCTTACCGCTATACCACGGTGGCAATGGCTACCCTGAGCTATTATTTCGCCCCGGTCATTGTGACCGTGGCAAGCCCTTTCCTGTTTAAGGAAAAGCTTACCGCCCGCCAGGTATTCTGTTTCGTCATGTCCACCCTGGGCCTGGTGCTGGTGATAGGCGTCAGCAGGGGAGAGGGCAGCAGCGGCCTGATTGGGATATTGTTCGGCCTGGGAGCTGCTGTGTTTTATGCATCGGTGGTATTGTTCAACAAAAGCATACGCCATGTATCCGGCATCAACCGGACCTTTTTTCAGTTCCTGGCAGCTATACTGGTTCTCACGCCTTATGTGTGCCTGACGGGAGGTTCCCACCTGGCGGATATGGATGCTTACGGTGTTGTCAATCTTCTGGTAGTGGGAGTGTTCCACACCGGTGTCTGCTATTGTATGTATTTTTCGTCTCTGCGTTATCTGAAGGGGCAGGAAGCATCCATTTTGAGCTACATAGACCCCCTGGTGGCTATTCTGGTGTCCGTGGCCTTCCTGCATGAGTCCATCACTGTGTTTCAGGCAGTGGGAGGGGGGATGATACTTGGGTTTACGGTTTTAAATGAGGTGAAGCCCCGTGCCAGGCCATGACGGTTATTTCGTATCACAGTGCTGGCGCCTCTTGTTTTTTATCCGCCGGACAGGCTTAAAATCCTGCCCATGGCGGACTTTTTTGTTTTAGGGACGGAATTCAGCTGGAAAAGTCTGGATGTGGAAAATTAAAGACGTATTTTAGGACATTATATTAGACAAAATAAAAGACTAATAATAGCTAAAATAGCCAAAAAATAAAATGATAATTGACAAAATATAGACATATGGATATAATTATGGTAAATAATATTATTGAAACAACAAAAAATACGCATATAATTGTCCTTAATTCAAAGGAATATAAAGGACAAAACGTCTTTAAATATGCGTATGAAATATGTGCGCACAGGTAAAACATGAAAAAGCAAAAGATGATTAGGAGGAAATGGGAATGAGTTTTTGGAATCCGTTGACCTGTATTACGGGATGCCTGGTGGTTTATTCGATAGGTGAGTTTTTGTCTAAAAAGACCAAGGGGGCTGTTTCGTCACTGTTGTTCGCCTGCGTATTGTTCCTCATAGGGTTCTGGAGCGGCCTGCTGCCCAAGGACATTACCACACAGTCCGGTCTGGTGGCAGTCATGGCCAACTTTGGTACGGCATTCATGATTACCAACATCGGCACGCTGATTAATCTGGAAGACCTGATTCGGGAATGGAAGACTGTGGTCATCTCATTATTTGCTATTGCAGCCATTGCGTTGATTTGTTTCACAGTGGGCTCCCTGCTGTTCGGAAGAGAGTATGCATTGATTGCAGCGCCGCCTGTGGCAGGCTCCACCGTGGCAGGCATTATTGTCACCAGTGCGGCGGAAGCTGCAAACCGTCCCGAACTGGCGGCATTTGCAGTGCTGGTACTGTCTGTACAGAAATTTTTCGGCATACCGATTTCCACATTCTGCATCCGCAAGGAGTTAAGAATCAAGCGCGGCAATGGTTTTTTTAAGAATCATACGGTGGAGGAAAAGACCGGCCTTAAGCTGCCGAGCATGCGCATTTTCAAAGAGACGCCTAAAAACCTGAGAAGCAATACGGTCTATATCTGTAAAGTGGCTCTGGTGGCATGTATCGCTGATTTTGTGGGCAAGGCAACACTGATTCCAGGTTCTTCCCCGGCCAACTATATCCTTAATCCCAACATCGCTTACCTGCTGTTCGGACTTATTTTTGCCAGAATCGGATTTTTGGAAAAGGATATATTTGCAAAAGCAAATTCCTCAGGTATCATCACATTCGGTCTGCTGCTGATGCTGCCGGGAAGCCTTGCAACCCTTTCGCCCTCCGGGCTGATATCCATGATTGTACCGGTATTCGGCATCCTTTTAATCTGTTCCGTCGGCATCATCGTTATCTGCGGTATTGTGGGCAAGGTGCTTGGCTGTTCCCCTTATACATCCGCAGCAGTGGGCGTGACCTGTATGCTGGCTTATCCGGCCACCCAGATTATCACCACGGAAGGCGTTGATTCCTTTGAGTGGGAAGGCGAAGAGAGACAGAGGGCCATGGATTATATCCTGCCTAAAATGATTATCGGCGGTTTCGTTACAGTGACCATTGCATCCGTTGCATTTGCAAGCATTATTGGTCCCATTATCTTTTAAAGGAAAGGAAAGATTGAGTGTATGACAGGTCAGATTGCAATTGAGGAAATTGAGAGGAAAAGGGAGAAAATCCACAGCCTGAGCCAATGTATCTGGAATCATCCGGAAGCTGGTTTTAAGGAATACAAGGCCTGCGAACAGGTGGCGAAACTGTTGCAGGAGGAAGGATTCCAGGTGGAAACAGGAGCAGGCGGCGTGCCCACGGCCATAAAAGCCGTGTATGGAAGCGGCCATCCCGTTATGGGTTTTTTGGGTGAGTTTGACGCACTGCCGGGTCTCAGCCAGAAGGTTTCGGTCAACAAGGAGCCGGTGGAGGGACAGGCCTATGGACACGGATGCGGCCATAACCTGCTGTGTTCAGCCCATGTGGCCGGCGTGATTGGCCTTAAGGAGGAGATGGTTCAGAGAAATCTTCCGGGAACCATTGTGTTCTATGCATGCCCGGGAGAGGAGCTTCTGACAGGCAAACCCCTTATGGCAAAGGGAGGGGCCTTTGAGGGTCTGGATGTGGCGGTGAATTTCCACCCCAACAAAATCAATGAGGCAACAGTGGGAGTGTCCACAGCAGTGAATTCGGTTAAATTCCATTTTTACGGCAGGGCGTCCCATGCAGCCAATGCGCCTGAAAACGGCAGAAGTGCTTTGGATGCAGTGGAGCTGACCGATATCGGCGCCAATTATCTGAGGGAGCATGTGCCTTCCGATGTGCGAATCCATTACACCATTGTGGACGGAGGAGTGGCTCCCAACATTGTGCCGGATAAGGCCGTGGTATGGTATTACATGAGGGCGTTTTCCAGGGAAGTGGTGGAAAATGTGTATGAACGCCTTGTAAAGGTAGCGCAGGGCGCAGCCATGATGACAGAGACTGAGCTGGAAATAGAATTCCTTGGCGGCTGCTATAACACCCAGAACAATCATGTGCTGGCCGGTGTGGTGGCGGAGGCCATGAACGAGATTCCCCAGGAACCATGGACAGAGGAGGAGCTGGACTTTGCAGAGGCGCTGGACCGGCAGACCGCGGAAGCAGCAAAGGCAACCACCAGGAAATACGGACTGCCTGCGGATACACATCTGTACACTGGTCCGGGAAAGGTGACCTGCTTTAACAGCTACGGCTCCACGGATGTGGGAGATGTGATGCATCTGGTGCCAACCGCTTACTTCTTTACAGCCTGCACCAACATGGGTGCGCCTGCCCACAGCTGGCAGTTCGCCTCCTGTGCAGGAAGCACCATCGGTGAAAAGGGAATGATTTACGCGGCTAAGGTAATGGCATTATACGGCCTTAAGCTGATTGAGAAGCCGGAACTGATTGCGCAGGCAAAGGAAGAGTTTGACAGGCAGATGGAGGGCAGGAGCTATAAGTGCCCCATACCGGACGGAATGAGGATGCCCTGGCAGGAGGATTGACATGGTGGATTTTTTAAAGGAAGCAGAAGAGATTGAGCAGGAAGTGATTGGGTGGAGGCGCCATGTCCACCAATACCCGGAGCTGCTCATGGACCTGCCGGAGACAGCCGCTTTTGTGGAACAGGAATTAAAGAGCATGGGGTATGAGCCGGAATACATAGGCCGGTCAGGAATCATTGCTGTGCTGGACAGCCAAAAGCCGGGAAAGACTCTGCTTCTCAGGGCGGATATGGATGCACTGCCCATTGAGGAGGAAAGCGGCCTTGGGTTTGCCAGCAAGCGCCCGGGAATCAGCCATGCCTGCGGCCATGATACCCATACAGCCATGCTGCTGGGAGCGGCAAAGCTTCTTATGAAGCATAAGGACCAGCTAAAGGGCAGGGTCAAGCTCATGTTCCAGCCCGGGGAAGAGGGCGGAGGCGGCGCCCGCGCCATGGTGGAGGCAGGCGTGCTGCGCTCGCCGGATGTGGACGCATGCATGGCATTGCATCAGGTGGTGGCAAGGGACCATGTGCCCACGGGAATCATCGGATATACCCGCGGCCCTATGATGGCCTCAGCCGATATGTTCAGGATAACGGTCCGGGGCAAAAGCGCCCATGGGGCCAGCCCTGAATCCGGGGTCAACCCGGTGCAGATTCTCTGCCAGATATATAACGGCCTCCAGTCCATTGAATGCTCGGAAAAGCCAAGGGGAAGCGCCCTGGCCCTGACCATTGGGCAGATAAACGCAGGCAGGGCAGGAAACGTGATACCGGAACAGGGCTTTATGTGCGGCAGCATCCGGGCTTATGAGGAGGATGTGAGAAACCTGGCTAAACGGCGTTTGAGGGAAATATCTGAACAGACAGCAGCGCTGTTCGGCGGCAGGGCGGAGGTGGAGTTCCTGAGCGAGCTGCCGGCCACGGTCAATGACTATGAAGTAGGCGATGAAATGTTTGGCTATGTCAGAGAACTGGTGGGAGAGGATGGAACCATGATGCTCCCGCAGATTATGGGAGCAGAAGATTTTGCAGAAGTCCTGAAAGAAGTGCCGGGGGTTCTGTTCAGGGTCAGCCTGGGTGACAAACAGGAGGGCTACCCATATATCAGCCATAATTCCAAGGTAATATTCAATGAAAGCGGCATGAAGCATGGGGTGGCTGTATTTGCCCACTGTGCGGTGAGATGGCTCAATGCTCATTGAGAATGGCCGGAAATGTGAAGCGGCCGGGGATGCTCCCCGGCCGCTTTGCTGAGTCTTAAGCCTGCCGTTGTCTGAAATATCCGGCGGATACCCGTGCCTCTTCCGTTATCTGATGTCATAAAATATATTCAGGATGGAACTGGTAAATCTTTTCCGGGCGCCCCCTGGTAAAGGACGGCTGCCGTTCCAGTTCCAGGAAAATGCCGGTTGCGGACAGCCTGCCCAGGAGCCGGTTGGCGCTGCGGGGAGTGATGTGCAGTGCTGCTGCCAGGGCCTGGGACGTGATGCAGTCCCGGTCCATGGCGGACAGGGCTGATAGAAGGCGGTCCGCATAGGATACGGAGATGCCTGCTTTGCGGGACAGCAGCTGGCTCTGGGACCTTAATGCCGGGAAAGAGGTATTATTATCCTGAACCTGGGGAGCCATGACAGAGGCGCCGTCGGAAAACTGCTGGTTCAATGCGGTGATGGCGTTCTGGTTCTGTACAATGGTCTTCAGATGGATTTCCTGCAGCAGCAGGGTAATGGATTCCTGCAGTATCTCATATTTTGGATAGACAAAATATGTCTTCACCCCGGCATCCAGCAAATCCTGTATGATATTGCTGAAACGGGTTACGGAGTAATGGATTTTCTTCTCATTCCAGAGGCGTATGTGTTTGAGCTTGATTTTCTTTTCCATCTCACACAGCTGCTCCAGGGAATAGGTGGAGGTGTTCTGGTATACCTGGTATATGAGCTGGTTAAACTGGCCCCGTTCCAGGTACTGGTGCAGGGGGACTGTTTCGGGAAGCCATTCCAGCAGGTCAAAATATCCGTGCTCCAGATAAAAGTCCTGTTCCTTATACTGCACCTGGAAAAATGTCTCATAGTAGCAGAGGGCATTGCTGCCAAAGGATACAATGGGCCTGGTCAGCACCGGAACCCTGCGGCAGATGGCTGCCCTTGGAACAGGTCCGCTGACCAGAAAACCGTCATAGGATTTCTCCAGTTCAATATATAATTCCCCTGCATGGGCAAAATCATTGTAAATAAAATAAGATAAATCACAGTCAAGGGCAAGGGAGCTGAAATAGGACTCCACATAGTTCTTTAAAAAGCGGGTTAATATTACTGCTAGTTTCATGGCGGTTATCTCCTGTCGGTATACTGCCTCCAAAGGGCTGGATATTATTGTTCGCTCCATTTCCAGAGTATGTCCCGGTTCACAGTCTCGTAGAACATCCGGCGTATCCGAACAGGGTCCTTTGTCTGGCCCAGTATCCACATGATTTTTGTGACCACTGCCTCCAGGGTCATATCATATGCTTCCAGAAGCCCGAACTCCTGTTTGATGCTCCGGCCCACCTCGTACACGGACATATCGCTGCCTTCATTGGTGACCTGGGTGGTCATGATGACGGTCTTTCCAAGTCCGGTCCAGCGTGCGATGGCTCCATGGTAATCCCCGTCCTCGTAGGAGGGCAGCCCTCCCACGCCAAAGGACTCTATGATGACAGCATCGTAATGCTCCGCCATGTAATCCAGCAGGGAGGCGTCCATGGAAGGAATCAGCTTCATGAGTCCCACATCCCCCACCATCTCCCGGTAGAAGCGGACCGGCTCTTTGTCCCTGTCCTTGTCGTCCAGATAGAAGATTATCTGGCTGTCCTGGATGATGGCCACATAAGGAAAGTTGATGCTGGAAAATGCATGGTAGCTTTTTGTCCACTCCTTCTTGCCCCTGGTGCCTGCAATGACCTTGCCGTCAAAGACGATGTTCACGTCATGGGCTCCGGGACAGGAGGCAAAGAGAAGGCTGTCGGCCAGATTGGTCCTGGCATCCGTGTTCTCCATGTCAATGGGTTTCTGGGCTCCGGTGATGATGATTGGCTTTGGCGAATGCTGAATCAGGTAGGACAGGGCTGCGGCCGTATAGGCCATGGTGTCCGTGCCGTGGGTAATGACAAAACCGTCGTATTGGCCGTAATGTTCCTCGATTGCTTTTTCAATGGCCAGCCAGTGGCAGGGCTGGATGTTGGTGCTGTCTATGTTCATCAGCTGGATGGAGTGGATTTCACAGTAGCTTTGGCTGTCAGGCACATAGGACAGGATTTCATCCGGTGTAATGACAGGCTTAAGTCCTTTGTCCGTGCGTTTGCAGGCAATGGTGCCGCCTGTTCCAAGTAAGAGTATGCGTTTCATGTCGTGCCCCCTTTACGGTAAGTATAACCTTTCTGCAAAAACATATAATAACAGCAGCTGTGTTGTCCTGGCTGCTGCCATAAACTTTCGTACTGCTTACAATTATATTAAGAATATGATAAATTTACAATCCCTTGATTGATTTTAAGTCTGACTATGATACAATAAGAATAAGTAACCAATTTTCTCCATATTCTGTGCAGATGAAAGGAGATTTACATGTCCCTTATTTGGCTTATCGCGTTTGTAGTTTTTTTGGTAGTGGAAGGAGTCACCACATCCCTGACCAGTATCTGGTTTGCCGGAGGTTCCCTGGCAGCGCTGGTGGTTCAGGTATGCGGCGGAGGTCTGTATCCCCAGCTGGCCGTGTTTGTGGCAGTGTCCTTCGTTTTGTTTCTCATGGTCCGTCCCTTTGCGTACAAGTACCTGTACAGCAAGAGAACGAAAACCAATGTTGACAGCCTTACAGGCCGTAAGGCCGTGGTCAAGGACCGGATTGATAATGTGGCCGGTACAGGGACCGCCACCCTGGCCGGCGAAACCTGGCTTGCAAGGGCGGCAAAGGAGGGGGATACCTTTGAGACAGGTGATGTAGTGGTCATATCTGCTGTCAGCGGGGCAAAGCTGATGGTGGCGGCGGCAGAGCAGGAACATGAAGTGGAAAAAGCATAAAGAAACATAAGGAGGATTCATATGTTTGGAGCAATCGGAGGATTCATCACGTTTATTGTCATTGCAGTTATTATTTTATTTATACTGTCCACCTGTATCAGAATCGTACCCCAGGCCCAGGCCCTGGTGGTGGAGCGTCTGGGCGCCTATCTGGGCACATACAGCGTGGGTATTCATTTCCTGGTTCCCTTTATTGACCGTGTGGCCAAAAAGGTGAACCTGAAGGAACAGGTGGAGGATTTCCCGCCGCAGCCTGTTATCACCAAGGATAATGTAACCATGCAGATTGATACCGTTGTATTTTTCTATATCACGGACCCGAAGCTGTATGCTTACGGCGTGGAGCGTCCCCTTCTTGCCATTGAGAACCTGACAGCCACCACCCTGCGTAATATCATCGGTGACCTGGAACTGGACGAGACGCTGACCTCCAGAGAGACTATCAATGCCAAGATGCAGGAGTCTCTGGATATTGCCACAGACCCATGGGGCATTAAGGTCACCAGGGTAGAGCTTAAGAACATCATTCCTCCGGCAGCCATCCAGGAGGCCATGGAAAAACAGATGAAGGCAGAGCGTGAACGCCGTGAATCCATCCTGAGAGCCGAGGGCGAGAAGAAGTCCATGATTCTGGTGGCGGAAGGCAACAAGGAATCCGCGGTTCTGAATGCGGAGGCTGAAAAGGAAGCAGCAATCTTACGGGCAGAGGCTGAGAAGGAAAAGAAGATTAAGGAGGCCCAGGGCCAGGCGGAGGCCATCCGTTCGGTACAGAAGGCTACGGCAGACGGTATCCGCTTCATCAAGGAAGCCGGGGCCGATAATGCAGTGCTTCAGCTTAAGAGTCTGGAGGCATTCCAGGCAGCGGCCAACGGAAAGGCCAATAAGATTATCATTCCTTCGGATATCCAGGGAATCGCCGGTCTGGTGAAATCCATAGCAGAGGTGGCGGCAAAAGATGAGGCATCCGAATAAAATCCAGTGGACAAAAGCCAATCCATGATATAAGATAGGAATTGAAGGTAGTACCCATCAGCTGATTTAACTGGTGGGTGCTGTTTTATTCTTTATGATTTTTTAGCTTTATGAAAATGTACAGACATGAGGTGCAGGTATGGAGGGAAAGGTTGTAAAGGGAAACCGAATTACGGAAGGAAGTATTTTCGGACAGCTGCTGCTGTTTTTCTTTCCCATATTGTTCGGAACGTTTTTCCAGCAGCTGTATAATACGGCGGATGCCATGGTAGTTGGCCGCTTTGTGGGCAAACAGGCCCTGGCGGCGGTGGGAGGAAGCACCAGCACTCTGATTAACCTGCTGGTTGGTTTTTTTGTGGGCCTGTCCAGCGGCGCAACAGTGGTCATATCCCAGTTTTACGGCGCCAGGAAGGCGGATAAGGTCCATTGGGCTGTACATACATCCATTGCTTTTTCCGTTATTGGCGGCGTCATATTCATGATTGTGGGACTGCTGGGCTCTCCCTGGGCCCTGGAAGCCATGAAGACGCCGGAGGACGTCATGGGTCATGCGGTGGTGTATATCCGGATTTATTTCCTTGGAATCATTGTCAACCTGGTTTATAACATGGGAGCCGGAATCCTGCGCGCCATCGGGGATTCCAGACGGCCTCTGTATTTTCTCATTGCCAGCTGCTTTACCAACATTATTCTGGATGTGCTGCTGGTAGCGGTGCTGGGGATGGGGGTGGCAGGCGCTGCCCTGGCAACCATTACATCCCAGCTGCTCAGCGCCGTTCTTGTGGTCAGGGCTCTTATGAAGACAGACGATATGTATAAGCTGGAATGGAAAAAGGTGCGCATTGACCAGCGGATGCTCCAGAGAATTGTCCGAATCGGCATTCCCGCAGGAATGCAGTCCGTTATGTACAACATATCCAATGTCATTATCCAGGCCGGCGTCAATACCCTGGGAACAGATAATGTAACTGCATGGGCCACCTACGGCAAGGTGGACGGCCTGTACTGGATGATGATTAATGCCCTCGGCATATCCGCCACCACCTTTGTGGGGCAGAATTTCGGGGCCGGCCGTCTGGACCGTGTGCGGAAGGGAGCCGGCGCCTGTATGGTGATTGGCGTGGTGCTGACAGCGTCCGTGGGAGTGGTGCTGTATAACGGCGGCCATCTTCTGGTAGAGCTGTTCACCACAGACCAGCAGGTGCAGGCCATCAGTATGGATTTGCTGCATTTCATGGTTCCCACCTTCATTACCTATATTGCCATTGAGATACTTTCCGGTACCTTAAGGGGCGTGGGGGACGCCTGGATGCCTCTCATCATCACAGGCATCGGCGTGTGCGCGGTCAGGGTGCTGTGGATTATGTTTGTGCTGCCTCATTACCACACCATCATAGGTGCAGCCTTCTGTTATCCTTTGACCTGGAGCCTGACCACGGTTGCGTTTGTAATCTATTATTACTTTTTCAGCAGTCTCAGACGGTGGAAGCTTAAGCCTCTTAAAAAAAGGTTTGGCGTGTATAAGCCTTTCTGATATGGGAAGACTTTCTGTATAAAAATGCAGGAGGCGCCTATATGACAACGAAGGAAGTCATGTTTGATTCAGTGGAGGATGTAAAACAGTTTGTACGGCAGAGCGAGAAGCAGCCCGAGGATATTGATGTGTGCTGCGGCAGCTGCATGGTGGACGGAAAGTCCATACTGGGAATCCTCAGTCTGGGGATTCATAAAAAATTGAATGTTGTGATTCATGACTGAGAGATGAAAAGGACGTACCTGATGCAGGGGCGTCCTTTTTCCGTATCAGCTCCCCTGATTCAGCCTGATTTGAAAGGAAGGTTTTACTTTGGACCGTTCCTGTGATACAATAGACACCAAATATATTTTTACAGGCTGAATGTTTAAGATAAACAGACCGGAAAGGACGATGGCAGGAACCATGATTCAGGATATTGCACCTCATACATATGACCCTGTATTCAGGAGGAAGGAACCTGTGGACAGGGATTACCTGCTGTACTACGAATATAATAAGGTAATGCTTCTAAAAAGTGAAAGGGGGAGTGTGATTCCAACCTTTGGGGAGCTGAAGCAGGAAGGAGATTTCTCAGACAGGGCGCAGTACCTGTTTTCCATTGATGACAGGGCCTATTACTGCGTGACGGATATGGCAGTGCCGGAATTCGGCGGTTTTTACATGGAGCCGCTGACCGTGTTCCGGAATTTTGAACCTCTTTATCAGGCGTTTGCAGGCATAACAGGCAGCCAGCTTTACCGGTGGATGCAGAGCAGGCGGTTTTGCGGCCACTGCGGCGTAAAGACAGAGCCCGGTACAACGGAACGGTCTTTGGTCTGCCCTTCCTGCGGGCAGACGGAATATCCCAAAATCAGTCCGGCTGTTATTGTGGCCATTACCAATGGGGACAAGCTTCTGATGTCCCGGTACGCCAGAGGCGCTTACCGCAATTATGCGCTGATTGCCGGGTTTGTGGAGATTGGAGAGACCTTTGAGGACTGCGTGCACAGGGAGGTTATGGAGGAAGTGGGTCTTAAGGTGAAGAACATCCGCTATTATAAAAGCCAGCCCTGGGCATTTTCCGATACGGAGATGGTGGGATTCACAGCTGAGCTGGACGGGGATGATACCATACGCCTGGAGGAAGAGGAGCTGTGCGAGGCCGGATGGTTTACGCGGGATGAAATTGTGGAATACGGCCCATATATCAGTGTGGGGCATGAAATGATGAAGGCTTTTAAGGACGGGAAGATATAGCGGACAGCGGCGTCCGGCGGGAAACCGTATATGACCGGCAGCGACATATAAAAGGAGAAGTGACTATGAACCGCAAGGATTACATTTTATTTGACTTGGATGGGACACTGACAGATCCAAAGGAAGGAATCACCAAGTCAGTGCAGTATGCACTGAAGCATTTTGGGATACAGGAAGATGACCTGGACAGCCTGACGCCTTTCATAGGGCCGCCCCTGAAGGACAGCTATCAGAAGTATTATGGCTTTTCCGATGAGCAGGCATGGGAGGGCGTTCAGGTATACAGGGAGTATTTCAGTGACCGGGGCTGGGCTGAAAATAAGGAGTATCCGGGCATAAAGGAAATGCTGGAAGCACTGAAGGAGGCCGGAAGGGTGCTGCTGGTGGCAACCTCCAAGCCCGAGGAGTTTGCCAAGAGGATACTGGAGTACTTCGACATGGCGGAGTACTTTGATTTCATCGGCGGGGCCGATATGGGGGAAACGCGGGTGCGCAAGGCGGATGTAATCCGCTATGTGCTGGAACAGTGCGGCCTGGATTCAGATAATGAAACAATTGGCCGCTGCGTAATGGTGGGGGACAGGGAACACGATGTCCTGGGAGCCAGGGAGTGCGGCATGGAATGTGTGGGTGTACTCTACGGTTATGGAGACCGCCAGGAGATGGATGCCTGCAAACCTGCCTGGATTGCAGGGACAGTAGGGGAATTAAGGGATTTACTTCTATCACTATAACCTGAACTCATAATAACCATTCCTATTATGCAATTGACAAATAGAACAATGGTTGCTATGATTGAAATTACTATTAAGAAGGCAGCTGCTTTTGCACTTGCCATCAGATGAGAGGGTGGGATTAGATGGACGACAGAATCGTGTTATCGCTGCTTGTGGACAATACGGCAGGTGTGCTGGCCCGTGTGGCCGGGCTGTTCAGCCGCCGCGGATACAATATTGAGAGTCTGACTGTAGGTGTCACCGCTGACCCGCGGTACTCCAGAATGACTGTGGTTTCCCTTGGAGACCAGACCGTCCTGGAGCAGATTAAGAACCAGCTCAATAAGCTGGAGGATGTAAGGGATATCAAGGAGCTGAAGCCGGACCGTTCCGTATACAGGGAACTGATGATGGTAAAGGTACGGGCCAATGCCAGCGACCGCCAGTCTGTCAGCGCCATATCCAGTATCTTCCGCGCCACCATTGTGGATGTGGGAAAAGATTCCTTGACCGTTATGCTGACAGGGGACCAGTCCAAGCTGGATGCGCTGATTAACCTGCTGGAGGATTATGAAATCCTGGAGCTGGCCCGCACAGGCCTTACAGGACTGGAGAGAGGCGCAGAGGATATCAGGATGCTGCCATAAAAAGAGGCTTAAGGGGGCGGCCAAAGGCGGACAGAGAGTCGTCGGTTTTGTTGCCTTAAACATATATTATTTAAGATTCAAGTTCAAAGGAATTGAAGGAGGAAGAGAGCAATGCCAAAGATTTTTTATCAGGAAGATTGTAATATGTCATTACTGGAGGGCAAGACCATTGCTGTGATTGGTTACGGCAGCCAGGGACATGCACATGCTTTAAACTTAAAGGAGTCAGGGTGCAATGTAATTGTAGGCCTGTATGAGGGCAGCCGTTCCTGGAAGAAGGCGGAAGAGCAGGGATTTGAGGTATATACAGCAGCTGAGGCATCCAAAAAGGCAGATGTCATCATGATTCTGATTAACGATGAGAAGCAGGCAGCCATGTATAAGGAGTCCATTGCGCCCAATCTGCGTCCGGGAATGATGCTGATGTTTGCCCATGGTTTCGCCATCCACTTCGGACAGATTGTTCCGCCTAAGGATGTGGACGTTACCATGATTGCGCCCAAGGCACCGGGCCATACCGTTAGAAGCGAGTATCAGAGAGGCAGAGGAACCCCATGTCTGGTAGCTGTTTACCAGGACGCCACAGGCAAGGCCATGGATATGGCATTGGCTTATGGACAGGGAATCGGCGGCGCAAGAGCCGGTATCCTGGAGACTACCTTCAGGGTAGAGACCGAAACAGACCTGTTTGGCGAGCAGGCAGTGCTCTGCGGCGGTGTGTGCGCTCTGATGAAGGCGGGATTTGAGACACTGGTGGAAGCCGGCTATGCTCCTGAGAATGCATATTTTGAGTGTGTGCATGAGATGAAGCTGATTGTGGACCTTATTTATGAGAGCGGTTTTGCAGGCATGCGTTATTCTATCTCCAACACAGCTGAGTACGGCGATTACATCACCGGACCAAAGATTGTAACCGACGAGACCAAGAAGGCCATGAAGAAGATTCTGTCCGATATCCAGGACGGCTCCTTTGCAAAAGAGTGGCTTCTTGAGAATCAGGTCGGCTGCCCCCATTTCAATGCCATGAGGAAGAATGAGGCAGAGCAGCCCCTTGAGAAGGTGGGAGCAGAGCTGAGAAAGCTGTACAGCTGGAATGATACGGACAAACTGATTAATAACTAGTATGAAGATGCAGTATAGTGCTACATAGATTGTATCTGCGGCAGCGGATACAATGGAAAACAGGCGGATGCCCCGGAAGGAAAAGGGGTATCCGCCTGTTTTGGCGTGTGTTCCGGAAATCAGTACAGGAACTCCAGGAATGTTTTTAGGGCCATGGCCTGGTTGGCGGGATGGTAGGCAAAGCCGATGGTCCTGCGGTGGATGGGAATATCCAGGGGAATCTCTACCAGCAGGCCGCTGTCCAGCTCCTTCTGCACCAGCTCCTTGATAACGCAGGCAATGCCCAGGCCAATCTTGGCAAATTCAATCAACAGGTCCATGGTGGTCACTTCCAGAATCTGATGGGGGAAGATGTTGTTCTCAGCCATGTATTCGTCCACGTGGTGCCGGGTCATGTTGCTGGTATCCAGAAGCATGATGTTGCCTGTCTCAAACAGACTGGTATCCTGGCCCTCTCTCAGATACAGGTTTTCCAGATAACTGGGGGTGGTGACAAAGGTGTCCTGGATATCCATAACCGGGATAAAGGCCAGGTCACGGCGGACCGAGGGTTCGGCAACCAGTCCCAGGTCAATCTTCTGCTGCTCCAGCCGGGTCAGGGTCTGGGCTGTGGCCTGGCTCTCTATGGTGACCTTCATATGGGGGTACTGGTCAATGAAGGTTTTCAAATAGGGAAGCAGGATGTATTTGCACAGTGTGTTGCTGACGCCAATCCTGAGGTGTCCGATGTCAAATTCCTGAATCCGCTTCAGTTCCTGCTCGCCCCGGTCCAGGGCGTCAAATGCCTCCCTGGTATGTTCAAATAAAATTTCACCCTCAGAGGTGAGCTGTACTCCGCGGGAACTGCGGGTAAACAGGGACAGGCCAAGACTGTCCTCCAGCTTGCTGATGGCTTTGCTGATGGCCGGCTGGCTGATGTAGAGCTCCTTTGCTGCCTTGGATATGTTGCCTGCTTTTGCCACTTCATAAAATATCTTGTATTGGGACAGGTTCTGTTCCATGGAATCCCCTCCTGCTATATAACATTTTTTCATATATCCCATTCATATTATGTATTTTTATTATAACAATACATATGCTAAAATGTAAAGCACGGATGATATAATTTCGAGGAATTATTAAAGAGAAGGATATTGAAGGAGGAAATAAGTTATGGGAATGACCATGAGCCAGAAAATCCTGGCTGCCCACGCAGGACTTGAGGAAGTGAAGGCAGGACAGCTAATAGAGGCGGATTTGGATTTAGTGCTGGGAAATGACATCACTTCTCCTGTTGCCATCAACGAGATGAAGAAGATGGACAGGAAAACCGTGTTTGACAAGGACAAGATTGCCCTGGTTATGGACCATTTTATACCCAACAAGGATATAAAGTCAGCTGAGAACTGCAAGTGCTGCAGGGAGTTTGCCTGCCGCCATGAGATAACCAATTATTTTGATGTGGGAGAGATGGGAATCGAGCATGCCCTTCTGCCGGAAAAAGGACTGGTGGTGGCTGGTGACGCTGTCATTGGCGCAGACTCCCACACATGTACATACGGAGCCCTGGGAGCATTTTCAACGGGTGTGGGAAGCACGGATATGGCTGCCGGCATGGTAACGGGCAAGGCCTGGTTCAAAGTGCCCTCCGCCATCAGATTTGAACTGGTGGGCAAGCCATCCAGGTGGGTCAGCGGCAAGGATGTTATCCTGCATATTATCGGCATGATTGGGGTGGACGGCGCCCTGTACAGGTCCATGGAGTTTGTGGGAGAGGGAATCAGGAATCTTTCCATGGATGACCGTTTTACCATCTGCAACATGGCGATTGAGGCCGGGGGAAAGAACGGAATCTTCCCGGTGGATGAGCTGGCCATTGAGTATATGAAGGAACATTCCAAACGTGAATTTACCGTATATGAGGCAGATGAGGACGCGGAGTACGATGAGACATATGTCATTGATTTGTCAGAGCTAAAGCCTACCGTATCCTTCCCCCATCTTCCCTCCAATACCAGGACCATTGACCAGGTAGGGGATGTGACGGTGGACCAGGCGGTCATTGGTTCCTGCACCAACGGACGTATTGAGGATATGAGAATCGCCGCAGAGGTGTTAAAGGGCAGGAAGATTGCCAAGGGCGTGCGCTGCATCGTGATTCCGGCCACCCAGTCCATCTACCTTCAGGCAATGAGGGAAGGACTGCTGGAGATTTTCATTGAGGCGGGAGCCGTGGTGAGCACACCTACCTGCGGTCCGTGTCTGGGCGGCTACATGGGCATCCTTGCTGCCGGCGAGAGGTGTATCTCTACAACCAACCGTAACTTTGTGGGCCGTATGGGACACGTGGATTCAGAAGTATATCTGGCCAGCCCGGCAGTGGCTGCCGCAAGTGCTGTGGCAGGGAAAATCATCTGCCCGTGCCAGCTGGATTAACGGTATAAAAGCAATATCATTGTGAAAGGAAAAGGAGACTGAACATGAAAGCATGCGGACACGTTTTTAAATACGGTGACAATGTGGATACGGACGTCATCATTCCGGCCAGATATTTAAACGCCACCCAGGGGGATGAGCTGGCAAAGCATTGTATGGAGGATATTGATAAGGAATTTGTGAACAAGGTCCGGAAGGGGGACATCATTGTGGCCAACAAGAATTTCGGCTGCGGTTCCTCCAGGGAACACGCGCCGCTGGCCATTAAGTGCGCGGGAGTGAGCTGCGTTATTGCGGAGACATTTGCCCGTATTTTCTACAGGAATTCCATTAACATCGGCCTTCCCATTATTGAGTGCCGGGAGGCGGCCAGGGCCATTGAGGCAGGGGATGAGGTGGAAGTTGATTTTGACACCGGAATCATAACCAATAAGACCAAAGGAGAGACTTATCAGGGCCAGTCCTTCCCTGCTTTTATGCAGAAAATCATTACGGCCGGCGGACTGGTGAATTATATTAACGGACAATAATTTTAGATAATAGGTTCATTTTAATTATGAATCAAACTGACTAAAACAGGGCATCTGCGCTGCAATTGAAACATTGCTGGTGCAGATGCCTTGTTTTGTGTAACCGGTGTTGTTGTTCAACATGGGAAGAGATAGTAAAAAAGTATTAAGAAATTTTAAAAATGTAAGTTATGCAAGAAATATGTAAATTATGCAATTGTGGTTGTAAATGTTATTAATCTAATTAAAATTGTAAATAGTAAAATGAGGGATTGTAAGGCGAATTTGTTTGTGAAGGTTTCATACTATCAGACCGTGGTAAACGAAATCAATGGGGAGGTTGAGAGATGGGGAAAAGAAAGATAAAGTTAAAAATGGTATTGGCGGTTTTTCTGGCGATAATCATGGTAATATCTGTTGCTAACAGTGATATGTTATATGCGACAGGGATTATTTTTGCAGAGACAGTAGATGGAACAGATACAAAAAGTTTGCCGATAGAAAATAACGCTTTGGCAGAGGGAATACAGCAGGATGAGGGAGCCTCAGAGGAAACGAATCAGAAAGAAGACCAACAGAGACAAAAACAGCCTGAGGAAAAACAGCTTGAGGAAAAACAGCGAGAAGAAGAACTGTCAGAGGAAAAACGAAAGGAAGAACTGCCAGAGGAAAAGCGAAAAGAAGAACTGCCAGAGGAAAAGCGAAAAGAAGAACTGCCGGAGGAAAAACAGAAAGAAGAAGCTCCAGCGTATGTTCCGGTTGGGACACCATCAGATGCAGTTCATGCAGGTTATGAGAATAAAGATATTACAGTGGCAACTAAATCAGAAGCAGAGGTCAGAAATAAAAATTATGATTTAGAAAGAATCATTAAAACTGCGGCCCTGCTCCATGAGGAGGACTATAGTGATGTAACGGAAGATAACCCTCTCACGCATGGTGAACGTGCAGTTTTCAGATTTGAATATAAGCTAAAATCTTCGATGAGAAAGGCTCTGGATAGTGGAAACGATATTATCTTAGAGTATCAGTTACCGGAAGAGATATTAGGGTTGACAAGTTCTTACCAGGAAATGGTTGGAACAACATTTGCTGATGGACCTATGTCCAGCGCGCTGGGATATATGGGAGAGTTCAATGAAGATGGCAATATAACCATATGTATCCAGTCAATAGAAGAGGGCGACATTGACAATTTTGACCAGATAATAGATATTCCCGTCTTAATTGACTGCGAAATTACTGATATTCCGGAAAAACTGACCATATCTGCGGCTCATTCAAAAAAGTTGACAATTTATACATATGTGGGAAGCGGGAAATTTGAGTATGAAGAAACCATAGGTGATATTACAATATACTTATGGGCAGAGGAAGGCGTGCTTCCTGATGATGCAAAGGTGAGAATATCAGAAGTTGCATATGATGATGAAAATGCATTGGGAGGAATGGAGCAGATAACGGGGGATGCAGGAGCGAACCAAATCATTGCATTTGATATCAGCATCTGGGTGGACCATCAGGAGATAGAAATAGAAGATGGTACAGTGAAGGTTTCTTTTAGAGGAAGTCGGATATTGGATTATTCCGGAAAAAAAGCAGAAGTATTTCATATAGATGAGCAGAACGGTGTAGAGATAATAAACTCTAAACAGTTGGGGGACGAAATCCAGTTTGAGGCAAAGCATTTTTCTGTATATGGAATCCATCTGACAGCGGTAAATTATCCTTCAGTGGATTATTCTGAGGAAATAAAGCCATACAGAGTTACATACCCGGAATCCAGCGGCTGTGCAATTGCGTCAATTGCGACCGTTGAAAAATACAATCGGCAGGCATCAGATGCAGATAATATGTATTATCGTGTTAAATCTTGGAATGACAATGCCATATCAATAAAAGACTGGTCGGGCATGGGATATGGTGAAATCAAGGATAACCCTACATTGGAGACATTATATACCGCATTGAAAGAAAATGGCCCATGTATCATACACAGAAATACGACGGTAGAGCATTTTTCTGTTCTGGTGGGGTATACGGGAAACACCTCTGTTTTAGAAGAAAAGGGCTTCAAAGTGCTGGAGGTATCTGATACCATCACTAATTATTTGATGAATCTTCATGATTGGAGAAGGTATACATATGTTAATGGCAGTGTCCAATATGACGATAATGCCGTAGTCGATAGATTGCTTATCAGAACAGGCGTGGATGTCTCCTTTTTTAATGTAAATGCATCTGATTTACAGGATACCAGCGGGCGTTTGTCTTCAGATATTCAGACGACAACAGGAAGCAGGATACAGAGCGTAGGGGTATATCTTGGCAAGTCTGAAAATCAGATGCAGAAAATTTCCGAACCCGCAGAAGGGACTGTTAAGAAAATTTTTTATGAAGTTGGAACTGGGAAATGGTGTGGACCTCTTTCGGCCGGAACCAAGTACTTCTATCAGTTTTATGTCCAGATTAATGATTTGGAATTTAAATCGGATGTTTTCAGCTTTAATACCGCAGGTATTTCGGACACGGAAAAACCAGTGATAAAGAATGTAAGAGTTGCCGAGGTAACCACGGACGGATTTACGGTCTATTGCACGGTGGCGGATGACAGAATGGTATCAAAACTTACATTTGCGGTATGGAATGAAAAGGAGGGAAAGGAGAAACTGGTATCCGGCGGGCCGACCAACCACAATGGATATGCAAAGGAAAAGGAATACCAACATCGTGTGAATGTAATAGACCATGATTTTACATATGATGCTGCCTATTATATGATGATTACGGCAGAAGATGAGGCGGGGAATACGGCTGACTACAGCCTCAGGATGTATATGCCGCGTCCGTTTGAAAGTACTGAAGATGGATGGCCAATTGCGAACTCCCGGAGATGTTTTGGTTATAGTGATGATTATCACATTCCAAAATCAGTCATGGAGGATGTTTACGGATGGAATATCAGCAGCATTTTGCCATGGTCTGCGGGACCGGTTTGGCATGGCTCATGTTTCGGTTTATCCGTATTGGCTTCCAGGTACTATACAAATCAAGGAAGTCCATTAACCCATATATTGCCCAAGAGGGGAAATAATCATTTGTACCAGAGGGGATACTATAATTTGGATTATTCACAAGGCATTTATACGATTGCTAAAAATTACAATGCCATAAGGATGATTGAAAGGGTTCAGGTATCTCAGGATACACAGGAACTCGCGGACATTGAAGTCTATAAAAATGATAATAACCTAAAACAGTTTAAAGCCTATATGTGTACAGGCCCGGAGGGCTTTGAACCTAAATTCAAAGCATTTGTAATTACGTTGTCATATAAAACTGGCGCACATGCGGTGGTAGTGGAAACGGACAGAGTTCCTTGGACTGCAGGGGACGGGTGGACAGGGATATATGTGTATGACTCCAATGCCCCTGCAAATAATGGGGATATGGGATTGAATTCCTTTTATCATAAAGGCAGGTCATATATAAGAATCAATGATTCTAACGGTGATTGGGAGTATTATTATAATGGTGAATTAAAGGGAAAATCAGGGCGCGGTGATATGAAGATATATGACCCATCCAAATTAGGCAGTTCATTCTTTACAGACAAGCTGCATAAGAAAAAATCTTCCGGGTGGGCGTGGACCGCGGATATTGATGCTGAAAACATGACCATTAAGGATTCAAGCGATGGCATACTGCTGGAAATAAAAGATGGAGAGCTTATACAGAACTCCGAAGATACGGATTTTTCAATCATGTGCACTGATTTAGATGAACAGGATGGAAGGCTGAAAGGATATTTTTATTGTAGTGAAGATGAGTTCAACTATAATGCACACAATGCAGATATCATGATTGCCAGCAATGAATTGTATATTTCTGCCAGTCATCAGACTGAGATAAAAGCAGATGTGGATTTGCAGAATGGGTCTTTATCATTAGAGAATGTACAGGATGGGGAAGTTAGCATTGGATTGCAGACAAATGAAAATAAATATAAGGCAGTTGCATATGAAAATAACAATCAGTCAGGCGATTACGTGACCCTTTCGCTGGAAAAATCAGGCAGATATAATATAGAAAGCAGCCAGGCTACTGCCGATAATTTTAGTGTGGACAGCAATGGCACAACTGTGAGGTTGGAAGACCAGAGGATTACTGAATTGGAAGGAAAGACGGTCGGTGAAATTGTATCTGAACATTCCTCAAACGATGTAAAGCCGGCTGGCGTGACAAATGTGTCATCTGATTCAGACGAGAGGGACATTGGTATAGCGGTTGTTACAGACACATATCCTGGTGCTCATTGGAATGCTTATGAAGATGGCCGGTGGAAATTAGTGAAGGCTGACGGAAATGAGGTAAAAGGATGGGCTATGGTTCAGGATAAGTGGTATTATTTGAATCCTGAAGACGGATTCATGATGACCGGATGGCTTCGGAATCAGGATGGACGGTGGTATTATCTCAGAACCGTACATGATGGATATTACGGAGCTATTGTAACAGGATGGAATATAATAGATGGTAAGCGTTATTATTTTAATGAAAACCATGATGGATATTACGGCGCTCTGATGATAGAGGAATAGAAGAACGGATGTTGCCTTATGCTTACAAGCGGCAGGTAAGTTTTTGACGAAGCGGATGGGATTAACTATATTCTTTTTGTATACAGTTAATCCCGTCCATTTTTTGAGGATACAATACTGTAATATTATACGGCGGCTGACCCCATTCCACTGGCCAGCCGTATAAAGGCATCCATCTCCCTGGTAACCCACTTGTCCTTATGATAAACAATCTGGCGCCAGGTTCTCATATAGAAATCCCTGACATCCAGCACAGCCAGCTCCCCTTTGATGATGTCCCTGTGAATGGTGAATTCCGGCAGAAAGGAAACGCCCAGGTTCTTTCTCAGCAGGCTGATGATGAATTCCGTATTGCCGATTTCCAGGAAGGGCTGTATTTGCTTTTCCTGGGCAGCCAGGTACTGGTCCAGGATGAACCGGTAGCTGGCGTTTCGTTCGGTGAGGATGAAGGGCTGTTCAATGACCTGGTCCAGGTCCAGGCTGTCCAGGCCCACAAGGGGATGCCGGGAAGAAGTGACGAACACAATATCCTCCGGTTCTTCCAGGACTTTTATCCATTTGCTGTCATACATACGCTTATCCAGGAAATACACTATATCAATGGCATTGCTGTTCATCATCTCTAACAGTGTTTCGGGGGAATCCGTGATTAGCCGGATGTTGACTCTGGGATAGAGCCGGTGGTATTCCCTGAGAAGCTCCGGGAATATGGTGGCGCAAATGGATTCGATGGTTCCCAGGCACAGGCTGCCGGTAAGCTCGGTTACATGGGTGACTGCATCTTTTGCGTGTTCCAGCTCCTTCATGACAGAGACAGCGTGTTCGTAGAACAGGGCTCCCTGGTGGGTCAGGGTGGTCTGCTTGCCGATGCGGTCAAAGAGATGGACGTTCAGCTCCTGCTCCAGCTGCTTAATTTGAATGGTGACGGCTGCCTGGGAATATCCCAGCTGTTTTGCCGCCTTGGAAAAGCTCTTTAACTGCGCCACCTGAAGGAAGGCGGCAATCTCCCGTAGTTCCATATAATAGATTTCCTTTGCTCATTTTGTATAAAAATTTTTAAACGATATTATAAAGACATTAAATTTTACAACCATATGGTTTTATGGTACATTAATGTTAATCAGAAATCAATACAAAATGTATAGTAATTTTCCGGATAATCAATTAAAATGAGAAAGGAATCACAATCATCATGGAGAAAACAAATGTTAAGTACGGAGCTTATGTTCAAATTCTGAAGGAGGAGCTGCTTCCTGCCATGGGATGTACAGAGCCCATTGCCCTTGCCTATGCGGCAGCCACAGCCAGGAAAGTGCTGGGGGAACTGCCGGACCGTGTTGTGGTAGGAGCCAGCGGAAGCATCATCAAGAATGTGAAGTCAGTCATCGTGCCTAACACGAATCATCTGAAGGGTATTCCGGCAGCAGCGGCAGCGGGAATCGTGGCAGGAGATTCGGACAAAGAACTGGAGGTGATTGCGGAAGTTACGCCAGATGAGACCAGACAGATGAAGGAATTCCTGGACAATACGGAAATCAGGGTGGAGCATGTGGATAACGGCATCACATTTGATATTATCGTGACTCTGTATAAGGGGGATTCCTACGCAAAGGTCCGTATCGCCAATTACCACACCAATATTGTGCTGGTTGAAAAGAATGGGGAGATTCTTAAGCAGGTTGAGGTGGCAGGCGAGGAGGAGGAAGGTCTGACTGACAGAAGCCTGCTGAACATGGAGGATATCTGGGATTTCATCAATACGGTGGATATCGGGGATATCCGGGAAGTACTGGACCGTCAGATTAAGTACAACTGGGCCATTGCACAGGAGGGACTGAAGGGGAATTACGGCGCCAATATTGGTTCCGTTCTTCTGGAGATGTCCGGAAATGACGTCCGCACCAGGGCAAAGGCCATGGCGGCAGCAGGTTCGGATGCCAGGATGAATGGCTGTGAACTGCCGGTCATCATCAATTCGGGAAGCGGCAACCAGGGTATCACTGCCTCTGTTCCCGTGCTGGTATACGCAGAGGAATTGAAGGTGGATGAGGATAAGAAGTACAGGGCGCTGGCCCTGTCCAACCTGACAGCCATCCATCAGAAGACGCCCATTGGCAGGCTGTCCGCTTACTGCGGTGCTGTCAGTGCAGGCGCAGGCGCTGGCGCTGGCATTGCTTACCTGTGCGGCGGCGGTTTTGAAGAAGTCGTACATACGGTTGTGAACGCCCTTGCCATTGTGTCCGGCATTGTCTGTGACGGGGCAAAGGCTTCCTGTGCAGCCAAGATTGCCTCGGCAGTGGATGCGGGAATCCTTGGATACAACATGTATATACGCGGTCAGCAGTTTTACGGGGGAGACGGCATTGTCACCAAGGGTGTCGAGGCCACACTTAAGAACGTTGGTCGCCTTGGAAAAGAAGGGATGAAGGAGACCAATGAGGAAATCATAAAAATCATGATTGGAGAATAAGTATGAAAAAAATAACAGGCAGTTTACCGTTCCGGTTGCTTCTGGGAGTCATCCTGGGCATCATTGTGGGCCAGCTGGCCGGGAACGGCCTCATGCATGTTGTTGTGACAATCAAATACATCCTGAATCAGGTCATTGTTTTCTGTGTACCGCTCATCATCATCGGATTCATTGCCCCTTCCATAACAAGGCTGGGGAACAATGCATCCAAAATGCTGGGAGTTGCCATTACCATCGCCTATGTTTCATCCATCGGAGCAGCCCTTTTTGCCATGACGGCAGGTTTCCTTATGATTCCTCACCTGTCCATTGCCACTGAGGTGGAGGGATTAAAGGATTTGCCCCAAATTGTGTTCCAGCTGGATATACCTCAAATCATGCCCGTGATGAGCGCCCTGGTGTTCTCGCTGCTTCTGGGCCTGGCTGCCACCTGGACCAAGGCCGCAGTGATTACAGAGGTGCTGGAAGAATTTCAGCAGATTGTGCTCTCCATTGTTACCAGGGTGGTTATTCCCATCCTTCCTGTATTTATCGCATTTACATTCTGCGCCCTCTCCTATGAGGGAACTATTACAAAACAGCTTCCGGTGTTCATCCAGGTAGTTATCATTGTCATGATTGGACATTACATCTGGCTGGCCCTGCTGTACGCCATCGGCGGCGCCTACTCGGGCAAGAATCCGCTGGATGTCATAAAGAATTACGGTCCTGCCTATATTACCGCAGTAGGAACCATGTCGTCTGCGGCCACACTGGCGGTTGCCCTGCGCTGCGCCAAGAAGTCGCAGCCGCCCCTCAGGGATGACATGGTGGACTTCGGCATTCCGCTGTTTGCCAATATCCATCTGTGCGGTTCTGTTCTGACAGAGGTATTCTTTGTCATGACCATATCCAAGATTCTTTACGGAACCATTCCGTCCCTGGGCACCATGTTGCTGTTCTGCGCCCTGTTAGGCGTGTTTGCCATCGGAGCGCCCGGTGTTCCGGGAGGCACGGTTATGGCCTCCCTGGGGCTGATTACAGGCGTGCTGGGATTTGACGAGACGGGTACCGCCCTGATGCTTACCATTTTTGCCCTTCAGGACAGCTTTGGAACCGCATGCAATGTGACCGGCGACGGCGCCCTGACCATGATTCTCACAGGCTTTGCCGAGAAACACGGGATTAAAAGGCAGAAGATTGAAAGCGGGCTGTAATGAATTAATTTATAAGTTTGACTAATATGAATATAGCAATTTATAATAAAACTAAATTCGCTCTTGAACCTATAGTAACTATAGGATATATAATGAATTCAAGAGCCAAACGGAAAGGACCGGCTGGCAAAGCCGGTCTTTTTACTTAAGACATTTCCGAAAGAGAGGTAAGGAATGGACAGGAAGATTCTTATTAAGAATGCAAAGGCAATCGTGTCCTGTGACGGGGAAGACCGGGTTTACAGGGATGCGGATATGCTGATTGAGGGACCGAAGATACTGGCAATCGGCAGGGACCTGATGAAGGGACAGGGCCCGGAAGGGGCAGGGGATTTGAGCCGTGAGGACATCCAGGTAATCCGGGCCGACGGAAAATTTGTGTATCCGGGTCTGATTAACACCCATCATCACTTTTTCCAGACCTTTGTGCGCAACCTCATAACCATTGACTATCCCAATATGATGGTGATGGACTGGATTGATAAGATTTACCGCATATTCCAGAACATTGATTCCGACGTGATTTATTACTCCACCCTTACATCCTTTGCGGATTTGATTAAACACGGATGTACCTGTGCCTTTGACCACCAGTACTGCTACACCAAAAAGACAGGCTGTTCCCCTGTGGACCGCCAGATGGAGGCAGCGGAGCTTTTAGGCATCCGGTACCACGCCGGAAGAGGAACCAACACTTTGCCCAGAAGCGAAGGAAGCTCCATTCCCGACAATATGCTTGAGACAACGAACGGGTTCTTAAAGGACTGTGACAGGCTGATTGGACTGTATCATGATTCCAGACCATTTTCCATGAAACAGATTGTTATGGCTCCCTGCCAGCCCATTAACTGCCGCAGGGAAACCTTTGCGGAAACCGTTGCCATGGCCAGGGATAAGGGGGTCAGGATGCACACCCATCTGGGCGAAGGAGAGAACGAAGGCATGGTGGCCCGCTGGGGCATGCGCACCATGGACTGGTGCGGGGAGATGGGATTCATTGGTGAGGATGTATGGTATGCCCATGACTGGGAAGTGACAAAGGACGAGTATAAGGTGCTGGCAGCCACCGGCACCGGGGTTTCCCACTGTCCGGCGCCGGCCGTATTGGGCGGTTTCCCGATTCTCAATATAAAGGAAATGCAGGAAGCCGGCATTCTGGTGAGCCTGGGATGCGATGGTTCCGCCACCAATGACAGCTCCAATCTGATGGATGCCCTGCGCATGGCTTATCTGATGCAGGCCTGCCACACCAAGGAGAGAGGGGGATGCACCTCTGCCTATGATATGCTGAAGGTGGCCACCATAAACGGGGCCAGGACCCTTGGAAGGCCTGATTTGGGGTCCCTGGAAGCAGGAAAAGCAGCGGACCTGTTTATGATTGACACAGAAACACTGGAGCTGGCGGGAGCTCTCCATGACCCCAGGAACCTGCTGGCAAGAGTGGGACTCACCGGACCGGTATGGATGACAATGATTAACGGAACCATTGTTTACAAGGACGGAGTCCTGAAGGGCGTGGATGAAAGAAAGCTGGCCCGCGAGGGTGAGGCTGTGTGCACAAGGGTTATCAGGGAGCCTCACAGCGCTTACAGGGATTTCATCTGACAGGGAATCCGGCACCAAATCCGGCAGTATAACAAGAAAGAAGGTTGGCGGGGTGAAGGAATATTTTACCATTGGCGAGTTGGCGGAGCTATTCGGGCTGAATATACAGACCCTGTACTATTATGACAGTATCGGCATCTTTTCACCCAGGGAACGCAGCGGAAAAAGCGGGCGCAGGAAATATGAGTTCGACCAGATATACGAGCTGGCAACGGTGTCCTATATGCGCCGCCTGGGTTATTCCCTGGAAGAAATCAAGGAATCCAGAACCAGCCTAAACTCCAGCAAGGCCGTAGACATCATGAAGCAGCGTTCCCAGGAGCTTCGCAGGCAGTGGCAGGAGCTGCTCAACATAGACGAGGCCATCCAGAGAAAAATCCGGTTTGTGGAACAGGAGATGAAGGGAATCCGCCTGGATGAGATTACGGTGAAGCATTTTGAGGACCGGAAGTTTATATCCATTGGAGACGAGGAGCTTTTGTACAGGGAGAATTCCTTTTACTTTTATCCCACCATTGCCTTTTATGAGGGGGACCGGAAATACTTTGGGGCCTACCTGTATCCGGACCATGAGGAGATACCAAAGACAATACCCCGGTCCAAAATCCAGATTATCCCGGGAGGCGATTTTCTCTGCGGATACCATCTGGGAGGATATGAGGGCGTGCCGGATACCATACGACGCCTGAGGGAGGCCAGACCAGATCTTAAGCTGGGGGCGCAGGCCATTAATTTTAATATACTGGACCAGTTCGTGGAGAGCCGTAATGAGAATTTCATCACCGCCATGCAGATTCGGGTGTTGCAGAGCTGAATGGCGTTATAAAGTCAAATGAGGAAATTTGAAAAATCGAAAGAAAAAGGAAGGATAAGAGACATGAAAAACAGAAAGCGTTTAGCAGCGGCAGCCCTGGCATTGTCCATGGCAGGCTTTGGCCTGACCGGATGCAGCGGGGAAACAAAGGAGACAGCGGCAAAGACAGAGGCTGCCCAGGCAGCGGACAAAGAGGGAGCAGGTACGGCGGATAAGCAGGCAGAAGGCTCTCAGGCAGAAGGGGGACAGGCAGCGGACGGCAGGACGTATAAGGTAGCCCTGTGCCTGTCCGGCGCAGCCAATGATATGGGCTGGTGCCAGTCAGCCTATGACGGCCTTAAGCTTCTGGAGGCGGATTACGGCTGTGAGGTGACCTATACGGAGAATCTGACGCCGGATGACATTGAGGCTGCTTTTGCGGATTATGCGGCCAGCGGATATGACGTTGTCATCGGCCATGGATACGAGTTCGGTGACCCGGCTGTGGATGTGGCGGAGCAGTATCCCGATACAAAGTTTATTGTGACTGAAGGCGAGGTATCTGCTGATAATGTGGCTTCCTATGTGTCAAAATGTGAGGAAGGCGGATACATCATGGGAATGCTGGCCGCCGGCATGTCCGAGAGCGGCAAGGTGGGCTTTATAGGGCCGATTCAGGGTGCCTCCCTTGTGAAGATTATGAACGGATTTGAGGACGGGGCAAAGGAGGTAAACCCGGACATCCAGGTACAGACCGCATGGACCGGTTCCTTTACCGATACAGCCCTTGGCAAGGAGGCTGCCCAGGCCATGATTGACAGCGGTGCGGATGTAATCGGACACTGTGCCAACGAATCGGGAACAGGAGCCATCAATGCTGCAAAGGAAGCAAAGGTCTATGCCACAGGTGATTCCTATGACCAGAACGACCTGGCTCCGGACACCATCCTTTCCTCCTCTGTTTACCATATTCCCCATGTGATTGAGCTGGCCTTCAAGACCGTTGTGGACGGAACCTTTGAGGGAGGCATCTACCAGCTGGGAATGGCAGACGGGGCAGTGAGCGTTGCGCCTTACCACAATCTGGATGCAGCTGTTCCTGATGAGCTGAAGCAGCGGATTTCCGATAAGATTGCAGCAATTGAATCTGGAGCGTTTGAAGTACCATGTGATACAAAGCCCAGAGCATAAGATATTTCCTGAAAAGGGCCTGCATCAAACCAAACGCAGCAGAGCGTGTCCGGGGGTGCGGGCCCTGTTTGGAAAGAAAGGATGGAGCAGATGCCATTACTTGAGATGAAGCATATAACCAAATCCTTTGCTGGCGTGTATGCCAATGAGGATGTGGACCTGTCTGTGGAACAGGGGGAGATACATGCGCTGTTAGGAGAAAATGGGGCGGGCAAGACCACTCTCATGAATATTCTGTTTGGCATTTATAAGGCGGACAGGGGAGAAATCTGTTTTAAAGGTGAACATGTGGAATTTAAATCGCCGGGGGAGGCCATAGCCAGGGGAATCGGCATGGTGCACCAGCATTTTTCCCTGGTGAAGAAAATGACGGTGCTGGACAATGTGATGCTGGGCCTTAAAGGGGAGGGTATGGTGGCGGACCGGAAGTCGGCACGGAAAAAGCTTATGGGCCTTGCAGAGACTTACGGACTTCTGGTAAAACCGGAGGCCCCTGTCCATACCCTTTCCGTGGGAGAGCAGCAGAGGGTGGAGATTCTTAAGGCCCTGTACCGGGATGTGAGCCTGCTGATTCTGGATGAACCCACCGGCGTTCTTACGCCCCAGGAGACGGAAAATTTCTTCGGGGTGTTGAAACGGCTCCGGGATGAGGGATATGGAATCATCATCATCACCCACAGGCTGGGGGAAATCATGGATATCAGCGACCGGGTGACGGTGCTGCGGGACGGCCGGAAGATTAAGAGCCTGGTGACAAAGGAGACAACGCCAGAGGAGCTGTCAGCCTGCATGATTGGCCGGGAGCTTAAGAAGGATATGGACGTAGGGAAAGCCCCTGAAGGGGAAATAACCTTAAAACTCAGTAATGTGTGCCTCCAAAAAAAGCACAGCTCCAAGCTGGCCTTAGACCATATAAGCTTTGCCATCCGCAGGGGAGAAATCCTGGGAGTCGCAGGCGTGGAGGGAAACGGCCAGAAGGAACTGGCTGAGGTTATAACAGGAATCCGCAGGATGAGCAGCGGAGAGATTACATTCCTGGGAGCGGATATGAGCGGGAAGAATGTGAAGCAGCGGTTCAGAAAAGGCATATCCTACATCTCGGATGACCGTCAGAACGACAGCCTGGTCATGGACATGACCGTGATGGACAACCTGATTTTAAGGGATTTTGACCGGCGGCCATATTCAGGGAGAATGGTGCTGGATTACGAGGAGGCTGAGTACAGAGCCCAGGAGGCCCTGAAAGAATACAGCATCAAGACCTCAGGCAAAAGCGGTATCCACACGCCGGTTAAGCTGATGAGCGGCGGAAACCAGCAAAAGGTCATACTTTCCAGGGAGATATCTGAGGAGGCCAGCCTGATTCTGGCCAGCCAGCCCACAAGGGGCCTGGATATCGGCGCCACCCGGTTTGTGCATGAAACCTTTATCAGACAGAGGGACGACGGCATGAGCATCCTGCTGATTTCCGCTGACCTGGATGAAATCCTGTTGCTCTGCGACCGCATCCTGGTCATGTATGAAGGCCGTATCATAGGGGAGATGTCCAGGGAAGAGGCGGATATACATAAGATTGGCCTGCTGATGGGCGGTATTGCTAAGGAGGCGGCAAATGGATAGAAAATCAAAGGTATTTGAGATAGCGGGCATCGGACTCATTGCAGCGGCAGTGTGGACGGTTCTCATCATGCTGTCGGACGCAAGCCCGGCAGAGGCTTATGCCATGTTTTTTAAAGGTATTTTCGGAAATCTGAATGGGTTTATGGAAGTGTTTGTCAAGGCAACGCCCCTGATTTTCACAGGGCTGGGCTGCGCGGTGGCGTTTCGGACCGGCTTTTTCAACATAGGAGCAGAAGGGCAGTTTTACATAGGGGCCCTTGCCTCTGCGTGGGCAGCCCTTACCTGGACCGGACTTCCCGGGGTGCTGCGCATCCTGTGCGCCATTTTGATGGGATTTATCTTTGGCGGCCTGTGGGCGCTGATAGCAGCTATGTTTAAGGCAAAGCTGGGGATATCGGAAATCATTGTGACCATCATGCTTAATTACATTGCCATCAATCTCCTGGGCGTTGCGGTCAGGACCTTTCTTATGGACCCGGCAGGCAGCATACCCCAGTCCCCCAAGCTGGACCCTTCCGTTACCCTTTACCGGTTCCTAAAGCCCACCAGGCTTCACGCGGGCTTTATCATTGCCGTGCTCATGGTGTTCCTTATCTGGTTCATCCTGGAGAAAACCACAGTGGGATATGAAATCAAGGTGGTTGGGTTCAACAAACGGGCAGCTGAGTGCAATGGAATCTCTGTTGTGAGGAACATCATTATTTCTGCGTTTTTAAGCGGCGGTCTGGCAGGAATCGCAGGAGCCGTGGAGGTTATGGGCGTGCAGAGGAAGCTCCTGGAGGGAATCTCCGGTGAGTGCGGATACACAGCAGTGCTCATCGCCCTTCTGGCGTCCAACCATCCCCTGGGCGTGCTCTTTGCAGCCATTGGGTTTGCAGCCCTGGAGGTGGGGGCAAATTCCATGCAGAGGCAGATGGGGGTGCCCTCAGCCATCGTCAACATCCTGGTGGGGCTGATTGTGCTGCTGATTCTGGGCAGGGAATTGTTTGACAGGAAGAGAAAGGGGGAAAAACCATGTTAGAGCAAATCATGACCGTTGGTTTCCTGACGGCCTTTCTGACGGCCTCAGTAAGGATGGCAGTGCCCCTGATTTACGCCGGACTGGGGGAGACCATATCCGAGAAAGCGGGCATCCTCAATATCGGAATGGAGGGCGTCATGCTGGGCGGGGCTTTTTTCTCCTTTGCCGGAACCTTTTATTCCGGAAGCCTGGCCATTGGTATTTTGTGCGGAATGGCAGGCGGGGCAATGGTCAGCGCCATTCACGGGCTTCTGTCCATCCGGCTGGCCAAAGACCAGTCTGTCAGCGGAATCGCCATCAATATATTCATGGCCGGAGTTACCAGCTTCCTCTATAAGCTGATGTCAAGCGGCCAGTCCTATCAGCAGATAGAACCCTTTGCAAAGCTTAAGATTCCGTTTCTGGGGGATATTCCCCTGATTGGAAACGCACTGTTCAACCAGGATATACTGACCTACGGGGTCTATGCGCTGGTAATCCTGGTCACCTTTTTCTACAGAAAGACATCCAAAGGAATGGCCTTTGCGGCAATCGGGGAAAACCCCAGGGCAGCGGATTCCGCAGGTATTCCCGTACACCGGTACCAGTGGGCGGCCGTGCTGCTGAACGGCCTGCTGGGAGGTCTGGGAGGCGCCTATCTGGTCCTGGTGCAGGTGGGTAATTTCTCTGAGAACATGACATCTGGCCGCGGATATATTGCCCTGGCGGCTGTTATACTGGGCCGGTATGTACCCTTTGGAATGATGGGGGCGGCCTTTATATTCGGCGCTGCCAATGCCCTTCAGATTCGTCTTCAGGCCATCGGCGTGCCGCTTCCCACACAGGCCCTGGCCATGCTGCCCTACATCATAACCCTGGTTGCACTTCTGGGCTCCATTGGCAAGAACAGCGCGCCGGAAGCATTGGGCAAGCCGTATATAAGGGGCGCCAGGTAGGGGGGATTGACCCGGAATTCAACCCCAAATTCAATCTAAATTGTTTATTGCATTCCAGGCCCATGTCGTGTAAACTATGTATGGGGACTTCTGCTTTGTTCAAATCAGGCACCTGAATTTTAACAAACATGAAGTCCTTTTTTCCATGTTATATTTAGATTTACCCGGGCCGGCCATGCCGGGGGGAAGTGAATGGCGGGGGATTGATATGGGATTGACAATTAAGGCGGCTTTGAAGTTCGGAGGGTTATTCGGGGCATCGGTGGTTGCAGGAAAAAAAGGGCTGGATGCACCTATTGAAAGTGTCAGTGTCCTGGAAGTGGCAGAACATAATATTTCCAGGTGGGTTCTTAAAAACCAGCTGTATATTACATCTTTTTACGCAATCTGGGACAATGTGGAGCAGCAGAAGGAAGTGATTGAAACGCTGATAGACTGCGAGTGCTGCGGTCTGGTGCTCTGTTATGTGGGAACCTGGATTCGTCAGATTGACCTTGGCATCATACAGCTGTGCGATGAGGCGGGATTTCCGCTGATTCAGGCCAGGACAGACGTGTCCTATATTGAAATCATGAACCCCATCATCACCCTGCTGTATGAGGAAAACACACGGGCCATGGTCACCAATGACTATTCCATGGTACGCAATGATTTCCTGAACCTGGTGGTGAATGAGGAAAACATAGACATGGTCTTTCAGCAGATGAACCGGCGTTTGAAAAAGAAGGTATCCTATTACGATACATACGGAAAGGTTATATATTCCGACAGGGGAACGGAGGGGGTACAGGCTGAGGAAGAGTATCTGAAGGATAATTTCAACCATATTTTATTTGAATGCAGCAGGGACGGATATACGGTACAGGATATACAGGGACGGAAAAATGCCATTGTACTGATTCGCTCCCAGAAGAATCTGTTCGGTCTTTTCTTCATGGATTACGACGGGGATTTTGAGGACAACATAAAAAACGGCCTGATTAATTCCATGGTGGTATCCGGGACCTTGATTCTGCAGAAACGGAACAAGGTGTCCCATTTCCGGGAGAAGGTAATAGAGGAATATGTGACGGACCTGCTGGTGTGGAATTTCCCGTCCAATGCAAAGGCCCTGGAACGGGGCCTGGAGCTGGGGCTGACGGTACTGGACAAGAATCAGATTATTGTGGTGAATATCAATTCCATACAGAGTGTGACTGATTCAAAGGTGCAGCAGGAAATGCAGCGGTATATCAGGCGGGTCCTGCTGTCGCAGGTAAAACAGCTTCTGAATCTATACGACCCCAAGAGCTGGCTGGTGTTCCGCAGCGATACCATTCTGCTTTTCATGAACCATCAGGACGGGTCCGTAAATCTCCACACCCTGGGGGAGAAGCTGCTCAGGATATTTGACGGTAAATTTGACTTGTCGGTTTCCATAGGAGTCAGCAATGCATTTGGGTCCATGACGGATATTCCAAACGCCTACAACCAGGCCTTCCAGGCAGCTACTTTGGGCAGGGACCACTATGGGGAAAATAAGGTTGTTTTTTATGATGCAGTGTATTTTTTCCAGAAGCTGCGTCAGATGGGCAAACAGCCGGAAATCGTGGAAATGTGCCATAAGCATCTGGAACCGGTGCTGCGCTATGACGAGGAACACGGCACGGAACTGACCGGCACCTTGGAGTGCCTGCTGGTTAATAATGAGAATGTGAAGCTGGCAGCAGAGAAGCTTTTTGTACATAAAAATACGGTCCTCCAGAGGAAGAATAAGATTGTGGAGCTGTTCGGATTCTCGCCCTTTGATATGCCTTACCGGCTGAATTTTTTGATGATTTTTGATATTATGGAAGAAAAATAAGGGGAGGGGTGTAAAGGACAGCCGCCTTATGTGTATCTGCACATAAGACGGCTGTTTTTCTGTTTTTCCACACGCTGACAGCCGGGAGAGAAAGGGATATAGTTAAACAAAGAATAACAGAAAACAAAGGAGGAAGGTAGAATGCCAAAAGAAAGGATGCAGGAAAATGTCCCGGCACAATCTCAAAATGACAATGCCACCCAGAGGGTGCCGGAGAATGAGAAAAAGGGGTTCTGCAGTATTGCATTTGTGGCAGCCGGGTATTGCATATGCATGTCCGGCCTGTACACAGGAGCAGCCATGGGATTTGGAATGAGCTTTAAGGAGGCAATACTGGCTGTCATTGTGGGAAATGTTATCTTAAGCGTGTACGGCGGCCTGATTGGCGCGGCCGGTGCAAGGGAAGGCGTGTCCACATCCATGCTGGCAAGGCATACCTTCGGCAGAGAGGGCTCCAAGGTCATTGGTATTCTTCTGGCAGCAGTCATGGCCGGCTGGTACGCTGTGCAGGTAGGGTTCTTCGGTTCAACCATGTCGGCCCTGTTCCCCAACGGAGGCATCATTACATCCCAGTACGTAGCCGCTTTCTGGGGCGGCATCCTGATGATGATAACTGCTTATATGGGATACAAGGGGCTGAATATCCTAAGCTATATTGCTGTTCCGGCCATAGCGATTCTTTCCGTTGTGGGCGTCGGTGTGGCGGTTAAAGGCTCCGGAGGCTGGAACGCTGTTATGAATCTGATTCCGTCAAAGCCCACGACCATAAGCGCCACCATAGTTGCCATAGTGGGTTCCTTTGCAGGAGGAGCGGCAGCCCAGTCCGATATCACCCGGTATGCAAAGGATGCGAAAACATCCTGGCTTGGAACGATTTTCGGATACCTCATTGCAAATACCTTTGTTATCCTGGCCGGTTATCTGATTACGGCGGCAACCGGGGAAGCAGACCCTCCTGTTGCGTTCCTGGCAATGGGACTTGGGGTGGCGGCCCTTCTGATTCTCATACTGGCGCAGTGGACCACCAACGACAACAACCTGTATACGGCCAGCCTGGGCCTGTCCAACTGCCTGCCGTTTACCAAGCATAAGATTGTGATTGTCACCGGCGTGCTTGCAACCATTGTGGGAGCCATGGGACTGGCGGATTACTTTACCACCTGGCTGAATATCCTGGGAGTCGCCCTTCCTCCGGTAGCCGGGGTCATAATATGCGATTACTATTTACTGAAGGGAATGAAATATGAGTATGGCGCAGGCACCGTGTACTGCAAGGTAAATGCGTGGGCGTTTATCAGCATGATTGGCGGCATCGTCATAGGATTTACAGCACATTGGGGCATTGCTTCCATCAATTCTTTGGTAGCCAGCATGGTTCTGCACCTTGTCCTCATGAAAACCCTGGGCAGAGGAAATTCCGGAATCATCGGGGAAGAAACGGAAGTTTAATGATAATGAATTTTTAACTATAAGGAGGAAAACGATATGCCTAAATTTATGGATTTGGAACTGGCAAATGCATGCTACAAACTGATGCATGATTTGATTCAGGTGAAAAAGGGAGAAAGTGTGTTGATTACAGTGGATTCCAAAGCGGAGTTCCGTGTTGTGGAGGAGATGGCAAAGGCAGCAGAGGTGCTTGGGGCAAAAACCATGGTGGCATGGCATTCCACGCCAAAAGGATACGGCGCCCTGACTATGCCTTATCTACCGGAGCCATTAATCGAGTGTGTGGATAAGACGGATGTCTGGGTGGAGATGAACGACCAGTGGCTTTTATATTCCCCTATATGGGATAAGGCTGTCACCAACGGCCGCACACGCCAGGTCATGCTGGGCGGACTGAGCGTGGAGCGGATTGTGCGCTGTATCGGAGAAGTGGATTTGGAGGTACAGCAGGCATTCCAGAACCGGCTTGCGGCCATGACAAAGCAGGCAAAGAAAATGCGTATTACCAATGAGGCCGGAACCGATGTGACCTTTGAAAATGACCCTGACCGTCCGGTTGCCAATGAGTGCGATTACAGCTTTGCAGGGGGCCACTTCCTGCTGGGACAGATTGGATGGGCGCCAAAGGAGGAAACAATTCACGGCGTAATTGCCTTTGACGGCACCATCTCCGGAGGCGGAGATGCCGAGCTTGGCAAGCTGTCCGAGCCGGTACGCTATATTGTAAAGGAAGGGCGCATCCAGGAAATCCAGGGCGGAGAGCAGGCAGACATCCTGCGCGCCTACTACAAGAAGCTGGATGACCCCAACATGTACATAGCAGCCCATGTATGCTATGGCGTGAATCCAAATGCCAGGCTGGAAGGCTGCACAACAGAGGACGAGCGCGTGTGGGGAAGCACCCAGTGGGGATTCGGCCACCAGGGCTCCTGCTATTCCGGCGGGGCTCCCAGGTCCGCAAAGAGCCATATTGACGGAATCTGCCTGAACTGTACGATTTACATAGATGATGTGATGATTCTGGAAAATGGCAGATATGTAGAACCGGAGCTTAAGGCACTGGCTGAAAAGCTGGGAAAATAATATGACAAGGATAAAGGTATGTGCAGACCCCTTTCCGCCCTACCAGTATGTGGACAGGGACGGAAGTATGAAGGGAAGGGATTATGAGCTTGTGGTAAGCCGCCTGCGGGCGGCAGGATACGACCCTGAGGTATGTATTGCACCGTGGGACCGCATATACAGGGAATTCCAGGCCGGGGAACAGGACGTCCTGTTCCAGGCCCAGGATTCACCGGAACGCCTGGAAAAATTTTACTTCTCGAAGATGCTCCGGTATGCGGTGACTGAGGTTGTCACCATCAATCCGGCGCTTCTTGCGTTAAAGGAGTATGCTGGCCTTGCCGGCTATAAGTTGGGGGTCATTGCCGGGTTTGCCAACGGACCGGAGATTGACAGCCTGCCGGATAGCTGCAAGGTGGAATTTCCTGACACAGCCCAGGTCCTGCAGGGAATCTGCAACAGAGAGGTGGACTGCGGCGTCTGTGACCAGGGGGTGAAGGAATATCTCATGGCGGGACAGCAGGTCCTTTTTCCCATCCCTGCCCTGACCTATAAAAGGCCCCTGTATGTGATGTTCAACCAGAAAAAGCATCGGGATGATTTTGACGCGGCAGACAGGAGCACAGGAGGCATCGTATGATTTTTGACGGGCATGGGGATATATGGACGGATGTTACGTGCCGGCGGGTGGAGCATCAGGAATGCGATGTATTCCGCCGCCGTCACCTGAAAAAATTCCGGGAGGGCAATGTATCCGGAGGAATCTTTGTGATTTGGATTGACCCTCCCCATGATAAGGACCCGGTGAAGCGCTCTGCCCAGATTGTGGACAGTATCCGCGCAGAACTGAAGGAGGCTTCGGATATACTGCAGCCAGTAACCTGCTTCCGGGATTTTGAGGCAGGGACCGCTGCCGGAAAAATCAATGTGGTGACCGGGATGGAAGGGCTGAGCCAGATAGGGGAGGATATTGACCGGATTAACTTCTTCTATGATGAGGTGGGGGTCCGGCACGCCATGCTTACCTGGAACGAGCAGAATGCACTGGCTGCGGGATGGCCCCGGGATAAGGACCAGGGGCTGACGCAGGCAGGAGTAAGGGCTGTGAGAAGAATTCAGGATTTGGGCATGGTAATGGATGTTTCCCATCTGAATGACAAGGGGTTCTGGGATGTTATGAGGCTGGCCGGAGGCCCTGTTATTGCCTCCCACTCAAACGCCAGGTCCCTGTGCCCGGTCATGCGCAACCTGTCGGACGATATGCTGAAAGAGATTGCGGCTACAGACGGTCTGGTGGGAATGAACAGCCTGCGGGAATTCATCGATGAACAGCCTGAGAACCAGGATGTGGAGCATCTGGCGGACCATGTGGAATATATTGCGGATTTAATTGGAATCCGCCACATTGGCCTGGGATATGATTTTGATGATTATCTGGGACAGGAGGCCCTGGGCTCCTTTAGTTCCAATCTGGATTCACCAAGCGGCAAAGGCGTTGCAAATGAGACGGAGGCGGGCAATCTCCTGAGGGTGCTGAGGGACAGGGGATATACGGATGAGGAGCTGGGCGCGGTGGCATATGGAAATTTTTACCGGGTCTTTCAAGCAGTGTGGAAATGACAAGGCTGTATGATGCCGGATATTATTTCCGCAATAGTGATTGACAGTCCCCCTGGCCTGTAGTAAGATAAGAAAAACGGATGTGCGCCGCAGTATACAGTACTGGTATCTGCGCTGACAGGCTTGCCTTACAGCAAAGTGACGGCTGCAGGTCCCATAACAGGATATGTGAAGGACTGACCTGAAGCAGGGCTGAAGGGGAAGGCGGGGACACAGATGTAGCAGTATGTTCAGGATACGCCTTTTTGGCGTATCCTTTTTTTATAGGCAGGTATTACACCTGATTCTTACACAATGCCGGGAAGGGCAGGGCGCTCTGGGAGGGATTATTATGGAGACAAGAATCGCAGTCATTGGCATCATAGTGGAAAATAAGGATTCAGTGGAGAGCGTCAACGAGCTGCTCCACCAGTACAGCCGGTATATCATTGGGAGGATGGGGCTTCCCTATGCAAAGAAAAAGGTGAATATTATCAGCGTTGTGGTGGATGCGCCCCAGGACATCATAAGCGCCCTGTCCGGTAAGCTGGGCAGGCTTCAGGGCATTACCTCCAAGGCCCTGTACTCCAATATTGGTTGTTGATAAAACGACATAAATCATCTGACGGGGAAGTGCTGCAGGCCGCCATGGCCATGGGCCCTGACCCGGCAAGAAAAGGAGAGGAAAAACATGAACTACGACCCAAAATCATCCCGGGCAGAGGAATTCATCCATCACGGGGAAATTGAGGAGACTCTTGCCTACGGGGAGGCAAACCGCACCAACAGGGAGCTGATTGACGAAATTCTGGCAAAGGCCAGAGAGCGCAGGGGCCTGACCCACAGGGAAGCCATGGTGCTTCTGGACTGTGACCTGGAGGACAAGAACCAGGAGATTTACCAGCTGGCGGAGCAGATTAAAAAGGATTTCTATGGAAACCGCATCGTACTGTTTGCGCCCCTGTACCTGTCCAACTACTGCGTCAACGGATGTGTGTACTGTCCCTACCATGCCAAGAACAAGCATATCCCCAGAAAGAAGCTGACCCAGGATGAAATCCGCAGGGAGGTCATGGCGCTGCAGGATATGGGACATAAACGCCTGGCCCTGGAAACAGGGGAGGACCCGGTGCATAACCCCATTGAATATATGCTGGAATCCATCGACACAATTTACAGCATCAAACACAAGAACGGCGCCATACGCCGTGTCAATGTGAACATTGCAGCCACCACGGTGGAGAATTACAGGAAGCTTAAGGACGCGGGAATCGGTACATACATTCTGTTCCAGGAGACATATCACAAGGAGAGCTATGAAAAGCTTCATCCCACAGGTCCAAAGCATGACTACTGTTACCACACAGAGGCCATGGACCGGGCCCAGACAGGAGGTATTGACGATGTGGGCTGCGGCGTGCTGTTCGGCCTGGAGCTTTACCGGTATGAGTTTGCCGGACTTTTGATGCATGCAGAGCATCTGGAGGCGGTGTTCGGAGTGGGACCCCACACCATCAGCGTGCCCAGGATACGGAGGGCGGACGACATTGACCCGGATTCCTTTGACAACGGAATTGACGACGACACCTTTGCCAAGCTGGTGGCCTGCATCCGCATCGCGGTCCCGTACACAGGCATGATAGTATCCACCAGGGAGAGCCAGAAGACCAGGGAACGGGTGCTGCATCTGGGCATTTCCCAAATCAGCGGAGGTTCCAAGACAAGTGTTGGCGGCTACTTTGAACCGGAGCCTGAGGAGGAATGTTCGGCCCAGTTCGATGTGAGCGACAACCGGACCCTGGACCAGGTGGTGAACTGGCTTATGGGAATGGGGTATATTCCTAGCTTCTGTACGGCCTGCTACCGGGAAGGGCGCACCGGCGACCGGTTCATGTCCCTGTGCAAAAGCGGTCAGATTCAGAACTGCTGCCATCCCAATGCCCTTATGACGCTGAAGGAGTATCTCATGGATTACAGCTCCCAGGAGACAAGGCGCATCGGCGAGGCGCTTATAGAAAAGGAAATCGGAAGCATACCAAAGGAGAAGGTACAGCAGATTGTCAGGGATAACCTGGCCAAGATTGAACAGGGCGTCAGGGATTTCAGGTTTTAGACGATTAAACAGGGCGTCAGGGGGGTCGGGTTTTAGCGGTTCCAGCCGGCAAAATGCAGGCGGGATGGAATGGATAGCAGGCAGACAGGCAATCAGGGAAAAGGAGCAAAAGGCCATGGGAATGAACAATACGCCGGCATCGGACCGGATACATATTGGATTTTTTGGAAGGAGAAATGCCGGCAAATCCAGCGTGCTGAACGCGGTTACGGGTCAGGACCTGGCCGTGGTGTCGGACGTGAAGGGGACCACCACGGACCCTGTGTATAAAGCCATGGAGCTGCTTCCCCTGGGCCCTGTGATGATGATAGACACGCCGGGGATTGACGACCAGGGGGAGCTGGGCAGCCTGAGGGTGAGGAAGAGCTGTCAGGTGCTCAACAAGACGGATGTGGCTGTGCTGGTGATGGATGCCTGTCACGGTCCTGCCCCGGAAGATTATGCCCTCCTGAAAAGGATAAGGGAAAAGCAGATTCCCTGTGCAGCGGTCTTAAACAAGGCGGATTTGGACAGGACCCTCAGGCGTATGGAGGGGGCATGGGACGGGGCTGTCAGGCAAAGGCCTGAGGGGATTCCTGAATCCGTTCCTGTCCTGGCTGTCAGCGCCCATACCGGTCAGGGTATTGGGGCGCTTAAGGAGTGTCTGGCCAGGCTGGGAAAGACCCAGGAAAGCAGCAGGAAAATCGTGGGGGACCTGCTTTCCCCCTCTGATTTGGCAGTGTTGGTGGTGCCTATTGATAAGGCGGCTCCCAAGGGACGCCTGATTCTGCCCCAGCAGCAGACCATACGGGACATCCTGGAAGCGGATGCCGTGTCTGTGGTGGTCAGGGAAAACGGACTTAAAAACACCCTGTCCTCCCTGGGGAAGAAGCCCAGAATGGTCATTACCGACAGCCAGGTGTTTGCAAAGGTCAGTGCAGATACGCCGGAGGATATCCTGCTTACCTCCTTCTCCATTCTCTTTGCCCGCTACAAGGGCAGCCTGGAGCCGATGGTGGAAGGCGTCAGAGCTCTGGATGACATAGGAAAGGGCGACAGAATCCTGATTTCCGAGGGCTGTACCCATCACAGGCAGTGCGAGGACATCGGCACCGTCAAGCTGCCCGGGTGGATACGGGAGTATACTGGGACAGAGCCGGAATTCGTGTTCACCTCAGGTACGGAGTTCCCGGATGAACTGGGGAGTTACCGCATGATTATCCACTGCGGAGGCTGTATGCTGAATGAGCGGGAGATGAAGTACAGGATGAAATGCGCCCAGGACCAGGGGATTCCCATGACCAACTATGGTATAGCCATTGCCTATATCCAGGGGATATTGAGGCGGAGCGTGGAGCCGTTTGCGGAGATAGCGGCGCTGCTGGACGGAAATAAGCTGCAGCCGGAAAAGGAGCCGTAATCTCACAATAAAGGTCCATATAAAGAATACAAGTCCATATAAAGAAGATAGGGCAGGAACTGTGCATCGCATGCTGTGTGTTGCAGGCTCCTGCCTTTTACATTCCGCTTCGCGGATGGACGGGGTCCGCATATTCTTTGCTGCCATGGCCGTGTTCTGCATTATGAAATAAAAATAATTTTTATTTCAAAAACTATATTGAAAAATATTTCTAACGTGATATACTTATAACTAAGGGGAATTAATATAGAGAACACACATAGATGGAAGGAGAAGAAACTATGAGGATTCAGGGTAAGAGAGTCTGGATAGCAGGCCAGTTCATGGCAGCCCAGATGGAGATTGAGGATGGAGTCATCAGCCGTATCCGTGAGTACGGCGCGGGACCGGCAGACCATGATTACGGGGACAAGAGAATCGTGCCGGGGTTCATTGATATCCACACCCACGGGGCATATGATTTTGACACAAATGACGGCGAGCCGGAAGGGCTCCGCAATTGGATGAAGCGGATACCGGAGGAGGGAGTCACAGCCATCCTGCCGACCACCGTGACCCAGATGCCGGATGTGCTCACCAATGCCGTGGCCAATGTGGCGGCGGTGGTGAAGGAGGGCTACGAAGGCGCTGAAATACTGGGCATCCATTTTGAAGGACCGTTCCTGGATATGGAGTACAAGGGCGCGCAGCCGCCTGAGGCCATAGCCACTGCATCTGTGGAGCAGTTTAAGCGTTATCAGGAGGCGGCGGAAGGCCTCATCAAATATATCACGCTGGCGCCGGAGCGGGACCCGGACCATGCACTCACAAGATACTGTTCCACCCATGGCGTGGTGGTAAGCATGGGCCATTCAGCGGCCACTTACGAGCAGGCGCTTTTAGGCATTGCCAACGGCGCGTCGTCCATGACCCATGTATATAACGGCATGACTCCTTACCATCACCGCAAGCCGGGACTGGTAGGAACTGCCCTCAGGGTAAGGGATATTTACGGGGAAATTATCTGCGACGGGTGCCACTCCCACCTGGCGGCCCTGAATAACTTCTTTACTGCCAAGGGGCGTGATTATTCCATTATGATTAGCGATTCCCTCAGAGCCAAGCACTGCCCTCCGGGAGGACAGTACCAGCTGGGCGGCCATGACATAGAGATAGGCGAGGACGGACTGGCCCGGCTCAAGGGAACAGATACCATAGCAGGAAGCACCCTGAACATGAACCGGGGTCTTAAAATCCTGGTGGAGCAGGCCCTGGTGCCCTTTGACACCGCTCTTAATTCCTGTACCATCAACCCGGCCAGATGTCTGGGCGTGGATGATAGAAAGGGAAGGATTGCAGCGGGCTGTGATGGGGATTTGGTGGTTCTGGATGATGATTACAGCGTGCTCCAGACCTGGTGCAGAGGACGGGCAATGCTTTGATTCAAAGGAAATTTTCGATAAAATCCTTGAAAATGCTTGCATTTACAGCGGCATGATGGTATAGTGTATACGATAACTAATGTAGATTACTGATAAAAGAGTGGACACCAGTCCACTCTTTCGTTTTGGAAAGACAGGAAAGGTGGTGGAACGATGGGAAAAAAGGAGAGCTATGAGAGCCGGGTGGAGAAACACCTCCTTCCACTGATGGAAGAGCATGGGTTTGAACTGGTAGACGTGGAATATGTAAAGGAAGCAGGTACCTGGTACCTGAGAGCTTATATAGATAAAGAAGGCGGGATTGCCGTAGATGACTGTGAAGTCATCAGCAGGGCCTTAAGCGACTGGCTGGATAAAGAGGATTTCATTGATGACAGTTATATTCTGGAAGTCAGTTCGCCGGGATTAGGCCGTCCTCTTAAGAAGGAAAAGGACTTCGTGAGAAGCATGGGCAAGGATGTGGATGTAAGGCTTTACCGTCAGCTTAACAAGCAAAAGGAATTTACGGGCGCCCTCAGTGCATATGATGAAAATACTGTGACGCTGACCATGGAAGACGGAAGCCGGATGGTATTTGAAAAAGCGGACATTGCCCTCATACGGCTGGCGCTGGATTTTTAGTTAAATCATTCACATGCTGAGACATGGATAGGAGGATAAACATGAACAAGGAACTGTTAGAGGCAATGGAAGTATTGGAGAAAGAGAAGAACATTTCCAAAGATACGCTCATTGAAGCCATTGAGAACTCTTTACTCACTGCCTGTAAGAACCATTTCGGGAAAGCCGATAATGTAAGGGTCACGGTGAACCCCAATACCTGTGACTTTGCAGTATACGCAGAAAAAGCGGTTGTGGAAACAGTGGAGGACGATTGTCTGGAGATGAGTCTGGCGGATGCCAGGATGCTGAACCCCAAGTATGATATTGGGGATACGGTGCAGATTCCGCTGGATTCCAAGAAGTTCGGCCGTATTGCCACACAGAACGCAAAGAACGTGATTCTGCAGAAGATACGCGAGGAAGAGCGCAAGGCACTGTACAACGAGTATTATATGAAGGAAAAAGATGTCATGACCGGCGTGGTACAGCGCTATCTGGGAAGAAACGTGAGCATTAACCTGGGCAGGGTGGATGCCATCCTCAATGAAAGCGAGCAGGTAAAGGGCGAGACATTCCGTCCCACAGAGCGCGTCAAGGTATATGTCATCGAGGTAAAGGATACGCCCAAGGGGCCAAGGGTTTCTGTTTCCAGGACACACCCGGACCTGGTGAAGCGTCTCTTTGAATCCGAGGTGGCTGAGGTACGGGACGGTACGGTGGAAATCAAAGCCATTGCCAGGGAGGCAGGCTCCAGGACAAAGATTGCAGTAAAATCCAATGATTCCAATGTGGACCCGGTAGGCGCATGCGTGGGCCTTAACGGTTCCAGGGTGAATTCCATTGTAAGCGAATTAAAAGGTGAAAAGATTGACATCATTAACTGGGATGACAATCCTGCTTACCTGATTGAAAATGCCTTGAGCCCGGCCAAGGTCATCTGCGTTGTGGCTGACGAGGAGGAACGGGAGGCACAGGTCATTGTGCCGGATTACCAGCTGTCCCTTGCCATTGGCAAGGAAGGCCAGAATGCAAGACTGGCTGCAAGGCTTACGGGCTTTAAGATTGATATTAAGAGTGAGACCCAGGCCAGGGAAATGGGACTCTTCGAGCAGATGGGGCTCCAGTATGGCGATACGCCGGCTGAGACCTACGAGGAAGAGCCGGAGGAACCGGAAAGCTACCAGGAATATGAAGAAAACTATCAGGAAGACGGAAGCGAACAGTAAAAGGGATACTCTGAGAAGGTTAGGAGTGATGTAAGTGAGCATGAAAAAAGTTCCGCTCAGGCAGTGCATTGGCTGCCAGGAGATGAAGAGCAAAAAAGAAATGATAAGAGTCATAAAAACCGCCGAGGATGAGATTATGTTGGATGCCACAGGCCGCAAGAACGGCAGGGGCGCTTACCTGTGTCCATCAATGGAATGCCTGAAGAAGGCAGTGAAGGGAAAGGGACTGGAACGTTCCTTCAAGATGGCCATTCCCAAAGAGGTGTATGAAACTCTGGAAAAGGAGATGGAAGAACTTGGCAGATAACAGGAGGCTGTTAAGCCTGCTGGGCCTTGCAACAAGGGCCAGGAAGGTGGTCAGCGGCGAATTTTCGACGGAGAAGTCAGTAAAGAGCGGAAAGTCCCATTTGGTAATCGTATCGGAAGAAGCTTCGGACAACACGAAGAAAAAGTTTACCAACATGTGTACTTACTATAAAGTCCCAATCTATCTGTTTGGAACAAAGGACGAACTGGGGCATGCCATGGGGCAGGAGTTCAGGGCGTCACTGTCAGTGGAGGATGCAGGTTTCGCAAAGTCAATGGTAGAACGAATGAATATAAACGGAGGTAGCTTGAATGAGAGTAAGTGAACTGGCAAATGAACTGGGTAAGACCAGTAAGGAGATATTGGAAATTATTAAGACCAAAGATAAATCCGCTGTATTATATGCAGCATCGAATGTAACAAGGGATCAGGAGAATATTGTGCGCTCTTTTGCAAATCCTAAGAGGGATGCAAGACCAGCCGCATCAGAGCACAGGGCAGAGGCTCCAAGGACGGAAGCACCAAGAACAGAGGCACCAAGAACCGAAGCGCCAAGAACCGAAGCGCCTAAGACAGAGGCTCCTAAGGCAGAGTCTGCCAGAAGCCAGGACAGCGCAGCAAAGGGTGAGCCGGCTAAGAAGAAGCTGACAGCCGTATTCCGCCCGCAGAATGCCCAGCAGCAGATTAAGCGTCCGGTACCTCCGAAACCGCAGGGAGGAAACCAGGGCCATGGGGCTTCTGCTCCGGCAGCAGCTTCCACAGCAGCGCAGACAGCCCCGGCGGCGGCACCTCAGGCAGCCCCGGCAGAGCCTGCCAGACCGCAGGTGCAGGCCCAGTCCGCAGATACTGCTCCGGAGAGAACCGCAGCGCCCCAGCCGTCTGCAGCAGCCCAGCCGTCTGCAGCACCTCAGACAGGAACCCAGGGAACTGCCCAGGACAGCCGCGATGGAGCCAGGAGTCAGGGAGGCTACCAGGGAAGCCGTGACGGAGGCAGACCCCAGGGAGGTTATCAGGGAAACCGTGACAACAACCGCGACGGCAGCCGCCAGGGAGGCTATCAGGGAAACCAGGGAGGCTATCAGGGAAACCGTGACAATAACCGGAGCGGAGGCTACCAGGGCAACCGGGATGGCAACCGCCAGGGAGGCTACCAGGGCAACCGTGATAACAACAGGCCCCAGGGAGGCTATCAGGGCAACCGCGACGGCAGCCGCCAGGGAGGCTATCAGGGAGGCCAGGGAGGCTACCAGGGCAGCCGTGACAACAACAGACCCCAGGGAGGCTATCAGGGCAACCGCGACGGC